>Ga0299915_10000182_pt1 | contig 48096 bp, 36 predicted proteins | sample RVTome_13_FD_200263 | JGI IMG/M metagenome (GOLD analysis project Ga0299915, IMG submission 200263) | Soil microbial communities from uranium-contaminated site in the Upper Colorado River Basin, Wyoming, United States - RVT92D227 (version 2) ...
CGGCCTCGCGAGACTTTGGTCATCGTTCGGAGTCTCGCTCGCTTGGCCGGACGGCCTCGCGAGACTTTGGTCATCGTTCGGAGTCTCGCTCGCTTGGCCGGACGGCCTCGCGAGACTTTGGTCATCGTTCGGAGTCTCGCTCGCTTGGCCGGACGGCCTCGCGAGACTTTGGTCATCGGGGAGCTCGTCACGCTGGCGCGCGGGAAACGTCGCGACGAACGTCGAGCCCTGGCCCGGCGTGGTGTCGACCCAGATCCGCCCACCGTGCGCCTCGACGTACGCCTTCGCGAGCGTCAGCCCAAGGCCGGTACCGCCGAACGCGCGGGTCGAGGACGAATCGACCTGAAAGAACGGCTCGAAGATCTTCGCGACCTGATCGCGCGAGATGCCGATGCCCGAGTCGGTGACGACGAGCTGCACCGCCGGATGCGAGTCGTCGTCTGGCACCTTTGTTTCGGGCGTGAGCGGACCGGGACGTACGGCGATGCCGATGTGGCCGCGATCCGGCGTGAACTTCACGGCATTCGAGAGCAGGCTCGAGACGATCTGGCGGATCTTGCGGCGATCGCCGAACACGACACTCTCGCCGCTCGCATCGAGCTGGATCGCGATGCCGCGCCGGCCGGCCTGCGGGACGAACGTCGCGACCTCGCTCGCCACGACATCGGCCAAGGACAGCGCGCACCGCTCGATCGCGAGCTGACCTGACTCGAGCGTGGCGACATCGAGCACGGCCGTGATCAGCCCGAGTAGCTGATCCGCCTTGCCGAGGATCGTCGAGAGGTAGTCGCGTTGCTCGACGGAGATCGGGCCCGCAAGCCCTTCGGCCATCATCTCGGCGTAGCCGATCACGCTCGTCAGCGGCGTGCGTAGCTCGTGCGACATCGTCGCGAGGAAGTTCGACTTGAGGCGATCGAGCTCCTCGAGCCGGGCGACCGCCCGCTGCAAGCGCTGGTTGTGCTCGGTCAGCTCGGCGAAGGTGAGCCGCATCGCCTCCTGATGTGTCGTCGCGGCGAGCTCGCGGGCATGCGCGTGGTGGACCAGGAGCCCGAGCGCCTCGGTGGCGAGCTCGAGCGCGGCCTCGGCATGCGGTCCGGTGCCGGCCAGCCGGGCGAGCGGCTCACCGTCGTGCTCGACCTCGTGGCGCGCGGGTCCGGCTTCGTCCGGTCCGGCCAGTCGGTTGCCGCGTAGATCGAAGATCGCGACCGCGCCGCCGAGCGCCCGGGTGATCGCGACGATCAGCTCCTCGAGCTCACCGGACGGTACCAGGCGAGTGAGCTCGATCGAATCGTCGAGCGCGCGGCCTCCATTCACCCTGAGATTCTACCAGGTTCCGTGACCCCGACGTGCTCCGCCAGCGCCCTGCGAAAGGCGGTGCTGTCGATGCCGAGCCGCTCCGCGAGCTTGAGATCCTTGTCGAGGAAGTCCCAGGTGCGCCCGACGAGCTCGAAGAACGTCGTCACGACGCCATCACCTTGCTTCGCGCACGCTTCCTGGAGCTTGCCGACCTTGTCGGAGAATCGCTCGGCGTCGGCGAGCGGGACCGCAGCGGGGAGGTCGCGCTTGTTGTACTGCACGACCACCGGCACCTGCGCGAGCCCGAGCGATTCGAGGTTCGAGACGAGGTTCCCCCAGGAGGCACGATTCGCCTCTCGGTGATCGGCCTGGGAGTCGGCGACGAACACGACGCCGTCGGCCCCGGTCAACACGACCTTGCGGGTCGCCTCGTGCACGGGCTGCCCGGGTACGGTGTAGACCTTGATCCGGAACGAGAAGCCCGACGTGCGAAAGAAGATCGGCAGCAGGTCGAAGAACAGCGTGCGATCGTCGCGCGTGTCGAGCGTCATCAGGCGTCCGCGGTTGAGCTTGTCGACCGCGCCGTGCAGCGCGCGCAGGTTGCTCGTCTTCCCCGAGAGCGGCGGCCCGTAGTAGACGAGCTTGAGCGTGAGTTGCCGCTCCGTGAAGTCCACCTGGGCCACGCTCGAACCCTACCTCACTTCGTCGGTTGCGGGGCCGTCTGGGTCTCGCCGGTCGGCTGCAGGGGCGTTGGACTTGGCTCGGGGGCGTCGCGCTTCATCTTCACGTAGAGCAGGCCGATCACCATCGCCGCGATCAGGACGACGACGACCGCGATGAACGCCCGATACGGCTTCGCGGAGGCTTCCTTGCGAGCCGTCGCCGTGGCGTAGAGCGTCACCTCCGCGGCCTTCTTCACGCGCGCGAGCTCGCGATCGCCGATCGGATCCCCCACTCGCGTGCGGTAGCGCGCAGCGGCCCACGCATAGGCGTCGTGCTGCGCGACGAGCCGGATCACCTCGTCATGGCACGCCGGATCGTCCCAGGCGGAGACCGCGCGATCCCATGCCTTCGCGAGCGCATCGGGGATCGAGGCGTCTTGCTCCTGCGCGAACGAATCCATGCGATCCGCGCCGAGCCCGCACTTCACGCAAGCGGCTCCGGCATCGCGCCGCTCCGCTCCGCACTTGGGACAGCGCGCGAGGTCGACTGCTGGCGAGGAATCGACGGCCACCTTTGGATCCTGTCACAGGACGGGGCGAAACGGCACCGGAGTGGCGATCAGGCAGAACACGACGAGCATCACGATCGCGCACCGGCGCCGGCTCGCGTCGAGCGGCACGTCCCCGACCGGCGGATGGTACTCGCCGGCCTGCCGCCGCATGACGCCGAGCAGGAGCGCCCACATCGCCCACGGGATCACGCCGTACTTCGCGTAGCCGAGCGCACCGAGCACGTCCTTGCCGGCATCGAGGGCGACCACGAACATCACGCCACCGACGACGAGCCCGATGATCGGCAGGACGACGTGGAGCCGTGCCGAGAACTTCTCGTGCCGTTGCCCGAGGACCGCGCGTGCCACGTGACCACCATCGAGCTGGCCGATCGGCAGCAGGTTGATCATCGTGATCAGGAGGCCGACCCAGCCCGCAAACGCCATCGGATGGAGCTGGACGTCGACCCCCTCGCCCGGTAGCCAGCGCTTGAACACCGCGAGCTTCAGGAGCGCGTAGAGCACCGAGTTGCCCTCGATCGACGAACCCTCGGTCGGCGGCCCGACCTCCGAGAGATAGAGCCCGCACGTCAGGAGCGGCACCGCGACGATGAGGCCCGCGAGCGGGCCCGAGGCGCCGACGTCGAACAGCTTGTTGCGATCCGAGATCGGGCGATCCATGCGGATCACGGCCCCCAGCGTGCCGAGCGACACCACCGGCGGTAGCGGGATGAAGTACGGCAGCGACACGTCGACGCCATGCCTGCGTCCGAGGATGTAGTGACCGGCCTCGTGGCACGCGAGGATCCCCATCAACGTTCCGGCGAAGTAGATGCCGCTGCCCGGCTGGCTGATCTCGGCGGCCCACCACGTCGTCACGCAGCACGCCAGGAACAGCCCGACGTGGATCATGACGTCGCGACGAGTCAACCCCTGGCGCTCGGGGGCCTGGCCAGCAGGGGTCACCGCCTGCGAGCTTACTCCGTCGCGTTCGGTTGCGCTCGTCACGGCACGAGCAGCAGCTGATCACCCTGCACCTCGAGGACCGCCGGCTCGCGTGCGAGCTCTCCGTCGAGACCCATCGCAGCAGGACCGCACGCGCCATCATCGAGCTTGGCGCGTGCGAGGGCGGCGCGCAGCGCACCGCGGACATCAGGCGCGTTCGCGACCTCCGCGCGTACCCGCGCGATCAACGCGGCCGCGTCGTGCGTCTCGGCGGCAGCACCGCTCGCGCTACGATTCGTGCGCTGCTGGAACGCGGCCATGAACAGGGCACCGGTGTCGCCGCCGAGCTCGCCGGGAAACGCATCGACGATCAGCGCGCCCTGCACCGCCGCACCGCCACGCACCGGCAGCGTCGGGTGATGCCAGCCCGCACCACCGACGAGCTGCACGACCTGCGGCATGACCCCGCCGTGCTTGCGCGAAAGCCTGGCCGGATCGGGAAACTCCGTCGTCCGCAGCTCGACGCCGAAGTAAGGCAGGAACGCGGCGACGAGCGCGGCCCGATCGTAGCGATCGGGGATGTACAGCAGCGAGTACGCGACGTCGGGCGAGAACGTCGCCCAGCCCTTCTTGCCGTGACGTGCGAGATGTTCTGCGAGGCGCGGATTCGTTGCGGGCGTGAGGTTCAGAAACTGTCGGACGTCGGGCTCGAGGTTGCCGCCGGTGGGGTCGTAGCTGCCCTGCATCGTCACCTGCACCCCCAGCCGCTGCGCCTCGACGACGAAGGCATTCGCCGATTCCTGACCGACGTCATCGCGAGGTGCGAACACCGCCACCGTCGGAAAGCTCTCGTCGACGGCGAGCTGCGCCACGGCACGCCCTTCGTCACCGGGCGAATCCACCATCCGGAACACGCCGCTCGCCGGATCCGCGCCGTCCGCCGGTGCGAGCATCGCGATCGGAACTCCGCGAAGCGCCGCCGCGCGGGCGGCGGCGATCGCCTCGCGCTCCCCGACCGGACCGAGGATCGCCGCCGCGCCCTTGGCGACCGCGGCCTCGACCGCCGCCACTGCACCCTCCGGCTCGCCGCGCGTGTCGAGGAACAACCAGCTCGTCCCGCTCGCCGGCGCGAGCTGGACGGCCGTCTTCAGCTCGCTGCCGATCGCCGAGAACCTCCCGGTCAGCGGCAGCAGCACCGCGATGAGCTTTGGATCCACGGGCGGCGCGGCGAGCTGCGCACCGAGCGACTTCAGCTCAACGTGCACGCTGGCCTCGTCTGCCGCGCTCGCCGCTCGCGCGAGCAACGCCCGCGCCACGGCGCCATCTCCCCGGTGAAACGCGAGCCGTGCCGCTCGCAACGCGAGCCGCGCCGCCGGCGCTGCATCACCGACGCGCTGGAGTGCCGCGAGCACCGTCGCCTCGTCGAGCGTCTCGATCGCCGCCGGCTCCAGCTTCGACACCTCGACGCTCCCCACCGTCACCGTCGGATTGTCCTGCGTCGCGTGAACCTCCCCGCCGCGGGTGTCGCTCTCGACCCAGGCCCCGACCGGCGCCCTCGCTCCGCACGCTGCAAGCACGAGCAGGGACGGTTTCAACTTGCGAAACTTGTGACGCCGCAACTCCTGGAAATAACTTGACCGTCGAGGGACGGTCTCAACTTGCGAAACTTCGGCTTCGCACATGCAATCGTGTTGCAAGTTTCGCAAGTTGAAACTGTCCCTATCCGCTTCTGCGATCACGCGGAGTTACACGAGCTAAGTTTCGCAAGTTGAAACGGTCCCTACTCGTCGAGGAGGCTGCGGACGCGATCGAGGAGACGGCGCCGCGGCGTCTCGGGCTTGCCCTGCTCGCCGCTCGACTGGGCCAGCTCCTCGATCAGCTCGCGCTGCCGGGCGGTGAGCTCGGTCGGGACCTCGACCTGGACATGGACGAGGTGGTCGCCGCGCGGTGCGTTCTTGCCGGCGGCCTGCGGGACCCCGCGACTGCGGATGCGGAAGACGCGCCCGGGCTGCGTGCCTTCCGGGATCCGCATCTTGACCGGACCGTCGAGTGTGGGGACGTCGATCACGGCTCCGAGCGCGGCCTGCGTGAACGAGATCGTGTGCTCGCTGCGAATGTCGATCCCGTCCCGCTCGAAGGTTGCGTGGTCGGCGACGCGGATCATGACGTGGAGGTCGCCGCTCGCCGCCCCACCCTTGCCGGGCTCGCCCTCGCCCTTCATCGTCTTGACGGTGCCGGGCTTGAGGCCAGGGGAGATGACCACCGTGAAGTCACGCGTCTTGCCGTCGCCGACCGGAATCGTGATGGTCTTGCTCGCGCCGAACACCGCCTCCTCGAAGCTGACCTCGAGCGTGTAGCGGACGTCCTTGCCCTTGTGCTTGGTGCGACGCCGGCGAAACACGTCGTTGATGATGTCTTGCGCCGCATCGACGACGGCGCCGAAGCCGGTCGAGCTGTCGTCGGCGTGGCCCCAGCGATCGTAGCGAGCGCGCGTGTCCTTGTTGGACAGGACGGCGTAGGCCTCGTTGATCTCGCGGAACCGCTCGCCGCCGTCGGTCGGGTTGACGTCGGGGTGGTGCTGGCGCGCGAGCTCGCGAAACGCGCGCTTGATCTCGCCCTCGGTCGCGTCCTTCGAGACGCCGAGCACGAGGTAGTAATCACGCTTCTTGCGCGCCATCAGGTTCCGCCTTCAGGCGTACCACTGTCCGCGGCCGCGTAGATCGCCTCACCGATCCGTTGCGCCGATACCTCGAGCCGCGCGACGGCGTCCTGTACCAGGACGAGGTCGTCGCCGTCGAGCACCGCCTTGCACTCCGCGAGCTCGGTGACCAAGAAGTCGCGCTCGTCGTCGGGGAGCAGGGCACCGAACTCCTCCATCGCCTTCCCGGACGAGTAGAGCAGCCCTTCCCCTTTGTTGCGCGCCTCGACGAGCAGGCGGCGCACCTGGTCGGCATCTGCCATCTCGATCGACTCGCCGACGAGCCGTTCGATGTCGTGCTCCGAGAGCCCCGACGACGGCGTGACCGTGACGCGATGCAGGCGTCCGGTGCCGTGGTCGCGCGCCGACACGCTGAGCACACCGTCGGCGTCGATATCGAACGCGACCTCGATCTTGGGGACGCCGCGTGGCGCCGGCGGGATCCCCGTCAGCTCGAAGTGCGCGAGCGACTTGTTGTCGGCGCACATCTCGCGCTCGCCCTGCAGCACGTGGACGTTGACGAACGGCTGGTTGTCGATCGTCGTCGAGAACACCTCGGTGGCGCGCGCCGGCAACGCGGTATTGCGCGGGAGCAGCTTGGTGAACACTCCGCCCGCGGTCTCGAGGCCGAGCGACAGCGGCGTGACGTCGAGCAGCAGGACCTCCTGGACCTCGCCGGTGAGCACGCCGGCCTGGATCGCCGCACCGACCGCGACGACCTCGTCGGGATTGACGCGACGGCTCGCCTCCTTGCCGAACATCTCGGCGACGAGCGCCTGGATCCGCGGCATACGGGTCTGGCCGCCGACGAGGATCACCACGTCGATGTCGGCCGGGGTGAGATCGGCATCGGACAGCGCGCGCTTGCACGGTTCCAGCGTCGCCTGGACGAGCGGCTCGACGAGCTCCTCGAGCTGGTGGCGCTCGAAGATCATCTGCAGGTGGCGCGGTCCATCGGGCGCTGCGGCGATGAACGGCAGGTTGATCTCGGTCTGGAACCCGCTCGACAGCTCGATCTTCGCGCGCTCCGACGCTTCCTTGAGCCGTTGCAGCGCCATCCGGTCGCCGCGCAGATCCATGCCGTTCGAGCTGTGAAAGGTCGCGAGCAAGTGCTCGACGATCGCGTTGTCGAAGTCCTCGCCGCCGAGGAACGTATCGCCCGACGTCGAGCGCACGCGGAACACGCCATCATCGAGCTCGAGGATCGAGATATCGAACGTGCCGCCTCCGAGATCGTAGACCGCGACTCGCTGCGCACCCTCGGTCTCGACACCGTACGCGAGCGCGGCGGCGGTCGGCTCGTTGACGATCCGCAGCACGTTGAGCCCGGCGATCCGGCCGGCGTCCTTGGTGGCCTGGCGCTGCGCGTCGTCGAAGTAGGCCGGCACGGTGATGACCGCCTCGGTGACCTGATCACCGCACCAGTCTTCGGCGGTCTGCCGCATCTTCTGCAGCACGAGCGCCGAGATCTCCGGCGGCGAGAAGTCGCGGCCGCGGACCCGTACGTGCGCGTCCCCGTTCTCCGCGGCGACGATCTCGTACGGTGACGTCAGCAAGTGACGCTGGACCTCCTCGTCCTCGAACTTGCGGCCCATGAGCCGCTTCACCGCGTAGATCGTGTTCTCCGCGTTCGTCATCGCCTGACGCCGCGCGGCCTGTCCGACGAGTCGCTCGCCGGACTGCGCGAAGCCGATCACCGACGGCGTTGTCCGCGAGCCTTCGGCATTCGCGATCACGACCGGCGCGTCGCCGTCCATGATCGCGACGCACGAGTTCGTGGTTCCCAGGTCGATGCCGACGACGCGAGTCATTCGATCTTGGGAGCCTGGCCAGGAGACTTCATCGACGCGACCACGACGAGGGCCGGCCGCAGCAGCCGTTCACTCATGCGATACCCCCGCTGCAGCACCTGAACGATCGTACCTGGAGGCGCGTCGCTCTCCTGCTGCGAGATCGCCTCGTGCAGGTTTGGATCGAAGGGCTGACCCGCGGCCTCGATCGGCGTGACGTCCAGCCGCTCGAACGCGGTCGTGAACTGGCGCAGGACGAGCTGCACACCCTCGACGATCGGGTTGGTTCCGGTCTGGGTCGTGGCGTGCTCGATCGCCCGCTCGAGGTTGTCGACGACGGGCAGCATCTCCTTGAGCACCTTCGTCTTGGCCTCGAACTTCGCTTCCTCGACCTCGCGCTTCTGGCGCTTGCGAAGGTTTTCGAGATCGGCCGCCGCGCGCAGGTACCGATCCCAGTTCTCTTTCTTCTCCTTCTCGGCAGCCGCACACCGGAGCTCGAGCTCGTTCGGGGCGCCATCCGGCGAGACGACCTCGACCGCGATCACCTCCCCTTCGGTGACTGCACCGGCAGTATCAGAAGGCGGATCTGCCGGCTCGTCCTGTTGGGTGGGTTCTCCGCTCATCGAATGGACCATAACCAGCTTTTGCCAGCAGGGCCAGGTTCTTAGCGGATCTACGACGAGCCGAGCTCTGCAAGAAGCTGCGACACGGTGTCGGCGGTGACATCCACGACCGACATCACCTTGCCGTAGTTCATCCGCATCGGACCGATCACCGCGATCGCGCCGATCGGCGCCTCCTCGGGTCCGTACGACATCGCGATCACCGAGCTGCCGGCGAGCGCCGACAGCGCGGTCTCGGCGCCGAGGAACACCTGGATCCCGTCGGCGGTGCGGGTGCGATCGAGGAGCCGGACCAGCGTCTCCTTGTCTTCGAGCGTACGCAGGAGATCGCGTGCTCGGTCCTGCGCGAGCGCATCGTCGAGCAGGTTCGCCTGGCCGCTGACGAGGACATCGGCCGCGCGCTCGCGGCGCTCCACGAACACCGCGTGGCCGAGCCGCAGCGCCTCGGCGACTGCCTGGTCGTACTTGTTCTTGTCCTCGCCGAGCTCGCGGATCACGCGCTCGCGGATCTCGTCGAGCGTCATGCCCTTGAGCAGATCGTTCAAGTAGTTGTGGATCCGATCGAGGCTGCGCGGATCGACCTCGTCGAGGATCAGCCGGTTCTCGATCTGACCGTCCGTGGTGACGAGCACCGCGATCAGCTTGCCGTCGCGCAGCGGCACGAACTCGATCTGGCCGAGCCGCTGAGAATCCGGATCGGGCGCGATGATCACGGCCGCGTGCTGCGTCAGATCGCTCAGCAGCCTCGACGCACGCTGCACGACCTCGTCGGGCGTGGGAGCGGCGACGCGATCACGGATCTCTTCCTTCTCGCGTGCCGTGAGGCCTCGCACCTTGAGGAGGCTGTCGATGAAGAACCGCAACCCCGACGCGGTCGGGACGCGACCCGCCGACGAGTGCCGCTGCTCGAGCAGGCCCATCTCCTCGAGATCGGCCATCACGTTACGCACGGTCGCCGGGGAGAGCCCGAGAGCATGGCGTCGCGTGATCGTGCGCGATCCGACCGGGTCACCACCGTGGAGATACTCGGTGACCACCGCGTGCAGAATCTTCTGCGAGCGCCGGGATAGATCGCTGCCACTCATCCGATTCTGTGGAGCTTACAACTCCTGCACCGACCAAGCTTGCACGATACGGGTCGCGATCCGGTCCGCCATCAGAAAGCCACGCAGAGTCGGGCAGATCCGCCCGTCCCGGCGCTCGGCCAACGACTCGGCCACGAGCCAGTCCGCCACGCCACGTGCCGGCGCGAGGCTCGACTCGGTCACCCCGTCGATCGTGCGCACGCCGAGCCAGGCGCGATCGGTGGCCATCTCGGACGCCGGGATCGTCACGCTCTCGGCCGGTACACCGGGCGCGGCGAGGTACGCGGAGGCACGTCGCGGATTCGTCGCACGCACCCCGGAGCCGTCGCGCGCGAGCTCGAGCGACGCCGCACCGACCCCGAGCCCGAGAAACGGCGCGCCGGTCCAGTACAGGCTGTTGTGGACGCCGCGCTTGCCGGGCCGCGCGTACGAGCTGATCTCGTAGTGCTCGTACCCGGCACCGACCAACCGGTCGTGCGTGCCGACGTAGAGCGAGGTCAACGCATCCTCGTCGAGTGGCACCAGCCGGCCGTCGCGCACGCGCTGCCCGAAGGCCGTGCGATCCTCGATCGTGAGCTCGTAGATCGAGAGGTGATCCGGCGCCGTGTCGAGCTCCTGCGCGGCGTGAGCCCCGGGCACGCCGAGGATGAAATCGGCAGAGGTCGTGAAGCCGGCGCCGATCGTGCGCTCGATCGCGGCGCGGCCATCACCGAAGCGGTGATCGCGCCCGAGCACGATCAGCGCGGCTGGTTCGAACGACTGCACGCCGATCGACACGCGATTCACCCCCGCGGCACGCCACGCCGCGAGGTTCGGCTCCGTGCAGTCGGTCGGGTTGGCCTCGATCGTCACCTCGATCCGCTGGTCATTCGCCGCGAACCTCGCCGCGATCGCCGCGATCGCCTTCGCGATGCAGTCGGGCCGCCACAACGAGGGCGTTCCCCCGCCGAAGTAGATCGATGCCAGCTCGCCGTCAAATCGCTCCGCACGCAGCTCCAGCTCGACGAGGATCGCCTCGAGATACGCCTCGTGCGGTGGCTCGCCGACCTCGACCGCGAAGTCGCAATACGGGCACAGCTTGCGGCACCACGGGAAGTGAAGGTAGATGCCTAGTCTGGAGATGCAGCCAATCTACCTCGACAACGCCGCCTCGACCCGCGTCACCGACGAGGTGCTCGCTCTGATGACCGAGGTCATGCGCACCGCGTGGGGAAACCCGAGCGCGCAACATCCGCAGGGCGCCGCCGCTCGCGCGCACATCGAGACGGCGCGGGTACGGCTGCTCGCTGCGCTGGGCGATCGCGGCCACGGTGACATCATCTGGACGAGCGGCTGCACCGAGGCGGATGCGCTCGCGGTGGTCGGAGCCGCACGCGTCCGGTCGGGTGCGGTCGTGGTGTCGTCGATCGAGCATCCGGCCGTGACCGCCGCCGCCAAGGGGCTCGAAGGGCCGGCGCGGGCGGTCGTCCAGGTCGCGCCCGATCGCAACAGCGTGCTCGATCCCGACGCCGTCGCGGCAGCGTCTGTCGGTGCAGCGGTCGTCGCGATCGTGATGGTCCAGAACGAGATCGGCGTGGTGCAACCGGTCGCTGCGATCGCGAGTGCGATCCGGCGGCTGGCACCCGAGTGTCACATCCACGTCGACGCCGCGCAGGCCTTCGGCAAGGTCGCGCTCGACGTCGACGCGCTCGGGGTCGATTCGGTCGCGATCGCAGGCCACAAGCTTCACGGACCGAAAGGGACCGGCGCGCTGTGGCTGCGCAAGGGCGTGGTGCTCGAGCCGCTCTGGGTCGGCGGCGGTCAGCAGCGCGGGCTGCGCGGAGGAACCCAGGATGCACCCGGCGCCGCAGGCCTCGGGCTCGCCGCCGAGCGTGCCGTCGCGGCGCTGGTCACGGCACGTGCCCGCTGGCTCGAGCTCGCGCAGTCCGTCACCGCCCGGCTCGCCGAGCGCGACGTGCGGTTTCTCCAGCTCGTCCCCGATCAGCGTCGCGCGCCGCACATCCTCGCGCTCGGATTCCCCGGCGTTCCCGCATCGGCGCTGCGCACGGTGCTGTCGAGCCGTGGCGTCTACGTCTCGACGGGCTCCGCGTGCGCCGACCGCGACAGCAAGCCGTCGGTGGTGCTCGAGGCGATCGGGCTTCCCGCCGACACCGGGATGTGCCGGCTGTCGTTCGGGCTCGACACCACCCCCGATGAGGTCGCCGCGGCCACCGAGATCCTCGTCGACGTCGTCGGCTCGCTCGCGGCCCGTTGACTGACGATCGCTTGCTAGCCGAAATGCAGGATGAAGCGGAACGTGCCGCCCGGTGACGTGCGGAACTTCCAGCCGCGGATCGCGCCGACGAGGCAGCGACCGAGCTTGTTGGCCGCGTGGTTATCCGAGAGCGTCACGTCGGTGACGGTGCCGTCGGCCGCGATCGAGAGCGTCACGGTGATCTTCTTGACGTCGCCGATCAGGATGCCGTCGGCACCCTTCTGCGAGCGCATGTAGCAGCTGCTCGTCGTCCCGCTGAACTTGCCGGCCATCGTCTCGATCTCTTCGGCCTTGAGCGAGTTGCCGCCCGGGATCGGTGGCGGATCTTTCGGAATGACCGGGACGGGCGGCCTCCACGGCTTCTTCGGGACGAACGGGTTCTGCGGCTCGATCGGATTTGGACCCGGCGGATCACCAGGCCGCCGCATCACCTGATCGGGACGCTCGTTGTTCAGCTCGTACTCACCGCCGAGGCCGGTCGCGTCCTCGTTGCCACTCATCACGAGCGCGACCACGACGACCGCGGTACCGACGAGGACCGCGGCGCCCACGAGCAACGCGATCATCCCGCGACGATGCGAGGTGGGCGCGGCGACGTCGTGCGGGAGGTCCGCGAGCGGGTTGCCCAGTCCATTCCCCGGCGCACCGTCGACGCCGTCCATCAGCGGAACAGGATTCGTGCCGGAGAGCTTCGACGTGGCGAGCTTGGGCACGCTGCTCGTTGCGCGGCCCAGCATCGCGGGGTTCGTGGCGGCGGTCGGGATCGCGCCCGATCGTTTGGCCACGGCTGCGCGCGGTGGGGGACGAGAGAGATCCGCGAGCTTGACGACGCGCGAGACCTCGCCGATGTCGAGGTCACCGGGTTCGTCCTCCGGTTGCTCACCGAACGCGGTGGGCGGTGCCGCAGCCGCGGCCGCGGCCTCGGCCTCGCGACTCGCCGCCATGGCGTCGATGAACGCATCGTTGGCTCCACGCCGCTCGATGCGCTGCGGCTGCGGAGTGATTCGCTTGTGCGCGGACGCGACCGGTGCTTCGTCCTCGAACGCGGGGCCCCCGAGCACGGTCGCCGAATCCGCCAACGCCGACTCGCTCGCGTCGAATCCGAGTGGCTTGGGTCCAACGCCCGGCGCGGTGGAGGTCCGCGAGCCTCCTCCGCCCTTGGCGCTCGCTGGCACCGCCGGCTTGATGGGCGTCGCGGGAGCCCGCGCCACCGAACCGTTCGTGTACGCGGGCTGGCCGGTCGGTGACGTCGCGGACGGCCGGCTCGGCGTCGAGATCGGTGCTGGGAGTGCCGGTAGCCCGAGGCCACGCGCGGCGACGCCTGGCTGGAGCGGCGCCGGCGCAGGCGCGCTCTTCTCGAGCGACGCCATCGTCGCTGCAAACAGCGGCTTGGGTTCGTCTTCGATCGGTGAGGTCAGGCTCGCACGACCGCTTCCGATGCGAGGCATCGGTGGCGGTGCCGGTGGCGGAGGCGGTTTTTTTCGTAGCCCTCGAAAGTGGCTGACCTTGTCGACCGGCAACCAATCGTCGAACCCTTCGCTCCAGCAGTGAAGCTCGGCGTCGAACGCCCTGCCTGCGACCCAGCGCTGCGCTTCGGCGAGCGAGAATGGCCCCGACTGATCGCCGTCGATCGAGACGTACCACTCCTCCTCGAGCGCCGGCGGTGGCTTCGCCATCGCAGATGCGAAGGCTGCGCCGAGCGCATTCGAGCGACCGCCGCCGTTGCTCGCAGGGGCAGCTCCGACGAGCTGCGCGGCCTCCGGGGTCGGAGCCTGCGTCGTGGTCGATTTGCGGCGCGGTACTGATGCACCCGCCTCGACCGCATCGGCATCCGGCATCCCCTCGCGAACGGTGATGACGTTCGCGCAGTTCTTACAGCGAATCTTGAGGATCTTGCCGCGGACGCGATCGTCCCCGATCGAGTACCGGGTCTTGCATCGATCGCAGAGGAACTTCACGCCACGCTTCCCTTACAGCGGACGTCAAGGGCGCGGAGGGCTGCTGCGCGTCGCGACACGAGGGTCAATTGTGCCGAAAAAAACAGTGGTGGCAAAGGGGTAGAGCCGACGACACGCGCCGGGGTCACAGCTTGGCCGAACCGGCTCCGGAACGGCTATCAGGGGGTTGCACGTCCGGGACCCCGGCATCGTTGGCCTCACCGGTCGCGGACTTACCGCGGTTGCGACGCTGAACGTTCTTTTGCGAGATCACCACGACGTCCCGAATCTTGTCGGTTGACTGGGGTGCGCGGGTGGTGAGGAGACCTCCGACCTCGATCCCATCGGGCCGGCTGGTCAGCTCCAGGTACAGGTCCACGTCACGGAGGTCGGCGCCGATCCAGCGGGTCTGGGCACTGGAGAGCTGGTACAGCGGCGTCGGATCGACGGCCCGCAACACCTTGGTCCCCTCGACTCGGTAGGCGACGATCGACCACGTGCGCACCTGGAGCTCGTCGGTGCTGCGTGCGATCGCGACGAGCTCGTCGCGGCCATCGATCGGGTTGCGCAGCGGGACGACGAACAGGAGGTTGGGTACGCGCAGCCTCGCGATCACGGTACTTCCCTCGAGCGCGCGTACGAGGATCTCGTCGTCATCGATCTCGATGATCTCGCCCGTGCTGGTCAGGCAAGCCCCGAGCTTGCCGTCGGTCGGGGTGGGACGGAGGCAGGTCGGCTCGGCCGATCCGGTCTCGCGTGGAGCGACGGGCGGAGTGTCGTGCTCCGGGCTCCCATCACCCGTCACCACGATCGCGATGACCCGTTCCTCCTGAACCACCAGCCGCGCATTGCGGAGCGTCGCCGACACCGCGAGCCGAGGATCTCTCGCGCGCTCCGGATCGTCGAGCAGCGGTCCGAGCTTCGCGAGCTCGTCCTTCGTCGAGCCGACATGCAGGCCCGCCTCGGTGCGGGCGACGTCGCCGCCGATCACGGCCACGAAGGACGTGGTGCTCGCAGACAGCGAGGTCGTGGGCTCGGCACCGATCAGGATCGTCTCGTCCTCGGCGCGGATCAGGCTCATGTGGAGCAAGCCCGGAATCTCGAAGCGCGCGATGCGCGGCCCCGACGGCAGCTTGTCGAGCAACGCCGCCACCTTCTGGCCAAGCTTGTAGGGACCGACACCGTCGGTGAGGATCGCGTACGGCGGCAGCGGCCGCACCGTGCCGGTCGGCGGTTCGATCACGCGGCGCTGGACCTGCGGATCACGACGCTGGAACGAGCTCGACGCGCGATCATCCGAGCACGCGAGCGTGCCGAGCAGCACGAGCCCGAGCGTCCACGATCCGTACGTCACTGCATGACGATATACGCCACGAGTGCGGCAACGGCCACGCCGAGTGCACCGACCAGGATCCAGGGCAGGCGCTGCGGCGTGCTGGGTGCTGGCGGCAAGAGGGACGGTGGACGAGCGAATCGTGGTGCGGTGGGCGGCGTTATCGCCACCGGTGGCGGTGCGGCAGCGAGCGCCGACGGGTTGATCACGCCGCGCTCGTTGCCGGCCGGCGAGGGATCGTTCGGCGAGGCATCCCCTTCCTCGAGCGGCGTGCGCGTGTCGACCGTCGGAGGATCCTGGTGGCCGACGAATGCGGTCGGGCTGGTCTTGTCCTCGGGTCGTGCCTCGGGCACTGCGGGCAGGCTTGGCTCCTCGCGTCCGCTGACCGCTGCCATGGCGGGTCGACCGGGAACCGGCGTCCTCAGCGCGCGCAGCTCGGCGAGCTCCATCCCGAGTGCCGCCGCGACGTCGGCCTCGGGTTGATCGGTGTCTTCCCATTCCGGCGCCTGCTCCGGCCCAGGTGAGCCCTCTGCGGGCGCGTAGCCGTCGAACACCTGGCTGTCGAAATCGAGCTCGTCGGCGCCCTGCGCGACCCGCTCCTCGGCCTCGGAGACGAGCTCGGGTCGGCGCTTCCCGCCGTCGGCTGCGGTCAGCGCATCGAGGTAGCGCGCGATCCGGACCGGCCCCGAGTGCATCCGTTCGTCGCGCAGGAACGCCTCGAGATCGTCGGCGAGGTCGTAGGCGCTCTGATAGCGATCCTCTTTGTGCTTCTCGAGCGAGCGCATCACGATCGCCTCGAGCGCCGATGGAAAGTTGCGGCGCACGAACGTCGGCGGCTCGATCTGCGCCTCGACGAGCCGCGCGACGACCTCCTGGGCAGGGCCGCGGAACAGGCGTTTCCCGACCGTGATCTCGTAGAGCACGATGCCGAGCGAGAAGATGTCGCTCCGGTGATCGACCGGCTTGCGCGCAGCTTGCTCGGGCGACATGTACCCGAGCTTGCCGGGGATGACATCGGTGCGCAGGCGCTGGCCGCGCGCGCTCGCGATCCCGAAGTCGATGACCTTCAGGCAGCCATCCTGCGTGACGAGCAGGTTCGACGGCGAGACATCGAGGTGCACGATCTGGAGGGCCTGATCGGCGTAGTGCGCCCCCTCGGAGCCACGCTTGGCGTGGAAGTACCCCATGCCGGCGGCGGCCTGGCGGATCAGCTCGACCGCGTGCTCGAGCGGGAGGAATCGACCGTGCGCGATGCCGCGGCGGCAGAGCTCGTTGAGCTCCTCGCCGATGATGTACTCCATCGCGATGTAGGGGATGCCGTCGTGCTCGTCGACGTCGTAGACGTGGACGATGTTGGGATGGTTGAGCAGCGCGCCGATGCGCGCCTCGTCGAGGAACATCTCGACGATCCGCGGATCGTCCGCGAGCTCGGCACGCAGCCGCTTGATCACGACTTGCTTCTCGAACCCGGCCATCGCCGCCTGGCGCGCGAGGTAGATCTCCGCCATCCCTCCGACCGCGAGCCGGCGCAGCAGCGTGTAGCGTCCGCCGAACGCAGTCGGGTCGAGGTCGGCGGTACGGTGTCGCTTCAATCGGTTCATCGCCGCGACCTGGTCGTGGCGCCTTTCATGGTCGAGCATCGACCGCCGGGATCATCCCGGCTGCGGCGTGCGCGGCGAGCGTCGCATCGATCGCGGCCCTCACGCTACCGGAGGCCGGCAGCGGAGCGAGGGCTTGGTGGGCCGCCACCGGATCGACCAGGGCGGACAGGACCTGGGTCATCCCGCCGGCGAGGCCCTCGAGATCGTAGCCGCCCTCGAGCACCGCGACGATGCGGCCTCCTGCGTGGAGCTCGGCGACCGCACGGAGCCGGCGCGCCATCGCCGCGAACCCGGCGTGCGAGACCCGCATCCCTGCGAGCGGATCGTGCTCGAACGCGTCGAACCCGGCGGAGATGAGGATGAGATCCGGGCGGAACTTCGTGAGCGCAGGCACGAACACGTGATCGAACACCGCCGCGTAGTCCGCATCTCCGGACCCGCTCGGCAGCCCGACGTTGATCGTGGCACCCTCGGCGCCGACCCCGCCGATCTCCGACGGAGCACCGGTGCCCGGGTAATAGGGAAACTGATGGGCCGAGAGATAGAGCACGCTCGGATCGTCCCAGAAGATGTCTTGCGTACCGTTCCCGTGGTGAACGTCCCAGTCGACGATCGCGACGCGAGCGGCACCTTCGGCGCGCGCGGTCGCTGCGGCCGCCGCGACGTTATTGAGCAGGCAGAACCCCATCGCGCGATCGCGGGTCGCGTGGTGACCGGGCGGTCGCACGACCGCGATGCCCTGCCCGAGCGCGCCGTGCAGGACGTCGGTCGTGAGCTGGCACGCCGCGCCCACCGCGGCACGCGCCACGTCCCAGGTCCCCGGCGAGTAGTACGTGTCGGGATCGAGCCAGCCGGTCTGGCCGGGCAGGACCTTCGCGAGCTCGTCGAGGTACGCGCCGGAGTGCACGCGCGCGAGCTCCTCGTCGGTCGCGAGCCTCATCGGGACCTGCTGACCGCGACCCGCGATCCCGGCGCTGATCAGCGCATCGCGAATCGCCTCGGCGCGCGCCGGCCGCTCGGGATGACCCGAGGGTGCGCGATGCTGCACGAAGATCTCGTCGAGGACGTACCCGAGCTTCATGCGCTGACCTCGCACGCTCGGCCGCGCGGTGATCGACCCCGTGCGGTCATCGGGCTAGTCGCGTTCCGATCGTGCCGGCCGCGTGAGCAACCCCGTGATCGCTTCGCGGACCGGGACGCCCTGATGGATGATCGCGTACATCACGTCGATGATCGGGGCCTCGACCCCGATCTTTGCGACCAGCTCGTGGGCGACCTTCGTGGTCTTGACGCCCTCGGCGACCTGCCGCATCTCGGCGAGGATCTCCGGCATCTTCTTGCCCTGGCCGAGCGCGAGCCCGACGCGCCGGTTACGCGATGCATCGCCGGAGCACGTCAGCACCAGATCGCCGACCCCCGAGAGCCCCGCGAAGGTCAACGCATGCGCGCCGAGCGCGACGCCGATCCGCGTGATCTCCGCGAGCCCGCGCGTGATGAGCGCGACTCGCGCGTTCGATCCGAAGCCGAGCCCGTCGGCCATCCCCGCGCCGATCGCCACGACGTTCTTCAGCGCACCGCCGATCAACACGCCGAGCACGTCGTCGGTCGTGTAGATGCGGAAGTGGAGCGTGGTCAGCGCCTGCTGCGCCGCCGCGCACGTCTCCGGATCGCGGCCCGCGAGCACGATCGCGGCCGGCAAGCCCGCGGCGATCTCGCTCGCGAACGTCGGGCCCGACAGGAACGTCGCGCGGTTCGCGATCCGCTCGGGAAGGATGTCGCGGTACACGGCGTCGATCGTGTCGAGCGTGCCGTCCTCGAGACCCTTCGACGCGTTGATCACGATCGTGTCGGGATCCATCACGTTCGCGATCTGCCCGAACAGCTCCCGAACGCCGTGCGACGGCGTCACGCCGACGACGAACTGCTTGTTCCGGACCGCCGCCCCGAGGTCCGACCCGACGCGAACCTGGTCGGGCAAACGGTACCCGGGCAGGTACGTCTTGTTCTCGCGCGTGGTCTCGAGCTCGTTCGCTTGCGCAGCGTTGCGGCAGTACAGGCTCACGGAATGACCGGCGTTGCCGAACAGCATCGCCAGGCAAGTGCCGTAGCTGCCGGCACCGATCACCGCGATGTCGGTGGTGCTCATCGGCGCGAACGTATCACGCACGGCCGCGATCAGTTACCCGGCGCCCTCGCTCGTCACTCGGGGCGCGTGATGCCTGTTACCCGATTTTCATCGGATCGAGCGATCGTGATCCGCGAGCAAGCGCTCGAGGGTCGGCGCGATGCGGGTCGCGATGCGGGGAAGGTGTCGCAGCGTCTGCGGGTGGAACAGGTGATCGGAGGGGCCCTTCAGGACGAGCACGGCTCGGCTCGGTGCCGGCCCGATCGGCTCGACGATCGCGTTGTCGAGGATGACGCGGCGTCCGCTGCCGGCGACCTCCGGCGCGAGCTCCTGGAGGCGCGCCGAGACCCGCCCCCTCACGGACCACCCGATCCGGCGGGGCCAGTCCATCCACACGCAGAGCACGTCGGTGACGTTCAGCGCCCGGGTCAGCTCGTGCTCGAACGCGGTCACCGCAGCATGCAACGTCGTCGCTTGCAGGACCTCGCGCACGATCGCCGCGAGGTTCGCCGGCAGCCACTTCGACGGCGCCGGTGCGGGTTCCGGAGCGCTCACGATCACCGAGGTCGTCCAGTCCGACTCGGTCGCCACTCGACACTCGAAGCGACCGGAGTCCATTCGCGCGAGACTAGCGTCCGGCGTGCCAACCGGAGGATGCGTGATCACCGCACGTTCGACCACGTGCCCCTCGGATCGTGCATCGAGCGGTCACCGACTGCGCAACGAACGGACGGCACCGATGTAGGTGTTCACGACGCGGGGGTGATCACGAGCGCCTCGGTGGCGAGGACGACCCGGTTGCGGCCGGCCCGCTTCGCGGCGTAGAGCGCGGTGTCGGCGGCACGGACGAGCGCCTCGACATCCGCGCCGTCGTCGGGGAACGTGGCGACCCCGATCGAGACGCTGAGCCGACCGGCACGTGGGGCGGCATCGGAGAAGTCGTGGCCGGCGACCCGCTCGCGGACCCGCTCCGCGACCTTCGCGGCCGTGAACTTCGCGGTATCGACGAGGATCACGGCGAACTCCTCACCGCCATAGCGTGCGACGACGTCGTTCGCACGGCGAGTGTCGGCGAGCACGCGCGCGAGCTGGCGCAGCACTTCGTCGCCTGCGGGGTGGCCGTACATGTCGTTGAACTGCTTGAAGTGATCGACGTCGAGCATGAGCAGCGACAACGGCAACCCGCTGCGAACGCTGCGCTCGACCTCGAGCGTGAGCCGCTCGTGAAAGTGACGGTGGTTGTAGAGGCCGGTGAGGCCGTCGGTGACCGCCAGCTGGGCGAGCCGGGTGTTGGCCTCGGCGAGCTCGTGCGTGCGCTCGTGGATCTTGGCCTCGAGCTCGCGGTTCATCTCGAGCAGCGCCTGATTCTTCGCCGACAGCGACGCGATCAGCTGCTGGTTCTCGTGCACGAGCCGGTACTGCCTCAACAGATTTTCGACCGCGAGGAGCAAGTGGGTCTCGTCCCACGGCTTGGCGATGTATTGATTGAGGTGGGCGCGGTTGATCGCATCGATCACCGCGTCGAGCCCGGCCTGCCCGGTCAACAGGATCTTGGTGGTCGCAGGCAGCCGGCGATCGACGATCTCGAGCAACTCGACGCCCTTCATGCCCGGCATGATCTGGTCGGCGATCACGAGCGCGATCGCCTCGCCCTCGCGGCCGAGCTCGTCGAACAGCGCGACGGCCTCGTCGCCGGAGCGCGCCGTCGCGATCTGGCACTCGTGACCGAAGCGCGCGCCGAGCTGTGCGCGTAGCACGCGGAGCACACCTTCTTCATCGTCGACGCAGACGATGACCTCGCGTCCACTCATGCTGCACCACCCGAGGTCACGACGATCGGCAGCCGCACCTCGAACACCGTCCGGCCGGGCTGCGACTCGCAGCGCATCTCGCCGCCATGCTTGTCGACGATCTTGCGGGCGATCCCGAGGCCGAGACCGGTGCCCTCGCCCTTCGGCTTGGTGGTGAAGAACGGCTCGAAGATCTGCGGCAGCGCGTCGGCTGCCACGCCCGGGCCATCATCGATCACGCGCACCACGACGGCCGTTGCTTCGGCGGCGGTCTCGATGGTGATCGTGCCCTTACCGCCGAGCGCCTGCTGCGCGTTCGAGATCAAGTTCGTCCACACCTGGTTCAGCTCGTCGACATACACCGGTACGCACGGGAGGTTGCCGTAGTGCCGCTCGACGACGATATCATGCAGCGCATGATGCAGGAGCGCGAGCGTCGTCTCCAGTCCCTCGTGAAGATCGGCTTCGGTGCGCGTCGCCTGCTGGTCGAGGTGCGAGTAGCTCTTGAGCGCTCCGACGATACGCTGGATCTGACCGATGGCGTGGCGCACCGTCGACGTCGTGCGGTGGAGGTAGACGTGATCGGTGAGCGCGGCGACCACCTCGCGGGCCTGCCGGCGCTCGGCTCCGAGCACCACGGCAAACCGCTCGGCCTCCGCGAGCGTCACCCCGAGATCTGCGAGGTCGGAGGCCACCTGCGGCGCGTCGGGGATCCCGGCTGCCTCGAGCGGCGCGACCATCTCGCGCGCGGTCCTGCGTGACGTGAGGCTCGTCGGCAGCGAGCGCTCGGCAAGCTGCGGCGCCAGGCTCTCGAGGTAGCTGTTGATCCCCGTCGCGGCGGTCGGTGACTCCGCCCGTGCTGCGAGCTCGGCTCCGTGCCGGGTGATGCGGGTGAGCGCACCGCCGAGCCCGTCGATCGATCCGCGGATCGCGGCGGTCGGCGAGTTGATCTCGTGGGCGACGCCGGCGACCAGGAGGCCGAGCCCGGCCATTCGCTCCGACAGGACGAGCTGCGCCTGCATCTCGCGCAGATCGGCGAGTGCCTTGCCGAGCTCGTGGTTGATCGCGGTGAGCTCGCTCGTCCGTAGCCGCACCTTCCGCTCGAGCTCCTCGCTGGCCTCGCGCACCTCCTGGTAGAGCAGCGCGTTCTCGACCGCGGCGCCGGCCTGATCGGCGAACGTCGTGAGCAAGTTGAGGTCGGCCTCGGAGAACTCGCGTGCGTCATCGGCGCGGCCCACCGCGAGCACACCGACGACCCGCGCCGCAGCGCCCTGCCGACTGCGATCCAGCGGCAGCGCGACGAGCGGACCTGGAGCACCCGCTCGCTTCGCGGCCTCCCCATACTCGGGATCGGCACCTGCGCGATCGAGGCGGAGCGGGAGCCGCGTGCGCTTCACGTGCTCGGCGATGTCGCGCAGCGCGTCCGCGGCGACGAGCGCTTCGTCGGTGGCGAGCGCGGTCGAGACATCCGCGCGGCGTGCACGCGCGGCCGAGGCCCGCAGCTTCGGCTGCGCCCCACCCTCGGCGAGCCACAGCGCCGCGAGCTGGACATCGAACGTGCGCGCGACGGCGTCGACGATCTTGCGTGACACCGAGTCGAGATCGATCACCGACGAGACGGCGCGGCCGGCATCGTGGAGGGCGACGATCTCGCGCATGCGCGCGGCGAGGCGAGCCTGGTTGTCCTTCAGCGTCGAGGTCATCTGGTTGAACGCGGTCGCGAGGTCCGTGAGCTCGTCGCCGCCTGCGATATCGATCCGGTGATCGAGATCCCCGCGTGACACCGCGATCGCGCCGCGATGCAGCCGCGCGATCGGTGCGCCCAGCCGACGCGACCAGAACAGCGCGAGCACGAGCGCGAACGCGACCGCGGCGAGCCCGCCGGCGATCAACGTGCGAACCGCGAGGGTCTTGGTCGCCGCGAGTGGCTCGCGGTTCACCGCGACCCCGATCAGGCCCACGACGCGATCCTCGCGATCGAGCAACGCCGTCACCGCGACCTTGTACTGGCCGGTCGCGACGTCGAGATCGCGGACCGTGCGCTGGCTCTTCATCGCCGCCGTTCGTACGTCGGGCTCGAGCTCGACGGGCTCGCCGCGGCGCCCGAGGTTCGAGCGAAACGTGACCTGCAGCCTGCCGCTCGGCCCGCCGATCAACACGTCGGCCGAAACCGCGCCCTTGATCCCATCGGCAAAGTCGCCGTCGAACGGCGTCGACAGGACGAGGACGCCACGCAGCGTGAGCGTCGCATCGACCACCGGCGACACCGCGCGCATCACGACGCGATCGTCGACCGTCGCGAGCGACACGCCGCGCGTCCACGACCGTCCCGCCGCGATGATCGGATCGCCGAGCTTCACGCCCACATCCTTGAAGCGTGCCTCGGCGTCGCCCAGGGTCTTCTCGAGGACGAGCGCCCCGGTCGCGTCGAACACCTGGAGGCGCGCCGACGGAACATGTGCCGACTCCTTCGCGAGCCAGCGCTCGAGCGCGGCCGGGCCACGCGACAACGCGTCGGTCAGATCGCCGCTCTCCGACAGCTGCACGGTCTCGTCGCCGAGCCGCTCGACCGCGCGCAACACGAGGTTGAGCCCGACGGTGAGCTGGCGATCGGCATCGTCACGTAGTCCGGTCTCGAGGCTCGACAGGATCACGCGCGTCGCGAGCAGCGCCACGATCACGACCGGGACGAGCGCCGCGAACACCATCGCGACGACCAGCTTGGTGCGCAGCCTGAGCCGGAGCTCGGGCGACGGCGGCGGCGCAAGGTGCTGCGCGATCCGCGGCATCTTGCGCGTCGTGATCCGGAACCGCCCGCGGCCCTCGCCCTCGATCTGCGGCTCGCTCACCGCGTCCCCGGGCGCCGCCAGATCGTCGCGTAGATCGGGTGCCCGAGCGGCGACAGCACCACATCCTGGACCTCGACTCGCCCGGCGACGACGTACTCGCTGTGCGCGATCGGCACCCACGGTGCGTCCTCGGCGATGCGATCCTGCACGGTGCGATACAGCCCCGTGCGTGTGACCTCGTCGACGGCGACCTGCGCCTCGACCAGCAGCTTGTCGACGCCGGGGTCGCGATAGAACGCGAGGTTCTGCGCCGCCCCGAGGACCGCGTTGTCGGAGTGAAACAGCACGTAGAGGAAGTTGTCGGGATCGCCGGTGTCACCGATCCAGCCGAAGATCGCGAGGTCATGGTCGCCGTTCTCGAGCGACGCGCGATGTTCCTTGTACGGCTGCATCACGAGCTCGGTGCGAATGCCCACCTGATCGAGCGCGGCCTGGATGAACCGCGCGACGCGCTCGGGCTGCGCGAGGTAGGGGCGCGGGGTCGACAGCGCGTAGAGCTTGTAGGTCACGTCGGGATCGAACGTCTTGGCGGCGATCGCCTCGTCGAGCAGCTTGCGCGCACGCGCCGGGTCGAAGCCGTAGCGCAGCTTCGGCTCGTGGTAGCCCCACTGCGTCGGCGGCAGCGGGCCATCCGCCGCGACCGCGCGGCCCTGATACGCGAGCTTGACGATCGGCTCCTTGTTGATCGCGTGGCTCGCCGCGCGCCGCACGCGGACGTCGGCGAACGCGGGCTTCTGCATGTTGAACGCGAGGTAGCTGACGTCGTTACCGGGCGTGTGGTGCAGCACGAGATCCGGATGGAGCTCGACGAACGGCTGCTCGTCCGGAAGGATCGAGGTCGCGAGATCGACCGATCCCGACTCGAGCTCGACCAGGCGCTGGCGCGCGTCGACGACCACGCGAAACACGATCCGCTCGAGCAGCGCGGCCTTGCCCCAGTAGCCATCGAACCGGTGGACCACGACGTGCTCGCCGACGCTCCAGCCCTCGAACGCGAACGGCCCGGTCCCGACCGGATGCAGCTTGAACGCGTCGCCCCACTGCCCTACCCCCGTCGGCGAGACCATCGGATACATCGCGAGATCGCCGAGCAGCGGCGCGTACGGACGCGAGACGTGGATCTCGACCGTCGACTGATCGACCGCGACGACCTTCGTGACGCCCTTGAACAGCGAACGCCAGTACGAGCCGTCGTCGCCGGCGAGGAAGTTCGGGTGCTTCGGATCGAGCAGGCGCTCGAACGAGAACACCACCGCCGCGGCATCGAAGGGTGTCCCGTCGTGGAACGTGACGTTCGGGCGGAGATGAAAGGTCCACCGCTTGCCGTCTTCGGACACCTCCCATCCGGTCGCCAGGCCCGGCGCGACGTCGGTCGTCCCCGGCTTCCAGCGAACGAGGCCTTCGAAGAGCAGCCCGCCGACCTCGATCGATTCGTTGTCGGTCACCCGGACCGGATCGAGGGCGAGCGGTCCGGTGGCCTGGGCGACGACGAGCGCGCCAGGATCGCGACGCCGGTGGGTCGCCTCCTTGCCCAGGTTGCATCCCGCCGGCAAAACCATCGCGAGCAGCGCCAACACGGCCGGGCCACTCCTCATCGACCGCGACTCTAGCATCGCTACGCGACTCTCGATCCCTGGCAGAGATTCCCTCGATCTCGTGGGCCGATTCTCGATCCCCCCGGGCGCGATTGACTCTCGGCATTCGCTGACTTAGCGTTCCGGCCTCAACGCGGTCCTGGAGGTTATTCATGAATGCCAGACCCGTTACTCCGTCGAAGGGAAACTTCCGTCCATGCGCCTAGCTTTCGCCCTCGCTCTCACTCTCGGCATCGCCGCGCAGGGAGGCTGCAAAGGTTTCCTCCGCAACGCTGCGGTCAAGACCACGTCGGAGGTCCTCGAACGCGCCCAGCCCAGCCTCCAGATGGAGTCGGACTACGAGCTCGCGCGCCAGGCGATCCCCGGTGCACTCAAGACGATCGAAGGCTTCTGGATCAACCAGCCCGACAACAAGCGCCTGATCAAGATCCTCACCGAGGGCTACTGCCAGTACGGCACGGCGTTCGTCGAGGATGACTGGGAGGCGGCGAAGTTCCGCAAGGACCTCGAGGCGATCGAGTACCACAACACCCGATCGACCCACATCTTCACGCGCTGCTTGAACTACGCGCTGAGGTCGCTCGGAGCGCGCTGGCAGAAGGAGCTCTACGGCACCCCCGAGGTGGCGACGAAGCTCATCAACGAGACCGGCGCGGGTTCGCGCACGCCGATGATGTTCGCCGGGCTCTCGCTCGGCTCGATCATCAACCACAACCTGACGCGCATGGAGATGCTCTCGTACCTGCCGCTCGTCGAGACGATCATGAACCGAGTGATCGAGCTCGATAAGAAGAACCCGCCGGCGAACCGGGTCCATGCTGCGATGCCCTACATCGCGCTCGGCATGGTGCACAGTGCCCGTCCCAAGGCGATGGGCGGCGATCCCGAGAAGGCGCAGCGCTGCTTCGAGATGGCGCTCACGATCACGGCGGCCAAGGACGGCACGGACAAGTTCCTGCTCGCCCGTACCCTGATGGCCTATCGCGTCGGGCTCGCCACCAACAACCAGAAGTTCTTCCACGACCAGCTCAAGCAAGTGCTCATGACCGCACCGTCGGTGTGGCCCGAGCAGCGTCTCGCAAATGAGGTCGCACATCGCAAGGCGCGCCGTTATCTCTCGAAGGAAAAGGAGCTCTTCTGATGATGAGGACCAACGTTCTGGGTTTGTGTGCCGGCGCCGCGCTGGTGATGGGGCTGTCGCTCGGGGCCTCGACGGCTCGCGCCGACACCGAGGTGCGGATCGCGACGCTCGCGCCGTCGGGTAGCCCGTGGATGTCGGTGCTCGACAAGGCCGCGGCCGAGATCAAGGAGAAGACCTCCAATCGCGTCACGCTCAAGTACTTCGAGGGTGGCCAGCAGGGCGACGAGCGCGACTTCGTTCGCAAGATCAAGCTCGGCTCGCTCGACGGCGCCGCGGTGACCTCGATCGGCCTGTCGATGATCGACGAGTCGATCCGCGTGCTCGAGCTCCCGATGCTGTTCAACACGGCCGAGGAAGTCGACTACGTCGCCGACAAGATGTGGCCCTACTTCCAGAAGAAGTTCGCCGCGAAGGGCTTCAAGCTCAACGACCGCGGCGAGGTCGGCTGGATCTACTTCCTCTCGAAGGACAAGGTCGAGACGATCGCCGATCTCCGGAAGACGAAGATCTGGCAGTGGGGTGACGACGCGCTCGTCGGCGCGATGTTCAAGAAGCTGGCGCTCAACGGCGTGCCGCTCGGCGTGCCCGAGGTCGACGCGAGCCTCACGTCTGGACGCATCACCGCGGCGTACGGCTCGCCCGTCGCGGCGGTCGCGCTGCAGTGGTACACGAAGGTCAAGTTCATGACCTCGATGCCGATGAGCTTCGCGATCGGCGCGACGGTCGTCTCGCTCGAGTCGCTGAAGAAGCTGTCGGCGGAGGACCAGAAGGCCGTCGAGGAGATCGGCCGGTCGAGCGCGAAGAAGCTCCGCAAGGTGATCCGCAAGGCAAACGCGGACGCGGAAGGCACGATGAAGCGCAAGGGCATCACCGTTAACCCGACGCCGGCCGCGATGGTCGACGAGTTCACCAAGGCGGCGCTGCAGGTCCACAAGGATCTCATCGGCAAGGAAAGCGAGAAGGGTAAGGTCTACACGCAGGAGGAGTACGACCAGGTGATCAAGCACCGCGACGAGTACCGCGCGAAGACCAAGAAGAAGTAGCTCGGACCTCGCTCACGTTGACGCCCGCGGCCGATCGGTTCGCGGGCGTTGGCTTGTTTCGGGCGGTCGTTTTGGGGGCGGGCCGATTGCTAGCCCGGCTTCACGCCCTCTACCATCGCAACGTGAGCCAAGACGGCGACGGGTCAGACACGAAGTCCAAGCCAACAGGTGGCAATAAACCCAAGGCCGACGAAACGGTGAAGGCCGACGAAAGCGCCAAGACGGACGACAAGCCCGAGCCTGCGAAGGCTGACAAGGCCGAGGCCGATGAGGCCGGCGCCAAAGAGCCCTCGAAAGCCGCCGACGCCACGAAGCCAGCGCCCGCGAACACCGACGACAAGCAGCCAGCCCTGGCGAAACCTGACGCCAAGGCCGATTTGAAGACCGACGCCAAGCAGCCGGCGAAGGCCGCCGACAAGCAGCCGGCGAAGGCCGCCGACAAGCGCGGTGGTGTCGTGGCTGAAGCCGCCGATGTACCGGAGACGCGCAGGCACGAGACTACGAACGAGCCGCCGGCTCGGCAGAGCTACCACGACATGATGAATCCGGTGGTGACGTACCCCGATGACGGCGTGCTCGCGATGCGGCTGCGCGCGTTCGACAACGTCGTCGGGAAGGCCGAGCAGGTCGTCCTCGTGTCGCTGCTCGCGTTCGTCGTGTTCATCGCCGCCAGCCACGCCCTGGCCGACAAGCTCGCGAACATCAACCTCTACGACCACTTCAAGGACGACGTCATCAGGGCGGGGACGTTCGCGATGGCCCTGATCGGTGGCGCGTTCGCGAGCCACCAGTCCAAGCACCTGTCGATGGATCTCATCTCGCGCCGGCTCTCACCGCGTACCCGGCTGTTCCTCAAGATCACGCTCGCCCTGTTCACGATCTTTGTCGTGCTGCTGCTCATCCGCGCGGGGTTCCACACGATCACCAACGAGCGAAGCTTTCCGCAGAAGGACAAGCTGATCACGCCCGTGCGGATCGCGTACCTCGTTCCGCTCGGTGGGATCCTGATCATCTTTCACACGGTGATCCACACGATCATCGACATCGACTACATCGCGAGACGCAAGACGCCTCCCGAGCGCATGAGATCGGGGCACTGAGATGACGACCATCCTCATCCTTCTGCTCGCGGTGTTCTTCATCAGCGGCGCACCGCTGTTCACGATCATGCTGGGCGTGGCGGCCATCGGGACGCTGTCCTCCGCGGTCGGCTTCGAGGCCGGGTTCGACGCCGCGGTCAACAAGCTGTTCGGCACCTCCGGTCGCGACGAGATGGAGGTGCTGTCCACCATCCCGCTGTTCATCTACGCCGGCTATCTGCTCGCCGAGGCGAAGACCGCGGATCGGCTCGTACGGTTCGCGAACGCGATGCTCGGCTGGATGCCCGGCGGGCTCGCCATCGTCACGATCGGGACCTGCGCGCTGTTCACGGTGTTCACCGGCGCATCGGGCGTCACGATCATCGCGCTCGGCGGCGTGCTGATGCCGGCCCTGGTGCGCAACGGCTATCCCGAGCGGTTCTCGCTCGGCCTGATCGCCGGCACCGGCTCGGTCGGGTTGCTGTTCCCACCCGCCCTGCCGCTGTTCATCTACGGGACGGTCTACGGGCTGATCCAGTCGGACGAAGAGAAGCAGGCCGGGGTCTGGGCCACCGAGCGGTTCCTGTTCGCCGGCGTCATCCCGGGGCTCGTCCTCATCGGGATGCTGTGCCTGGTCGCGATGTTCGTCGCGATCCGCAAGAAGCTCCCGCGCCAGAAGTTCGTGGCCGGCGAGCTCGGCCGGAGCTTCCTCGTCGCGCTGCCCGAGCTGTTCATTCCGTTCGGCGTGGTGCTGGCGCTCGCGAAGGGCTTCGGGCTTCCCGAGATCGCGGCACTCACGGTCGTCTACGTCGCGATCCTCGAGATCGGGATCTTCCGGACGATCAACCTCAAGCAGATGTGGGGGATCAGCTACGAGGCGATGGCGATGATCGGGGCGATCTTCATGATCATCCTCGCGTCGACCGCGCTCACCAACTTCATGGTGGACGCCGAGGTTCCCAAGAAGCTCGTCGCGTGGACGCAGGAGAACGTCGGCTCGAAGATCGTGTTCCTGCTCGCCATCAACGTGATCCTGCTGATCGTCGGCACCGTGATGGACATCTTCTCCGCGATCGTCGTGGTGCTCCCGCTGATCGCGCCGATCTCGAGAGCCTACGGGATCGATCCCTACCACCTCGGCGTGATCTTCCTGCTCAACCTCGAGGTCGGATATCTCCACCCGCCAGTCGGGCTCAACCTGTTCCTCACGAGCGTCAAGTTCCAGCGACCGATCACCGAGGTCATGTGGGCGACGATCCCGTTCCTCATCACGATGATCATCGCGCTGTTCGTGATCACGTACGTCCCACAGCTCACGGCCATGTCGGTGCCAGACGCCAAGCGCACGGATCCGATCAGAAACCTCACCGAGATCGCCGAGAACGGCGTCTACGAGAGCAAGGTCTCGATCACCGAGATCACGCTCGTCGATGCGGGAGGTGGCGTGCTCAAGGGTGCCGACGGCAAGCCGATCGTGAGGCGCTTCCTCGACTGTCGGCCGAAGAAGGTTCCCGACGGTCCCGATGGCAAGCCGGGCAAGCTACCAACGGTGACCGAGATCCAGACCTGTCAGGAGCTGTTCTTCGCGGTCACCAAGTGCATGCCGAACGGGAAGACGGCGACCGCCCAGGAGAAGGCGTGCGCGAACAAGGCGACCGCCGACTGGACGGTAACCCAGCTCAACAATGAAGCGGACCGCGCGATCATCGTCGTCTCGGAGGTGCCGCTCGTCGACGAGACCGGCAAGCCGCTCGAGCACCTCGTCACGGTGCTCGATTCGAGCGGCAAGCCCGTCATGGACGGCGACGACGAGAAGAAAGCGAAGCAGCCGATCGTCGGCAAGGACGGCAAGCCGATCGTGAAGAAGCTCGCGGAGTGCGGGACGTTCAAGGGCTTCGACCGCGAGGAATGTCTCGGGCTGTTCATCGGAACGTCGAACTGCAAGATCAACTTCGACGAGCCTGCGGCGGACTGCCTCGCGAAGGACTGTCCCGCCGACAAGCTCGAGGAGTGCAAGCAGGAACGCACGGCGATCTGCGTCAAGGAGCAGGTCGACCTGTGCGTCGTCCAGGCGATCAACAGCTGGGTCGAGGAGTATCCGGCGAGGGTGATCCCGTAACAGTGCACGAGCAGTGAGCCTCCGGTGAGTGGTGCTGCTGCGCTGCTGAAGACGCTGCGTCCGCACCAGTGGGTGAAGAACCTGTTCGTGGCGGCGCCGCTGGTGTTCTCGCGGCACCTGACGGATCCCGCATACGCGCTGCGCACCGCGCTCGCCGTGCTCGCGTTCTGCGCGCTCTCCGGCGCGGTCTACGCGTTCAACGACGTGCGCGACGTCGAGACCGATCGCGTCCATCCCACCAAGCGGAACCGTCCGATCGCCGCCGGCAGGCTCACCGAGCGCGGCGCGATGATCTGGGCCGGTGTCCTCGCGGTCGGTGCGCTCGCCGGCTGCTTCCTGATCGACTGGCGACTCGCCGCGTTCGCCGCCGCGTACCTCGTCCAGAACGTGCTCTACAGCGTGAAGCTCAAGCAGATCGCGTTCCTCGACGTCGGCCTCATCGCGAGCGGCTTCCTCTTGCGCGTGTACGCCGGCGCCGTCGCGATCGACGTCCACGCCTCCGGCTGGCTCCTGTTGTGTACGGCCCTGCTCGCGACCTTCCTCGGCCTTGGCAAGCGTGCCCACGAGCTCGCCTGGGCCGAGCGCACCGGTCAGGCCGCGACCACGCGCGCCGCGCTCGCGGGGTACCGGATCGGCGTGGTGCGCCTCGCGATGTACGCGCTCGCGCTCACCACCTGTGTCGCCTATCTCGGCTACACCGTGCTCGGCGCGCCCGGCGTGTTCGGGACCGATCGCCTCGCCTACTCGTCCCCGTTCGTCGCGCTCGGCATCATGCGCTACCTCTACCTCGCGCTGTGGCGCCCCAAGGACGAGAGCCCCACCGAGGCGATGCTCAAGGATCCTTGGTTCCTCCTCGATCTCGTCGGCGCAACCGCGACGGTCCTCTACATCATCTACGGCTAACCGCCTGGTATAAGGACGCCATGTCGGGCGACCAGCCGGCCATTGCCAGGCGCAAGGCGGACCACCTCGAGGTGGCGGCTTCCGGTCGTGCGGACTTCGTAAAGACGACGCTGCTCGAGCACGTGCACCTCGTGCACCAGGCCCTGCCCGAGCTCGCGCTCGCCGAGATCGATCTGACCACCGAGCTCGTGGGCAAGCGGCTGCGCGCCCCGCTCGTGATCACCGGGATGACCGGAGGAACGCCCGAAGCCGCCGCGGTGAATCGCGACCTCGCGCGTGCGGCGCAGCGGGCCGGGGTCGCGTTCGGCGTCGGTTCGCAGCGCGCGATGGACGAGCACCCGGAGCTCGCGGCGAGCTACGAGGTCCGGGACGTCGCGCCCGACGTGGTGCTGTTCGGCAACATCGGGGCGGTGCAGGCGCTCGCGATGGGACCGGCGCGCGTGATCGAGCTCGCGAAGCGGATCGGCGCCGATGCGCTCGCGGTGCATCTCAATCCCGGGCAGGAGCTGATCCAGGACCACGGCGATCGCGACTTCCGGGGAGTGCGCGACGCGATCGCGCGGCTCGTCGAGGCCGCGCCGTTTCCGGTGCTCGTCAAGGAGACGGGTTGCGGGCTCTCCGTCGAGGCCGCGCGTGCGCTCGCAGGGGCCGGTATCCAGACGGTCGATGTCGCCGGGGCCGGTGGCACGAGCTGGGTCGCCGTCGAGGCGGTGCGCGCCGACGAAGGCTCCGGTGCGGCGGCACTCGGCAACGAGCTGCGCGACTGGGGTGTTCCGACCGCGGTCTCGGTCGTCGCGTGCGTGCGGGCGCGGCTCACCGTGATCGCCTCGGGTGGCATCCGTAGCGGTCACGACCTCGCGCGGGCCCTCGCGCTCGGCGCACGAGCGGGCGGCATGGCGGCGCCGATGCTGCGCGCCCAACGCGCGGGCGGCTTCGACGGCGTGTGCGCCGAGCTCGATCGTGTCATCGCGTCGGTGCGATCGATCTGTCTACTCACCGGCTGTGCGCGGGTCGCCGACCTCGCGCATGCGCCACGCCACCTCGGCGCGCCGCTGCGCGCATTCCTCGACGATTTCGTGCCATGACGATCGCGATCGGATGGGGCAAGATCATCCTGCTCGGCGAGCACGCCGTCGTGTACGGCTATCCCGCGCTCGCCGCCGCGCTCGATCGCGGGGTCTCGATCGCGCCGGTTCCGACGACGAAGGGAGCCCTGCGACTCGACATTCCGGCGTGGAACCTCGCCGTGAAGGCCGACGACGACCATCCCGTCGCACGCTCGCTCGCGGCGATCGTCGACGCGCTCGACCTCGGACGTCCCGGCGTCTCGCTCGTCGGCGATGCCCAGATCCCGCCGGGCGCGGGGCTCGGCTCGTCGGCCGCGCTCGCGGTCGCGGTCGCTCGCGCGCTGCTCTCGCACGCGAAGCGCGCGGCCGAACCAGCCGCGATCTCCGCCGCGGCCTCCGCGAGCGAAGTGCTGCTCCACGGTCGGCCGAGCGGGGTCGATGTCGCGCTCGCCATCGCCGGAGGGATCGGTGTCTTTCGTCGCAGTGCTGGCCTGCGATCGATCACGTGCCCGCAGCTCCGCGTGCTGGTGGGGCCGAGCGGCGAGCCGCGCTCGACGGCGGCGATGGTCGAGCGTGTGGCCGAGGTCACGAACGCTACCGCCGACGATCCGCGCCTGGCCGAGCTCGGAGGCCTCACCGATCTCGGGACCTCGGCCCTGCTCGCTCGTGACCTCGCCGCCCTCGGGACGGCGATGAATCGAGCCCACATCGTGCTCGCCGATCTCGGTGTCTCGACCCCACAGCTCGACTCGCTCTGCGAGGCCGCCCGCGTGTCGGGGGCTCATGGCGCCAAGCTCACCGGCGCGGGTGGCGGTGGTGCGGTGATCGCGATCGCGCCGCGCCACAAGGAGACCGCGATCCTCGCCGAGTGGCGAAACGCCGGCGTCACCGGCTTCGTGGCGACCATCGGCGCGCGCACGTAGCCGTTCGCGCCACAGCGCCTCGGCCCGCGGCGCGCGGCGCGGTATTGTGTCCGTGATGTCACTTTCGCCGGTCACCGCCCGTGCGTGCGCGAATATCGCGCTCGTCAAGTACTGGGGCAAACGCGACGCGGCCCTCAACCTGCCCGCGACCGGCAGCCTCTCGCTCACGCTCGACGCGTTGTCGACCGAGACGACGGTCGCGTTCGACGACAGCCTCACGATCGACGAGCTGTCCCTCGACGGTCACCCCGCCCGGCCCGACGAGCTCGCGCGCGCGAGCTCGTTCCTGGATCTCGTACGCTCCGAGACCGGCATCCAGATCCACGCACGCGTGACGAGCAAGAACGACTTTCCCACCGCGTCGGGACTCGCGTCGTCCGCGTCGGGGTTCGCCGCGCTCGCGCTCGCTGCGACGCGCGCCGCTGGGTTCACGCTGACGCCGCGGGCGCTCTCGGTGCTCGCCCGTCGTGGTTCGGGCTCGGCGGCACGCTCGATCTTCGGCGGCTTCGTGCGCATGCATGCCGGCATGTCGAGCGAGGAGGCGTTCGCCGAGCCGATCACGACCGTCGATCCGGCGTTCGTCGCTCGCGTGCGCATGGTGGTCGCCGTCGTCGGCGGTGGCGTGCCGAAGACCCACGGCTCGCGCGACGCGATGGAGCACACGGCGGCGACCTCGCCGATGTATCGCGCGTGGCTCGATCTCGTCCCGCGCGATCTGGAGCTCGCCGAAGCCGCGCTCGCGAAGGGCGACCTCGAAGCGCTCGGCACGCTGGCCGAGGCCAACGCGCTCGCGATGCACGCCTCCGCGATCGCCGCGCGTCCTTCGATCCTGTACTGGCGACCCGCCACGCTCGCCGTGCTCGCGGAGGTGCGCGGGCTGCGCGCGACCGGCCAGGCCGCATGGGCGACGATGGATGCCGGCCCGCACGTCAAGGTGCTCACGACCGACGAGGATGCCGAGCTGGTGTCACGCGCGGTCGTCGATATCCCCGGCGTCACGGCGGTCACGGTCAGCGGCGTGGGCGGCCCGGCAGCGGTGGTCGACGCGGCGGCCGTGGTCTCGCTCGAACCGACCGCCAAGTGAGCGCGAACCTCGATCTCCTCGAATTCTCGACGTCGTCTCGACGAGACCTTCCTGTGCGAACGGCAATCTGGGGCGTGGGCAACCGCACCGTTTCGGAACGCCGGACCCTGAATTACACAGAGCCACAGAGGACACCGAGCAGAGACCTTTTCGAGCAGCAACGTCGGACTGCGACCGCGTACTCGCGATGGCCGAAACCTCCTCGAGCACCCTCTGCTTTGTGGCCTCCGTGGCTTTGTGTGAATGCTGATTCTTCGCGACGAGTTTCGTCTGGGCGACGTCCTGGCGTCCGGATCGGTGCGATGTGATCGCCACCGCACCCGGCAAGCTGATCCTGACCGGCGAGTACGCGGTGCTCGATGGCGCGCCCGCGCTGGTCGTTGCCGTCGATCGCCGCGCGGTCGCCACCCGGCGTTCTGGTGCCCCTCGCGGTAGCACGCCCTTCCTCGCGGCGGTCGCGAACGAGCTCGCACAGCGGCGAGGCGCCGACCATCCCGCCGCACGGGCGGCGCTCGAAATCATCGTCGATAGCTCCGCGTTCTACGATCAGGAGATGAAGCTCGGTCTCGGCTCGAGCGCGGCAGTCACGGTGGCCGCGACCGCGCGCGCGCTCGGCGCGCTCGACGACCTCGATCGCGACGAGATCTTCGCGATCGCGCTCGCGGCTCACGCGGCTGCGCAGGCACCACGTGGCACGCGTGGCTCGGGAGCCGACGTCGCGGCCTCGGTGTACGGCGGCACGATCGTGTTCACCGCCGGCCACGTCGATCGACAGCGGTGGCCAGGCTCGATCACGCTGTTGCCGTTCTTCACCGGGCGAGCCGCCGATACGCCGCAGCTCGTCGCGCAGGTCGGCGCCGCACGTGCGGCCAGACCGATCGCGGTCGACGCCGCGTTGCTCGCGGTCGCGGACGCATCGCGAGCGGCGTGTGCCGCGGTATCCGCTCCAGCGGATCTCGCAGCGACCGCGGTGATCGCCGCGTTCGCGCTCGCGGCGCATGCCACCGATCGGCTCGCGGCGGCCACCGGCGTCGACCTCGTCCCCGGCTGTGTCATCGCCGCACGGTCCGCCATGGCCCGCCTGGGCGGCACCGCGAAGACCACCGGCGCCGGCGGCGGCGACATCGCGATTGCCCTGATTCCTGCCACCGCCGACGTAACCGATGCGACCCGGTCGCTCATCCAAGCCGGGTGCCAGCCCTTGCACCTCTCCGTCGACGAGACCGGCGTGGACACCCGCCCGGGAGCGCAGTAGAAACCGTAGTCCACGTGTCGTCCCGTCTCCCAGGGTTTTACCGGCTCGCGCTCGCCGAGCGCAGGCGCTGCCTGCTCGAATCCGCGACCCTGCCCGCCGACGGCTTCGCGGCCGTCGATCCCGGCGGACTGCCGCTCGATGTCGCGGACGGCATGATCGAGAACGTGGTCGGGACGTACGCGCTGCCGTTCGCGGTCGCGGTGAACTTCTGCGTCGACGGCGTCGACGTCCTGATCCCGATGGCGATCGAGGAGCCGTCGGTCGTCGCCGCCGCGTCGAATGCCGCGCGGATGGCGCGCCCGGCCGGCTTCACGACCGAGGTCTCGGCGCCCGTGATGATCGGCCAGATCCAGGTCACGCAGGTCACCGATGTCGACGCCGGCGCCGCGGCGGTTCGAGCCGCCGCCGAGAGCCTCGTCGAGGATGCCCGCCGGCTCGTCCCGCGACTCGCCGAGCGCGGCGGTGGCCCGCAGCGGCTCGAGGTGCGAACGCTCGCGCGCTCGGGGCCCGACGGCGGCATGATCGTCGCGCACCTGCACGTCGATTGCCGCGACGCGATGGGCGCGAACCTCGTCAACACGCTGTGCGAGGCGCTCGCGGATCGGATCGCGCTGCTCGCCGGCGGACGTCCCGGGCTACGCATCCTCTCGAACCTCACGGATGGACGCACCGTCTCGGTGCGCTGCTCGATCGACGACGCACAGCTCGCCTGCGAAGGTGCCACCGGGCCCGAGGTCCGCGCCGCGATCGCCGCGGCATCGCGGTTCGCCGAGCTCGATCCGTATCGAGCGACGACGCATAACAAGGGCATCATGAACGGCGTCGATGCGGTGCTCGTCGCGACCGGCCAGGACTGGCGTGCGGTCGAGGCCGGTGCCCACGCGTTCGCCTGTCGGGGTGGCACCTACGGTCCGCTCGCCGTGTGGCGCGAGCGCGCCGGTGGCCTCGACGGCGAGCTCGCGATGCCGCTCGCGGTCGGGACCGTCGGTGGTGCGCTGAATCATCCGGGTGCGCGACTCGCGCTCCAGCTGGCCGGCGTCACGCAGGCCGACCGGCTCGCCGCGCTCGCCGCCGCCGCCGGCCTCGCCACCAACCTCGCCGCCCTGCGCGCCCTGGCGACCGAAGGCATCCAGCGCGGCCACATGGCGCTCCACGCGCGTGGCCTCGCACGGGCCGCCGGCGCCACCGGCGAGCTCGTCGAGCGCGTCGCGGCGGAGCTGGCTGCCAGCGGCGAGGTCAAGGCCGATCGCGCGCGCGAGGTCTTCGCGCGCCTGCGCGACGGCATGGTCGATCTGAAGTTTCCGGGGCGCACGCGTCCCGGAGGGGAGTTCCCGTGATCCATCGCCTCGGAGTTGCTCGTACGCCCGCGCTCGCCGTTCCCCTGCCGTCGACGCTCGAGCTCGATGCCTGCTACCGGTACTGCGAGGCGCTGTGCCGCGCCCGCCACCACAACTATCCGGTGGCCTCGATGTTTGCTCGCTCGCAGCTGCGCAAGCACATCTTCGCGCTGTTCGCGTTCGCGCGCGTCGCCGACGACTTCGCCGACGAGCAGGCCTACGAAGGCCGCCGTGCCCGCGAGCTCGATCGCTGGGAAGAGCAGCTCCACGCGGGCTATCGCGGCCACGCGGAGCACCCGGTGTTCGTCGCGCTCGCCGACACGGTCGACAAGTTCTCGCTGCCGATCACCGAGTTCACCGAGCTGCTGTCCGGGTTCCGGACAGATCTCGAGCGGCGCCGCTATGCCACGTTCGACGAGCTCCGCCGCTACACGCGCCAGGCCGCGGAGCCGGTCGGTCGCTTGCTGCTCTACATCGGCGGCTATCGCGCGCCCGAGCTGCACGCCTACGCCGATGATCTGTCGAGCGCGCTCGCCGTGGCGCGCCTGATCCAGGACGTCCCGGCCGACTGGCAGCGCGGCCGCGTCTACCTGCCGGCCGAGGACCTCCGGCACTTCGGCGTCAGCGAGGCGGACATCGCGAACCGCCGGATCAACGCCTCGGTCGGTGCGCTCGTCCGCTACGCGGTCGCGCGGACGCGAGCGCTGTTCGAGCGGGCTCGTCCGCTCGTCGATCTCGTCGGAGCCGATCTCGCGGTCGAGCTCGCGCTCACCTGGCACGGCGGGATGCGCATCCTCGAGAAGATCGATGCGGTGGGCTCGAGCCTATTCGCCGAGCGCCCGCAGCTCGGCAAGACCGACAAGGCGATCGTGCTCGCGCGCGCGATCGCGTGGCGTGGCGAGACCTTGCCGCCGCGCACGTTCCACCTGCTCGGCCGCTTGCTCGACCGCTGAATCAGGCGGCCGCGGCGAGCTTGTCGACCACGTCCGCGTGGTGCGCGCTGATCGCGACCTTGTTCAGACAGACCGGCATCCCCACGAGCGCGAGCCCGACGCGATAGTCATCGCCGTCGTCCTTGAGCCACACGCCCTGGGCGCGGAATCGATAGCTCAGCTCGCCGTCTTCGACCACGATCTCGATCAGCTCCCCACGCGCGACATAGGGGGCGTTCCGGCAGACCAGGCCGCCAGGGCCGATCTCGACGATCTCGACGCGATCGTGAATCCGGTCGCCGCGCATGACGGCGTCGAGCTTGACGGCTTCGCGGCGGAACCGGCGTCCGTTCTTCATCCGGCGATCGTCTGCCGTCGGTGCGAAGCGCGACTCGATCAGGGTGACCTGCTCGATCTCTTCCCACTCGAGGCCGACGCCCAGCTCGCACTTCCCGACCAGGGTGCGATACTGAAAGATGACGTCGACGAGCATGCTTCGACATCAAGCATCGGCCGTGCCACGCCGGACCAAACAGATCGGTCGGGTAACGGGCCGAAACATCGACGAACTGGTATTGGGTGGTAGCCCCACTTGCCGGGTATCGCGTCACCAGGTTGGGTGAAGCGTAGCCAACACGACACAGCCCGCGTGTAACCTCTTGCGATCCCTGTGGACCTCTTCTCTCAAAACGCCAAGCGACGCCTCGTAGGCCAGCCCCTGGCGGAGCGGATGCGCCCCCGCAGCCTCGAGGAGCTGGTGGGACAGACACACCTGGTGGGGCCCGGCCGCATCTTGTCGAACCTGGTCCCGGGGCGTGCCATCCCGTCCTTGATCCTGTGGGGACCACCCGGGAGTGGAAAGACCACCCTCGCCCGCCTGCTCGGTGAAACGCTGAAGGCCGACCTGACCGCGCTGTCGGCGGTCGATGCCGGCGTGAAGGATGTCCGTGAGGCGGTCGCGAAGGCGGCCGGTCGACGCGACCAGTTCGGGGCGCGCACCTTGCTGTTCATCGACGAGATCCACCGGTTCTCGAAGACGCAGCAGGACGCGTTGCTCCCGCATGTCGAGGCGGGCACCGTGACGCTGATCGGCGCGACCACCGAGAACCCGAGCTTCGGGGTCGTGGCCGCGCTGCTCTCGCGGTGCCGCGTCGTGCGACTCGAAGCGCTCGCGGATCCCGAGCTCGCGCAGCTCGCATCGCGCGCGATCGAGGATCGCGAGCGCGGGCTCGGCACGCTCGGCGTGACCCTCGACGAGGAGGTCTCGGCGCAGCTCGTCGCGGCGGCGGGCGGAGATGCACGCCGGCTCTACACCGTGCTCGAGGTGGCCGCGGACCTCGCACGCCACGCGGCAGGCGCGACCGACGCGGCCACGATCACCGCCGATCATGTCGCCGAGGCCGCGCAGGGTCGCAATCTGCTCTACGACAAGGCGGGCGACGAGCACTACGGGGTCGTGTCGGTCTTCATCAAGAGCATGCGCGGATCGGATCCCGACGCCGCGGTGTACTGGATGACGAGGATGCTCGAGGCCGGCGAGGACCCGCGCTTCGTGCTCCGCCGGATGGTGATCTTCGCGTCCGAGGACGTCGGCAATGCAGACCCGCAGGCGCTCGTGATCGCGATCGCCGCGCTGCAGGCGTTCGAGCTCGTCGGCTTGCCCGAAGGCGTGTTGCCGCTGACGCAGGCGGTGACGTACCTGGCGCTCGCGCCCAAATCGAATCGCGCGCTGACCACGTACGCCGCCGCCCGCAAGCTCGTGCTCGAGCGCGGCACGCTTCCGGTCCCGGCGCGCTATCGCCCCGGCTCGACCGCGACCGATCGCGCGATGGGGCACGGCCAGAGCTACCGGTACCCGCACGACTTCGAGGGCAACTACGTCGTCGAGGACTACTTGCCCGACGCGCTCGTCGGCGAACGGATCTACGAGCCCGGCGACTCTGGCTTCGAGCGAGAGCTCGCGTCGCGGCTCGCCGCGCTCGCCGCGAAGCAGCGAGGCTAGGCCTTCGCTTCGAGCAGCCGGACGATCGCATCGAGTCGCTCGAGGATCGCGAGGTTGACGGCGGCTGCCTGGGCCGCCACGGCTTGGGCCTCCGCTGCAGGCGGATCGAGCGCCTGGTTCGCGAGCGCCGGGCCAAACGTCTGCACGAAGGAAGCGAGGGCGTGACCGGTGGTCGTCGTCGGGAACAGGTTGTCGTAGCCGACCGACAGCGCCGTCGCCATGTACAGGATGCCGTCCCACGGCGACTTGCAGGCGGGATTGGTCTCGCGCTCGGCGATGAAGAACGCGATGCCACCTCCGACGACGGTCGCGAGCAGCGCATCGATCGGATCGTGCTTCGCCCAGCGTCGCAGATCCTGCTTGAGCGAATCGAACCCTTCGGTCCCATCGTTCGCCAGGAAGGCGAGCGCGTACGGCAACAGCGGGCGCAGGGCGGTGAGATCGCCAAGGTGCAGCCCGTTCGACGACGGGCTCGACTGCGGATCGTTCACGCGCGCGGGATCGATGTACGCCATGCAGCCTCCACGGTACGCATCGAATCGGGTCCGCGCCAGCGAGCTGTCAGGCGAGCAAGGGTGAGCCAGGTCAGGCCAGGCGAACCCAGCGCGCCTTCGCGGCCTCGATCTTCCCGCTAAACGATTGCGGGAAGTGGTGCATCACATAGGCGAACGCCTGCTGGATCAAGTCGCGATCGAGCTCCGGCGGTACTTCCATGTTCTGGTCGTTCGGGTCGGGCCGGACGCCCAGTCGAACGATCTCGGTCAGGCGGAGTACGTGGAGTCGATTGACGAACAGCGCGTGGGCGATGCCGAGAAACAGCTCTTCGGTTCCTGGATCGATGGCCATAGGAGGCCAGGTTCGTACCACAGTGCCAGAAGCGCTCCAAGGCTCTCTCGAGCCTCCCTGGTGGATCTAACTGCCGATGCCGTGGTCATCTCTCGTGAACAACGAGTGTTTAGCGGGGTTGAAATCGTGCACCGCGTCGTCCGATCGTAGCTTTTCTAATGGCGCGAAGAGCATTACAGGAGGCATCGGCTTGATAAAGACGTCGTACGTCATGGCGCGGGACAACCAGGGGAGGTCGCGGTGTTGATCGAAGCTGCACTTCGCTTCCCGACGGTGATCTTCACGGTCGGGCTCGGCATCGTCCTCCTCTACTGGGTGTTCGTGCTGGTCGGCGCGCTCGACATCGATCTGTTCGGCGATGCCGACGTGTCGGGCGCCGGCAAGGGTCTCGGTGACGTGATCGGCGGCGGCGACGGTGCGGCCGATGGCGTCGGCGACGCGATCACCGGCGGCGCCAAGGGCGGTGCCGAAGGGCTCAAGGGCATCAAGCTCGACCTCGACGCAGATGGCGGCGGCGGCGTGTGGAGCGGGCTCGGGTTGTCCAAGGTCCCGATCACGATCTCGGTCTCGGTCATCTTCCTGGTGTGCTGGGGCATCTCACTCTTGGGCATGCACTACGGCACGCAGATGCTGGGATCCGAAGCGTGGGTCTCGAGCGTGATGTTGCTCGGGACGGTCGTCGTTGGATTTCCGGTGGCGGGTCTCCTGGTTCGCCCGCTCGGCGGCGTGTTCGAGCTGCGCGAGGGCAAGTCGAACAAGGACTACGTCGGACACACGTGCACGATCACGACGGGCAACGTGGATGATCGGTTCGGCCAGGCCTCGGTCGAGGACGGCGGCACGGTGCTCGAGATCCCGGTGCGGTGCGACCGCTCGGGCGTTCTCGCAAGAGGCCACAAGGCCCTCATCATCGACTTCGATACGGTGCGCGAGGCCTACGTCGTGGAGCCCGCCGCCGATATGCTCCCCACCGCCCAGGAATCGGGCATGGGCGAGCCCACGTAGCTCTCTCTCATACGTTCGTCTTGGTGCGCAGACAGTGTCGGCTGGGGCCGGCCAGAGGAGTGGTTCATGGAACGAGGACAACTGGTAATCGCGTTGATCGTAGGTGGAGGCGTGGTCCTCCTCGGCGTGCTGGTCCTCATCGCTCGCACCTGGCGTCAGGTCGATCAGGGAAAGGCGATGATCGTCAACAAGATGGGCGCCGAGCCCAAGGTGACGTTCACCGGCGCGATCGTCTTGCCGATCGTCAACAAGATGGAGGTCATGGACCTCTCGGTGAAGACGATCCACGTCGCACGGCGCGGCAAGGACGGCCTCATCTGCATGGACAACATCCGCGCCGACATCAACGTCACGTTCTTCGTCCGCGTGAACAAGACGGCCGATGACGTGCTCCGCGTCGCGCAGCAGATCGGCTGTATCCGCGCGTCGCAACAGTCGACGCTCGAGGAGCTGTTCGCGGCGAAGTTCTCCGAGGCGCTCAAGACCGTCGGCAAGCAGATGGAGTTCGAGCAGCTCTACACGCAGCGCAACGTGTTCAAGGATCGGATCATCGAGGTCATCGGCACCGACCTCCACGGCTACGTCCTCAACGACACCGCGATCGACTTCCTCGAGCAGACCCCGCTCGAGGTCCTCGATCCCAACAACGTGCTCGACTCGCTCGGCATCAAGAAGATCACCGCGATCACCACGAACGCGAACATCGACACGAATCTGCTCAAGCAGAAGGAGCGGATGGATCTCGGCAAGCAGAACCTGACCGGCGACGAGGCGATCTTCCGCTTCGAGCAGCAGCGCTCCGAGGCCGAGGCCAAGAAGAACAAGGAGATCGCGGTCGCGAATGCCCGCGAGGAGAACGAGGCGAATCGGTTCCGCCTCGAAGAAGAGAAGCGCACGCACATCGAGCGCCAGAAGGCCGAGGAGGCGATCCAGATGGCCGAGCAGGCCAAGCTCCGCTCGGTGCAGGTCTCCGAGCAGGGTCGGATCCGCGAGGTCGAGGTCGAGAAGGTGCGGGTCGCGAAGGCCCACGACCTCGAGGAGGTCGGCCGCCGGCGCGAGGTCGAGCTCGGCCAGATCGACATGAACAAGGCCGTCGAGACCGAGAAGCGCTCGATCGCCGACATCATCCGCGCTCGCATCGCGGTCGACAAGACGGTCGCCGTCGAGGAAGAGGCGATCAAGGACCTGCGCACCGACTCCGAGGCGAAGCGTCACAAGCACGTGACGATCGTCCACGCCGAGGCCGCCGCGCAGGAGCTGTTCATCAAGGACATCAAGCAGGCCGAGGCGCAGCAGCAGGTCGCGACCTCGATGGCGAAGAAGCAGCTGATCCTCGCCGAGGCGGCGATGGAGGCGAGCGACAAGGAAGCGCGCGCCGCGATCCGCCGCAGCGAGGGCGTGCAGGCCGAGCACGCAGCCGAGGGGCTCGCGAACGTGCGCGTGAAGGAAGCCGACGCGCTCGCGACCGAGAAGGTCGGGCTCGCCGAGTCGCGCGTACGCGACGCGCAGGTCCAGATCACCGACAAGGAAGGCACCGTCATCGCCGAGAACGTCCGGCGCAAGGCGATGGCCGAGGCGCAGGGTCGCGAGGCCGAGGCGGCCGCGATCGAGAAGACCGGGATCGCCGAGGCGGTCGGGATCCGCGAGAAGCTGCTCGCCGAGGTGGCCGCGAAGGACGCCGAAGCCGGCGTGATCGAGAAGAAGATGCTCGCCGAGGCGAGGGGCATCGCCGAGAAGGCCGACGCGATGAAGCACCTCGACGGCTCGGCGCGCGAGCACGAGGAGTTCCGGTTGCGGCTCGAGAACGACCGCATGATCGCGATCGAGCAGATCAAGGCACGGATCTCGATCTCCGAGTCGCAGGGTCGCGTGATGGCCGAGGCGATGGGCAATGCCGACATCAAGATCGTCGGCGGCGACGGTCAGTTCTTCGACCGCTTCGTCAAGGCGATGGCGCTCGGCAACGCGATCGACGGGGTCGTCGACAACTCCGACGTGGTCCGGAAGGCGCTCGGCATGAACGGCAATGGCGGCGGCGGCGGTGGCGGCCATCGCAACCTGCTCGACGACGTCAAGGACATGGTCCGTGCCACCGGGGCGTCGGAAGGCGCGGTCAAGAACCAGACGATCTCGAACGTGCTCGCCAACATGATGATGAAGGCCGACGACAGCACGAAGTCCAAGCTGAAGGCCCTGCTCGACCAGGCGCGCCAGCTCGGCATGCACGACGACAAGGTGAGCTGAGCCGAGGCTGGTCATGGCCGAGCAGGGTGACCCAAGTGTCCCGGGCGCAGGCTCGCAGCCGAAACCGGATGTCGATGCCGCACTCACCGGTGGCAACTACGAGGTCTTGCGTGCGCGGCTCGGCACGGCCGGGTCCGAGCTCGCGAAGCGCGCCGATGCGCTGAACGCTCGCCGCAAGACGATCTTCGGCACGACTGAGCCACAGCTCGAGGCCACCGAGCGGGTGCGCACCGAGCACAACTGCGTGCCGGTCGACATCGTCGCGGTCGGCGGGCAGCTGCTCCTGGGCTTCAACGTCTTCCTCGGGAAGGCCGAGACGAAGCTCGCCGACGTCCTCGCCCTCCACCGCTTCGAGGCCCTCGCGACGCCGGGCGCGGACAGTGGGTTCGATACGTCGCCGTTGCCGCACGACTCGCTCGGTGGCTTCCTCGTCGGCGCCGACCTCGAGCGAGACTTCGGGAACCTCTACCGCTACTACCGCGATGCGCGGCTGCAGCAGCTGGTCAAGCGCGACACGCAGCTGCTCGCCGTGTTCCAGGCCGGCGCGACGTGGAAGGACCACAAGGTCCTGCGCTGGCGGATCGAGGCGAACGGCAGCATCGCGTACGTCGACGATCGCGGTGACCGCGACTACGCAGCGCTGTTCCCGCAGCCGTACGATTTCGAGTGGAGAGAGGTCACGCGCGACTACCAGGTCGCCGGCAAGCATCCCCACTTCAACCTGCTCGACACGCTGTTCATCGAGTGCATCAACGGCGACCTCACGATCAAGGTCGAGGACAACACCGAGGTCGGCCAGGGCGTGTACTCCGAGGCCGTCGACGACCTCAACCAGTCGCTCGACGACGCAAGCATCTTCTTCGCACCGATCGGCGCGGCGGTCGGCAAGCCTCCCGCGCTCGTGTTGCTCAAGGTCCTGCCGTTCCGCGAGACCGTGTGGCGGTATCTCGTGTTCGACACCCGGTCGCGCAAGGTCGTACGCGCCGACGGCATCGGCCAGGGTTGCCGCAGCCTGCCCGAGGATCACGGCGTGATCTTTCCCGGCGGCTACGTGCTCGTCGGCGGCGATCGCAAGCTGTTCGACGGTGATCACACCGACTACGTGCTCGAGCGCGAGCTCAAGTCGCCGAACGGCGAGGATGTCCTGTACGTCTATCAGCGCGGGCGTGACGGCACGTACGTGCTGTGCCCGTACAACCTGATCGAGAAGGCGGTCGCCTCGCCGATCCCCTGCAGCGGCTACTCGCTGTTCGCGGACGGGCGGATGGTGGTCATGCGCGGCACGTCGGGCGAGCCAACCCGCGTGCACCCGATGCAGGTGTGGAAGACCCCGTTCACGTCGGCGGAGCACGCGGCGAGCGCGCCGACCGACGGCAGCTACCTCGCGAAGGTCGGCAACGCGGACCTGGTGCGCGGGCTCTCCGACGCGCTGTCGATCTCGCGGCTCGCGAGCAGCGACAAGCCGACGCGGATGACGTTCGAGGACATCCTCGCGCTGTCGACGCGCGCGACCGACTCGTACTACTGGCTCGCCCACGCCGACGCCGGTGATCTCAAGACCGCGGTCGGCGACGTCAAGAGCACCGCCAAGCTGATCCTCGACGAGTACGAGAAGGTCCTCGCGCTCGAGGCCGCCGCCCGGAAGGCGCTCGCCGAGGCCGAGACGATGGTCGTCGAGAAGCTGCGCGCGACGCGCTCGGAGGGCTGGGACCGGGTCGATCCGTTCCTCGAGGCGCTGACGGGGCTACGCGGGCTGCGCGGGGTCCTGATCTCGAAGAAGGAGACGCGGTTCATCGATGTCGCGCGGCTCGAGGCGCTCGAGCAGGAGGTCGCGACCGCGTTCGAGCGCGTCACCACGGACTGCGTCGCGCTGCTCGCGAAGGGCGGTGCGTTCGGCGAGCTGGTGACCAAGGCGGACGGGCTGGCCTCGCGGGTCGGCGAGCTCACCACGGCGGTCGAGATCAAGCCGGTGCGCGAGCAGATCGATCAGGTCGCCGGAGGCCTCGACCTGCTCGGCAACGTGATCGGCTCGCTCAAGATCGACGACACGACGAAGCGGACGATCATCCTCGAGAACATCACCGACGCGTTCGGCCAGGTGAACCGCGCCCGCGCGACGATCGAGGGCCGCTACCGCGACCTGGCGGCGAAGGAAGGCCGCGCGGAGTTCGGCGCGCAGGTCAAGCTGCTCACGCAGAGCGTCGCGTCGGCACTCGCGCAGTGCGACACGCCGGAGCGCTGCGACCAGGAGCTGACGCGGCTGCTCGTGCAGCTCGAGGAGCTCGAAGGACGCTTCGCCGATGTCGACGAGCTGACGGCGGAGCTCGCGACGAAGCGCGAGGAGATCGTCGACGCGGTCGGCGCACGCAAGCAGCTGCTCGCGGCCGAACGCCAGCGCCGAGCAGCGAACCTCCAGAAGGCGGCGCAGCGGATCCTCGAGGGAGTGGCGCGCCGCGCCTCGAGCCTCGCGACGGCCGACGAGGTCAACGCGTACTTCGCGTCCGACGCGATGGTCCAGAAGCTGCGCGACATCGCGAGCGAGATGGGTGGGCTCGGCGATGCGGTCAAGGCCGACGAGCTCGAGGCGAAGCTCAAGACCGCGCGGCAAGACGCGCTGCGTGGCCAGCGTGACAAGGCGGACCTGTTCGAGGGCGCGGGCGGCGAGCTGATCCGGTTCGGCGAGCACCGGTTCCCGGTGAACACCCAGCCGCTCGAGCTGATGATCGTGCCGCACGAGGACGGGCTCGCGGTGCACCTCGCCGGCACCGACTTCTACGAGTCGATCGAGGACGACCGCCTGATGGCGGCGAAGCACCTGTGGGAGCAGGACCTCCCGAGCGAGTCGCCCGAGGTCTATCGCGGCGAGTACCTCGCGGCATCGGTGCTCGCCGATGCCGAGGCCGGCGTCGGTGGACAGACGATCGCGAACCTCCACGACCAGATCCGCGCGGGCACGCTCGAGGCGCTGCTGCGGCAGATCGCGCAGGGCCGGTACGACGAGGGCTACGAGCGCGGCGTGCACGACTCCGATGCGACGAAGATCCTCGAGCGGCTGCTCGCGATGCGCGACGGTGCGGGCCTGCTCGCCTACCCCGCCGCGGCCCGCGCGCTCGCGGTGATGTACTGGTCGACCGAGCTGACGCAGGGCATGCGCGACGATGCGGCCGCGCGGAGCCGCTGGCATCGCTCGGCGCAGAGCCTCGCGCGGCTCGCCGACGTGCTCGGTGATCGCGGGGCGCGCGGTCAGCTCGCGAGCGAGATCGCCACGGCGATCGTGCGCTTCGTCGACCGCGAGCCGGCGCTGGTGTCGGCCGGAGCCTCGGCCAGCGATGCCGATCTCGCGGCGGCATACATCGTGCGCGAGCTCGCGGTCTCGAGCCCGCGGTTCGTCGTCAGTGGGGTCGCGGTCACGATCGTCGAGGCGCTTCACGCCGAGCTCGACGCGCGCGCGGCACGGGCCGGCTTCGACGATGACGTGCGCTTGCTCCAGACCGTCCCCGGCTCGGCGCTGGCGCTGACCCGCGCCTGGGTCGATGGCATCGTCGCGAAGCGGCCGGAGCTGGCGGCCGCGGCGATCGAGGCCGCGGCGTACCTCGCCACGCCGGACCTGCCGCGCGATACGTCGAGCGCGGTCATCGAGACCACGGTCACCGGCCTGCTCGGCCGGCACCCCCGCGTGACGGGCGGCTCGATTCACCTCCGGCTCGACGAGCTCACGGCCCGCCTCGACCGGTTTCGCAAGGAGCAAGTCCCCGCGTTCCGCCAGTACCGGACGATCCGCGCCGACCTCGCCGAGCGCGAGCGCAAGCGGCTCCGGATCGACGAGCTGAAGCCGCGGGTGATGTCTTCGTTCGTACGCAACAAGCTGATCGATCAGGTCTACCTGCCGCTGTGCGGCGCGAACCTCGCGAAGCAGCTCGGTGCGGCGGGCGCGGCGAAGCGCACCGATCAGATGGGCATGCTGCTGCTGATCTCGCCGCCG
>Ga0299915_10000183_pt1 | contig 48055 bp, 30 predicted proteins | sample RVTome_13_FD_200263 | JGI IMG/M metagenome (GOLD analysis project Ga0299915, IMG submission 200263) | Soil microbial communities from uranium-contaminated site in the Upper Colorado River Basin, Wyoming, United States - RVT92D227 (version 2) ...
AAAACTCAATTCTAACATATTATATCACCGTAATTCCTGTTCTGATTTTAAGTGCAACAACCAGTCCTTGAAATTCACTATTCCCGGGTAATCTTCGGGGCATTTAATCTCCAAAAGGTTTCCTCCGTTAACAGTGCCTTTTTCTGAGGCGGTACTGTTCACCAGATCAGTCCATTCATAAGTAAATCGTGAAGAAGGGAGATAAGCTCTCAGGTCAATCTTTATCGATCCGCCGTACCTTAAAAAGAACAAATATTCATGGCCCGGATCAGCGAGGCAATAGGGCGAAGGATTTTCTCTCGCCAGTTCCGGATGCGGCTCGAGCTTCCACCATTCGAGTTTTCTCAGGAATTTGCCCATAAAACCCACCGAAACAGCACCCGGATAGAGCATGGTGTTGGTGTCCAGACTGGTGTCCATTGGCCAGGCTCCGACTTCTGTCGGTCTTTCGGGCAGATGGGCTCGCCAGATATGACCGCCTCCGTAAGTGTGACCTGCGGCACCTGACATAATGGCCGACCAGGCGGCAAAACGGATATCCATGGCCGTAGGATTCCCATCGATAAATTCATACCAGGGTTCGGTTACGACAACCGGTTTTGCAGGTAACCGCTGAAAGGCATCCCTGATAATTTGCGGTATCAGCTCATTACACCAACGGGCATGCCCGCACTGACTCTGGTTGAAATCGAGCCATACCTGATCGTGGATGGCTTCGGCGGTTGACCATTGAGGTGCCTCTGCGCCGCCATCCCACATGGGTGGAGTGGGGTGCACACCCACAATCCGTTCATACGGATCCTCGGATTTGATCAGTTTTCCTAAATTATTCCAGAATTCCAGCGGGAACCCACCGTAATTGTTCATGTTGTATTCTCCTGCCATCACCCAGATCACATTGTAGGCATGCAGCCGGTGAATGACATAACGCCACCACCTGCGCATGTTCTCTGCGCCAATGGTGCTGTCAATGTTTTCCCGGCTCCACCATGGATGGATCCAAATAGTGATGCCTTTCGAGTTTGCATAGGCGATCATTTTTTCAACTTTACGGATTTGTTCAATATCCGGATGCTGATAGGAGGGATCGAGCAGGGAGCTTTCCCTGCCCCAGCCATTTCCTGCAAAAAAGAGCTGGCCTATATTATAACCCTGCTCAGCCCTGGTATCCGTTAGTTTTTTGAACGACTCGAAGGTTATGTTTCTGTTGGTCCAGTCCCACCACGTATCAGCAATCCATAAACAGGGTTTCCCGTCGCTGTAAGTGAAATATCTTCCGGCTCTTGGTTCAGTGCTGTTTACCTGAATTAATCCCCGGCGTGTGGGATTTTCATTCTTTTCTTCTTCGGTCCAGTCAGTAACGGCAATAGTGCCTTTCTGCCCGTTCAGCCCTTTGTCTTTAGAAATGGTTTCATATTTCCATTTACCGGAGAGTGGTGGTGCAAAACGGATTTTCCATTTATCACTTCCATCCCAGAACCCGGGAACCTGTATAGTCTCACCTTTACATACACCCGATGTACCTGTAAACTGGGCAGTAACAAAGGCAGGGTTGCCTTCTGTAAGCAATTGTGTATAAATATTATCTCCACCTCCTGATGATTCAAGTGTAATTTCAAATACCTCCCAGGTTTTTAAAGTAGTCTGTGAAGACCCAATAAAGCAAAAGGCAAGAAAAAGTAACAGGCAGGCGGTGAGTGATTTATTTAAATTATTCATGTAGCAGAATTGTAAAGAACAGTTTTGAGATCAGTTTATTCTTTTTATACTTCTAACCATTTCTGAAACCTAAATTTATCAATTTCTATGAGTTCATCGCAGGGAAAAATCAATTTTATAAACTATGAATGAATATAGCCCGCTTTTTTTATAGATTTACAGGATTCGAAGTGAATCGCAATAATATTTAGCCTTTTTTATGAGGAAACTGCTGTTACTTTTTTTTGTCTTATTATTCATATCCTGTACAAGAACAACGCGATTCCGGTTATTAAGCTCCAGGTCAACAGGAATTGATTTCGAAAACAGGATAACAGAAACCGATAGTCTGAATGCAGCAAATTATGAGTACATATATAATGGCGCCGGGGTTGGCATTGCCGACCTTAACAATGACGGCCTGGCCGATCTGGTATTTGCGGGTAACCAGGTTTCTTCACGGATCTATCTGAACCTTGGCAATTTCAAATTCAGGGATATAACAAAAAACTTTGCCGGTCTTTCTAATAATCAATGGTACAGTGGCGTGGCAATTGTGGATATTAACAGCGACAGTTGGCCGGATGTTTACCTCACTTCAACGGCAAACCAAGATCCAGAGAAATGCAGGAACAGGCTTTGGGTTAACAACGGAGCTGAAAAAGGAAATGATCCCACTTTTAACGAGATGGCCGAAAAGTACGGGATTGACAATAAGGATCATTCAATTGCTGCCGGATTTTTTGATTACGACAAGGATGGAAACCTTGATCTTTATATTATGAACAATACATTAAACAGGAGGATGGAAGCGTTCTATCGTCCTAAAATCGATGATGGAAGCGCTGCAAACAATGACAAACTTTATCGTAATAAAGGAGATGGCACGTTCACTGATGTGACAGTCCAGGCCGGGATTGTTTATGAAGGATTTGGGCTGGGGATGGCAATGGGTGATGTTAACAAGGATGGATACCCCGATATATATGTATCAAATGATTTCAGCTCGAATGACCTCCTTTACATCAATCAACGTAACGGGACCTTCAGGAATGAGATAGGAAAATACATTTCATACCAGTCAAAAGCCTCGATGGGTAATGATATGGCTGATGTAAATAATGACGGGAATCCTGACATATACACCCTTGATATGATGCCAGAAACATACTGCAAGAGAAAACAGGCGAACGGCGGCTTCAGTTACCGCGCTTATTTGTATGAGGACCAATTCGGTTATGAACGCCAGTATGTAAGGAACATGTTGCACCTGCATAACGGATTTATTAACGGGGAAATGGTTCCCTACAGCGAGCTGGGTCAGATGATGGGCATTTACCAGACCAACTGGAGCTGGTCGCCGCTGTTTGCTGATTACGATAATGACGGGGATAAGGACCTGATCATTACAAACGGTTATCCAAGGGATCTAACCGACAAAGACTGGATCAGGTATAAATCGAATGTGGTAGGTACACTTGTCAGCGAGAGGGAGGTGATCAACCTGGCCCCTGAAATAAAAATCCCGAATGATGCATTTGAGAATACCGGTAATCTTCGTTTTATCAAAAGGACGAAGGAATGGCTTCCTGATGTTCCTTCTTTCTCATACGGAGCAGCATTTGCCGATCTGGATAACGACAACGACCTTGATTATGTTGTAAATAATATAAATGACAGTCCCTTTATCTTCAGAAATTATACCGTTGAAAGGTCCAAGGGCAATGCACATTGTATCAGAATAAAGCTTATCGGTAAAAACGGGAATACCCTGGCAATAGGCTCAAAAATTGAAATATGGAGTAATGGGAATTACCAGTATGCAGAACAGTTCCTGACAAGAGGTTATGCTTCATCCGTTGATCCGGTGATTCACTTCGGACTCAGCAGGGAGCGATCGGTGGATTCTTTAAAAGTCGTTTGGCCCGCAACAGGATATGTGACCCTGATGAAGAAAGTACAGGCCGATCAGCTTGTAGTCATTAACGAAAAGGATTCCGGACCGGAAGAGCATGGTTCTGTAGCCGGAACAAGTAACCTGCTGTTCAGCAGATGCAGCAATGTTGTTGAATATGTCCATGAACAGAATGATATACCCGATTTCTTTCTCAATCAGAAAATACTGCCGCACAAATTCTCACAGATCGGGCCGGTAATGGCCAATGCCGATATAGATGGCGATGGCCGGGATGATCTGACTATAGGTTCAACAAATAAGCTGCCAACAACTGTTCTTCTGAAAAGAGGTGAAATATTTGTCAAGACAGAAATCAGTGGACTTACAGGCAAGAAGGAGTTTTCCGAAGCAGACATTGCCATTGCGGATTTCAATAAGGACGGGCATAACGACGTTGTGGCTGTGGCAGGCGGATACGAAAATCCCGGAAAAAGTGAGTACCGGCATTACCTGTATACGAACTATAATGGTTCATTCATTCGGACAGAATTGCCAATTCCACCGTATCCTGCCGCTGTGGTAAGGATGTGCGACTTCAACCATGATGGTTATCCCGACCTTTTCGTTGGTTCCAGGGTAAAAAGGGGGATGTACCCTTATGCTGACAGCTCGTGGCTGATAATCAATGATAAAGGCAGGCTAAAGGCTGAGCTGTGGTCAGGTTTTGACCTTGGAATGGTGACCGATGCTGTCTGGAGTGATTTTGACAACGACGGATGGGAGGACCTGATCATTGCAAGGGAATGGAATCCTTTGGTTATTCTAAAGAATAGGAAGGGGAAAGAGCTGGTGAATGTTATATTACCTGAAATTGAAGCTCATAGCGGATTATGGTTCTCGATTGCCGCAGGTGATTTTGACCAGAATGGGTATAACGACTATATTGCAGGTAATCTTGGAGAAAACAACCGCTTCAATATCAGTGATAAATACCCTCTGAATCTATATGCCATAGACTTTGACCTCGACGGGAATATCGATCCGGTTATGACTGGATACTGGCCGGATGAAAACAATAAAATGAAAGAGTTCCCTGTTAACTACCTTGATGAACTGACTGCACAGTCTGCTTATTTCAGCAAGAAATTCAGGGATTATAAAACCTTCAGCTATGCCACCATTGATGATATCATGGATAAGAAAATTGCAAACAGACTGTTGCTCAAATTGACTGTCAATACTGCTTCAAGCTATGTGATATGGAATGACAGGGGGAAATTCAGGTGGGAAAAGCTGCCGCTGCCTTTACAGTTCTCTCCTGTAACGAAAATGATTGTAAGGGACCTTAATGGGGATCATTACCCGGATGTTATCGTTGCAGGCAATGATTACACCTTTGACATTTCAACAGGCTATTATGATGCCAATAAAGGTTTTGTTATGTTAAGCAATGGCAGGCAGCGATCGTTTGACGTTCTGCCACCCTCAAAAACGGGACTCCTGCTTCAGGGTATGGCAGGGTCACTGCTTTATTTTGAAGGAGATACAGCACTTGTGGTGGCAGGTATGAACAGACAAAAAACAGCTGTCTATAAACAAACCAGGAAATAGCGGATTATTTCAACTATACCCATCCTGTAAACGAGTCGAGCAAACCCTTTACCTGGCGGCGGGCCTGTCGTCAACAAAAAGGGTGGGTTTCCGTTGAGTGATTTCATGGACAGGAGATTTTTTGTTTGCCGGTTTCAAGAATAATAACTTTCGTATCCCAAACAAACCTTGCCTCCATCCCTTCCGGAATGGTGATCACACCGACCACCTTCGCTCCATTGCGTGTGAGATCAAGCTCAATACTTCCCAGATGATGCGGGTAGAGGGCTTTTAAATGCGTTAATTCTCCGAATGCCGGCGCGATCTCTACCTTTTTGTGTCCCGGTGCAAGGGGGTTGATCCCGCAAACCGTTCTGAAAAAGAAGTAATTCGGCGCGCTGCTCCAGGGGTGACATTCCGACCGTTGATTTTCTTCGCCCCATTCCAGCGGTACTTCGGCAAAAGTGGTCATACCTCGCTGCATCATGAGTATCCATTCTGAGGTTTCGGGCAGGAACTTTTCCTGCATACCGGTTTTATGCATGGCTTCGAACAGGTATACATGCAGGAAAAGATCAACCTGTCCAAACCAGTCCTTGGGCTCCAGCAATTTCTGCATCAGCTGAGTGGCTTGTTCACCGTTTACGGCCCCTGCCAGAATGGCCAGGATATTGGTGATCTGGCTTACCTGTTTGTTATCTGGTGATTCGGTATAGAATCCATCCCTGTTTTTACAGAGTTGATTAACTGTCTGGCAGATCTGGTCAGCCCGGTTGCGGTATTCATCCGCCTGTGAGGTGTTTCCCAGATATTCAAAAATGTTGGCTGCATGGCGCAGGGTATAGGCGTAATGCAGGGTGTAAAGTGCGTTATTACCCTTATACACGTCGGGAGGTTCTCCGTTGTTATAATGCCGGGGCCAGGCCAGTGCGCCCCACCACGCTATTTTGTCAAGCAGACCATTAGGCTGCCGGCGTTTTTCAAACCAATCAAGAACGCTGCAAATACCCAATTCAAATCCTGCAATAAAAGCCTTGTCATCTTTCCATAACATATAATCATGCACCTGATCGATCCAGATGAGTGAATAGGACGGAATGATCAGGTGAAAGGGATTGGGATAGCAGGCATAGGTAAGGCCTTCTGGAATACGCGACTGATCAAACTGGATCAGGGCATTACGGGTGAGGCGGTCGTCGCCCGAAAGGGTTAGCAGTGACAGGTTGTGCACCCTGGAGTCGCCTGTATATTGCATTTGTTCATAGGCTGCATCCGAAAGCAGCATATCCTGTGCACAGATACTGATGGTTCGCCAGCCGGCTTCCATCATCCATTCGATTTCAGGATGGCCGGTCTCAAATACTGCCTTTAACTCCAAAGGAGCATGGCAAGCCACATGGTAATATTGTGAAATAACCAGCGGTTCTTCCCTGGTTTCGATATCCAGCTGGATGAAACGAAAAGCCCGGATGTAAGTGGGCTTAAAAAGCCTGTCTTTGCCGCCATCGGGAATAAACACATCCTTGATTCCCACCAGCCGCTTGCCTTCAATATCATTCCGGTTTCCCTTGGGTGAATGGTTTTTTACGATCATATTCTCGGCGTACATGGCCTGAATCCGTGAGTTTTTACCGCCACTGACGAACATTTCGGGGTATCCCAGGGTCTCATAGGATTGATCGATCAGAATGCTGACTTTGCGGTTGGCAGGAATGGTCAGGCTTCCCGTTCCTTTCAGAAAGCCTTCATTTTTCTCCAGACCGTTCATTCTTCTGATCCCGGTGAAGGACACTCTGGTTTCCCGGAGTAATCCGGTTCTTCTGGGGATCAACAGTTTACCGCCACTGTATAAAATACCTCCGGCAAATTGCTCGTCACGACCGCCGGCAATGTCGCACCATTTGGCCGGAAGCCAGCCGTTATCGTCAAAGCCAGGTTTTTCCCATCCCCAAGGGTACAGATCAGCCCGGACGCTGTCAGTAGGATTGCCTACATACAAGCCAAAATCAATGGTATTGCGGTCGGTCATCCATTCCACTATTTTGGAACTGTATGCCTGGTTGTGCATGCATTTCCAGGTTTCTCCGGCAGTATTCACCACCTTTTCATGCTCCGAATCTCCCTGCATAATGAAAGAGGTCATTTGTGAGAAAAAGGTGAAAGAGCGTTTGGGTCCCCAGTTTACTACCTCAGCAGCAATGGTGTTCTTGCCTGCCTGCAGGTATTTGGCCAAGTCGATAGTTTCATAAAACCAATGGGAAAGATCACCCCTTGCTGGTCCTCGCGTCACATAATCGCCATTCACAAAAAGTCGGTAATGGTTGTCGGCTGAAACATGGATGATAAACCTGTCCGGCTTTTCAGCCAGGTCAAAGCTTTTACGGAAAAGGATAACCGCATGTGCCTGGGGCTGGATGGTTGGATGCATGATCCACTGGGCAGTCCAATTAATATCCTGGGCCGGGGATGACAGGGTCCATAAAAGCATCAGCCATACAAGATTTTTCATAGTCTCACGATTTTGCCTGTTTTTAAAATATTTCCGGCATGATTCTCAATTCTCAATGTGTACAGGAATATACTGCTTTGTACAGGTCGATCATTTTTCCCCGGTTTCCAGGTGATCTGATTGATGCCTGATGTAAGTCTGCAAAATACCGGTACCGCCACCTTCCTTCCGGTAAGGTCGCTTATTGTAAGCTCCACAAAAGATGGGTTATTGAGTTGGATGGTGAACTGAACCTCACCAGTGAACGGATTAGGGAATGCTGTTATTCCTTCCGGAAACTTTAGATTTTCAGGAACACCGGTTTGCAGGCTTGATGGCCTTTTGGCAGTGTTTTTTATGCTGTAAGGTGAACTTACGGCAACCCTTTCCCCCCACGGGGCATTTACCCATGATCCGTAGGCGCCGGTGGTGTTGTTTACAATGGCATGACAGTCGGTCCACTTCCATACCCAGGGCAGGTAGCCGATATCGTTCTGAAAGGCTTTTTCGATCAGGTATTCCCAGTTTATTTTAGATCCGGAACAATTGTCGCATTGTTCACAGGGTCCGAATTCACCCACGATGAAGCAGATGTTTTTCTCAGCTGCCTTACCGATGATCCTGTCGATTTCCGGCTTTGTCCCCGTCATCCAGCCATCCGGATCCCACAGGTGCCAGGAGAAAATAAGGTTGTGATCAGGATCCTGTTCCACCAGGTACTCACCATTATCGAGCACCGCATCGGCATTCCGGCCCCACCGGTCAGCGTCAATGATCAGCGGCACATGAATGCCGGCATCGCGCATCTGTTGAACGACATCCTGATAAGTGTCCTTAAACGCAGCATCTCCCATGTCATCACCGCCAGGTTCATTGGCAATATTCACAATGAGGTGTTTTTCATATTTCTTCAGGATGGGGGCGATCTGTGAGGAGCACCAGTAATTCACGCAGAATTGTATTTTATTCCAGTCGCCGGTGGCATCCCACAGGCAAATGATGGGTATCATGTGGTGTGCAATACAATTACCCAGCACCTGGTCGAGGTCTTCGGGGCGGGGTGTGGGGGCGTTAAGACTCCAGAAAATACGAACGCAGTTGGCACCGGTTTTTTCGATCTCGGGAAAATTAATCTCACCATTTATATCCCAGTATACGATCATGGCATTAAAGCCCTTCAGGATAACCGTATCTCCCTCGGTTGAATACAGGTACCGGCCGTCGACATACATGCCGGGGGGTTGGGCGGTTACATATGCCTTTGTACAAAACAGCATTGAAGCCATATAAATCAGCAGAAGTTGTAACTTCATAAGTATCCTATTGTATATATTAGGTTAAGAATGGTTTATATATTCTTATGTCAGATTTGGCCTGTCAGCCATCCGGAAACGGCAAAGGTGAAACTGTCATAAGGCACTTCAGCAAAGGTTGAATAATCCTTCATTCCGATATTCAATAGAATGAATCACATTATTGCAGCTTCGCCACAAAGCCACCGAAAGGCAATGCATCTACCTTTAGTTTATCTCCTTTACTGATCGTTGGTTTCAACGATTTAAACTGCCTGGGGCTGTCGTCATCGGTAATCACCAAGGCTGAAAAATCTTTGTTTCCCAATCGTGACAGGTCAATTTCCCATGATTGGGGAGCATCGGTTCCATTAATACCACCCAGGTACCATACTCCGTCTTTACAGCGGGCCATGATGCAGTATTTGCCGGGTTCGCCGGCCAGCAGCCTGGTAGTATCCCACACCACAGGAACATTTTTCAGAAACTCCTTCGGATCGGCCGGTAAACTCCGATAGGCCTCAACCCGGTCGGCCAGGTGAAGCATCCCCGATTCAAAAATAACGGAAAGCGCCAGTTCATGACCGTAAGTAGTGATATGGGGATATTTCTGGTCAGTAAGGGCCACAGGCGTATAATCCATTGACCCCACAGCATTTCGGGTAAATGGAATGATGGTGTTATGTGATGGTGCAAGGCTGGTAAACAGGCTGTCGAAACCATAGCATTCTGCTCCCCTGACAGCTTCCATGGAAACCAGGTTGGGCCAGGTACGGTTCCATCCTCTGGGCAAGGTGCATCCGTGAAAGTTGACCAGGATATGGTTATCAGCAGCATCCTTCAGGATATCGAAATACTGTTTGATGATCCGTTGCTTATCACTCTGGAAAAAGTCAACTTTAACACCTTTTACACCCCATGCAGCCAGTTTTTTAAATTCCTCTTTCCTTTTTACCGGGTCACTCATGATGTCACGGGGCCGTTCGGTAACTGAATTGTGAGCACCACCTGAATTGTACCACATCAGAATGCCAATGTTCCTGGAGTTGGCATATTTCACCAGCTGTTCAATATTGCCACCTTCCATGAGGTCCCAGTTGGCATCTACCAGCGAATATTCCCATCCCATTTCGGCAGCCAGGTCAACAAACTTCTTTAAGGATGCAAAGTTGCGGGGACTAGCCGCATCGCTCCACCAGCTCCAGGACGCCCTGCCGGGTTTGATCCATGATACATCGGTAATGACCGACGGTGGATTAAGCTTCAACACCAGGTTGGATTCAACAATGGTGGAAAGTTCCTTTCCAATGATCACCACACGCCATGGGGACAGCCATGGAAGAGAAGAAGCAGGTTTTTGCGGCACCGTTTCATTGGCTTCATTTTCCTCCGGCATACGAATCGTATATAAACCTATATCGGCCTGTTGATTCAGGTGCGCCGCAAAGTAGAAGGAATCCACCGCAGCTTCTGTCAGCAGAAGCCAGGCATTTTCTGTCTGAAGCAATGCAGGGAATGCCCATCCTTCAGCTGAGGGTGCTAATGTGCCAATTGGTATACCATTTTCAAAATAGGTTTCATAAGCCGGACTCCACCGGGTAACTTTATCATATGGATGGATCCATGCCCTGCCTTCGCCTGTAATGGCAAAGCCTGTAAGTTCTTCCTCCACGGTATACCTATTGGGGTCTGTTTCCGGAAAACCATACCGGAAAGCCACCCCATCGTCATAGGCCCTGACGATAAGCTGGAGCTTGGCTCCTGTTTCGTTCTGAAAAGTAAATGTACATTCGTTTGCCTTGTTGTCAATACTGAGTTGTTTACCGGTCAGGACTTTAAAACTTTCAGCAATCTGCGTTTCGGGTGTGACCTCCAAAAAAGACAAGCCGGTAACGAACGCTCCGTCATTCCGTCTTATGCCCAGGGGCGATGCATTTATCACCGTATGGCTGGTACCTGAATCAGACAATGTTATACTGTAGAACAATTGTTTTCCTTCATCTGTTTTGAGTGTGAACTGGATATTTCCGGATGGGGAGGTCAGGATCCATTCTTTCTTTGCAGTTGAGCAGGAAAGAAGTCCGGCCAGTGAAATCACGGTTATTGCACAGATCAGGTAACTGTATGGTTTCATGGTTAATGGGTTTAAGTTTAATAAATCATGTACAAAAAATAAGAGGAGATTCTAGGCATACCAGGGCCGATCCCGCTTGAGGTCGCTCTTCAGCACGTCGCAGGCAATGTTCACATCTTCCACCATCTGGAAGTCGTACATGCCGGCACATACAAAATCGGCCCCGTTTTCAAACGCATATCGGAATCCGTCTAGAGGAAGAATGGCTCCTGCGGCCATTACCTTGAAAGCGATGAAAGGCTGGGTGAGGGTTTTCATATAGGCAATGGTCTCATAGGGATTGTAGCAGAACATGTTGTCGTGCCATTCCGGATTTTTGGCCGACCAGTAATTATGGTGGTGGAGGGTCTTCATCCAGAAATCAGGTTTAAAACCGGTATTCACACACGCCTTGATGGTTTCGATCCGGTGAGCCCCGATACCTGTCAGTAATCCATTTTGCCTGATGAAATCCAGCACTTTGGCGATGGCCTCGGGCTGGCCGTTTCCCATGTAGTGGTCGGCCGTTTCTCCCTGAATATAACATGCCACGGCTCCGGTGTCGATGGCGCGTTTGACCTTATCGAGGTATTCGTTGAAGTCCATGGGTGAGGGCTCGCCCTTGGGGCCGTAATTCAGCCCGGCACAGTCGGATATAAACTGGATCTTTCCGATCCCCCGTCTCCAGTATTCGTCAATGAGCGAGCAAAGAATCGGATTGGTCAGCAGGGTATTGATACCGCATTTTTCCGCCAGCAGCAGGGTGGCGAAGATCTTTTCCTTTTGATGATAAGCTTTTACCAGCTGGGAAACATAGATCAGGTCGCGCGAATGGGCCCAGCCCGAAAGCAGGTTTCCGCCCAGGATCAGCCGGCTGAATTGCTTATCCTTGATTTTTGCCAGGGGAATGGTGCTTTTCAGTTCCTTCAGGCTGGCTATGTTCAGTGTTTTGGCACTCGCTCCGGTAACCGCATCCACCAGGTTCTTTTCCTCGTAACTTTCCCATTGTTTTTGTTTATATAAGGCAAATCCAAAGGCCCCCAGAAACGGCAGCGAGGATAATCCGCGCAGCAGGGTTCGCCGGTCAACCATGGGGGTAAGATCGGGCTTTGATGATTCTTGTGTTGCAGAGGATTCTGATGTTTCAGCCATATCGGAAGCTACACGGTTTGATTTCTGCAGATGAGCCAGTCCAAGGTATTTTCCTGTCGGAAAAAAGAATAATACCAGGAGTGCAAAGAACTCCACCAGGTTTTTATCCACAATCAGATAATTGCCTTCATGGGGAATCCCGAAATCAAGCGCAGTCAATGGCGGATTTGCCATCCAGAACAAGGCGATCAATACCATCCCGGCAATGGCGGCAACACGGTCGAATATCCCCAGAAATAGCGCCAGTCCTATAAAAATCATGCCCCAGATTACAATGAAATCAGCAATTCCAAGAACAGCTGCATGGCTGGCGATCCAGTGAAAGAATCCGGCAAAGATCCAGTTCGACAGGAGGAGATAGTCGGCGGAAGTCCATGCCGGTGTGAACAGTTTGGACAATCCTTCGAAAAGGAAATGCCAGCCGATTACCACCCTGAGCAGGGTGAGGGCATAGAGCTTGATACCTTTCATGGCGGTTGTTGATGCGGTCTTCATGGTATATGGCATTAAAATTAACTATGCAATTTATAAAATTATCTGACATTGTCCCTGCTATCTCGTTTGCAGCCCAAGACAAACAGGACAGCCAGCAGACCAATAAAATGATTGCTTTTCATAATACTAATTGTATCTGATAAATATGGTTTGAATGGCAGGGAGTGGAAGTTCAAAATCGGCGTAGGTTGAACTTTCAATTCGGGAGACTGTGAAATCTAACGGTTTGCCATTGGCTGTCACGGATGTCAATCCGGTACTGCCTGCAGGTAAAAGCACATGGCCATGTATCAACTGCCCGCTGCCGGTAAGCGTTATCCTGATCTCCTTTTTCGATGGATAATGTCGGTATTGGTAAGACACATAACCGTCGGATGCGGCCAGCCTGACGGTTGCATCAACCGAATCAATCCCGGCCGAAGTCCATCTGGGAGCCAGGGTTGCATGGTCAAATGCGAGTCCATCATTTTTTACACCAGCCAGTCCCTCCACCAAAGATGTCATGGCATTGGCTGCTGCCCAGTTATCGGGTCCGCCGAAAGATTCCAGCCTGGGCTTAACATAATGGGGCCTGTCGGCCAGGCTAATGCCAAGAACTGCATAGATCCCTCCTTCAATTGGTGCATGAAAAATCAGTTTCTCAATCTTCTTTTCCGGATCGGGATTATCAATGGCTGCCCAGCAAATCCCGACCCTTGTGCTGACAGGATTCGGGCCCGACCATGCCACACCTGCCCAGTCATTGCTGAGGCTCGAGAACCACCAGTTGGTGACATCCCTGAATTTCACAATGTTTCTTGATATTTCGGTACCATCAGCAAAACGAAAGGTTATGGCACCTGCAAAAGTGCTTGGCGTGTTATCGGACGAGGAATGGAGAAGATACACGGTTGGTGTATAATCATTAACGTTTACAGCAACGGAACGGGGGAAACCTTGGGCATAGGATAATCCTATGGCTGACCGGCGATTATTGGACTCAGGATCGAGCACATTGAACCGGATATTCTTAAAGGTCTGTTCTCCCGTGGGAAGGCCCCGCATATCATTGCCCGGTCTGCCGGCATTCATCCATTTGAAAACCCCGTTTCCGCCTTTATCCCAAAGATCCATATTGGCCTGCGATGAAATGTCAACCGTTCTGAAAGCAGGAGGAGGCGGAGCAGAAGGTATTGAGCCTGTATAAGCAAACCAAAGCCGTCCTCCTCCTTTTTTTACCAGATCGAGGGTACGCAGCATCACATCCGACGCGTAATTTTCATATCCATTTTCATAAGCTCCCCGGGCAAGTTCTCCAATGGCATGACCCGCTACACCACCGTTCATATATTGCCATTTTTCATCATGCAAACCAAAACCCTTTTCAAAAGGGGGATAAATGGCATACCATTCACCGGGAGATCCTTCAGGAAGCCTCTTTCTGAGATCAATATATGTATTGATTATGGCGACATTCATTTCATGCGGCAGGCCACGGTTAAGCGAATACATGTTTCCCTGTGCAATCTGCGATTTTTCATCCACGCCAAGATTTCTTTTCACAGCCGGATCGTCATCGATAAAATGGGTGTAGTACTTTCCGTTCCACGACAAGGCGTTCAACCTGTCCAGTATGGCCTTACCCCGTTGCTTATATGTTGCAGCCCTGTCTTTGTCACCTGTATGTTCCAGCATTTCAGCCAGCTGGTTACAGGCTTCAAAATACCCGGTATTATCGCCAAAGAATATTCCGAATTTGGTTTTTCCTGGTACAACAACCATTGTCGGACTCAGTGGGGCTTCTGGTGTATATTCATCATCTACCTGGAAATCCCATGAATCGATGCAATAAGGTCTTCTGAGAAGCTGAAATCGTTTCGACCATTTCAGGGTATCGGTAACACAGTAATCAAGCGCACGCATGGCACAGCTGAGGTTCATTTTCATCCATGAATTGTCACCGCTGGCCTTCCAATGCTGGTACATCATGTTCACATAGTTGTATTCAACATGGTTTTCAGCGGGCTGCCTTACAAACCAGGCGCCATTGCCACGATTAAAGTAACCCAGATAGGAGTATGCTGTTTCGTAATAATGATAATCGTCCTGATCAGGCTGGACGAAACTCCAGATCATACCATCCGCTTGCTGGTTCTCACGCAGCAGATCCACCAGATCGCTGCTATAGGGACTGAAATACTGCATGCCTTTTGCCGTGTTGGCGTTATCAAGCACCCAGTTGACAAAATACCTGTACTTCTTGCCGTTCCAGGTTACCTCTTCCACCCCGTCGGGGTCATACACCAGCATTCCCTTGTGGAACAGGCGGAACATTTCTCCGGCCCGCCCTCCATCGGCAATATCGGTTTCAGCTTTAACAAGGAACTCTGCTGAACCCAGTAAATTACCTTTTTTGTCATAAACAAGGGCTTTATGTTTTCCGACACCACCGGCCACCTGCAGCACGACAGCGGTTGCTGCCGGAGCCCGAAAGTATTCCCTGTCCAGGGCATCTTTCATTACAAGGGTGCCACCCGATTTGCATACCACAGTGATGTGGTCGAGTGGTTTTAAGGGTCCTGCAGACTGCAGCGCGATGACTTTTCCTGTTTCCTGACAGCTGTTTTTCATGGGTAAAAGGAAAAAGAAAAGCAGGAGAACGGCACGGATAAACATGCTTAATGTTCTGGTGAAGCGGTTAGTTTCAAGGTGCATATGCTCAGTAATTATTGATTCTTCATGATGATAAGTTTCCGGGTAAGCCTGTGGGCACTTCCTTGCAGGTTAACAAAATATAATCCGGCGCCCATACCGCTGATGTCAATTTGCTGTTCCGGATCGGATAGTGTCTGGGTTTTCAGGCAATGCCCCTGAAGATTGAGGAGTGAAAGGGTATATCCCTTTGCGTTCCTGATAAACAGTTGCTGCAGGACGGGATTGGGGAATACTTCAATTGGAGAAGAGGAGAGGGACTCCTGACGGGTTGGAAGGTCTCCGTTACAAAATGTGGAAATACTGTTGGCTTTCAGCAGAATGTCATTTGTCACGGAAGTCGGAAGTTGCCTGAAATTCTCAGTGGCAGAAGTGCGGAACAGATTGAATTCCGAAGGGATACCGGTACCCTGGAGGTTAACCGATTTATCCTGTCCGGAGTTGTTGATGACAATTATCACCACGATATCATCCTTTTTACCAGCCACAACCAGCAGGTCGTTATCGGTGGATTCTGTCTTCACCATCATGGTTCCGGGTAGCAAAAACCGGTAATACTGCTGAAAAGCCCGTCCGAGCGGAGTCAGTTTGTTGTTCTTGATAACGTAATCAGCCATGGCCCAGTATACCCACCCGGAGATACGCCCGAACCTGAGTCCGAGGTAAAGCGATCTGGCCATGTTGAATGCCAGATCAAAGCCTTGTTTGTCAAAATCCGAGGTTTCGGTCATCCATAATTCCTTGCCATGGGTTTCCACTATCTTATCATAAAGAGCCGTCCATCCAATGGCTGATCCATAATCGGGTGCCACACCGTCGACATAACTGTGAACAGCATAAAATGACAGGTAGGGCTTTACCGTTTCATCCTCCAGAATCTCCTTTATGTATTCATTGTTGACTCCCCAGCTCACTTCTCCCATGTGTTCCGGGCCGAATAACTTTGCAGTGATGCCTTCCGCAGCGAAACGTTCACCAACGGTTTTCAGAATGTCAGCATATTCCTCCGGAATAACCACACATGATTCGAAAGGATTCGCAAAATAGGGTTCATTCTGGATATTGATGCCCCAGACATCCACGCCTGTTTGTTCTTTTACTTTTTTCACATAGGCTACCAGGTATTCGGCAAATTCTTCATAATATTCCGGTTTCAGCCAGCCACCTACCTGCTGGCAGCCCGATGCTCCTCCGCACCAGGCACAGTTGGCATTTAGCTCGGCATCGCTGGGTCTTCTGCGGACGGGATTATCCCATAGGGTACCATGAAATTCAGCCAGCCCTTTCATCCAGATGGGCGGGGTCCACACAGTGGCCAGCAGTCTGGCCCCCTTTAGTCCCAGGTCGCGGATAAAAGTGAATTGTTTGCCATTATCCGTGTTAGCGTCAAATTTAAATTTGCTCCAGTCAGTTACCAAAGGATCAGCATTGTCATTCGACGGTTCAGCGTCCCAGTAAATCTGGGTCCGGATAAAAGTGCACCCGAGTGTATCGATGACCTGGTTGAGATATCCCTGATCGTAATATGGAGGTGAATCCCACCATACCTTTTTGGCCCCGAATCCACCGAAGCCCTGAATGGTCTGGTAAGTACTGTCGAGTGTAACGGTAATATCGGCATTCTGTGATAAGACATGTGAAAAGAGGCTTCCGGCAATGACTACAACAAGAATCGGCTTATAAATCATGAGGTAAAATTATTGGTGATGAAAGGAAATGTTTTCTTCTGTTTTCAAAAAGAAGTCCGGAACAATTTGGATTCCGGACTTTTCCCTAACTAAAAACCACTTATTAAAGATAAACCCTGATCTTTGATTTTTGCCTTTATGATAAAGACGTTTCAACATGATTTTTCCACATCGATCTTCAGAAAATATTTGGATAGATTTGATCAGTCGATTTCGTTGGTTATCTGGAGTTTTATATTCCAAACCTGCGGATTATGCATTTTCATTACATGTGAAAAGGGGTTGTTGAAACGTCTTTTTGTAAAATTAATATTCAACCCTTATCATTGCGGGAAGAATGGCTGAATAATTAACCGGTTTTTAAAAGAGAATAATGACTATAATTTCATCCTTAAAAGCTTACCGGGGAATTTCCCGGAGCATACTGTATCTTGTGCTCTTTTGTTCAGGATTAAGTGCCCTGGTATATCAGATCGTATGGATAAGGAAATTCGGGCTGGTATTCGGTGTTCATGTTTTTTCCATGACCACCGTTTTAACAGCTTTCATGGCGGGACTGGCCATCGGGGCACTTTATTTTGGCCGGATGGTCGACCGCCGGAAAAATCCGGTTAGTCTTTTTCTTTTCCTTGAGTTTGGTATCGGCCTGTTTGCCCTTATATTCCCGGTAACTTTTCAATGGCTTTCCGGACTTTATAATTATATAGCTACTTCTTTCTCTCCAAACCAGTATGTATTGCAGTTGATCAGGTTCGTACTTGCCTTTCTTTACCTGCTGATACCCACTACCCTGATGGGCGGTACCATGCCCGTTATCGTCAAGATCTTTGTGAATAACCTCGGCCATGTGGGAGGGAAGGTCAGCCGCCTGTATGCCGTTAATAATATGGGTGCCGTAATCGGAGGGTTTCTGGCAGGCTTCATCACCATCCGGGCCATGGGATTGTATCCTTCTGCATATCTCGCAGCGGCTTTGAACGTGGTGAATGTCTTCCTGGTTTATCTGGTTGTCAGGAGCGGGAAGGCACACATGAATGATGTGAAACGGGAAGAAAGCAGTGAAGCACCTCCGGTTTCGGTTCATGAAACCGGTAACGCACTTTCAACAGGAATGCTTAAGCTCGTATTGTGGGTATTTGCAATCGAAGGATTTACCACCCTGGCCTATGAATTGTTATGGGCCAGAATCCTGGTCGATTTTTCCATGGACAAGACCACCTATTTCTCCAGTGTGGTTGTGATCAGTTTTGTTTTCGGGCTTGGTCTGGGAAGTTTTCTGATCAGCAGGGTAATTGACAGGCACCGGAATCTCTTGGCATTACTGGGCTTTATTGAAGTTCTGATTGGAATTCTGTCCGTTTTCCTTTTGCTGGTATTTACATGGGTAGCTCCTAAAATTGCCGTTACCCGGTCGATGTTCGGCGACTGGATCATTGAAGCCGGAAGGGAGTATGTTTTCTTCTTTTTGCTCATGGCTCCACCTGCCATCCTGATGGGAATAACCTATCCGCTGGTGAGTAAGCTGGTTAATGATAATCTCGACAAACTTGGTAAACGGATGGGTTTCATTGGATTTCTCGATACCATTGGTTCTGTTATCGGCTCGTTTGTGGCCGGCTTTATTATGATCCCTTTCATTGGCGTTGTAAAATCCTTTGTTTTTGTGGTATTCATCAACCTTATACTGGGACTGCTGATATTCTACACGCATCCTTCGATGCGGAAGGGAATGAAATCAGCTGTTGTTTTATCAGTCCTGATTGTAGCGAGTATCCTTTTCTATATCATGCCCAAGAGCCCTTACACTCGCACCTGGTGGGATAAACAGGAAAACAAACCCTGGTTTGATGCCAACCGGTATAACGGACTTGTTTTTTTTGATGAAGGAGCTGCAGGCACGGTTACGGTCAGGGATTATCCCGAAGGACTGGCCCTGAATATCAACGGGCATAATACGGCCTATGCGACGAAAAAAGACCTCAAAATAAATCGTCAGCTGGGATACATGCCCTACCTTCTTCATCCAGGTCCAAAAAATGCTCTTGTCATTGGATTTGGAACGGGTTCTACCGCCTGTTCACTCAATCAACCCGATATGGATCGTGTCGACATTGCCGAAATATGTAAAGGCGTAATCAAAGCATCTTCAATCTTTAACCAGTGGAACAGGGATGTGATTCATCAGCCGAAGATCAGGGTATATGATGATGATGGCCGGAGCGTGGTGAATAATGCCCCGGTAAAATATGATATCATTACCTCAAATGCCATTCATCCCAGGCTCAGCAACAATATTTACACACGCGACTTTTATGAGCTTTGCCGGGAAAAGCTCACTGATAACGGGATCCTGTGCCAGTGGTTGCCGGAGAACTGGATGAGTGAAATGGAATACAAGTCGCTTGTAAAGGCCTTTGTGGATGCATTTCCCCATTCGACCATGTGGTATGTGAATGAATACAGCACAGTGCTGATCGGCATGAAACAACCCATACAGGTTGATGTAAGTGCCCTGGTGAAGAAGTTTGAATCCAATGAAATACTTCGACGTGATTATGCGGAATTCGAAATCTACAGCCCCTATGAATTCCTGGGTCAGTTCTGGTTAGCTGAAGACGATCTGGCCCGTTATGTGAAAGAAAGCAGGGTGAATACTGATAATATGCCCCTTGTGGAATTCAGCCGGGTTATCAGCAAAGCTCCGGAGCCCACTGTCATGGAATTCCTCATCAATCATGTGATCAGCTATGACCGGGTGCTGAAAAATCTGGGACAGGAGATGGAGGCCGAAAAAGAAATGCAGCTGATCAGGGACTATGCCAATGCTGAAAAACATCGAATGCAATCGATTGTAAATGTGACACGGGCCTATATGAAACACGTAATCCAGTAGTGGAAAACTATCCTGCCGGATTTTCCTGATAAAAAAACCCGCAAGATGTTTTGCGGGTTTTTTGTTCGGGTGATCCGGGGATTAATATCCCGGATTCTGGGTTACATTTGGATTGGTTTCTATTTCGCTTGTCGGAATCGGATAATGCAGCTGGCCTTCTGTATCATTGTAAAAGCCAGCAAAATCGAAATCAGCAAGCGGACTGCTGAAACCACTGTCATCGGCTGTCCAGTTATTGAGGCCTATATCCCCGTGCATATGCCAGCGTTTCAGATCGAGCCACCGGTGGTTGTCCTCTCCGGCCAGCTCGAGCAACCTTTCATTCCTGATCAGGGCAAGAACGTCATTTGCAGTAAGTCCTGTCGGATCGATATCAGCAGGTTCTGCCGACGGAGGAGTGGGACCTGAGTTTCTGGCACGCGTCCTGATCTCATTGATAAGGCCGACGGCTGTTGTTAGACTTCCGCCTGATTTAACGATGGCTTCGGCATGCAGCAGAATGCAGTCGGCGAGACGGAGAATCCTCGGATTATTTGCATTGCCGGTTGTCCAGTCGGCCGATGCAGCTCCCCGCATGGCATACTTGGCGAATATATATCCGTTGTACCTGCTGCCATCCCATGATGTATAAGGCTGGAATGTCTCAAGCATACGCGGATCGAGTGTATCGAAGGCCTGAACAAGCTTCATACTGGGGCCGAGGGCCTTATTGCTTGGACATACCCAGTCGGACCACATAAAACCTTCATAAGTTCCTCCTTCAGGAAGAGTGTATAGGAATCCGCCGGGGTGGAAAAACCCCCAGAAAGCGGTTAAGGTACTGGCACCGCTCAGATCAAAATCATTCCAGAGCCAGATATTGTCCATGCCGGGTGAAATACTGGCCTGGAACTCAAACAAAGACTCCGAGTTGTTTTCGGTGAGGCAGTTGAAGTTATCACCAAACTGTGTGACGAGGGAGTGATTGCTGATGTTGCTGAAGGCTTCGATTGCAGCCTCATAATCATTGTTGGCATTGTCGGTATAATCTCCCCGGAATACCAGTGCTTTTCCGAGAAATCCCCAGGCGGCATCCTGTGTGATCCTGCCAAGCTGGTTGCCGGGCCATTCTTCGGGCAGAAGTGAAGCGGCTACCTGCAGGTTCGCAATAACTGTATCGATCATAGCTGTTCCTTCGGAGGAAGGCTGGTTGACTTCCGAAATTGCCTGAATACGATAGGTAACCAGGGGTGCATTGGATCCGAAAATGTTCCAGATGTTAAAAAAGGCCCAGGAACGGAGAAATAAGGCTTCACCTGTAATATAGCCCTTCATGCCGGGCGTAAGGATCACATCACCCTGTTCGGCTGCCAGTTTCTGGAGTACGGTATTAGCCCTGTTGATCAACTGGTAGGATCTGTCCCAGAAGCGATTCAGCTTCGAATTGCTCGGGGAGATTCCATTAAACGTCTCGAAAGAGGTGCTTCCCAGTGAGCTGATATCGTCGCCGGGCATCAGCCAGAGTTCATGTTCGGGATCATTGTTGCTGAAGTTATATATATCGGTTATTTTGGCATACACACCATAAATACCTTTGTGGAAATCCAATTCATTTCCGTACATCTGTTCTTCAGTCTGCCCTCCGGGCTTGAGTTCCAGGTTGTCGTCACATCCGGCGGGAATGAATACCAGCGCTATTATCCAGCAGCAGATAACTGCAAGAATTAGATATTTCAGATTTTTCATAGCTGTTGATTTTAAATGTTAGAATGTTGCATTCAAACCTATCCGGAATATTCGCGGTATAGGATATCCGTTGTTTTCCGGATCAATTCCCTTCCACTTAGTGATAAGGAAAAGATTGCTTCCTGAAACATAAACCCTCAGGGAACTGGCAAACTTCAATTTATCTGTCACCGTCTTGGGTACCGTATAACCCAATTCTGCATTGGATAACCTCAGGTAAGCGGCACTCTCGACATATCGGCTTGAGAATCTGCCGTTGCGTGCAGGATCTTCATAAACGGCACGTGGCATAGTAGTAGAAAGGTTTTCCAGTGTCCAGCTGTCAAGCACATCACGGGAGAGGTTGATCAGATTGGTTCCGGTAGCTTCGAGAGCTGCCCTGTCATAGTTATAGGCCTTGACTTTACCTATCCCTGTGAAAACAATGCTGAAATCAAATCCTTTATAGGCAAGGTTGGCATTGAATCCGTAAAACAATCCCGGCAGAGTTTGTCCCAGAAATACCTTGTCATCAATATTCAGGGTTGAATCACCGTTCTGGTCCACAAACCACATGTCGCCGGGTCGGATGTCCGAACGACCCTCCGTGTCGTTGGTTAACCTGGCAGTGTAAGCATCCACTTCTTCCGGGCTTTGCAGTATACCTCCCAATTCATATCCCCAGAGATAATTGATAGGCTGACCTTCTTCAATGCGGCCTCCCTCACCACCGAGTGGTGAATCGTTAAATAAAGCTTTTACTTCGTTTTTATTCGTCGTGAGGTTACCACCCACCATATAATTCAGGTCGCCATATGATCCCCGGTATGAAAGAGCTATCTCAATTCCTGAGTTCCTGACTTTCCCTACATTTACAACAGGAGGATTCCATGCACCAACACTGCCCGGTAACCGGGTTTCCTGCAAAATACCATCGGTGAGTTTATTATAGTATTCAATTGTTAAATCAACCGAATTGTTGAACAGGATAGCGTCGATGGCTATATTCTGGGATGTTGTACGTTCCCAGATCAGATCGGCATTCGGGAAGTCGGGGAAACTGAAACCGTATATCAGGTTACCCATTCCATTCGAGCCGGTTCCCAGGGAGTATTTGGCGTAGTCATTCACTTTCGACAGGTAAGGGAAAGCCAGTGTTTCCTGGTTGCCCAGCTGTCCCCATCCGTAACGGATCTTCATGTCGTTGATGAAAGTGAGGCCGCCCATGAACTTTTCTGCGGAAATACGCCAGGCAGCTGACAGTGCGGGGAATGTACCCCAGCGTTTGTCCGGTGCAAATTTAGAGGTGCCATCCCTGCGCAGGGTGAATGCCACATAATACTTGCCATTATAATCGTAGCTCAGACGGCCCATATAACCGTTCAATGCGCTCTTATCCCAGCCGGTAAAACCGCTTACGCGACCCTGGGGTCCTCCAACGGTCCAGAACTCACGTTTTTCACTTCTTATCCAATTAGTAGAAGCATCTGTGAAGTCAACCCGGTAATTCTGGTTCATATAGTCGAACACAAAATCGATGTTGTGATTGCCAACGGATTTTGCATAGTGCACCGTGGCATTGTATACCAGGTTGGTATTGCGTACCTGTCTTTCACCGTATGTTCCCTGTGTGCTGATGGTACTGTCCTTCGGGAACGAGTAGGAAGTAGGATCGGCCGGAGTAATATTAAAGTACATCTGGTTGATGCTTGCAAATTCACTCCGGAGGTTTGTGTACCAGTCCCCACTTACTGTTCCTTTTATGCTTAATCCTTCAATCGGAGAGACTTCAACAAACATGGTACCCATATTGCGTAACAAGGAATAGGAACGGTTCTGGGTTGACATCATACCGAATTCATTAGTACAGGTCTGCGGCCCCCATAATTTCGTGGCAGAAAAGTCCCACAGCTTTTGTGGTATACCATCCCCTATGCCGCCATAGGAAATCTCCATAGCCGGGGCATATCCGTTTAGGTAAGGTGTGCCGGTATTATCGTAAATGGGTTGCCAGGCTGGTATGCGAGCCATGGTCTGAAGGGGAGTTCCGTTCCAGCCATGATTGGTTAATGCTTTTGCGTATGAAACACGCAGGTTGACACCTGTGTTGATGTACTTGGAGATTTTGGCATTGAGATTTGTAACAATGGAATATCGCTTCAGGTTGTTCTGTATGAAAGGCGATTCGTTGAAATCATAACCACCCGATACATAATAGTTTACCTTCTCAGAACCACCTGATACCCTTATCTGATGGCTGGTTACCCTTGCATTCTTGTTCAGATACGGGGTCTGCCAGTCGTAAGTTGTCCGGTCGTCTTCCAGGTACTCAGCCGACGTGGGATCAATAATTCCGGGCAGGGTAACTGTAGGCTTGTACTTTATGGCCTCGGCATAAGATCCCTGATAAAAGTTGATCATTTCAGGGGTTGACAGCACATCGAATTTCTTGGGTATATTCTGCCAGCCCGTATTCATGGAATACTCGACCACAGCTTTTCCCTCTTTCCCTTTCTTGGTGGTGACCAGGATTACGCCATTTGCGGCACGCACTCCGTAAATCGCTGCGGATGATGCGTCCTTCAGTACGGAAATAGACTCGATGTCATCGGGATTGATGAACGACATGATGTTGATGGGGGAGCGCAGGTCCTGTACCCTCGGATCACGTTTTTCTGCGCCTGATCCGTATTCGGTTACCGGAACCCCGTCGATCACATACAAGGGTTCGGCACTCTGCCAGGTATTCAGTCCCCTGATACGGATGGTGGGACGAGCAGTGGGTGTATTTCCGCCAGAGACAACCTGAACTCCTGCCATTCTGCCCTGCATGGCAAGCTCGGCCGTTGCAGAGCTCAGGCTCGCGATATCCTTGGAGCTTACAGTGGATATAGCAGTGGTGATATCCTTTTTCGCCCTGGTACCGTAACCGATGACTACAACCTCGTCGAGGCTCTTGATGTCAAGAATCAGCGACACATCAATAACAACCTGGGCGCCAACCTCTACCCTTTCGGTATTATATCCGACGTAGGAATATAACAGGACAGAGCTGGCAGAAGCTACCAGGATGCTGTATGTTCCATCGACGCCGGTGATCACCCCCTGCTGGGTACCTTCAACCAGGATATTAACACCGGGCAAAGGTTCACCCGACGATGCATCGATAACTTTACCGGTGATCCTGATCGCCTGCATCTCCGTCATATTTCCGGTGATATCTTTAGGAGCCAGGATAATCTGCCTGTCTAATACCAGAAATTTGATGTCGGACTCGTTAAACAGACCTGCCAGCACATCGCGTATCGATGTGTTATCGGCAACAATATCAACCTTACGATCCACATCAACCAGCTTTTGGTTAAACAGGAAGTAAAATTCGCTTTTCGATTCAATCTCGTTAAGTACATCCTCCACACTAACATTCTGCATGTTAAGTGAGACTTTGGTGGACTGGGCGTATGAATCGTTTGCCAGGATATTTAACATACCGGCAAAAAGTAGGAAGATGGTGATTTTCATAGTTAGGAGTAGTTTTTGCACATTTGGTGATATAAACCAAATGCACGGAATGGTTTTTTCCATACTTTTACATAGTTAGTTGGTTAATAAAAGTTATTCTCGTCAGGAATGAGTATTCCTTTTTTTATTGACCGCTGATACTGAGGAAAGGTGCCCCCGCACTTTTCCTCTTTCTTTCGGCCATTCAGTGATCGGGTTTTTTACATAGGCAAATACATTAAATGGTTAACTTGGCAAATGAATGATATGATCATGGAGTCAGGTTGTTTCTCGCCATTATAATAACCTTCCGTTTCGGGAAGGTTCCATCAGGAAGCGGATGACGCTCTAGTTCCCGGTATTCAATGGGTGATGACAGCTTCAGCAGTCTTAAGATTTCGCTGAATGATTCTTCCTCGAAGGTGGCACGGTATCTGTACTCCCTTAGCTTCTTATCCCGGAGTTCAATCTCCACATTATAAAAACGGCTGATTTTGTCCATTACGTCAGTCATGGGTTCGTTTCTGAAGATCAGTTTGCCGTCTTTCCAGGCAATGTATTTATAGGTATCTCCCCTTGTTAGCAAGAAATCACCTGTAAGTGTATCATAAGCCATGTGTTCATCCGGTTTAAGAACGGTCAGAACTTCCCGTATTTTCCCTTTCCTGTTCCTGTTTACGGTGACCTTCCCCGAAACCAGTGTTATTTCAGCATGGGGCTCATCGCCGGAGGCCAGTACATTAAATCTCGTACCGGTGGATTTCACAGTCACCGGGCTTGTATGAACCAGAAACGGACTGGAAGCATCGGATTTCACTTCAAAGTAAGCCTCTCCCCGGAGATAAACCTCCCGCTTCCTGCCGGTAAACCGGTCGGGATATTTCAGAGAACTGCCGGAGTTAAGCCATACCTTTGAGCCATCGGCCAGTGAAATGGCCGACCTGGTTCCGTATGCAGCAAATACTTCGTTGAATACTGTATGATGGTTCCTTTTAAACGGTATTGATCCGGAGTGCCTTCCCCAAAAAAAGCTCCCGGCAATAAGCGGCAATAAAAGAATGGCCGCTGCTTTCTGCAGGATTTTCCATAATGAACGTTCCGGACGACTGGAGACAGTCTGGTTCATCAAACGGATAAGTGTTTTTTCAAGGACATCTTCAGTATAAATAATAGGCGTGCCGGAAAGCTCCCACATATTCTTCATTTGCCTGTAATATTCCAGATTCCCCGGAGCTGAATGAACCCATTGTTCTAACTCCACCCGATCGGTGTCAAAGGCGATACCCTGGAGACATCTGCCTATTAAATCGTTAATTTTTTCGTTTGCGCTTGTTTCCATTTCTAAACATTACACTGTAAAAGACGTTTAAGTTCAATTATCCCACATGAAGGGTGGCATTTCTTTTATTGATTTACTTTTTCCGGAAGAAATATCCCTTACAGGATTAAAAACCTGGAGTACACAGCAAACCTGTAAGTAAAAAAACGGGTATAAGATAGTCCTTTAGCTTCTCCCTCAACAATTGTAATGCTTTACTGATCCTGACTTCAACCGACCTTACGGAAATGCCGAGTTTATCTGCGATTTCCTGGTAGGTCAACCCATCGAAGCGGTTCATTCTGAAGGTCCCGGAAAACTCCTCCGGCAGAAGATTCAGGGCCTGTTCAAGAGCCTCACGGAGTTCGGAATAGAACAGGTAATTGTCGGTATCGTTTTCCATCAGTAAAGGAGCGATCATCATGGCGTTTCTGTATCTGTCCTGAATATCCAGATGACGGATCCAGTCGATACACTTGTTTTGAACCGAACGCAGCAAAAAGGATTTGAGGGATGAAGTTATCGTCAGCGAATAGCGGTTTTCCCAAAGTTTCAAAAAGATATCCTGAATAATCTCCTCGGCTGTATCCTTGTCTCTGGTGAAGGTATATGCGAAGTTTACCAGATCGGAATAATAATAGGTGAAGATGAACGAGAAGGCTGACCTGTCGCCTTGCTGAAACCGCTGAAGAATTATTTTTTCATCAATCTGGGACATACCCGGGAAGGATTAAAAAGTAAAACTATTGAAAATTTCATTGCCAAATTCAATCATTCGGAAATGGCTTGGGTGAATCATTACCTTGGAGCCTGGTTCTCACCCTTCAGGGCAACTCCCTCGAGGTGAAGGCTGCCTTGATCAGGTACTTACCTGCAAGTACAAAAACAGCAGCTCCGGATAGTGAGGCTGCATCAATGGCATTCTGGAAAGTGGTGGTATTATCTGTGCTTCCGTCGGCTATAGCACCATAATCCAGTATTGAATAGGTCTTATCATGGTTGTGAAAGGCAGATGCTGAAAGCCCAGCCCAGGCGGGACGAGGAACAAGTAGAGAAGGTTATTTAAAACAAGTAGAGACGCAAAATCTTGCGTCTCTAGCCGATGATTTGTTGTCAATTCTTACGAAATTTTAATCTCCCTGGAAGGTTTTTCTTTGGCTTCATCCCTTTTAGGGATTACGATCTGCAGAATACCGTCTTTGTGGTCAGCCCTGATTTTCTCGGCATTAACCGTTTGCGGCAGTGAGAATGAGCGGCTGAAGGTGCAGTAAATGAATTCTTTCCGCATTACTTTTTCATCGCTTTCATCCTGCTTTTCTTCCTTTTCGGATGAAACAGTCAGCACATTGTTTTCAAGTGTGACTTTGAAATCCTCTTTGTTCAGGCCGGGAGCGGCAACATCAATTCTGTATTCTTCCTTGCTCTCAGTAATATTTACTGCAGGCAGGTTACGCCTTGGCTCAACATCGAAAAAAAGCGGGAAAATATCCCCGTTTAAAAATTCATCGACTAAATTCGGCCAGGTGGCTCTTGTTCTTAATGAAGGTAACATGGCTTTTTTCTCCTATATTTTTAGTTAGACATTGATTAATAAATTTTACAACCTGTAAATTTCAAAATCAATGCCAATTAGTAAAAAGTGACAATATGACATACTAGCATTCAAATAGAAGACATATTGACATATATTAGATTTATACTACAGTCTTAATACCTTCTGTCTTTATCCCTCAGGTCTTAGCGAAAAGTTGCTATATTTGAATATGCAAAATCCGTGGCATGAAAAAGCGCGTGCTGTTTTTGGCTCTGTTGGTTGTCAGTTTTCTTGATATATATTCCCAATCCTATTTTCAGCAGGAAGTCAATTATACCATTTCAGTTAAACTAAATGATAATGAGCATTCACTTACCGGTTTTGAAACGATTCAGTATATTAATAACTCACCTCATTCACTGAATTATCTGTATTTTCACCTGTGGCCCAATGCCTATAAGAATAATTCAACAGCCTTTGCCAGGCAAAAACTTGAAAACGGCGACACGGAATTCCACTTTGCCTCCGCTGATGAAAGAGGATTTATTGATTCGCTGGATTTCAGGGTAAACGATAAACGAGTTGGATGGGAGCTGAACAAGGATACCATCGACATCTGCCGGTTGATGCTGAATGAATCCATTCAGCCGGGGGATACGATTATTATTTCCACTCCGTTCTTCGTGAAGATTCCGGGTTCCTTTTCACGGCTGGGTCATAAGGGACAGGCTTATCAGATAACCCAATGGTACCCGAAACCGGCTGTGTACGACCGCTATGGGTGGCATCCCATGCCATACCTTGACTACGGGGAGTTCTATTCAGAGTATGGATCGTTTGACATTTCCATTACCCTGCCCAGGAATTACGTCGTAGCTGCCACAGGCAACCTGATGACACCCGGGGAGCTGGCATGGCTGAATGGCAAAATTACCGACACAACAGCGGTACACTATTTTCCGGCATCCGACAAAATGTTTAAAACCATAAGGTACACAGAGAAAAACATACATGATTTTGCCTGGTTTGCGGATAAGCGGTACCGGGTGCTCAAGGGAGAGGTTGTGTTGCCGGACAGCCGAAAAATAACAACCTGGGCCATGTTTACCGCTCAACAGGCAGAACAGTGGAAAAACGCCATTGAATACATCAATGATGCCATTAAGTATTATTCATCATGGTACGGCAATTATCCGTACAATAATTGCAGTGCTGTTTATGGGGCACTTGAGGCAGGAGGGGCCATGGAATATCCTACCATTACCGTGGTCGGAAATACTCATAACTCAACCGTACTTGAGAATTACATCATGCATGAAGTTGGCCACAACTGGTTTTACGGAATCCTGGGTTTTAACGAGCGAAAATACCCATATCTGGATGAAGGCATAAACACTTTCAGTGAGTTCAGGTATATGACAACCAAGTATCCTGACCTGAAGCTTCATGATTTTCTGTTTGGAAAACAATCATTGGCACGGATACTAAATATTGATGAACTCCCTTACGGATTATATCATGAATATGCATATCTGCTTTCGGCCCGGCAGAATCTGGATCAGCCATTGAACTTGAACAGTGAGTTGTATACCCCGATGAATTACGGCATGATGATCTATGACAAGTCCGCTCTTGCAATTACCTACCTGATGCAATACCTTGGTGAAAAGAAGTTCGACTCCATCATGCAAAAGTTTTATCAGCAGTGGCAGTTCAAACATCCGGGTCCTGATGATTTACAAAAGATTTTCGAGGAAAACTGTGAAGAGGACCTGTCATGGCTCTTTGATGATTTAATTGCCGGCACTAAAAAGATTAATTATGCAGTGAAGCGGATCAGGACCGATCAGGTCCTTGTTAAAAATACCGGGCAAATATCTTCTCCTGTGTCTCTAACTAGCTTGAAGGATGATTCGATACAGCAAATGAAATGGTATCCCGGATTTGATAGTAAGAAATGGCTTGATTTTCCGGTTCAGTCGGCTGACAAAATCGTTCTCTTTAATTCTGTATGGCTGCCTGAAATAAACAGGAAAAACAACATACTGAGGGTCCATGGGTTATTGAAAAGGATAGAACGCCCGGATGTCAGTCCCTTTCAGATTTTTGAAAAGCCAGACAGAATCCTGTTAGGGGTATTCCCGGCCGTTGGTTGGAATAACTATAATAAAACGATGTTGGGAATTGTGCTGTACAGCCCGGTTCTTCCTCAGCAAGTGTTAGAATATCAACTGTTGCCCATGTTTGGCTTAAGTAATCATGATATTGCCGGATTGGGAAAAATTTCACTTAATTTTTATCCAAATTTCTCCATATTTAAGACTGTTCAGCTGAGTTTTGATGCCCGTCGGTTTAGTTATGGCACCGGACAGCATCAGAATTACCACAAGGCCAGGGGAGAAATGCTTGTAACGTTCAGAAATAAGTTTGCCCGTAGTCCTCTAATGAAAACCCTGAAATTTGGGATTTCAACATCCGGTACTCATTTACAAAGCATTAATGAAGCTTTTATGGAAAGGTATTTCATCACAATGGATGCGGGTTTTGAAAACAGGAAGGCCCTGGGGCCTTATAAGATAAACCTCAGTGTTGAGGTAAATAACGATTTTGCCAGATCTTCGCTCGAGTTTAATTACAGGCATGCGTTGAAATATGCTCCCGATGCCATTCAATTCAGGTTGTACGCTTCGGGCTTTTTTAACACGGAAGAAGATTACAGTACTGTGCTGTATACGAGCAGATTAAGCGGTGCCTCCGGAATTAATGATTATAACTACGATTACCTGTTCCTTGGCAGGTTTGAAAATATAAAAGATGCCAACCGTCAGATGTTGCTGTCGCAGCAATTTGTCATGACCGAGGGAGGTTTTGCTTCCAACAATCCTTTTGCTCTTTCCGACAAATGGCTTATTTCAGCAGGGCTGACCCTACGTGTACCCTGGTCACCATTATATCTTTTTGCCAATGTGGGAACTTATGCAGGAGCAGGTGAGGATTCCTGGATCATATCTGAGGAAAACCATGTCGCCTCTGAGCTGGTGGCATATGAAGCCGGAGCAATGATCAACCTCGGCAACATTATCAAGATCTACTTTCCCATAATTACCTCAACCGGTATATCGGAAGTAAACCATGCGCTCACCGATAATTACTGGCAAACGATCCGGTACATCATTAATTTTAACGCTATCAACCCGTTTAAATTGAAAACCAGGATTTTTTGACGTAAAGACGCATTGCAATGCGTCTTTACCGGACACCCTCATCCAACCATTTCAAAAACTTCTCCACACTCGGATCATATGTGTAATACTCCCTTGTAAGATTATTACCATCGCCGTCCACAATGGCATACATCGGAAGGGCGTTGGAATTAAAGCGGGTAATCTGCAGGTCCTGGTTCATTTTTCCGATGGTGTTCTTCATCTTGCCATCGGTTTTGGATGTGTACCAGTCTGCCTCGGGGAGTTTTGTTTTATCATCGGTATATAGTGCCACTACGATGAATTCTTTATTCAGTATTTCCAAAACTTGAAGATCCGACCAGACCTGGCTGTACATTTTCTTGCAATTGGAACAGGTGTGGCCAACAAAATCAACCAGCACGGGTTTGCCTTTCTCTTTGGCACAGGCAAGGGCTTCATTATAATCAAAGTAGCCTTGTACACTATGGGGAAGTGTGAGGAATTCCGAATACTTGGGAATAGAACACACTGTAGGGGCAGCCCCTTGTGGTTGCCCAATGACAGTATTATCACCAGCAGCGGGAGGCAAAATAGTTGAAAGTCCCTTCAACTCGTTGCCTAAGATTCCTGTAAACAGGTAAAGTGCGAACGAGAAACTGGCCACTGCGAAGATAAACCGGGGGACTCCTATATAAGGAAGGTCGCTGTCGTGCGGGAATTTTATTTTCCCCAACAGATAAAATCCCAGAAGGGTAAAAATAATCGTCCAGATGCTGAGGAAGAGATCCCTGCCAATCAGGTTCAGGTGATATGACTGATCAATTTTCCCCAGGAAATATAAAGAAAACGCCAGCATGATGAAGGCAAAGAAAACCTTAACAGCATTCAGCCAGCTTCCTGATTTGGGAAGGCCCTGGAGCCAGGAGGGAAAAATTGCAAAAAGTGTAAAGGGAAGGGCAAAGACAATAGAAAAACCTGCCATACCTATAACAGGTTCAAGTACCTCACCCTGAGAAGCTTTTATTAACAAAGAGGCCACAATGGGTCCTGTGCAGGAAAACGACAGGATTGCCATGGCCAGTGCCATAAAAAAAGCTCCGGCATAACCACCCTTATCAGCCTGCCTGTCGACCCTGTTGGCAAGACCTGAAGGAAGCATGATTTCAAACATGCCGAAAAAGGATACGGATAGCAGGATGAATATCAGAAAGAATACCAGATTAGTTATCCAGTGTGTAGTGAAATTGTTCACCGCATTCGGGTTTTTAAAAATGGCCACCAGTACGCCAATGAGGGTATAGAGAATAACAATTGAAATTCCAAAAACAAGAGCCTCGGTTATTGCCTTTGCGCGTGATTTCTGTCCCCTGAGAAAATATGAAACTGTCATGGGGATCATGGGATACACACAGGGTGTGAGTAATCCCCCCAGTCCGGCCAGAATGGAGAGGAAGAAAACGGCCAGAAGGGATTTTTTTGCAATGTCTTTCGCGGGTGTAACCACTCGTGGTTGCCCAATTTCAGTTGTAGGGGCAGCCCCTTGTGGCTGTCCTTCAGCGGTGGTAAGGGTAGCCCCTTGTGGCTGCCCAACGCCGATAGTATCAGCATCAGAATCAGCATTTGTTACAGCAATCTTATCCATCGCTTTCAGCCTGAATATAAAATCAGCATCTCCCAGAATACATTGCATATCATTGCAGGTCATATATTCAAGCATTCCGGTAATGATAATGCTGTCTTTTTTCATCTTTCTGATACGCTGTGTGAAAGTTACCTTACCGCTGTGCAGTTCAAGTTTCATATTGAAGATCTTATCATCAACAATTTCGGGCTGTGGTGATTGCTTGGGTTTTCCAACGATTGCAAAATCCTGTGGTTCGGCAAAATTGATTGACATGGGGATTGGACCTCCCTCAGCTATATGAAGACCATACATGTGCCATGGACTTTTAATGGTAGCCGTGAAGATCAGATCCACCTGGTCATTTTCCACCTGCCGGGTCGAAAATGTCCATTTAACAGGTTTCATTACCTGGGAGGAAGCGGCGGAAATAAAAAGTAAACCTACCACCAAAGAAAGAAGTATGCGTTTCATGGGTATTTCGTAAAAAATATTTTGCGTCAGTGAGTAAGACTGCATGACTGCATGACTGCATGACTTTTAACTAACAATCTCCTCCCCGCTGGAATCAAAAATATGGTATTCCAGGAAGTCGTATGACGAAATCGAAACTACCTTGATACGGGTATTAAAGCGAAATTTCCATCTGAGGTTCAGCGGAATTAATCCTTTTTTCAGGAAGGCAGCGACATACGGATGAAGTTTAAGCACCAGCATTTTGTGCTTTACCTTGGTCAGCAGGGTTTCGATCTGACTCTCGATCTTATCGACGAACAATATGCTGGGAGAAATTTCACCGGAACCATGGCAGGTAGGGCATTTTTCAGTTGTGCTGATATGCATTTCCGGCCTGACACGCTGCCTGGTTATTTGCATAAGGCCAAATTTACTCAGGGGCAGGATGCTGTGTTTGGCGCGGTCGCTCTCCATAGCCTGTTTGATTTTCTCGTTCACTTTTTGCTTATGGTCACTGGACTGCATGTCGATAAAGTCAACGACTATGATACCGCCCATATCTCTTAACCGGAGTTGTCTGGCAATTTCCTCGGCAGCTGCCAGGTTAGTCTCGAAGGCATTGGTCTCCTGGTTCGCCACGGTCTTTGAGCGGTTACCACTATTAACATCAATAACATGAAGGGCTTCAGTGTGTTCGATGATCAGATAGGCACCGTTCTTAAAGGATACGGTTTTACCAAAAGCCGATTTGATCTGTTTTTCAACACCATAATGTTCAAAAATGGGTACATTGCTTTTATGCAGCTTGACAATCTTTTCCTTTTCGGGGGCGATGGTACCTATATACTCTTTGATCTCCCTGTATATAACTTCATCATCAACCGTAATACTGTTAAAGGAAACGCTCAGGATGTCACGTAGAATAGCTGAAGTACGGTTGATTTCGCCTATAAACAGGTATGGAGGTTTAATACCTCTCAGGCTTTCAAAAGCATTTTCCCATTTTCGGACAAGTCCTTTCAGTTCTGTATCCAAATCTTTAACCTTTTTACCTTCGGCAACGGTTCGTACAATGATACCGTAATTATGAGGTTTAATGCTCTGTATAAGGGTTTTCAAACGGTTCCTTTCTTCAACCGATTGTATTTTCTGGGAGACGGATACCTTATCATGAAAGGGCATCAGCACCAGATTCCTGCCTGCAATGGAAATTTCTGATGTAAGCCGTGGTCCCTTGGTAGAAATAGGTTCCTTGGCAATCTGAACCATTACCAGCTGCCCTTGTATCAATACGGCGGTAATAATTCCTTCTTTATCAATATCCCGTTCACGCTTGAATTTCTGGAAAGTAGCAGGCCTACCCTTACGGCTGGTACAGATCTCTAGATAGCGGTGCAAAGATCTGACCTGTGGTCCGAGATCAAGGTAATGCAGAAAGGCATCCTTTTCGTAACCAACATCAACAAATGCAGCATTAAGACCCGGCATTAATTTCTTAACCTTGCCCAGGTAAATATCACCAACGGCAAACTTGGGGTTGCTTTTTTCCTTATTGAGTTCAACTAACTTCTTATTCTCTAAAAGAGCAATGTTAACATCGCTGGATGATGTATCAATAATCAATTCTTTGCTCACATTTCCTCAATATTATGACGAACGACTGAAATCATGAGTCTGAAAACGCCTAATAAATAAACATAATAAACCTAAAGTGAAACTCGTTCAACTTTAGGTTTATTTCAGCTTATAATGAATAAGTTACAGACTATCTGTTCTTCTTTTTATGCCTGTTCTTCCGCAAACGTTTTTTACGTTTGTGGGTAGCCATTTTATGTCTCTTACGCTTCTTTCCGCTTGGCATTATATCTCAAATTATTGAAAATCCTTACCTAACGTTTGCCTTAACCTTATTTACGAAGGATTTTGCAGGTTTAAACGAAGGGATATTATGCGCAGGAATAATGAGAGTAGTATTCTTCGAAATATTCCTCGCTGTTTTCTTCGCTCTTTTTTTAATAATAAAACTACCGAATCCCCTTAGATAAACATTCTTGTTTACTACTAGGGAATCTTTTACAGCTTCCATAAAAGCTTCTACTGTTTTCTGAACAGTGATTTTCTCAATCCCGGTGTTTTTGGAGATTTCGTTTACAATATCCGCTTTCGTCATGTTAAAATTCTTTAATTATCAATTAATTAGATGATTTAAAAATCTGAGTTGCAAATATAAAGCATTTCCTTCGATAAATAAAATAGTAATCCACTAATTTTGACAATCTTTTATAAATATTTCTTTAAAATAAAATGGCAAAGGTTTCTGAGATCCTTGAAAGATGGTACATTGATAATAAAAGAGATCTTCCCTGGCGAAGGACAGATTCACCATACCTGATCTGGCTGTCGGAAATAATTCTTCAACAAACCCGTGTTTCTCAAGGCCTGACATACTTTCTCAGCTTTGTTGAGAAGTTTCCTTCGGTATATGATTTGTCCGGTGCTCCAATTGAAGATGTGCTAAAGTTATGGCAGGGATTGGGGTATTACACCCGTGCCAGAAATTTACATGAAACTGCCCGGAAGATTGTGACCGATTATCATGGCAAGTTTCCGCAGGAATATGAAGAGTTATTGAAGCTTAAAGGGATTGGACCCTATTCTGCCGCTGCAATAGCCTCCATTGCGTTCCAAAAACCGGTTGCGGTGGTCGATGGAAATGTATTACGCGTAGTATCGAGATTGTATGGCATCGATACTTCCGTTGATTCTCCTGCAGGGAAGCAGATAATTGGTCAGAAAGCCCGTGAAATTCTCAATTACTCAAGTCCCGGTATGCACAATCAGGCTTTGATGGAATTCGGAGCACTGTTGTGTACCCCAAAAAATCCTGTTTGTAATGCCTGTCCCCTTAGACACCTTTGTAAAGCCTGTATTGAAGGGAAAACCATGATTCTTCCTGTCAGGTCGGGCAAAATCAAGCCCCGTGAACGCTATTTTGACTATTTATTTATACGGCATAACGGTTTTACCTACCTGAAACAACGCAAAAGCAATGATATCTGGAATTCCCTCTATGAATTTCCCCTGATCGAATCTTCCTCACCACCGGATAATGAAAAACTTGCTTCATCACCTGGCTGGACAGGTATCTTTGAAGGAATGCCGGTGAAGCCTGATCCGTTTCCCAAATCCTACAAGCACCAGCTTACGCATCAAATCCTGCATTGCCGTTTTCACCGGATTAAAACTGACCGTGAACTCAGCGCACCCGGGTTTAACTTCAGGCAGGTTGCCCTGAGCGATTTGTTCAGGTATGCTGTACCACGGGTAATTGACAGGTACCTGACCGATTTGCGGCACGAGAGATTACTGTAAGATTGAATTCATAATTTTTTGTAATTTTAACCGAACTTAAACACCAATCCTATGTCAGTTAATAAAGTAATTTTAGTGGGTCATGTCGGCCAGGATCCTGAAGTCCGTTACCTCGACAACAACACTCCAGTATGTACAATCAGAATGGCTACCAGTGATGTTTACAAAAATAAGAGCGGGGAGCGTGTGACAACCACTGAATGGCATAATGTTGTGTTATGGAGAGGTCTTGCTGAAATTGCTGATAAATATGTTAAAAAAGGCAGCCAGATTTATATTGAAGGAAAACTCCGCACACGGTCATGGGATGACAAAGACAAAAACAAGCGATATACTACGGAGATTGTTGCTGACGTATTGCAGCTTCTCGGTAAAAGGGCAGATGAATCCGGTGCGGCTGCACAGGCTCCGGCTGTTGACCAATCCTCAGGGGAAAAAGTTCCACCTGACGAAACGGATATCAACAACGATTTGCCCTTTTAATCATATAAATGATTAACCAATTGACAAACGAATTGGACGAAGAACCCTATCACCAGACACTTGGTACGGTATTTGATTTTACGGTAAATCCATTTACCCTGGATTTGTTGATAGCCCTGATTGCGATTCTGGTGCTTCTGATGCTTTCTGCTTTAGTCTCAGGCGCCGAAGCGGCATTTTTCTCCTTATCACCTGCAGAAATAAGCAATATCAGGTCTTCAAAGTCCAGGACCAACCAGCTTGTTGACAAGCTCCTCAGCATGCCGGAAAAATTGCTGGCTACCATATTGGTAACCAACAACCTGGTCAATGTTGGAATTATCATCATATCGGCCTATTTCAGCAGTTCACTTTTTGATTTTTCGAATGCAAAGATCTTGGGCTTCATCATCGAGGTGGTGGTTATTACTCTGGTAATCGTATTCTTTGGGGAAATACTGCCTAAAATATATGCTATTCGCTATTCGGCTGAAGTGGCACGATTTATGGCCACACCGCTTGAAATAGCTGAAAAAATCTGCCGGCCGCTGAACACACTCCTGATTACCTCCACCGCAAGAATTAAGCATAAGTTTTCGCAGCAGGGTAAATTAATTTCCATGGATGATTTATCAGATGCACTTGATCTTACCGAACAGGGAATCACAGAAGAGAAAAAAATTCTGGAAGGCATTGTCAAATTCGGGAATATCGATGTTCGCGATATCATGACACCCCATGTTGATGTTATCGGAGTTTCCACCCATACCCGTTTTACAAAGCTCATTAAGCTGGTGGTTGATTCGGGTTATTCCCGCATCCCGGTTTATAATCAGAATCTGGACAACATCAAGGGTATTCTTTATATCAAGGATCTCCTGCCTTTTATCGGAAAACCCGATTCTTTCAATTGGCAGTCGCTTATGCGACCTCCCTATTATGTTCCGGATACAAAAAAAATAAATGATCTCCTGAGGGAGTTTCAGACTACCAAGATCCATATGGCGGTTGTTATTGATGAGTATGGGGGTACGTCAGGCATAATTACCCTGGAGGATATTCTGGAAGAAATAGTTGGTGAGATAACCGACGAGTCGGACCAGGACGAGGTTCCATACATCAGGATCGACGATGCGAATTATCTTTTCGAAGGGAAAACCCTGTTGAATGATTTCTTTAAGGTGCTTTGTGTGCAAGAAGAAGTATTTGACACAGTAAAAGGTGAGGCTGAAACTTTGGCCGGGCTCATTCTTGAGCTGAAAGGCGAGTTACCCGGGAAAAATGAAGTGATCCCCTGCAAGGGATTTGATTTTACTGTTAAATCGGTTGACCAGCGGCGTATTAAGCAAATCCAGGTAACACTCAAAGATAAAACAAGGCATGAACCTAAAAAATAATATGCCGCTGAGGCATTTCTCCCCGTTGATTGTTGCGGCTTTATTCATAATCGCAACAACTGCAGGAAGATGTACCAAAAGCTATACCCCTAAACCCAGAAGTTATTTCAGAATTGATTTTCCGGAAAAAAAATATGTCCCTTACGTGTCAGACTGCAATTACCGCTTTGAAGCGCCTGTATATGCCAAAATCGATCCTTTTCCGGGAGGTAATGAACCTTGCTGGATAAATATCGGTTTTCCCGAATACAAAGGAACGGTCCATATCACTTACGCTGCTATTCATAACGATCTTGATTTGCATGTTGAGGATATCCATACGCTGGTGTATAAACATGTGATTAAGGCCGATGATATTATTGAACGGTCATTCTCCTTTCCTGAACGAAACGTTCATGGGATCATTTATGATATCAAAGGCAACACAGCCTCTTCCCTTAGTTTTTATGCAACTGACAGTATGGCTAATTTTCTTCACGGAGCTTTATATTTCAGCGTGGTCCCCAATAAGGATTCATTGGCACCGGTTGTGAGGTTTTTTACATCCGATGTCGAACACTTGATAGAAACCCTTTACTGGAAGTAACCCATTAAAACAACATCACCATGGCTATAATCATGAATGATCATTTTGATTGCGGTTGTCAACTGGGTATCTGGAAAATCACAGAGAATCTTGATACTCTGTTATCAAAAATTACACTTACCAGAGAGGAGCTTGAAATGCTCGACAGATTCACCCATAATCCCAGGAAGATAGAATGGCTGAGTGTGAGGGTACTTCTCAAAGCAATGACAGGAACAGAACTTTCGATTTATTATAACGGAAACAGAAAACCTTTTATTAAAGATAATTCATACTATATCAGCATTTCTCATTCTCGTGACCTTACATCAATTTTACTGAGCCGTGACAAGAAGGTAGGCATCGATCTGGAATACATGTCACATCGCATTAGGAGCATTGCTCAAAAGTTTATCAACGATAAAGATGAGATCACTGCTGATGAAGAACATAAAAAATATCACATGTATATTCATTGGTGTGCCAAAGAGACCTTGTATAAAATATGTGACAAACAGGATATCAATTTCAAGGATAATCTTACTATTGAACCATTCCAGCCATTAGAAAGCGGAACAATCCGGGGGCGGGTTCATAACCGGGCACGGAATGAGCTCTTCAATATGAGCTACTTCAGTTTAGGTAATTATGTAGTGGTTTGGTGCTGCAAATAATAAAACCGGTAGAATCGCAAAGACGTCTGCCTTATGCATACTCATATTTATAACGCATTATTTTCAGATAACAGGAAGATCTTTTCACTGTTGATTGATCCGGAAAAGCAACAGGGTGATGTACTGAAAAGGACTGCAGAATTGGCAACCGGTGCAGGTGTTGATGTAATCCTTGTGGGTAGCAGTCTCACTTCCGTACCCATTGATTTAGTCCTTATCGATTTAAAACGTTTTACGAATATACCCATACTGTTGTTTCCGGGAAACTTGCTCCAGCTAAGTTCCAAAGCTGATGGGATCTTGTTGTTGTCACTGCTATCGGGTAGAAATCCTGAATTTCTCATAGGAAACCACGTTCTGGCATCCCAGTTTATTAAGAAATCCGGACTGGAAATAATACCCACCGGTTATATCCTGGTTGACGGGCACAATATGACTTCCGTTGAATATATCAGCAATACCCGGCCTATACCATCGGACAAACCTGATATAATTGTTGCCACGGCCCTTGCCGGGGAACAACTCGGTCTCAAACTTATCTATCTCGAAGCCGGAAGTGGTGCAAATCAACGAATAGGAAAGGAAAACATAGAAAAAGTAAGGGAAAGCATCACCATTCCCCTGATTGTCGGTGGTGGTGTGAGAACACCTGGTGACATCAGGAATTTGTATAAAGCTGGCGCAAATGGTGTTGTTGTGGGTTCGGCAGTGGAAGAGGATCTTGAAATACTGCCGAAGCTGGCCAAGGTGAGGAATGAATTTAATCGTTAATGGAAGTAATCCGATTCTTTGTCAACACATCCTTCCCATTGACCTAATAATATAAACATCACCATATTTCCTGCGTATCATCATCCAGAAAGCAAAAGCATACTTGAGTTTCAGTAAGCACCCGTGAAACGAATTAAAGACTTGCCCAAGTTGGTTTAGTTAGTAGTTTTGTTTAATGGAAAAAGACCGTCAGAGGACGGTCTTTTTTATTTAAACTGGTTAATTAGCTATCTTTACCAATGATTTTTCACAGACAGAAATGACGGTTCCGCAAAAGGTCAGAATTGACAAATGGCTCTGGGCAGTAAGGATTTTCAAAACAAGAAGCCTGGCATCGGAAGCATGTAAAAAGGGCAGAATAATAATTAACGGAATGGAGGTAAAACCATCGCATGAGGTGAAAACCGGAGAAATCATCCTTGTCCGTAAACTACCTGTAATCTATACCTTACGGGTTAAGGAACTGGTAAATAACAGGTTACCTGCTCAGCGCGTAAAAGAGTTTATAGATGATCTGACTTCGCCTGAAGAGTTGGAAAAACTGAAAATAAATGAGGAGTCATTCTTTAAGCGCGACCGGGGAGCGGGAAGACCGACGAAGCGGGAAAGAAGATTATTAGATACCATTATAAACAAGAAAAGAGTAATGAGTGATGAGTAATCAGCGGGTTCTGAGATTTGAGATTTGCGCATGATGGCAATTACAAACCAATCCTCAAATCCCAGTTCCCTTTGCCCACTCATTACTCGTTACTCCTTACTCCTTACTTAGTAATGCTGATAGCCCGGGAAAAACGCAAAACCAACATTGCCGAGTACATTCTCTATATGTGGCAGGTTGAAGATCTGATACGCGCTCATCAGTTTAATATCGATCTGATCGAACAGAACTTGATCTCGCAGTATTCCCAGCCGGAGAAGATAAAATATGAAGTACGCGACTGGTATGTCAACCTGATCCTTATGATGTACCGGGAAGGTATTCATAAAAAGGGGCATTTAAATATGCTTACCGCCCTTATTGCTGAGATGACAGATCTGCATATCCGGTTGTTAATCAATGAAAAGGAATCCGACTATCAGGAATTATTCAGCAAGGCGGCCGGTTATCTCGAAGAGTTCAGAAGGAAATCAACAACTCCGGCAGCCGGAGATATTGAAACCAGTTTAAATGCTTTATATGGTCTGTTGTTGCTTCGCTTGAAAAAACAGTCGGTTAGCCGTGAAACTGAAATTGCAATGGCCTCTTTCAGTAAACTCCTGGCTGTTCTTTCGCGCATATTTTTGCAGGTGGAGAGGGGGGAGAGGGAGATTTGAGTGTGGGTGTGGGTGTGGGTGTGGGTGTGGATGATTCCTCTCGCTGATTCCGCTGATTTCACAGAATAAAAAAACATAGAATCTGCGTGGTCTGCGTAATCTGCGAGAGATAACATGCTCAAATCCCCAATCCCAAATTCCACGTTTACTCGTCACTCGTTACTCGTTACTACTCCGGGAGTTGGTTCTTCACCACCGCCTCTTCCCGAATCCGGTCAGTCAACAACTTATAATATTCATCTGCGTCCTTTTCCTCGAACTCGGTATGGGAACGTGCAGCCCATTTTTTCGCTTCTTCAAGATCACCCAGCACTTCATAAGCCACAGCTATATTATAGGCTGCCCGTCCCGCTTCTTTTCTGTCACCTTTTTCCACTACCCTTAGCCAGGCATTGATAGCTCCCTGCCAGTCTGCAACTTCAGAATATCTGACGCCGGCACCCAATTCCTTTTTGGGTTTATCAAAGAAGTATCGGGTAACCTTGTAATAGGTGGGGGTAATACGCTGCCCGTAAATAAAGCCGGCATCAAAACTGGCCCGGTTAACGGCCTCAACCTTATCAAGCAACTGATTAAGGGCGGCCTGCAAAGTACCGGCCTGGGCGTCGAAATTCAGCCTGTAATTTGTCTGATATTCGTCCAGGATAATCCTGTTTGAAGCATCATACAACCTGATGCCAATATGAATAACAGCCACACCTGTTGCTTTGAATTCCACCCGGGTGGATAGATTCCCCTTATCGTCCTTGACATCTAATTTAACGGGACTGTTGGTCAGGATGAAATCCGTATCAAATATCTCAATGGAAAGCAGCGCATCTGTTTGATGCTTATTGCAGATATCACTGATAGTATTCCAGTCAAATGGTGTCGGGAATGTTGTTTTGGTACAATTGCTGACATATCTTTCAGCAGTTCTGACAGGCTGAAACCGGTTCATCCCTGAGCATGCTTCAATAAATCCGTCATTTACCCTAATGATAGCCTGTTCATCCTGATGCATTACCTCACCCGTTATAATCTGTTCGAGCTTATTCTGAGGATTCTCCGCCTGCACCGTCCTGTCGATTAAAGCTATCGTCCTTACATGCTCAGGCAGTATCAGTTCAGAGGGTCTTATCAGGGTAAGCTTCACCCATGCTGAACTGGTGAAAAGCATTAATACAATAGCAGCACCTGCAATAAACTTCACTCTTTTCATCGGATTTAATTTTAACTTTATACGTAGTTATTCGATTTTATTTACATTTCCGATCCGAAATTTGATTTTTGGAATTTTATCTTACTTTTGTGGCAAAATGGGGTCTTAGCTCAGTTGGTTCAGAGCGCATGCTTGACAGGCATGAGGTCGCCAGTTCGATCCTGGCAGATCCCACTCGGTCAGGTGGGCCTATCAGTTGTACCGAAAAAAATTAACCAGCGTAAATAAATGGGGTCTTAGCTCAGTTGCCTGCCTGCATCGCCTTCGCGAAGCCGCTTCGGCGGAACAAGGCCGGCAGGCGCTCAGGATGACCATTTCAGCAGATTTTTATGTAAGTTAACCAATAGTCATAAACTAAAAAATTCTGACATATGAAATGGAAAGGTCGTGAGCAAAGCGGTAATGTTGAGGATCGCCGCGGTATGAGTACCGGCAGGATGATTACTGGTGGCACGGTTGGTACATTGGCTATCCTGGTTATCGTGTGGTTACTTGGCGGCAATCCCGATCAGCTTATCAGTGAACTGCAGCCCGCCGGAAATGAAAGCGCAGCAGCAGATCCTTCGATCGTACAGGCCGAGGAAGAACTGGCGGAATTTGCATCAGTTGTGCTGAAAGATACTGAAGATATATGGCATGCACTTTTTCAGGAAGGCGGTAATACATATCATGAACCACGACTGGTACTTTTCAGCGGTTCGGTTGAATCGGCCTGTGGCTTTTCATCGTCGGCAACCGGTCCGTTCTACTGTCCGGGGGATGAAAGTGTATTTATCGATCTTTCCTTTCTGAAGGAATTACAGCAAAAGCTGGGGGCCACCGGCGATTTTGCCATGGCCTATATAATAGCTCATGAGGTAGGGCACCACGTGCAGAATCAATTGGGGATTACCGATAAGCTGAACGAATTACGGGGCAGGGTTTCGCAAGACGAATATAATAAATTCAGCGTCAAACTTGAACTCCAGGCTGATTTTCTTGCGGGCGTATGGGCACACTACGCTGACAGGACCAAAAATGTGCTGGAGGAAGGTGACCTTGAGGAAGCCATGGATGCCGCATCCGCCGTTGGAGACGACCATATTCAGATGCAATCCCAGGGTTATATTGTCCCTGATGCCTTTACGCACGGCACTTCCGGACAACGTAAAAGCTGGTTCCTGAAGGGATACCGGACCGGTGATATGAATCAGGGGGATACTTTCTCTGCTGCAGAATAATGCAGGCAAATTATTATAGGATGCTTAATCTATCAGAGTTTATTGCGGCAAAGGAAAGCTTAATTGAAATATGGTGCTGCCAGGTTTGGATTGCACAGTGATATTTCCTTTATGCAGATTCATGATTTGACGTGAAATACTAAGGCCGATCCCTGATCCTTCCGTTTTGGTGGTAAAAAAAGGGATGAAAATGCTCTCCTGTGTACGGTCATCCATTCCGGGTCCATTATCCTGAACGGCAATAATCACCCTGTACTGCTGGGATACACAGGTCATAACAATAAGAGGATTAACTGTGCCGATCAGCGCATCCACTGCATTACGCAGCAGATTGATCAGCACCTGCTCTATCAGTTTCTCATCGCCCCATAAGCGAATATCCCTGGGAGCGAATTTCATACGTAAATCAATGCCATGTTTCTGAAGTTCATCCTGCATTAACCGGTGTATTGAATCAAAAAGATGACTGATAGTAATCCAGGAAAAGTCAGGCGTGGGAATACGGGTAAGTTGCCGGTATGAATCCATAAATGCAGCCATACCTCTGCTCCTTTTCCTGATGGCATGCAATCCGCTTAGAATGTTGTCGATCAGCTCATTATTAATTAGTTCTTCACGGCTTCCCTTCTTTTCCAGCATTTGTATTATCCCTGCAGCTGTAAGTGTAATAGGACTCACAGAATTCATGATCTCATGAATAAACACACGGATCAGCTTTTGCCACGATTCTACCTCATTCATTTCCAGTTCCTGTTTGATATTCTGTAATGACAGCAGGGTAAGTTCTTTGCCGGGAATAATAATTTGTCTGCTTCTTACAGATAAATGAACTGTATCGGAATTCCGCTGCAATTTCAGGAGTGCGCGTTCACCGGGACGGATATCGGTAGGAAAATTCGCAACCCCAGTATGTGAAAGGCTGATCGAATGAATGCTGGACAAACCGGAAACTCCCAATAAATTCTTTGCTGCCCGGTTGATCAGTTGAATATCACCTTTCCCGTCATACACCATCAGACCTACATCAGCATGATTGAATACGGCACTGAAGAAATTGTATTCCTGTTCCTTTTCGCTTTTTATGTTTCTAAGATCAAGTAAAACCTTGTTCATCTGTTCGTTCAGGTCTTTAAACAGCGGATCAGCAGTTGCCGGATTATATCCCACGGAGGAATCCTGGTCGCGAACAGCCTGGAAAAATTTAGCCAGATCACGGTTGACTTTGCGTACCTGATAAAGCAAAGTACCCAGTAAGATCAACCATACTATGGAAAGATTGATAACGGTAACCCGGGCGTGCAAATGGAAATAGAACCACCCTATACCCAGGCTGGTGAGCGCCAGTAAAATGGCCAGCGCTATAAGTGTGCGACTATAGCGGCCAAAGACCATATCTTTTGAGTTTTTCGTACAGCGTTGAACGGTTGATCCCAAGGTCGCGTGCAGTTATTGAAATATTACCCCGGTTTTTATTCAATGCTTTATTTATCAGTGCTTTTTCATTTTCGGTCAGATTAAGACCAGCCTGGGCAGTTTCTTTGTTAATCCCGCTGATTATAATATCATCAGCCGAAATCGTATCGCCGTCACAGAGTATTACTGTCTTTTCAATAATATGCTGAAGTTCTCTGATATTGCCCGGCCAGGTATGGCCGATAAGTTTTTCCATAGCTTTCCGGTTTATTCCCTTAATAGTTTTAGCATACTTTCCGGCATAATAATGCAGATAGTATTCAACCAGTGTTGGAATATCTTCAGTTCGTTCACGCAAAGGGGGAACTTCAATCACAATGGTATTGATCCTGAACAGTAAATCCTGCCTGAATCTTCCTTCTTCTACCATCTGGCTGAGGGGCATATTGGTGGCACTGAGGAGGCGGAAATCCACAGGAATGGCTGTGGTAGAGCCCAGGCGGGTAATTCTCCTTTCCTGCAACACGGTCAGCAACTTTGATTGCATAGAGAGCGGAAGATTTCCGATCTCATCCAGGAATAAAGTACCCTTGTGAGCGAGTTCAATTCTTCCTGGTTTGGCTTCTTTTGCATCTGTAAACGCTCCTTTGATATGTCCAAAAAGTTCACTTTCAAACAAGGTGTCAGGAATAGCTCCAATATTCACGGAAACAAAAATATCTTCCTTTCTGGTCGATTTCCGGTGTATTTCTCTTGCAACCAGCTCTTTGCCTGTTCCATTCTCTCCCAGTATTAAAACGTTGGCCTCTGTGGGAGCTACCTTGGCTACCATCGTGGAAATTTTCTTCATGGCGGGGGACACGGGCTCGCAAAAAACATATTCCCGGGCGGCACCGTCACTCAGATGCTTTTGTTTCTGGCGCAGGTCCTGGATCTCACGGCGTGACTGGCTGATGGTTACCGCTGCTAGTACTGAAGACAGGATCTTTTCTTCGTCCCATGATTTTTCGATAAAATCGGTTGCCCCTTCCTTCATGGCTTTTACAGCGAGTTCCACATCGCCAAATGCAGTGATCAGTACAACTGAAACGAACGGTTGTACCTCCAGAATTCGGTGCATCCAGTAAATTCCCTCATTTCCGGTATTCAACCCGGCTGAGAAATTCATATCGAGTAAAACTGCATCGAACAATTCACGACGCAGTATTTCAGGTATAAGGTTCGGATTTTTCAGGGTAGTAATTGAAGAAGCATAGGGTGTCAGAAACATCTTCAGTCCTGCAAGCAGGTCGGCATTGTCATCAACAATCAGTATTTTTCCTTTGGTCTTCATTTCGGTTTATCAGGATTTTGCAGATACTATCCGGCTTTATTTTCATGTAAATTTGTAATTATTTGTTGGATAAGTGTACAGGGGATGTTGGAAAATCCGACATAATTTATATGAAACCACATACTAATAATTGATTATCAGTTAAATATCCTTTTGGCACAGGTTTCGCATGGAAGCTGAAAAACTATCATTATGTCGGTCAATTTTAGAATCGCCTTCAGACATCTCTGGAAAAACAAGCTGTTTTCTTTTATCAATATTGTCGGATTATCTCTTGGCCTGGCCTGCTGCCTCATTATTATGCTTCATGTTAAGTTTGAACTGGGTTTTGACCGGTTTCATGCAAACAGGGATAGAATTTTAAGGGTTAATAATAATAATTTTGCTTTTACACCCATTGTTATGTCGACGGTAATGCCCGAATACTTTCCTGAAATTGAAAAAATTGTACGGATTGAAAAGTCCGAATGGGCCAGGTTTTATTTAATAAATGACAAGACTTTTGCTGAAGAAAGAGATCTTGTGTATGCCGATTCCACACTCTTCAGTATCTTCACCTTTCCGTTACTGAGCGGTGATGCCCTTACCATGCTCCGGTCACCCGACAGGATCATGTTATCAGAAAAGATGGCCGGGAAATACTTTGGATCCGTTGATCCCACCGGTATGGCAATATCCCTCAGGATTGATAATACAACCTATAATTTTATCATAGAGGGAGTATTCAAAGACTTTCCCGAACAATCACATTTCCATGCCAATTTTCTCGCTTCCATGGAATTCTATAAAAAATTACGGGGGGAAAGAGCACTGACCAATTGGGGATCAAATTCAGTTAGTACTTACATTCTCCTGAAAAAATCAGGTTTACAGCATGCAATTGAAACGAGGATGCCCGGGTTTATCAATAAATACATTCCGAAAGATTTTATAAAAGATACACATTTTTCGCTCCAGCCTCTGACCGAGATACACTTGTTTTCAAAAGAAATTATCTTCAATATCGAGCCCCAG
>Ga0299915_10000184_pt1 | contig 47946 bp, 47 predicted proteins | sample RVTome_13_FD_200263 | JGI IMG/M metagenome (GOLD analysis project Ga0299915, IMG submission 200263) | Soil microbial communities from uranium-contaminated site in the Upper Colorado River Basin, Wyoming, United States - RVT92D227 (version 2) ...
CGCGCGCGCGCGATCTACGTGCATCCTGTATTCCAGCCGCGAGTCGATCGCGACCCGGCGAGCCGCGACCGAGAGGTCGCTTACAAGACCGCGACTCACACCCCGGGTCGATCGCATCTCGGAATCGTGATCGATGATTCCGAGCATGATCTGCGTAGTGCTCCCGGCTGCAGTTGCAGAGGACAGGCGGGCGCCCGAGCCGATCCGCCGTGCCGACGAGCGCGAAGGCACACCGTGATTCACGACAGCGGGAATGTGCGCCGCTCGCCCGCTCTCAGCTCGTGGACCGTATCGCGCACTCCGATCCTCATCGACGGCATCTCGCAGCGTGCCGCGGTGATCTCGAGCATGCCGGGCGTGATCGCGAGCTCGAGCGTGTGGGTTCGGTATCGGACCAACAGCTCGAGCCGACGTACGCCCTCGGGGAGGCGCGGGTTCAGCCAGAGCACGTCTTCCCGGAGCTCCAGGCCCGTGTAGCACCGCTGCAGCAGGTCGAGCGTTCCTGCCATCGCGCCGAGATGGATGCCTTCGCGCGTGGTGCCTCCCTGGATGTCGGCGACGTCGCTGATGAGCGCCTCGCGAAACAGCTTCCAGGATCCGAGCCGATCGCCGCGCGCGAGCACCCAGGCATGCGCCACGCGGCTGAGCGTCGAGCCGTCGGTGGTGCGTGGCGTGTAGTAGTCGATCGTCCTCGGAATCACGTCGCTGTCGAACGGGTAGCCCAGGCGCTCGAACAACACGCGCAGCTCCTCCGCCGAGAACAGGTAGAACAGCATCAAGACATCGGCCTGCTTGGAGACCTTGTATCGGTTCGGGCTATCGCCCTCGGCCTCGAGGATCAGGTCGATCCGCTGGATATTGCCGTAGCGTGCGCGGTACCCCTCCCAGTCGAGCTCTGCCAGGCGATCGTAGCCCTCGAACTGGGCCAGGATTCCACCGTGGAGGAACACGAGCCGCATCTTGTGGCTGATCACGTCCCATCCGGCGATCTCGTCGCTGCCGAGCCCGAGCCGTTCGCACAGCTCGCGGCGGCGATCGGCCGGCAGCACGTGCAGCACGTCGAGCGCGCGACACAGGACCCAGACCGCCATCAGGTTCGTGTAGGCGTTGTTGGCGAGGCCGGGCCGCTCGGCGCCTGGATATCCCGAGTGGTATTCGTCCGGCCCGATCACGTCGCGGATCTCGAACCGGTCGAGCTTCGGATCGTAGCTCGCGAGGCTCGCGAAGAACCGAGCGATGTCGAGCACCATCTCGGCACCATCTCCGTCGAGGAACTTCACGTCGCCCGTCACCTGGTGGTACTGCCACACGTTGTAGACGATCGCGGCACCCACGTGTCTCTGCAGGTGGGTGTGGTCTGGAATCCACCGCCCCGAGCGCGGATTGAAGTCGGACCTCGGCGTCTCTTCGCGGCCGTCACTGCCGCTTCGCCACGGATACATCGCACCGCGATAGCCCGCCGCTCGTGCGCTCCGGCGTGCAGCATCGAGCCGCCGAGCGCGGTACAGCAACAGACCTCGCGTGATCTCCGGCATCCGGAGGTTGAGGAATGGGAACACGAACAGCTCGTCCCAGAACACATGCCCCTTGTAGGCCTCGCCGTGGAGGCCGCGGGCGCCCACGCTCGCGTCGAGGTCGATCGAGTTGCGCGACGCGGTCTGGAGCAGGTGAAACACGTGCAACCGGAGGATCACTCCGGTCTCGACGGTGATCGGCCCACGGTGGTCGACCTCGACCTCGATATCGAACGAGCGCCAGAGGTGTTCCCACGCGAGGGCGTGAGAGCGGAGGAGTGCCTCGAAGCCGGCCGCATCGGCGAGCTTCTCGCGAGCAGCGAGGCCGGGCTCCGAGATCGCGCGGTCTCTCGACGTGTAGAGCGAGACGACCTTCTCGATCGTGACGGGCCGTTCCGCTTCGAGATCCAGGACGAGCTCGTGAGCGACGAGCCGCTCACCCGTGGTCGTGAGGCGCTCGCAGGCGCGCGGCTGCTTCCCGTCGAACACACGCGTGCGTGCCGCCAGGGCGATCTGGATCGCGGACTGGACCGTGCGTACGTGAAGGAGGATGACGTCCTCACCTGCGGATCGAGCGTCGACCGGTGCGAGGTGCCGGCCGTTCAGCATCCGATAGCGCTCGACCCCGCGATTGCTGACCGAGCCATCGAGTGCACTGCGCACCTCGACGCGTCCGGACCAGTTCTCCGCGGTCAGCGTCAGCTCGATCGCCGCGAGGTGAGGGTCGGCCATGTGCACGAGCCGCCGGCTGGTCATGCGGGTGATGCGGCCCCGTGGATCGCGGACGCGCACGTCGCGTGTCAGGACGCCGCGCTCGAGATCGAGCACCTGCCGGTAGCTCAGCAGCTCGGTCGGCTCGGTGCCGAACCAGGCGCCGCCGGCGTGCCGGAACGTGAGCGGGAGCCAGTTGGGAGCGTTGACGAGCTCCTCGTGCTCGACCGCGCGGCTGTCGATCTCGCTCGACAGTCGGTTGTAGCAACCCGCGATGTACGTGCCGGGGTAGTGCACGCCGTCGATGGAAGCTTCCGGTGCCGCGCCCCGCGTCGCGAAGTAGCCGTTGCCGAGCGTGCAGAGGCTCTCCCTCAGGCCTTCTTGCGCCGGATCAAAGCCGTCGTACGCGAGCTCCCAGCCGATCAAGGGTGCACCACCGCGCGGCCGCGCGTCAGCTCGAGCTCGGCGAGCGAGGTCACGATCACGTCGGCCCCGGCTCGGCGCAAGGCCTCCGCGTGCCCGACCCGATCCACTCCGATCACGAGGCCGAAGTCGCCGGCGCGCCCCGCCCGAACGCCCGCGATCGCATCCTCGAACACGACGACGCGACGGGGCTCGGCCCCGAGGCGCCGCGCAGCCTCGAGGAACGTGTCGGGTGCGGGCTTGCCGCGCAGCCCGAGCCGCGCGCTGTCGAGGCCGTCGACCCGGACGTCGAACAAGTCGAACACCCGTGCGGAGACGAGGACCGCCGAACAGTTCTCGCTCGACGAGACCACCGCGACCCTCACGCGACACGACCGCGCCTCGTGGAGCAGGACGACGGCATCCTCGTGGACTTCGACCCGCGTGCTCCGGAGCTGCTCCCGCAAGTAGCGATTCTTGCGCTCGGCCAGACCGTGGATCGTGGGCGCCTCGGGGCCATCACCGGGCTTGCCCTCGGACAACGAGATGCCGCGCGACTCGAGCAAGCTCCGGATCCCGTCACGCCGTGGCTTGCCGTCCACATGAGCTCGATATTCGCGGTCGAGGTCGAACGGCTGCCAGGGCTTTCCGTTCGCGAGCCCCTCGAGGAGCTCGTCGAACGCTCGCTTCCACGCGGCGGCGTGAACCGCCGCGGTGTTCGTCACGACTCCGTCGAGATCGAACGCGAACGCGTCGAACCTGGCGAGCTCGATACTCACCACGCTCGCACCACGCCGTTGCGCGCGATCGTCGCCGCGATGCCGTCGAGCTCCGTGCGCGCATGCCTCCAGCGACGGATGTAGAACGGGCCGAACACGGCCGCGATGACGCCGCCGATTCCGTCGAGCATCAGGTCGATCATCGTGTCGTCGAGCGCGGCGAGGCCCGGCGACCCTTGCGATGCGCGACCGAAGACTTGATCGACCGCATATTCCCCGATCTCCCACAGCGCCCCGAGTCCCAGGGTGACGAGCAGGATCGCGAGGCCGTCGAGCCACGCGTGAAATTGCGTCCGACCGGTCGCGTGCAGCATGTAGATCGACAGAAATCCCACCACGCCGATCAGCGTCGAGCTCCCGAGGTGAAGCGCCTTGTCGTACCAGGGCAGCATGAGGTAGAGCCCGAGCAGGTTGCCGATCGTCATGTCGGCGACCATCAGCATCAGGACGAACAGCTCGACTCCGAGCGCGAGCCGTCGATCGGCGCGAAGCGTGAAGCGCGCGAGCACGATCGTGAACGCGAGCACGGCCAGGCAGAAGACGCCGTAGATCACGTCGCCGCGCACGATCTGCGCGAGCGAAGTGGCGAAGATCGCGAGTCGCAAGAGCGCTCGAAACATACGAGCCACGGACACGAGGCGAGCTGCTGCGAGCCACATGCCAGGAGGAGCCTCTTCGTTCGCGTAGCCAGTGCAGGCCCGCGGTCACGACGTGCAAGACTTACGCGCGCCACTTCGGATCCGCCTGGACGCTCGCGCGACGACGGGTCACGACGGCACGGCTCGCGACGTGGCCTTGCCCCTGCACGTGCTCTCGTGAGTGGAGCTACCAGTAACCGCGCTCCGTGGGCCCGCTCTCGGTCACCTCGCGTCCGGGGTGCTCGAGGGTGAGATCACGCCGCACGCCGTGCGCTTCGGCGCTTCGGGCGCTCACCTCGCTGGAGCCGAAAGTCTCGGCCGATGACGGCGCCCCTCTCCACGACGCCGCGTCGCACGAGGCGCAAGTCACGACCGAGGTCGGCTCAGCGTGGCCGGAGCACGTTCGTCGTGTCCCACGTACCCATCGCGCACGAGCACGATCGTGCGGCGAAGGTCGTCGAACGCCTCGGGGAGGAGCCGTTCGACGCGGTCGAGTTTGTCTACGTCGTCGACAGCAGCGGCATGCTCAAAGGAGCCGTTCGGCTCGTCGAGCTGCTCCGAGCCCCGAGGGATGCCGAGGTCGGACCGCTGGTGGATCTCGACTACCCGCGTGTCGGGACACACGACGACCACGAACAGGTTGCCGCCGCCGCGCTCGCGCGCCGCGCTACCTCCGTGGCCGTCGTGCACGCCGGACGGCTCGTCGGAGTCGTCCCGGCGCTCTCGCTGCTCGAGATCCTCCGCCACGAGCACGTCGAGGATCTCCATCGCCTGGCCGGGATCCAGCACGAGACCGCTCGAACCCGCAGCGCGCTCGAAGATCCGCCGCTCCGCCGGGCGCGCCACCGGCTGCCGTGGCTGCTCGTCGGGCTCGCAGGGAGCATGCTCGCCGCGGGGCTCGTGTCTCGCTTCGAGCACGTGCTGCAGGACAAGCTGGCGCTGGCGTTCTTCGTCCCCGCGATCGTGTATCTCGCCGACGCGGTCGGAACCCAGACGGAAGCGATCGCGGTGCGCGGGCTGTCGCTGAGCCGGATCCCGATTCGCCACCTGCTCGCCAGCGAGCTGCGGACCGGTCTGCTCATCGGCTTCGCGCTCGCGGCGCTGGCGTTCCCGGTGGTGTCGCTCATGTTCGGCGACATGACCCTGGGCGCCTCGGTCGCCGTCGCGATCCTCGTCGCCGGCGCGGTCGCGACCACGATCGGGCTGCTCCTGCCCTGGCTCCTCCAGCGGAGCGGTTCCGACCCGGCCTTCGGCAGTGGGCCGCTCGCGACGATCATCCAGGACGTGCTCAGCCTGCTCATCTACTTCGTGGTCGCGAGCCTGATCATGAGGTGACAAGCACTCGAACCGATGAGAAAGAAGCCCAGGTATGACGGAGCAAGCGATCAAGTGGTTCGACGTGCTGTCGAAGACGAGCACGCCGATCGCGGGGGGGAAGGGCGCCAACCTCGGAGAGATGGTGCGCGCGGGACTGCCCGTGCCGCCCGGCTTCGTCGTCACGGCGCCGGCGTTCGTGGCCGCGCTCGAGGCGGCGGGGATCCGTGCGCGCCTGGTAGCGCTGTTCGCGGCCGTCGATCCCGACGACTCCGCCGCGCTGGCACGCACCTCGAAGGAGATGCAGGACCTCGTGTTGCAGACCGAGCTGCCGCCGGATCTCCGCGCGGAGCTCGCGCAAGCCTACGGACGCCTGGGCAAGGACGTGCCCGTGGCCGTGCGCTCCTCGGCGACGTCGGAGGATACGGCGAGCACTTCGTTCGCCGGGATGCACGAGACCTTCACGCACGTGGTCGGCGAGGCCGCGCTGTTCGATCGCGTGAAGGCATGCTGGGCCTCGGCGTATGGCCAGCGCGTGCTCGCCTACCGCAAGGCCCAGCACATGACCGAAGAGCCCACGCTCGCGGTCGTCGTGCAGCAGATGGTGAGCTCGTCCCGATCGGGCGTCATGTTCACGGCCGATCCGACGCGCAGCGACCGTACTCGCATCGTCATCGAGGCCGCGTTCGGGCTCGGCGAGGTCGTGGTAGGGGGCCAGATCGAGCCCGACACGTACACGATCGCGAAGCAGGGGCCGCGACTGGTCGAGGCTCACGTCGGGCACAAGGCCTTCAAGATCGCGCGCGGACCGGATGGCAAGGAGCACCACCTCGACCTCACCGAGGACGAGGCCACCAGTCGCGTGCTCACCGATGACGAGGTGCTCGCGCTCGCCAGGCTGGGGCTCGAGGTCGAGCGCCACTACGGCGCGCCGCAGGACGTCGAGTGGGCCGAGGAAGGCGGTGCCTGGTACCTCGTGCAGACGCGACCGATCACGACGCTCGCGCACGCAGCGAGCGAACCCGCGGTGGGGGAGCTGCTGATCGGCGGCCTCGGCGCATCGCCGGGCATCGCCAGCGGCAAGGTGCGCGTGCTGCGAACGCCGGATGAGGGCAGCCGACTCGCCTCCGGCGAGATCCTCGTCGCGCCGATGACGTCGCCCGACTGGGTTCCGACGATCCGGCGGGCCGTCGCGCTCGTCACCGACGGCGGCGGCGTCACCAGTCACGCTGCGATCGTGAGCCGCGAGCTGGGGATTCCGTGCGTCGTGGGGACGCGCACCGCCACCCAGGTGCTGCGCGATGGCGAGCTCGTGACCGTCGATGGCGCGAGGGGCCGCGTCACCGCAGGTGCGGTGCGGGTCGAAGCCGCGCCGCGGTCAGCTCCGCCACCCGCTCGCGAGCTCGAGGCGCTCGCGACGCGGGTCTACGTCAACCTCGCGATCGCCGATCAGGCCGAGGCCGCGGCCGCACTCCCCGTCGATGGCGTCGGCCTCTTGCGCGCCGAGTTCATGATCACGGATGCGCTCGGGGGGCGGCACCCCAAGGAGCTCCTCGCCGCCGGTGGCGCGAAGGAGTTCCACGCGAGCATGAGCGCGTCGCTGCTGCGGATCACGCGCGCGTTTCATCCGCGGCCGGTCGTGTACCGAACCTACGACTTCCGGACCAACGAGTTCCGCGGCCTCGCAGGAGGCGACAAGCACGAGCCGGTCGAGGAGAACCCGATGATCGGGTTTCGCGGCTGCTTTCGCTACGTCCGGGATCCCGAGCTGTTCCAGCTCGAGCTCGAAGTGCTCGCGCACGTCCGCGAGGAGACACCGAACTTGCACCTGATGATCCCGTTCGTGCGCACGCGATGGGAGCTCGAGGCGTGCCTCGAGATGATCGAGAAGAGTCCGCTCGGCCGCCAGCGCGGGCTGCACCGCTGGGTGATGGCCGAGGTGCCGTCGGCGGCGTACTGGATTCCGGAATACGCGAAGCTCGGCATCGATGGCGCGTCGATCGGATCGAACGACCTGACCCAGCTCGTGCTCGGCGTCGATCGCGATTCGCAGACCTGTGCCGAGCTGTTCGACGAGGCGGACCCGGCCGTGCTGGATACGATCGATCGGATCATCCGCGCGTGTCGCGAGGCCCGCATCACCTCGTCGTTGTGCGGTCAGGCGCCATCGAACCGTCCCGAGCTCGCGGAGCACCTCGTGCGCGCCGGGATCACGTCGATCTCGGTCAACGCGGACGCGGTCGGAGCCGTGCGCGCGACGATCGCAGCCGCAGAGCGGCGGGCGTTGCTCGAGATCGCCGTGGGCCGTTCGTCGCCCGACGAGGCTGCGGGTGCCGCGACGAGGAGACGAAACGGAAGCTGACCACCGGCGCTCGGGACATGGGGGCCCGCGCCGTGCGAACGGGTCGCAGTCCTCGACCTCGACGCACACCAGCGGATGCTCTCGCATCATCCGGACCTTCGAGTTCGTTCGCCGGCCGCGGTTTTTTCGCCGCCTCCGTTCCTGACGCAGGCCTTGCGCGAAACCGATCCGAAATCTTCGTGAAGGCGATTGCCGTGCCGACGAGCCGGTCGGCATGAGCGCTGCACGATGTGTCGACATGTTGATGCCTCCGATCGCACGCTACATGACGCGCCAACCGTGGACGATCCGACGCGACGAGACGCTGTCCGACGCGCACACCCTCATGCGGCGGCAGGGCGTTCGGCACTTGCCGGTCCTCGAACACGGTCGGCTGGCCGGGATCGTGACGCAGAGCGATCTGCACCTGATCGAGACGCTGCAGGATGTCGATCCGGATCAGGTGCTCGTCGAAGACGCGATGACCGAGGAGGTGTTTGTCGCGTCGCCCGACGACGAGCTCGCCGATGTCATCGAGAAGATGGTGGCGCACAAGTACGGGGCCGTGATCGTCACGAGCTCGAAGGGGGTCGAGGGCATCTTCACGGCCGTCGATGCGATGCAGGTGCTTGCGGAGATGCTGCGTCGCGAAGCCACGTGAGCCTGGGCATGTGTCCTGCAATTCCAGGCAGGCGTGGATCCTTCGGCGAGCGTTCCCGAACACCTGCGCGAACACCTCGCACGGCTGTATCCCGAGCGCACCATCACGTCGATCCAGCCGATGGCTCCAGACAGCGGCGCGACCCAGGGCTCGACGTCGAAGGCGGCTGGGTTCAGCCTGCCGGTGTACATCCGGCTCGACGGGGCCGACGGACCGCTGGAGCTGGTGTGGCGGGTCGCCGGCGATAACGAGCTCGGGCACGATCGGCGATCGGATCGAGCGGCCAGCCTGATCCAGGCCTTCGACGACTTCTCCGGAATCCCTCGTCACATCCAGCCGATCGACGTCGGAGCGATCACGCCGGGTGGCGAGCTGATCTCGATGCGCGACGGCGGCGAGCTCTACCTCATCACCGAGTTCGCGCCGGGGACGCTCTACGCCACGGACCTGCGGCGGATCGCGAACGAGGCGGTCGCGCGCGAGGTCGATCTCCGGCGCGTCGCCATCCTGGCGCGCTATCTCGCAGAGCTCCACACGCCTGTCGTGGCGCCGCACAGGTACCGGCGGGTGATCCGTGATCTCGTGGGCAGCGGAGAAGGCATCTACGGGATCGTCGACGCCTATCCCAGCGACGTCCCGGGCGCGTCGCGAGAACGGCTTCACGCGATCGAGCGGCGGTGCGCCGACTGGCGATGGCGGCTCCGCGAGCACGAGTCGAGGCTCGCGCGCACCCACGGCGACTTTCATCCGTTCAACATCGTGTTCCGCGACGATGACCAGCTCGCGTTGCTCGACGCGAGCCGCGGCGGTTGTGGGGACCCTGCCGACGACGTCACGGCGCTGGCCGTGAACTTCGTCCTGTTCGCGCTCGATGCACCGGGCGCGTGGGCCCGCGGGCTCGGGCCGCTCTGGCATCGCTTCTGGGAGGTCTACCTGCGCGATCGCCCGGACCCGGTCCTGACCTCGGTCTCGCCACCGTTCTTTGCGTGGCGGGCGCTCGTCGTGTGCAATCCGAAGTTCTATCCACAGCTCGGACGCGCCGGCCGAGACTCGCTCCTCGGGCTTGCCGAGGCAGCGCTCGATGCCCATCACCTCGAGCCGGCGTGGGCCGACGAGCTGTTCCGGTGACCGGCAGCGTCGTCTGGTTCACCGGCCTGCCGCAGTCGGGCAAGTCCACCCTGGCCGGTCGGCTTCGCGACCGCATCCATCCACGCTGCCCGAGCGTCGTGCTCGACAGCGATGTCCTGCGGGAGGTCCTGGCCGTCGAGCGCTATGACGCCTCGCATCGCGACGAGCTCTATCGCGTCCTTGCCACCCTGGCCGTCATGCTGGCACGCCAGGGGCTCGTCGTGCTCGTCGCCGCGACGGCGGCTCGCCGCGTCTACCGTGACCTCGCCCGCGCCTCCGCGCCGCGCTTCCTCGAGGTCTGGGTCCGCACACCGCTCGAGGAATGCGAACGGCGCGACGTGAAGGGGTTGTATGCCCGAGCTCGCTCGGGGGAGGCGCCCGCGTTGCCCGGCCTGGGAATGCCGTACGAGGTGCCGCTCGCACCGGAGGTCACCGCGAACGGCGGTCTCGACGACGAGGCCCTCGCAACCCTCGAGCGGCTCGTGTGCAGCGAGATCCGTACGTTCTGACGGATCCACGAACCCGCTCGTGCTCCCAGGATCGCGGCGCACGAGCACGGGCTCGCGCGTCATGACCTCGTAGATTCGCGCAGTTGCACCTGCGGCGCGAGATTCTCCGTCGGAAGCGCGACGCAGATCGCCGAAACTCGAACGTCGGGCCAAACGTGCGTGGCGGTGGCTTCCCGGCGCTTCTCGCACGGTCGCGATGACTCCGGAGGCACGATCGGTGCAGCAACCAACCACGTGCGAGCTTCACCGTTGCTGCTTCCCCTGCGCGAGCTCGACCTCGACGATCGCGCGCGCGTCGGCGGCAAGCACGCCAACCTCGGGGGCCTGGTGATGCACCTCGCCTCGGCCGCGGTCCGCGTGCCCGATGGTTTCGCGATCACGGCGGATGCATTTCGTCGCCACCTGCGCGAGGCGCGGCTCGATCCCGGCATCTACGCCGAGCTCGATGCCCTCGACGTCGGTGATGCCGACGCGCTCGCTCGAACCGCCCGCTCGATCCGCGAGCGCATCCGCTGCGCCGCACTGCCGCACGACCTCACAGCACAACTAACAGCCGCGTACGAGGCGCTGTCCCGACAGCATGGCGATGTTGCGACGGACGTGGCCGTGCGTGCGAGCGCGATCTCCGACGAGCTGCCCGACGTCTCGTTCACCGGGCAGCACGACAGCTTCATGAACGTGCGTGGCGCCGACGCCCTGATCGACGCGGTCAAGGCGTGCATGGCTTCGCTGTTCAGCGATCGTGCGATCGTGGGTCGCCACCAGCGCAAGCTCGCGCACCGCGCAGTCGCCTTGTCGGTCGGCGTGCAGAAGATGGTGCGCAGCGACCTCGCGAGCGCGGGCGTGATCTTCACGCTCGATCCCGAGTCGGGGTTCCGCGGTGTCGTCGAGATCGTCGCCGCCTGGGGCCTCGGCGAGCCGGTCGTCAAGGGCACGGTCGATCCCGACACGATCACCGTCCACAAGCCGACGCTCGCACGGGGCTTCCGGCCGATCGTGCGTCGCGACCTCGGCAACAAGGCGACGAAGCTCGTGTATGCCGAGTGCGGAACCCGCGAAGTCCCGGTCGCCGAGGCCGATCGACGCCGGCCCTGTCTTCGCGACGACGAGGCGCTGACGCTCGCGCGCTGGGCGGTCGCGATCGAGGAGCACCACGCGAGCCGGACCGGGCGATCTACTCCGATGGTCATCGAGTGGGCAAAGGACGGGCGCACCGGCGAGCTGTTCGTCGTGGAGGCGCGACCCGACACCGTCCACTCGCGGCGCGCGTCACCCACCTGCGAGCTGTTCCAGCTCACCGGCAAGGGCGAGGTGCTCGTCACCGGCAAGGGCGTCGGCACCAAGATCGGCCAGGGCAAGGTGCGCGTGGTTCGTGATGCGAGCGAGCTGCTCTCGTTCGTGGACGGCGAGGTCCTGGTCGCCGAGATGGCGGACCCGGACTGGGAGCCGGTGTTCGCCCGCGCCGCCGCGATCGTCACCGACCGTGGCGCCCGCACGTGCCACGCGGCGATCGTCGCGCGCGAGCTCGGCATTCCCTGCATCGTCGGCAGCGAGCTCGCGACACGCACGCTCCACACCGGCGACGAGGTCACCGTCTCGTGTGCCGAGGGCGAGAAGGGCCGGGTCTACGCGGGCCGGGTCGACTACGAGCGCCAGGTGATCGATCCCGCCACGTTGCCGCCGCCGCCGGTGCCGGTGATGCTGAACATCGGCGATCCATCGAACGCGTTCGCGCACGGTCAATTGCCGAGCGCCGGGGTGGGGCTCGCGCGGATCGAGTTCATCGTGTCGTACCTCGGGGTCCACCCGATGGCGCTCGTCCATCCCGATCGAGTCCGCGATCCGACGACGCGCGACGAGCTCGCCGCGCGCACGGCACACCTCTCGTCACCCACCGAGCTGTTCGTCGACGGGCTCGCCACGGGCGTCGCGCAGATCGCCGCGGCGTTCTATCCACGGCCGGTGATCGTACGGTTCTCCGACTTCAAGTCGAACGAGTACGCCGGCCTGATCGGCGGCAAGGACTTCGAGCCGGCGGGAGAAGCGAACCCGATGATCGGGTTCCGAGGCGCGTCGCGCTACTACGACGAGCGCTATCGCGAAGGCTTCGCGCTCGAGTGCGCGGCGATCCGGCGCGTGCGCCACACGATGGGGCTGACGAACGTCAAGGTCATGATCCCGTTCTGCCGGACGCTCGGCGAAGCTCGCCGCGTGCTCGACGAGATGGCCGCGAACGGCCTGCGCCGCGGCGACGAGGGGCTCGAGGTCTACGTCATGTGCGAGATCCCGAACAACGTCATGCTCGCCGGCGAGCTCTCCGCGCTGTTCGATGGCTTCTCGATCGGCTCGAACGACCTGACGCAGCTCGTGCTCGGCATCGATCGCGACTCGAGCCTGCTCGCGCACCTCTTCGACGAGCGAGACCCGGGCGTGAAGAAGATGATCGCCCAGGTCATCGCGACTGCACACCGCCACCGCCGCCCGGTCGGGTTCTGCGGCCAGGCCCCGAGCGATGACCCGGAGTACGCCGCATACCTGGCCTCGCTCGGGATCGACAGCATCTCGGTCTCGCCGGATGTGCTCGCTCGTGTCGTCGCGCACCTCGCGCGCACGAAACCGCACCGACCACGGGTGCTGCTGCGGGTTGCACATCCGCTGCGCCGGCTGCTGCACGGAGACCCGTCGCCGAGCGACGTGAGATCGGGGCTTCAGCGAAGGCGCTGTGCCTCGGTGCCCTCGAGAGCCGTCCTCAAAGGATCCAGCCCGCACTTCCCTCGCGTGCGGCATTCGCGCCTGCGGGCGCGTCGACGCGCGCGCTCGCATGGAGCGTGAACGTTCCCTCGATGCGAACGGCGATGCAGAGCGGGCGGACGGACGTCAGGGTCTGCCGGGCGAGTGCAGGAACCGCGCGTGCTCGACCCGCGCTCGTCTGCCCACGACCTCGTGATCGGCACTGGACGAGGCGGCGTCGGACCCACACCCACCGAGCGCGAGCGCCGCGAGCACCAGCCATCGCGACCACCTCGGCCGCCCGGCGCCGATCAAGGCGCGCCACACGCGAGCCACTCGCCGAGTAGCTCGCGATCCTCGATCGACATGCTCGTGCCCCTCGGCATGCTCGTGCTGGTCACGGCCGTGTTGATGAGCGCCTTCGCGTTCTTCTGGACCGCGGCCTGGGTCCCGAGAGCTGGCCGCTCCTTCGAGGCATGGCACGACTGGCAATTCTCGGAGATGAAGACCTCTCCGAAAGTCTCGTAGGTGAGCGTCGAGTCCGGCGGGCAGACAACCGACTCCGCGGTGATGCCGGAAGAAGAGTCGGTGGCACAAGCAGAGAACACGAGCACGACGATGGCAAGACGCGACATTTGACCCCTTTGGTGAACCAGCAGCGATGCCTCGATTGATCGGAAGTACACACGATCGAGCTGCACGCGCCGGTTGTTACTTGAGGCACATCTCCATGCCGCGTGGTTGCACGTAAAGAATGCGCGCGGCGCGCAGCCTGCTCAGAAGTTGGCTCGGCCGTCGACGAGCTCCTGGCCGAACAACCGGGTACGTCGAGCACTCACTGCGAAGCTCTCGCTGCTCGACGTTCCTGCTACAGCGGGAAGGCGCAGCGGAGGCGGATTCTGGACCACGACCCTCCGCGAGCTTCGGCGCGAGCCCCGACTCCGGAAAACTCTTCGGGCGTTCCGCCTCGGCCACCGATCCCACGAGGCCGAGGATGATGCGATTTGTTGCGACTCCTTCGCGAGACCGCTTCATGGTGCGTTCTGGCAAGCGGATCGGTCGGTTGGAAGCGAAAGTTGGCTCCCCGGAACGGGCAATCGAGGTCGCTCCGGGTACCTTCGGGCCTCACTCACGGTTGGAGATCACGCGATGGCTTTCGAGCAAGAACGCAAGGCTGCACTTCGAATCCTCGAAGGCATCGAGGAGGGGACCATGAGCAGCGCGGATTCGTTCGCGCTGGTCGACGAGGCCGACCCCGCCCTCGTCTACCTTATCTTCACGTGGATCAGGGCCCGCTACGGCCCCGACCACCCGGCCTCGGATGCCGTGATCGGCCGGCTGCTCGCGATCAGCAACAAGGGCACGGTTCCCAAGAAGATGAAGGAAGGCCAGGCCGACCCCGTCGTCGAGTGGTTCGAGGACGCGTACAAGTATCGCGACCTCGACGCCAAGGAGTTCATCGCGCTGATCGTCGACAAGCTCGAAGGCTGAGCTCCGAGATCCTCGCAGCGCGCCAGCGCCGGGCCGGCGGGCACGCCGATTGCTGATAGCCAGGGCATGTCGGCATACCCGGTTCAGCTCGAAACCACTGCGCCGCTCCGCCACGATCGGATCCAGCTGCTCGTACGGCTGGCCCTTGCCATCACGCTCGGGTGGATCGGGATCAGCGCCGGCTGGCTCAGCGTGCTGCTCTATCTCACGCTGCCGATCTTCGCCGCGATCGTGATCTCCACGCAGAGTCCCGAGGCCTTGCTCTCGAGCGCCGGCCCGCGGCTGTGGCGGGTGATCGACTGGTTGCTCGCATTCTCTGCGTACATGCTCCTCATCACCGACCGGTTTCCGAGCGGGCGTGACCACGGTGTGCTCGTCGAGCTCCATCCCACCGCACGGCCGACGGTCGAGTCGGCGCTGGTCCGGCTCATCACCTCGATCCCGAGCGCCTTCGTCCTCGCGATCCTGTGCCTCGTCTCGTCGCTGCTCGTCGTGGTCAGCGTCCTGACCGTGCTGTTCGCGTGCTCGGTCCCCGCCGCCATCGTCGCGTTCCAGACCGGCATCCTGCGCTGGCAGTCGCGCCTGCTCGCCTATCACGCCTCGCTGGTCGACGAGTATCCGCCGTTCTCGTTCGATACCTCGCGCCGCGTGACCGACGCGCACGCGGGCGCGATGTGAGGTGACGGATCAGAAACCTTCCGATCGACTCGCCCGAGGCGTGGATCTTGCTGCCCTGGTGATCGGCCGTGAGGTGCACCCGGCGCCTCCGGAAACAGGAAGGTGCACCATGCGACTCGCGACATCTCTCATCACCACGCTCGCCCTCTCGCTCGCCGGCACCGCCGCCGCCGGCACGAAGGCGGGCATCACCATGCCCGACACCACCCAGGTCGGCGGCAAGCAGCTCGTCCTCAACGGCATGGGGCTGCGCGAGGCGACCGTGTTCAAGGTCGACGTCTACGTCGCCGGCCTCTACCTCGAGACCCGATCGTCGGATCCCTCCAAGATCCTCGCATCGAACGAGACCAAGCGGATCGTCATGACCTTCAAGCGCGGCGTCGATCGCAAGGACATCGTGAAGGCCTGGAACGAGGGCTTCCACAACAACTCGCCCGCGGTCGTTTCCAAGATCCAGCGCGAGATCGAGATGCTGAACGGCTGGATGCCGAAGTTCGGCAAGGGCGACACGTTGACGCTCACCTACGTGCCCGGCGCCGGCGTCAACGTCCACGTCAATGGCACGCAGAAGGGCCTCATCCAGGGCGAAGACTTCGCGCGCGCGCTGTTCGCGATCTGGCTCGGCCCGAAGCCCCCCTCCGGCGCGCTCAAGACGGGGATGCTCGGCAAGTAGCGCTACTTCAGGATCGTCAGCTCGAGCTCGTCGAGCCCGTCGAGCGATCGCGCGGCGTTCCAGTCATCGGTCGTGGTGATCACCACGCCGGGTTCGTCGTCGTCCTCACGCCAGTCGAGGAAGATCCACGCGAACTCCTCGGTCGCCGACGTCACCGCAGCGACCGGCACCACGGCATCGCGGTTCCACTCCTCGAGGTAGTCGCTGTAGCCCTCGTCGATCTCTTCCCACAGCTCTTCCGGATCGGCGAACCGGAACTTGAACGTCGCCGGCACGTGGGCGAACAGCGACCCATCGAGCTTCGCCTCGACCCGCTTGCCGATGTACTTCTTGATCAACTTGCGACTGCGGGCGAGGTTGTCGGCCATGGCGCCGACGATACGACGCCGCTGACTCGATCGGAAGGTCCGCGAGGGTGTGGACGAAGACGACGGCTAGACTCGGCTGGACTCTGCTGACACCGCGCCGGTCGTGGCCCTAACATCCGGCCATGGGAATCGCCCGCTACGAATACACCGAGGGGTCGTCGAGCAAGTTCTGGCAGATCGAGCTATCGGGCTCGTCGTTCACGACGACGCACGGGCGGATCGGTACCGGTGGCTCGACGCTCGCGAAGACCTGGCCCGACGCCGCGACCGCCAAGAAGGAGCACGACAAGCTCGTCGCGCAGAAGACCAAGAAGGGTTACGAGCTGGTCTCGGGTGGCTCGTCGTCGACGAAGGCCGCCGCGAAACCGGTCGCCGCACCCAAGATCGCGAAGGCGACGGCAACGAAGACCCGGGCGGCGGCTCCTCCAGCCGGCGCGGGTGGCTCGTACAACGCGGCGCTCGCGAAGGTGGTCGACGCGGATCCCGACGACGCCGGCGCGTGGGCGGTGTACGCCGACTGGCTCCAGTCGCAGGGAGATCCGCGCGGCGAGCTGGGCGCCGTCCAGGAGCGGCTGCGCGCGCAACCCAAGGACAAGGCGCTGCTGAGCGCCGAGAAGAAGCTCCTCAAGGATCACGCCGCGCAGATCGTCGGCGAGCTCGCGAAGTACATGACCCGCGAGGGCAAGCCCGGCCTCCCCGGCGTCACGACCAAGCCGGACCTCGAGCCCGACTTCCGCTCGACCAACGATGCCGTCGCGCCGATCCGCGTGCAGTGGCGCAGCGGCTTCCTCTCGCAGGTGTTCGTCGGCCATCCCGGCTACGACTGGTCGCCGGCGCGCAAGAAGGGCTGCGGGGCCGACGACGACGAGGAGGGCGGCGGCGACGACGCGGGAGGTAGCGACGATCTCGACATGCCCAAGCTGGTGCTCGAGATCCTCGCGACTCCTGCGGCGCGGTTCCTCTCCTCCCTGCGCATCGGCATGCCGAACAGCGGCGAGGACGGCGAGTGCTTCTACGCGCCGCTGGTCAAGAAGCTCGCCGGCCACGAGGCGCTGGGCCGCCTGCGCTCGCTCTACTTCGGTGACATCACGCAGGAGGAGTCCGAGTGCTCGTGGATCGAGCTCGGCGATCTCTCGAAGCTCTATCCGTCGCTGAAGAAGCTGCGCTCGCTCACGCTGCGCGGCGGCAGTGGCCTCAAGCTCGGCTCGATCGCGCTGCCGGAGCTCCGCGAGCTCACGATCATCACCGGCGGGCTCGACAAGAAGAACGTCGCGTCGATCTGCGCGGCGAAGTGGCCGAAGCTCGAGAGCCTGGAGCTGTGGTTCGGCTCGAGGAACTACGGCGCGAACACCACCGTCAAGGACTTCGCCGCGATCCTGAGCGGCAAGCCGTTCCCGAAGCTGAAGCACCTCGGGATCCGGAACTGCGAGCTCGCCGACGAGGTCGCGGCGCTACTCCCGTCGTCGGCCATCGTGAAGCAGCTCGACACCCTCGATCTGTCGAAGGGCACGCTGACCGAGGCTGGCGTGAAGTCGCTCGCCGATGGCAAGGCGTCGCTGGCGCACCTGCGGCGGCTCGACCTCTCGGACAACTTCATCGGCAAGGCGTCCACGCTCGCCTCGACGATCTGCAAGGCGGTGCGTACGCGGCCGCAGCGCACGGCCGACGACTATGACGGTGTGCCGCACCGCTACACGGCGCTCGGCGAGTAGCCGATGGCTCTCGATCGACGACAACACCGCGCGCTCCTGGTCGCGCTCCTGGTCGCAGTCGCGTGCGGCGGCACGCCCGCCGGTCCTCCCGCATCGCGGGCATCGCGGCCGCAGGCGAGGCCCGCATGGCCTGCGGCCGGCGAGTGCCTCCCGCTCGAGCGCTCGACGGACCCGTGCATCAAGCAGACGATCACCGACGTCGCGGCCATCCGGGAGCTGATCCTCGAGCGCTTGCGTTCACCGGAAGCACCCGAGCTGCCAGATGCCGGCGCGCAACGAATCGCCGACCAACCGGTGGCGCAGTGGACGGTGAACACGTACCGGTTCTACGCGACCACCGGCGCGGACGGCGAGCAGGTCGAGCTCACGGCCCTCGAGAACCTGGGCGGTTCGATGCTCGCCGGTTTCATCTGCGTGCTCGCGCGTAGCCCCGACGGCTGGGCGGTGCTCGAGCTGTCGAGCTTCGCCGAGGCCGCTCCGCAACCAACCTGAGGGTGCGAGCGGCTCGGACGCAAAGCGCGGGCGGTCAGCGTCGTCGATCGCGCTTGGGTGAGAACACCTTCGCTTCGATCCGGCTCACCCGTCCGGGCAGATCCGCATACTTGTCGTCGACGGCCGACACCTGCGTCGACATCGACTCCTGGATCGCCTTCGTGTGGCGCGCGAGCTCCGCGAGCAACCGGTGCTCGGAGCCATCGATTCGTTCGTCGAGACGTTCCAACAGCCGCTGCTCGCTCGATTCGACACGCGCCAGCAGCGCCCCACCCCAGAGCTCGAGCTCGACCTTGGTCGCCAGAGGCGCGAGGTCGACCTTGGTCGCAAGATGCGCGAGCTCGGCCCTGGTCGCCAGAGGCGCGAGGTCGGCCTTGGTCGCCAGAGGCGCGAGGTCGGCCTTGGTCGCCAGATGCGCGAGCTTGTGTTCGAGCTTCTGCTCGAGCTTCTGTTCGAGCTTCTGCTCGAGCTTCTGCTCGAGCTTGTGTTCGAGCTTCTGTTCGAGCTTCTGCTCGAGGCGGGTCTCGAGTTGCGCGAGCTCTTCGCGTAGCTCGCCGCGTGTCACCGGAGTCGACATATCGGAGTGGACCATGACTCTACCTGCTCTCGATCGGGAGCGAGCGCAGCAACCTCCGTGCCGTGCCCAACCCGGCGAAATGCGTCGCGCGCGTGTCCGGCTGTGCCGAGATCTGTCCAACGCGTCCGGTGGGCGGATTTCACCGGACGATCAAGCCGGCGTTGGTCGCAGCCGCCACGGTTCGACGATCAGAACCAGGACAGCGACAGCGCGGCCGCGAGCACCGTGGCGAGCAGCCGCGGCCAGCGCCCCCACGTGCCCGGCTCGATCACGGATTCCACGACCACGCTTGCTGGCGCCGGCGTCATCGCACCGAGCGCGAGCTCGATGCGCTCCATCGTCTGCGGTCGCTCGCCCGGAGCCTTGGCGAGCATCTGGGCGACGAGGGCGTCGAGCGCCGGGTCGACGCCGGCCACGAGCGAGGACAGCCGCGGTGGCGTCACCGACTGGTGGCCCATGATGCAATCGCGCAGCGAGCCTTCGAATGGCGGCATGCCGGTCACGAGCTGGAACAGGATGCAGCCGAACGAGTAGATGTCGCTGCGGTGATCGATGCCACCGCCGGCGTGGCACTGCTCGGGGGACATGAAGGCGGGCGTGCCGAACATCGAGGCGGCCTGCGTCTGCACGCTCGCGGTCTGGGTCGGCTTGGCGAGGCCGAAGTCGAGGACCTTGACGCGCTCGCGCGTGGTGGCGGCGGGATCGGGGACGATGAAGATGTTCTCGGGTTTGAGATCGCGGTGGATGACGCCGGCGCGGTGGGCGGCGGCGAGGGCGGCGGCGGTCTGGCGACCGAGCTCGATCGCGGCCGCCGAGGTCATGCGGCCGGCGCGGGCGACGCGGGCGTGGAGCGATTCGCCGGCGAGCATCTCCATCGCGATGTAGGCCGTGCCGCCGTCGGTCTCGCCCGCGTCGAACACGGTGACGATGCCGGGATGGGCGATGCAGGCGGCGGCGTGGGCTTCCTGGAGGAACCGCTGCCGCATCTCGAGGTTGCAGGCGTGCTCGGCGTGCAAGATCTTGAGCGCGACGGGGCGGCCGAGCTTGCGGTCGCGCGCGGCGAACACGCGACCGAAGGTGCCCTGGCCGAGGAGCTCGCCGAGCTCGTAGCGATCGATCTGGACGCCGGGGACGAGCTTGATGTTGCGGAGGCTGCCGTTGGCCATCCGATCGGGAGGGTCCGGTGGCAGGGTCGGGTCGGGGTCGTCGAGCTCGACCTTGGTGCGTTCGATGCGGTGGTGATCGACATTCGTCGGGATGACGTCGTCGTCGTCCGAGGCGGGCAGCGGAAACCGCTCGGCGGCAGGCCGAAGCTTGGGCGAGCGGTCTCCCCGGCTGTTCACGTCCCGCATTGTTGCATGTGAGGTGCCTCGGTCGGATCGAACTTACGAGCGAGGCGCAGTTTCCCTACCTTGGCCGACAGCCAGAAGACGAAGCTGGTGAAGGCCGGATCTGAAGCTCTACGAGAAGGCGGCGACGCTGCGCGATGCGTGCAAGCTCGTGGTGAAGCGCGAGCGGCTGGCGAGCGTTGCCGTCGATGCGACGCTGACCGCGGATCTGATCGCGCTCGTCGATCGGGCGCTGTCCGACAAGGTGGTGCAGGCGGTGCTGGCGCGAGCCGGCCTGCCGATCGGCAAGCGGATCGACGAGCAGGCGAATCCCAAGCTCGGCGTCTCGTACATGGGGACCAAGCTCGGCGTCGGTGGGAAGCGCGTGATGGGGGTCGACTCGGTGTGCTTCTGCGCGAACAAGCAGAAGTCGCATCTCCGCGGGATCGGTGCGGAGGTGCAGTTCGTCGGCCATGCGGGGGTGTTGCCGAGTGGGGTGGCGTTCGGCGATCTGCGCGCGGCTGTGGTGAAGAAGCTCGGCAAGCCGGCCGAGTCCGGCGAGGCGTCGGACCTCTGGTATCCGAAGCAGGGGCGGCGGGTGTCGTGTTGCGATGCGCGGGGCAAGCTCGTGTCGATGGACTTCGGCAAGCCACGCGACTGGTGACATCGAGCCTGTCCTGGGCGCATGCGCCCAGGGACTCGCCCTGTCGACGCGACAGGGGGCATACGAGCGAGGAACACCACGTGCATGACACGGGTAGATGGAACCGGTTCGCAAACTTGGTACGGCCACGATCCCACCGCTGCGTCATCTCCGGGATCTTCGAACAACTCGTGCTCCACGCCTGAGGCCGCTCGGCCGACCCGTGCTCACGTACAACCTCTCCGAGGAGATCGCAGCACTGCATCAGGAGGAGGGGTGGAGGAACCTGGGGCACAGCGCGAAGACGCTCGTCAAGCATCACGACTCCAGCATCGTGCTGATCGCGATGAAGCAGGGCAACGGCATGAAGGAGCACCGAGCCAGTGGTGCGATCTCGATCCAGGCGATCGCGGGCCGGCTTCAGGTCCACGTCGGCAAGAAGACGATCGAGGTGCCCGCCGGAAGCATGCTCGCGCTCGAGCGCGAAGTGGTTCACGACGTGGAGGCGCTGGAGGACAGCGCGTTCGTGCTCACCGTCGGTACGGAGCCGGCCGAGCCTCGCAACCGTTGAAGGGAGGCTGACCATGGGAGAACCCAAACCGCTCTCTGGACCTGATCTCGAAAATGGGATCGCGCTCGTCGACGTTCCCGACGGAGGCTCGCTGCTCGGACATGTGAACGGCGAGGCCGTGCTGCTCGTGCGCCCCGCCGGCGGCGACGTGGTGTTCGCGGTCGGGGCGACGTGCTCGCACTATGGTGGGTCGCTCGCCGAGGGACGCGTCGTCGGGAACGAGGTCCGCTGTCCGTTGCACCACGCGAGGTTCTGCGTGATGACCGGCGATGCGATCGCGGCGCCGGCGCTGTCGGCGTTGCCGTGCTGGCGCGTCGAGCGTCACGGGCCGCAGCTCGTGCTCGCGGAGAAGCTCGTGCGGACGGCGCGCGTGCCGCCGCATTCGCCGGCGAGCGTGGTGATCGTCGGCGCCGGCGCGGCGGGCAACGCCGCGGCCGAGATGCTGCGCGCGGAGGGCTATGCGGGGCCGGTGACGATGATCGGCGCCGACGTGGCGCGGCCGGTCGATCGACCGAACCTGTCGAAGGACTACCTGGCGGGCACGGCGCCCGAGGACTGGGTGTCGCTGCGCGACGAGGCGTTCTACGCGGAGCAGAACATCGAGCTCGTGCTCGGGACGCGCGTGGTCGCGCTCGATACCAAGGCGCGTACGGTCGCGCTGTCCGATGGGACGAGCCGGCAGTACGACGCGCTGCTGCTCGCGACCGGTGCGGATCCGGTGAACCTGCCGCTCGCGGGCGACCATGTCTGCTACCTGCGGACGCTCGCCGATAGCCGCGGGATCATCGAGCGGGCGAAGCGGGCGAAGCGGGTGGTCGTCGTCGGTGCGAGCTTCATCGGGCTCGAGGTCGCGGCGGCATTGCGCACGCGCGGGCTCGAGGTCCATGTCGTGGCGCCCGAGGCGCGTCCGCTCGAGCGCGTGATGGGGCCGGAGATCGGAGGCTTCGTGCGCGCGCTGCACCAGGAGAAGGACGTCGTGTTTCACCTCGGCCGCAGGGTCGGGAGCGTCGCGAAGGACGCGGTCGTGCTCGACGACGGCACGCGCATTCCGGCCGACCTCGTGGTGATCGGCGTCGGCGTCCAGCCCGCGCTCGCGCTCGCGGAGCAGGCGGGGCTCGCGCTCGACCGCGGCGTGGTGGTGAACGAGCAGCTCGAGACGAGCGCGCAGGGCGTGTGGGCCGCGGGCGACATCGCGCGGTGGCCCGACGCCCGCTCGGGCAAGTCGATCCGCGTCGAGCACTGGGTCGTCGCCGAGCGCCAGGGGCAGACCGCGGCACGCAACATGCTCTGCAAGCAGGAGCGGTTCGATGCCGTGCCGTTCTTCTGGAGCCAGCACTACGACGTGACGATCGCGTATGTGGGTCACACCGAGGGCTGGGATCGCATCGACATGATCGGCAGCTTCGCGAAGCAGAGCGCCGTGGTCGTGTACCGCGCGGGCGGCAAGGTCGCGGCGGTGGCCACGATCGGGCGGGACCAGGAGAGCCTCGAGGTCGAGGAGCTGATGGAGCGCGGCGATCAGAGCGGGCTCGAGGAGATGCTGAAGCGAATCGTGTAGGTCAGCGGCCGAACAAGATCTTCAGGTCCTCGACGGTCATCGTGTTGACCGGATAGGTCCAGGTCTCGCCCGAAGGCCGAGCGCCGCGCGGTGACAACGTCCCGGTCGCGGGATCGATCGCGATCTGGCTCGCGAGCTCGAGCTGCCTGCCTTCCTTCCAGGGGAGCGTCGAGAGCCGGATCTCCCACGGGACACGCCCGCCGCGCACGAGGCCGTACGAGAGCTCGCAGTCGAGGTACTCGAGGAGGGTCTCGCGGGTCGGACGGGTCTTCGCGACGAGGTCCGCGAGCGAATCGGCGGGCGGCAGATCCTTGGCTCGGTTGCGCGCGAAGACGAAGTGGTCGCCGGCGACCGAGAGGATGCGGTCGGCGCGCTGACCGCGGAGGATCTTCACACCGAGGAACTTGCCGTCGCCGCTCGACAGCGACCACCAGTACTCGGTGAACGAGTCATCGAGCGCATGCTCGTAGACGCTGCTCGGGCTGACTCGTTCGAGCCGGCCGATGTCGGGGTCGCCCGGTGGCTGGTAGTCGATGTCGCGACGCCAGGTGGAGACCAGGCCCTCGAACGAGGTCGATCCGGAGAAGCCTTGCTGAGCGAGCAGGCCGGCGAGCTCCGGGTCGGTGAGATCGGCGAGCGACGTGGCGTGCGGGAAGCTCGGGCGATCGCGCGGGATCCGGACCGAGCCGAACACGATCGGGGTCTGGATGTCGCGCACGATCCGGGTGTCGGCGGGCGGCTCCCCCTGCTTGCGGATCCACTCGAGCTTCCAGACGCCGAGGAACCACGCGGGGACGGAGGGGTCGGCTGGCATGGGGTTGTGGGCGGCTCTCGGTGACTCGCGCGGCGTGCACGCTGCGAACGCCAGGAGGAGGAGCGACGACAGTGCACGCACGGACCGGAGTATGCACACTGCTTCGCTTGCCGCGCGACCGTGACCCTGGGATTCCCGCTGGATCTGATCGCTCGCAAAGCAAGCGTGCGTGATCTCCAGGACGTGAACCTAGAGGTTCAGGGTGCCTGGCTGCGGGAGACAGACGTGCTTCACGACGGCCGCATTCCCGTTTCTCGGCGTCGCCACGCAGGCCGTGTTCGCCGCGCACTCCGACGCGTTCGAGCTCGGCGTGCACTGCCGCATGCAGCTACCGCCCACGCCGAATGCGGGCACGCTCGCACAGAACGTATCCGCCCAGCCGGGTTGGTCGGTGCAGAAGCGCTCGCAGGGCATCGAGCACAGCCCCGGAGTCGCGGCGGTCGTCCCTCGACACGTCGTCCCATCGTGGCAGTCGGTGTCGGCGAAGCAACGATCTCCGACCCACCCCGGCGAGCCGGGCATGCAGACCGTCGCCCGCACGGTGGGCTGCTTGAACCGCGGCTTGTCGACGGCGACGAAGTGATCGTAGGGCCGGCACTCGAAGTTCTGCGACCGCACCTTCGGTACGCAGATGCCGTTCGCAGGTGCATCGGGATCTGCGACGCAGAAGGTCGGCGGATGGCCGGGTCGATCGGCGCACACCGTCGTGCAGCGCGCGGTGCAAAACCCGGTCTGCGCGAGCTTGTTCGTCGCGCAGAACCCGTTCGGGAAGTTGCAGTCCGAGGTCTGGCGGCACGCCGCGCCGATCCACTTCGCAGCAACGTCGACCTTCACGCCCTCGACGCTACGCTCCGGTTCGCGCTGCAGGTGCACCGGTACCTTCGCGACACCCTTGATCCGCGCGTACACCTCGAGCACGTCGGCGGCCTCCATGCGGAAGCAGCCGTGCGAGACATACCCTCGTCGAAGCGTCCCGCCGTTCGGCGCGCGGAAGTTGTCGATCGGTCCGTGGATCGCGTAGTTCCCGTGGAAGCTGAGGAACGGCAGGCCGGCGAACACCGGAGTCTTGGTGCCGGTCGCCGGATCGGTCCACCACGTCTTGCACGGCTGGATGGTCGTCGGCGTGATCTGGAAGTCGCTGCGCCCGGTCTGGATCAACGGGAAGTACGACAACGACTCGCGATACTCGGCCTTGGTCGGGTCCTGCTCGATCGCGCCGGGGCCGACGGGGAAGACCCGGTCGTATCCGCTCGCCGCATCGGTGAGCCGCAGCGTCAGGCCGTCGATCGACAGCGTGATCTTGGGGTTCGCGAGGGCCGGCATCAGCGGGACTGGCTTGCAGTCGAGCGCGGCACCCCACTCGCCATCGGCCTTCATGTCGCTTGCAGACACGTCGCCGAGCGGGAGGTCCTCGGCTTCACTCTCGTCACCGACACCGTCCTCCGCACAGGAAGTGAAGACCGCGAGCAAGGCCAGGGATCTGAGGTAGCGCACGACGACCACGCGCGATTGCAAATCACGAGCCCCGCAACGACGCCACGCCGGTCGCGCAACGCCGCGAATGATCGAGCGGCAACTCCGGTAGCCACATCAAGATCTGCGACGACCTTCACTCGAGTAGCCGGGCCGCCACTCCCCAGGCTCACCACTTCAAGTGCATGCGCTGACCCTCGATTACCACCGACGTCCCGAGGCTGGCCTCGGCCCGCGCGAGCGTCATCGCGAGCCACCGCAGATCCTTGGGGTCCGCCCGGTTCACGCGAAATTTCCGCATCTGGGTCGGCACGAGCTCGAGCGCGAGCAACTTGCCCGCGGCGTCGAGCGTCGGCAGGTACATGATCCCGAGATCGCCGCGATAGGCCTCGTTGGTGCGGATCCCCTCGTAGTCGGTGAGGAAGTCGCCGCAGCCGTACAGGATGAGGTGGCCGTCGTGCACCTCGATGCCCTTGACGTGGTGGGACGAGTGTCCGTGGATGAGGTGGACGCCGGCGTCGTCGATCATGCGCTGTGCGAACCGCCGATGCTCCGGCGGGATCGCGAACCCCCAGTTGGGTCCCCAGTGGATCGAGAGGACGATGATCGAGTCGGGGCGTCGCCAGGGCTCGATCACGCCGCGGAGCCTCCGCGTCGTGTCGTCGCCGAGCTCGGTGATCGCGTGAACGCCCGGTCGCGCCTCCGCGGCGGTCCACCAGGGCGGCACGCCGCCGTCGAGGCATCCGACGGAGAACACCACGATCCGTCCACGCTCGCCGAGGTCGAGCACCGCGGGGCGGATCGCCTCCTCGCGGTCGCGGCCCGCGCCACACCGCGCGATTCCGAGCCGATCCAGGGTCGAGAGCGTGTCGAGCAGGCCGGCTTGACCCCAGTCGAGCACGTGGTTGTTCGCGAGCGCGCAGATGTCGATGCGCGCGGCGGCGATGCACGCCGCGTTCTCGGGGCTCACCCGGTAGTGGATTCCCTTCTGCGGATCGAAGGCGTCCGAGTGCGTGATGCTGGTCTCGAGGTTGATGATCCGCGCATCCGGCCGCTCGGCGTCCAGGATCGCGAGCGCATCACCCCACGGATACTCCGGTGCGACGCCGCGGGGAATCGGACCGGAGTAGTCCTCCGCGATCTCGATGTAGTCGCGCGCATCCTTCAGATACGACTCGTGCAGCGTCGGATCGCACGGATGGGCGAGCACCTGATCGATGCCGCGGGCCAGCATCACGTCGCCGCAGAGGAAGAGCTTGACCACGAGGATCGCTATCGGCCGGAGGGGCTGTCCTCGACGAACGGCGCGCTCTCGTCGTCGTCCTCGGTCATCAGATCTGCGAGGATCGCCTGGACCTCGGTGACGCGCGCGGAGGACGGCACGTGATACTGCTCGCCAAACTGGCGATCGTCCTCGATCGCGTCGAGCGCCTCGGCGACCTCGGCGACCGTGGCGTGCGTATCGATGATGCGCTCCACGAGCAGGTCGTCGACTTCGCCGAGCAGGTCTGCGAGTTCGTTGTGGCTGGCGGGCTCGGACTGCATACCGTTGCCTGGTGCACTCCGCGTTCCAGCGCTCGGTGAGCGGGCATGTCATATGAGCGCACGAGCACGCTCCACGCGTTCCGAGCGCTACTATCGTCGCGCGAACGACGAGGACTCGTTGCACGCACTCAGCTGCGGGGACGGCTGAGGTGATGACGGCCTGGCCGCTCGCTGGCCGTACCAGCCGAGCACGTGCTTGCGCATCGTGAGCCAGCGCGTGCCGGCGATCCGCTTGAACACCTTCTTCGCGTTCCAGGTCGCCCACTGTTCCCAGCACGGCCTCGCCGCGCCGATCGCGATGCGCGCGGCCTCGTCGGCTCGCGTGGTGCTCCGGATCGCGTAGCGGCCGAGCACGACGCAGCCGCGGATCCAGTCGAACCGACTCGTGGGCTCGGACGTGAAGAGGATCTCGATGCCCGCCTGATCCGCCGCTATCACGACCTTGTACGAGCAGTAGCCGCCCGGCACCGACGCCACCGTGACCGGCTGGCCGATCAGATCCTCGAGGATGGCCTTGCTCGCCGTCCATTCGTGCAGGATCGTGTCGAGCGGCAAGCTGGACATGCGGTCCGGATGCGAGCACGAGTGCGTGCCGATGACGTGCCCGCGATCGTGGAGCTCGCGAACGTCGGGCGCGGCGATGAAGCCACGCGTGCCGATCCGATCCGTCGTGATGTGGAAGTAGCCGCGCCAGCCCGCGCGCTCGAGCCGATCGGCGACGTCCAGGGCGCACGCGCCGCCATCGTCGAAGTGGAGCAGCACCGCGGGCGGCTGCGATTCCGTGCGCCACGCGAGCTCGCGTACGGTCGCGACGCGCTCGAGCTCGAACCGCGCCACGGCCTCCGAGATCGCGGAGAGGTGACGATCGAACACGTCGGTATCGAGCTTGTACGTGTCGGCGTCGTGGCCGGCGAACCCGCTGGCGTCGAGGCCCGATCGGATCACATCGTGATACATGAGCGAATAGGCGTTCATGATGGCTCCTGCTACGGCGTGGCGTGTTGCGGGCGTGAGGGTCGCGACCAGATCCGCGACCACGTCGACTGCTCGGTGGCCGCGGCCGCGCCGGTCCAGGCGAGATCGGCGAACAGGAACCTGCGAAGTCCCTCGACCGCAGCGAGGTTGAGCATCGCGAAGGTGTGGCTCACCCGGGCCAGCTTGCCGGCTCGATCACCGGCGAGCGCGCCGCGTAGCGCGAGTGCGTACACGACGAGCTGTCCTCCGAGCGAGAGGACATAGATCGGCCAGCCCGGCGCGAACGTGAGCACCAGGATCACGTTGGATGCGAACAGCCCGACCAGCGCGAACGGACAGGCGAGCCGCATGAGCTTGTGCGAGACGAGCTGCAGGAAGATCCGGTTGCGGATCGGGTGGAGCAGCCGCGGCAGCTGGCGCAGGATCTGGAAGTTGCCCGCCAGCGTCCGCGCCTTGCGGGCGAACTCACCCGCCGGCGTGGCCTCGACGTCGAACAGCGCGGCGGCGGGCTCGAACACCACGCGGTAGCCACGCAGCACGATCTGCAGCGGCGTGAACATGTCGTCGACCAGGCTGTCCTCGGGCAGCATCCGGAACAGCTTGCGCCGGATCGCGTAGAGCGCACCGGTCGCGCCGACCAGCGAGTCGACGTTGCTCTCGTGCTCGCGGATGAAGGCTTCGTACTTCCAGTACACGCCCGGTCCGCGCTCGCCCGGCATGTGGAGCTCCCCGCTCGCCGCGCCGACATCGTGATCCGCGAACGGCCGCACCAGCGCTCGCAGCGCGCAGGGGTTGATGCGCTGCCGGGCATCGCAGAACACGATCAGATCGCCGGTGGCCCGTGCGACGCCGCGATTGAGCGCGGTCGGCTTGCCGGACGGTCGCGCGACGCGCTCGAGGATCACGCCGCGATCTGCAAACGAGGCCACGATCTCGTCGGTGCCGTCGGTGGACCCGTCACTGACGACGATGATCTCGCGCTTGTCCGCGGGATAGTCCATCGCGAGCAGCCCCGCGAGCTTGGCGTGAAGGTGCGCGCGCTCGTTGTGCGCGGCGAGCACTACGGACACCGTCGGCTCGATGTTCGCGGCCCGGGTCCGTCGCGGCCTGAGTCGCGACAGCCCATAGACGAGCAGCGGATAGCCTATGTACGTGTAGCCGATGACGGCGACGGACGACCAGTACACCGCCGAGGATGCGAGCCACATGAACGTCCGGATCCAGACCCGATCCGTGAGATCGAACGGGCCACCAGGGGATCGAACCTGGTGACCTTCGTCGCGTCGATGCTCGACCGTCGCGTCCCTCTCATCGTTTTCAGGAGGTAGCACGCACGAAGTACGCGACAAGGAACCGCAGCCCGCCCTCACTCGGCGCTCGCGAACCGGTCGCGTCGGGAGTCAGTGCAGGATGTCGCCCGAGGTGACGAGATCGCCGTGAGCGCGGGCACGGCCGTACTCGAGGAGCGTCTTCATACGCATCATGTCGTCGTCGATGCGCGCCTTCGGATCCCAGCCGAGGAGGTGGGCGATCGCGTGCGTGACCACACCGCCGGGTGGGCGGTAGGTCAGGTCGATGTGGACGCGCGTGCCGTCCTTGGTCGGCTCGAAGCGAACGACGCCGGCGTGCCTGATCGGCTGGTCGGGCGGGGTCTGCCAGGCGATCTCGCGGAGCGTCTCGATGCGGGTGATCATGGTGTCGAAGGTGAGCGGGAGGCCGCCGAATCCGTCGACGTGCCAGCGCGCGCGCATCGGATCGCGCGGGTCACGCTCGATCGAGCGCACGTGCTGCATGAAGCGCGCGAAGTTCTCGAACTGGTTCCAGAGCTGGAAGACCTGCTCGATCGGCGCGTGGACGTCGATCGTCTTGCGCACGCGGATCGACTCGCGGCCGGTCACGTAGCCGAGGATGCGGGCGAGCGGGAGGTTGAGGGTGCCGCGCAAGGCGAGCGCGCTCCCGGCGATGGCGGCGGCGGTGCCGGTGAGGCCGCGACGGCGGAGCAGGCCCCACACCGCGAGGCTCGCACCGGCCGCGAGGGCGGCGACCTGCTTCGAAGGTGGCCACTGCTCGCTGCGGATCTTGCGTGTGCCGCCCTGGAGGCTCGGGATGTCGGCGGTCCGGTGGCGCTCGAGGTGGTCGATGACGTTGCGCACGCCCCTGATGCGGCCGACGCAGCGGACCGCGTGCGTTGCTTCCGCGTCGAGGATCGGGCCGCGCAGCGTGATCGAGCCGTCGCTCGACGTCACCTCGATCGCGGAGGGGTGACCGACCACGCGGCCGAGCTCCGAGCGGACGCGTGCTGCGATCACCGCGTCATCGACGTTGGAGGATGGCGAGTGGACGATTCACTCGACGATGCCGTGTGCGCGGTAGGTTGCGTCGCGACGGGCGCGGCCGAACAGGCGGCCCTCGACGCGTACCGCGTGCGCGAGCGCGTTCACGATCCGGGATCGCCGCCGGCGGCCGCGTCTCGGGTCGAAGAAGTACATGAGGGTTGCACCGGCGAGGAGTCCGCGAGGGAAGGTCAGGAGCCTGGGCATGTTGCCACCTCGTGGCAATCGCCGCGCCAGTGGTTTCCCGTGCGTCGTCGCTCACGGTGAGTCCGCGAGCGCGATCAAGATTTCGTTCGTTCGCCGGCGATCCGGTGATCGAGCTGCTCGGGGACGTCGGGCCACGCCTGCTCGTGCTCGCCCTCGCGACAGCTCGTCGGGGAATCCTGGACCGACACGAATCCACGCGTCGTGCCACTCGGCTTGATCGGTCCTGAACACGTCGATCGCCACACTGCGCGGTGACGCCCGCGCGCCGACGCTACACGGAGCGCCCTCGGCGATCGGGCAATCGAGACGTTGGGGTGGCTGACATCTTGCTGCCACGCTCACCGCTGCGGGGGACCATGGATTCGTCGAAGATTCAGCGAGAGACACGGATCGGATCGACCGCTCCGGACTTCGTGATGCACGGAGCGCAGGGGCGGGTGCTCGGCTCGGCAGACACGCGAGGGCGGACGTGGGTGCTCGCGTTCGTTCGCGCGTGGAAGGTCCGAGACGACCAGATGCTACAGCCGATCCGCGCGCAGCTACGCGGGCTCGGCGCGATGTTGATCGTGATGTCCGACTCCGGCGTGTGGTCGTTTCATCCCGATGATGACCTCGAGCTCGTGGCGCCGGCGGGCGCGGAGGTGGCGGCGGTCGCGCGAAGCTATGGGGTCGCCCACGATGCGATCTTCGTGATCGACGGCGAGGGTCGCGTGCGGTTCGCGCACCGTTCCGACGAAGCGCTCGATCCGACGCTCGAGGTGGCACTCGGCGTGGCGGGCCGCGAGCTGATCCGGCCGCGGCCGATCCTGTTCAACCGCCGCGAGTGGGCCGTGACGAGCCTGGTGACCGGGTTCGCGTTCGCGTTCGTGGCGGGGTGCAAGCGGAGGAAGGTCGAGGAGGCGGCGCCCTCGGTCGAGCAGCGCGGATCCCAGGACCTGGACGTGGTGCTGAACATCAACGGGATCGAGCAGAAGCTGCGGATCGATCCGCGGGTCGGCTTGCTCGATGCGCTGCGCGAGCGGCTGGGGCTGACGGGCACGAAGAAGGGATGCGATCACGGGCAATGCGGTGCGTGCACGGTGCTCGTCGATGGCACGCGGATGCTGTCGTGCATGATGCTGGCGGCGGCGGCGCAGCGCACGAAGATCGTGACGATCGAGGGGCTCGCACGCGGCGACGTGCTGCATCCGATGCAGGCGGCGTTCATCGCGCATGATGGATTGCAGTGCGGGTATTGCACGCCTGGCCAGATCATGAGTGCAGTGGGATTGCTGGCCGAAGGCGTGGCAGAGACGGATAGCGAGATTCGCGAGTACATGAGCGGAAATCTCTGCCGGTGTGGCGCGTATCCAAACATCGTCGCCGCGATCCAGACCGCACGGAAAGGGACGTGAGCCGTGAAGTCATTCACGTATGTCCACGCGACCGACGAGGACGCCGCGATCGGAGCCGCACGCGCCGCGGGCTCGCAGTTCCTCGCCGGCGGGACGACCCTGGTGGATCTGATGCGGCTCGAGGTCGTGCGGCCGCTGACGATCGTCGACATCGGTGGATTGCCACTGGCAACGATCGCCGAGTCGGGGGCCGGCGTCCGGATCGGTGCGATGGCGCGCAATGCAGACGTGGCGCGGCACCCGCTGATCGCGAATCGGTATCCCGTGCTCGCGGAGGCGCTGCTCTCGGGCGCATCGCCGCAGGTGCGGAACATGGCGACGGTGGGTGGCAATCTGTTGCAGCGCACGCGGTGTCCGTACTTCCGAGATCTCGCGTCGCCGTGCAACAAGCGCGAGCCGGACTCGGGATGCTCGGCGATCGGTGGCGTCACGCGATCGCATGCCGTGCTCGGGACGAGCAAGCGCTGTATCGCGACGCATCCGTCGGACATGGCAGTGGCGCTGGTGGCGCTCGATGCGGTGGTGCACCTGCGCGCCGGGACCGGTACGCGGTCGATCCCGATCGGGCTGCTGCATACGCTGCCGGGCGATCGGCCGGAGGTCGAGAGCGTGCTGGTGCCCGGCGAGCTGATCACGCATGTCGAGCTGCCGGCACAACCGTTCGCGGGGCGCTCGACGTACGTGAAGGTTCGCGATCGGGCGTCGTTCGCATTCGCGCTGGCGTCGGCGGCGGTGGCGCTCGAGCTCGACGGTGCGACGATCAAGAACGCGCGGGTCGCGCTTGGTGGCGTGGCGACGAAGCCGTGGCGCAGCATCGAGGCAGAGCGGGCGCTGATCGGGCAGCGGCCGACACCGGAGACGTTCCGGGCCGCGGCGAAGGCGGCGATGGCCGACGCGAAGGGGCAGGGCGAGAACGAGTTCAAGATCGAGCTCGCGCGGCGGACGATCGAGCGGGCGCTGGCTCGCGTGGGAGGACGGCCATGACGGTCATCGGCAAGGATCTCGACCGGCTGGATGCGTGGCTGAAGGTGACCGGCAAGGCGACGTACGCCGCGGAGGTGGCGGTCGCGAACGTCGCACACGCGGTGATCGTGGGGAGTGCGGTGGCGTGCGGGCGACTGACGTCGATCAACACGCGGGCGGCGCGCAGCGCACCGGGCGTGCTCGCGGTGATCACGCCCGACAACGCGATGGAGCTCACCGGCGCGAACCAGAGGCCGGCGACCAATGCTCGGGTGTTGCAGCTGCTGCAGGACGAGGCGATCGTGTACGCGGATCAGCCGATCGCGGTGGTGGTCGCCGACACCCTCGAGCGGGCGCAGCACGCGGCGCTGCTGGTGGAGGCGCGGTACGAGGCGACGGCGCCGGTGATCGAGCTGGCGCTGGACCAGGCGTACGTCCCGGCGAAGGCGGGCCCGCGCGGCGAGCCGGCGTCGAAGCGCGGCGATGTCGATGCGGTGCTGCCGTTCGCGAAGGCCGCGATCGCGGCGACGTACACCACGCCCGCCGAGTATCACAACCCGATCGAGCCGCACGCGACGATCGCGGTGTGGCAGGGCGACGATCGGCTGACGGTGTACGACGCGACCCAGGGGATCTTCGGCGTGCGCCAGCGGCTCGCGGCGATCTTCGGGCTCGAGCTGCGGCACGTGCGCGTGATCAACCACTTCCTGGGCGGCGGGTTCGGCTGCAAGGGCACCCCGTGGTCGCACGTGCCGCTCGCCGTGATGGCGGCGAAGGAGGTGGGGCGCCCGGTGAAGCTGGTGATGACGCGGCAGCAGATGTTCGCGCTGGTGGGCCATCGGCCGATGACGGTGCAGCGTGTGGAGCTCGGCGCCGATGCGCACGGGCGGCTGGTCGGGATCCGGCACGCCGTGACGTCGGAGACGTCGCGGTTCGACGAGTTCGTCGAGCCGAGCGCGCTCTTGACGCGGATGCTGTACGCGTGCCCGAACGTGGAGACGAGTCACCGGCTGGTCAGGATCGACGTGCCGACGCCGACGTTCACGAGGGCGCCTGGGGAGGCGAGCGGATCGTTCGCGCTCGAGTCTGCGATGGACGAGCTGGCCTATGCACTGAACAAGGATCCGCTCGCGTTGCGATTGATGAACTACGCCGAGACCGATCCGGAGACGAACAGGCCGTGGTCGAGCAAGTCGCTGCGCGCGTGCTACCAGCGTGCCGCGGAGCGTTTCGGCTGGGCGCGGCGAACGCCCGCGGTGCGAACGATGCGCGACGGCAAGCAGCTCGTGGGCTGGGGGATGGCCACGGCGACCTATCCAACACGCCAGCTCGCCGCCTCGGCGATCGCGCGGATGCGGCCGAATGGCGCGGTGCTGGTGCAGGCCGGGACGCAGGACCTCGGGACGGGGACGTACACGATCATGACGCAGATCGCGGCCGACGCGCTCGCGCTGCCGATCGCCGCGGTTCGGTTCGAGCTCGGCGATACCGCGTTCCCGGAGACGCCGCTGTCGGCGGGCTCGTTCACCGCGGCGAGCACGGGCCCGGCGGTGAAGCTGGCGTGTGCCGCGCTACGCGACGAGCTCGCGCGGCTCGCGATCGCGGATCCGGCTTCGCCGCTTCATGGAGTCGCGGCGAAGGCGGTCACGGTGGCCAACGGCGCGCTGGTCGCGCACGGACGGCGAGATCCGTATGCGGCGATCGTGACGCGATCGGGGCGGGCGGAGGTCGCCGTCACGCAGCGCAGCGAGCCGGCGGCCGACCGCGAGGCGCACTCGACGCACGCGTTCGGTGCGCAGTTCTGCGAGGTCCGCGTCGACGAGGAGCTCGGGCAGGCCCGGATCTCGCGGTTCGTCGGCGCGTTCGCGTGTGGGCGGATCCTCAACGCGAAGACGGCGCGCAGCCAGCTGATCGGCGGCATCACGTGGTCGATCGGGATGGCGCTGATGGAGCACGGTGCGTGGGATGCGAGGACCGGGCGTGCGGTGACGCGCGACCTCGCCGACTATCACATGCCGGTCCATGCCGACGTGCCACCGATCGACGTGATCCTCGTCGACGAACAGGACCCTTACGTCAACGCGATCGGCGCCAAGGGACTCGGCGAGATCGGCAACACCGGCGCCGCGGCGGCGATCGCGAACGCGGTCTACCACGCGACCGGCAGGCGGATCCGCGACCTGCCGATCACCGTCGACAAGCTGCTCTAGCGTGTACGGCATACGTGGAGAGCCGTACGGACGAACAGCGCGAGGACCTCGGAATAACGCCATGGACGCCACACGACGCCAGCAGGAACGCCATCAGCGATCGCGAACGCGGTCTACCACGCGACCGGCAAGCGGATCCGCGATCTGCCGATCACGGTCGACAAGCTGCTCTAGCGTGTACGGCATACGTGGAGAGCCGTACGGACGAACAGCGCGAGGACCTCGGAGTAACGCCATGGACGCCACACGACGCCAGCAGGAACGCCATCAGCGATCGATCTTGGAGGCCGCTCCGCGAAGAATCTCGTCTGGCGTTCTTGATAGCGTCTCGTGGCGTTGTGGCGTTCGATCCGAAGCGGCGGTCGCGTCAACACTCGTGCTTCGTTCAGCCCAACGGGGGCTCCGCACGATCGTTTGGGCTGGTCGCGTCACGTCATCGCGGTTCGGTGGCGGCGCGAACCAAGAATTCGTCGACGGCGGCGAGCAGCTCGCGGTTGCCGTCCTGGTGATAGCCGGCCAGGGCGCGCGCGCAGTCCGGGAGGCGCTCGAGGAACCGCGGGACCACGGTCGCGTCGTCGACCGAAGCCGTCCACATGCCGTAGCCCTCTCGCTCGAGGTAGCGCGCGTTCAGCATCTGCTCGAACTGGCCGTCGAGCGGGATCGAGAGCATCGGCTTCTTCAGGAACACGGCCTCGCCCATGAGCGTGAAGCCGCCGCCGGCGATCACCGCGCGGCTGGTCGCGAGGTCGGTGATGAAGCCGGCCTCGCTGAACGGCAGGAACCGGAGCTTGCCGTCGCGCGCTTCTTGCGTGAGGCCCGGCCGCATGCCGTAGATCCGGCACTCGAGGCCGGTCGCGGCGAGCGCGGTCTGGAGCGCCTCGTTGGCGCCGGACTGATAGACCAGCACGTGATCGCCCGGTCCGGGCCGCGCGGCGAGGATCTCGGGGCGCAGGATCGGCGGGAACAGATAGGTGTCGGGCTTGCGCGGCGGCGGGCGAAAGAACGAGGTGATGTAGTAGGCGTCGCAGCCGGGCAGCTTGGTCTTGATGAACGCCTTCGTCAGCTCGAACGCGACGCGATTGTCGTCGATGATCTCCTCGGGCAGCGTGCAGCGGTGGATCACCTGCATGTTGTCGATCGACAGGATCGGCAGCCGGTGCGTGGTGCCATAGAAGTACGACCACGACTCGAAGTCGCTGATGACCACCTCGGGCTCGAGCTCGTCGATCAGCGCGAAGTAGGCGGCGATGTTGCGCGGCACCCCGAGCACGCCCTTGAGCACGTTCGACCACAGCGTCTTGCCGCGGCGCACGCGGTTCTCCTCGAGGACCATGTGCAGGCCGTGGATCGTGCTGACGCCGGCGAACCGCTTGCCGAGGAAGTCCGCGGCGCGACCCGAGGCGACGATCTCGAGGGTGTGCCCGGCTGCGAGCAGGTGTTCGAGCACCACGCGCGATCGCATCGCATGGCCCATGCCTTCGCCGGTCACGCCGTAGAGAACCTTCATCGCGGGCGATACTATCCAAACGTGCGACGTCGCGTGTGGTGCGAAATGCTCCCGTACGACGAGCTCGCGCGCCCGTCGATCGCGGGCTTGCTGGCGCGCTACCGCGTGGATCTGCTGCTCGCGGTCCGGCCATGGCAACTCGCGGAGGTCGCCGAGCTCGTGCGCCGGTTCCAGGGCGCCGGGGTGTTCGTCGGCGTCTGGCCGCTGCTCGCCGACGAGGACGGCCGGTGGGCCAACGGTGGCTCGTGCGGCAAGTTCATCGCGTTTGCCGACGAGCTCGTCGCGCGCGTGCCGTTCGCCGACGAGATCGTGATCGATCTCGAGCCGCCGCTCCAGCAGCTCGCGCGCTGGAAGGCCGGGCGCTCGGGTTGGCGACAGGCACCGGCGTTCTCGTATCGCACCGCGCGCGACGCCTACGTGACCGCGGCGCGGCGCTGGAACACCACCCATCGCGTCACGACTGCGGTCTTGCCGATGCTCGCGATGGAGCTCGGAGGCCAGTGGATGCAACGCGTCCTCGGCACGCCCGCCTCGGAGCTGGCCGTCGAACGCCACAGCGTGATGGCCTACACGTCCCTGTTCGAGGGCTGGTCACGCGGCGTCATCGACCGGCGCCGCGCCGAGACCTTGCTCGTCGGGTGCGCGCGCCTGTCACGGCTTCGGTTCGGTGTGCGAGCGGCGCTGTCGCTGGGCGCGGTCGGGCCCGGGGCGTTCGGCGACGAGCCGTCCTATCGCGATGTGTCCGAGCTCGCGCGCGACGTGATGCTGTCGCGCAAGGCGGGCATCGACGAGCTCTCGCTGTTCGAGCTCGGCGGGATCATGCGACGCGCCCCCGAGGAGGCCTGGCTCGAGGCCCTGTGTTCCGAGTGACCCCGAGGGGGGCTTCGTGTACGGTCCCGGAGTGAAGCCGTCGCCGATCTCTTCGATCCTGCTGCTCCTCGGGGCGGCCCTGTTGTTATTCGCCTGCATTTCCAAGTCGTGGTTCACGACCGGTGGAGGAGGAGACTTCTCGGCGTCGATCGGCCTCATCCGGGGCGAGAGCTGTCACGACGGCGAGTGCACCTCGATGACGATCTTCAGTGGACGGATGGGGTTGATGGGCCTGCTGGCGATCGTGCTGTTCATCCTCACGCTCGGAAGCGCGGGACTGGCGATTCCGACGGGGATCATGCTCCTCAAGCCCGGCCGCCGTGCGCTGGCGCTGGTCACCCTGATCATCGCCGGCGTCGCAGCGCTGATCGCGCTGGTCTTCATGACCCAGGCCTCGGGCCTGTCGATGGGGTATGCGGTCGGCTTGTTCTGGGCAGGTGCCGCCGCGGCGATCACCGGTTGCATCATGGCGATGACACGGCCGGGCGCGCCGCGAATGCAGCCGCAGATGGGCATGCACCCCGGTCAGCAGATGTACCAGCAGCCGCAGATGTATCAGCAGCCGGGCCAGTATCAGCAGCCGTACCCAGGCCAGCAGCCGTACCAGCCGCCAGGTCAGCAGGCGTACCAGCCGCCGATGCAGCAGCAGCCGGCGCCGCAGCCGCCACAGCAAGGCGCGCCGTGCCCGACCTGCGCGACTCCGACGATGTGGGTCGCTCAGTACGGGAGGCAGTTCTGCTCGCAGTGTCAGAAGTATCTGTGAGCTGATCGGTGGTCACCGCTCGCTCGCGATCGCGCCATCCTTCGCGATCCAGCGGAAGCCGCCGCCCTGCATGACGCAATCGTCGTTGACGTACAACCACTCGACGCCGGGCGCGGGTGCGAACGCGACGTGCATGTAGTCGCCATACTAGACGGCCCCGACGCGCTGCACGATTCCTTCGTTGCGATTCGGTGCGCCGATCGCAACGTCCGCGAAGTCATCGTCGTTGAACCGACCGTGTGCGATCGCCGCGCCAAGCGGCTCGGCGGAGTAGCAATAGAGGAGCTCGGCGCGCGTGGTCTTCGCCGGGACCCAGCGGCCGGTCTCGCCCTCGCAACCGCCACGCGGAGGAACGCCCGGCCTGCGGACTGCATCCGGACCCGCAACGACCATTCGTCGGTTCTTGCAGGTGAGCTGGAGCGTCGCCGGCTTGTCGAGATCGGTCAGCGCGAGCACGCCGGCGTCGGTCGCGGTGCCGAGGTAGCGCGTCGTCGAGACCACGGTCCAGTTGCCGATGACGAAGTCGTCGCGCCGGTTCGCGCCGGGGCGGACGACCCGCTTGCCCGACTGTTTCTCGACGACGAGCAGGGCTGCGTGATCGTGGCGCCGGAGCGAGAACGTCACGACCGTCGGCACCGCGATCATGCCCGTGTAGTAGCGACGGAAGACGACGGCCGGCGCGTTCGCGAGCGCGGCGGGGATCGGGGTCGTGGTCACCGCGGGTGCGGGTGCGGGTGCGGGTGCGCGTGCGAGTGCGGGTTTGGTCGCATCGGCGACCGTGTCGCGAGCATCGGCCGCGCTCGGCGCGCTCGACGGGCCTGGCTTGGCGTTCGGCTCGCACGCGGCGATCGCGATCGCCATCGCGATCCAGCGCATCACTGGGCTCCACGTTGGATGCCGCGAGCCCGACGACCGCGACCGCAACCCCCACCAGCGCTTCGAAGCATGCGCCGCATCATAGCGGCGCGAACCGTGCGCGGGCTACTTCACACGCTTCAGCGTCGCGCGGTCGCGGGAAGTGGCTCGAGGCGTGCGAGCAGCGCCTGAGTCTCCGCGGTCGACAACGTCGTCGAGGTGGCGCCGGCGGCGGTCACGATCTCGGCGATTTGGATCGACAGCGCGCCGACCGCATTCAGCGGATGGCGCGGATCACCCGGATGGTTCGCGACGCATGCATTGGGATACGCCGCGGGTAGCAGGCCCTCATGAATGCACCGATCCGCCGATCCACCGAGGTGAATGTTGATTCGAACGGCACGAGTGGGTGTGACGGGGTTCGTCCTCCTTGTGTGTGCCACGGCGGCCGCCGAACCGCGTCTCGGGGTGATGGCCGACGTCGGCGCTCCCGATGGGGCGAATGCATCGATCGTGTACCGACCCGTGCGCGCGCTCCGCGTGCACGGTGGTGTCGGACACAACTACGTGAGCCGCGGGGTGAGAGGCGGGATCACCCTCGTGCCGTTCGCGACGAGGGTCACGCCGACCGTGTCATTCGACTATGGCAGGTACTTCGAGGGTGATGCCAACCCGCTCGTACGGGTGCTCTCGGGCGACCCGATGTTCTCGTCATCCCAGCTCGACCGTGTCGGCTACGACTACGCGAACGTACATGTTGGCCTCGAGGCAGGTCGCAAGTGGTTCACGTTCTACGTGCACGCCGGGATGAGCCGGATCACGTCCGACCTCCAGAACCTGACGTCCGAGAGCTCCACGGTCACGTTCTCCGACGAACCGACCCTGACGATGTGGACGGTCTCGGCTCGCCTCGGCTTCATCTTCTACCTCGTGAAATGAGCACCATGTTCAAGTCCGCAGCGCTCGCATCCGCACTCTTCATGCTCGCCGGCTGTCCGTTCCTCGAGGTCGAGGTCGAGATCAGCGAGGTCTGCCTGACGTACGAGGAGGTTCGCGTCGAAGGGGTCGCTGGTGGGACGACGACGAGCAACCAGACGTTCGCGTTCGATGACCTCGCTCCGATCCACGACCTCCTCGAGCTCGACGCGAAGCTCCAGTTCGTGCGCGCCGAGCTACGCGCGACCTCCGGCGTGGCGACCTTCGGGTTCGTCGACGCCGCACACCTCACGATCGCCAGCGGCGATCCGGCGTCCACACTGCCGACCCTCGCGATCCTCGACTGCGATGGTGACTGCCTCGCGAACGGCACGACGCTCGAAGTCCCGGCGGCGATCCAGCACGATGCCGTCGAGTACGTGCGAGCCGAGTCGGTCGTGGTCGGGATCGACCTCGTGGGCGAGCTGCCCACGGAGAGCTGGACGATGGACGTCGACGTCTGTCTTCGCGGCAAGATCCGGTACGCGGTCGAGTAGGGTGTCAGAACGCGACGGGGACCGCGACGCCGAGCACGAGCGTGCGCGTCCATGCCGGAAACGACGAGTTGCGCTCGTCATGGATTCGATGACGATCCGACGAGCGACAGGGTGACCATCGGCTCGGCGAAGATGCTCGCGCGCGGGTTGCGTGGCACCGCCAGTCGGAACGCCAGCCGCGGGCCACGATCGTCGAAGCTGAAGTCGCTGCCACGGACCTCGGTCCGCTGGTAGCCCGCGCGCACACCGGCGAACGCCCGCATGATCGGAGCCGGTGGTATGCCGTGGCGTGCGTGTGGATCTCGAACGAGTCGGCGCTGGGCGCGGTGACGTCGAGCGAGCCGCCCACACCGAGCTGGAGGTTGTCGGCGATGAAGTAGCCGCCGCCGAAGGTGACCGCGTGCGATGGCGTGTCGCCGGCGAGCTGCGCGCTCGTCGAGAGCTCGCTCTGCCCACCGGCGCGAAGCTCGATCCGACCGGCGGCGGTAGGTGTCCGAGCGCGCCGTCGAGATCTCGGACGCGAGCAAGCCGAGCTGACCGACTATGCCGGTCGTCGACGCGCTGCGCGTAGCCGGCGGAGCGCGTCGTACTTGCGATCGTAGACGGCGTGACGCTCGGCCTCCGAGGCAAGCGGCCGGACGTCACCGTCGAGGATCTCGCGGCGCGCGACGATCGCGGCAGAGACGTCGTCATCGAAGCCCGGGATGAGCTGGAACTCGCCATCGTAGTGCCAGTGCTTCGCGGTGTACTCGGCAAGCGGGTAGTAGCTGCCGTTGCTGAGGTGCATGCGGTAGATGCCGAGCGCTTCGGTGCGAAGAATCGCGGGCGGCGCGGTGTAGCAGATGAAGCCCGCGCGGCAGCTCATCCGCTCGCGCGAGCGGAGTGCGGCGTGCTCGTAGCGCGGTCGTTCCTGCTCGAGTGCGGCGGGCATTCCGAAGGTGTGCCAGCGAATCGTGGTGGGAGATCCGGGCGCACGACGCAGCCGGACCTTCAAGGCACGGAGGACGTCGATCCTGATCCGCGTCAGGCCATCGGGGACGAGCAGCACGGGTTGCGGTGGGTCGGCCTCGAACGGCGTCGGGACGAGGTGAGGATCGCCGAGCAGGACGAGCGTTCCCGGGTGGCGCTGAAACGCGAGCCCCCACAGCAGGCGGCCGAGGAGGACGGCGCCGTCCGAGCCGGCGAGGAGGTGCCAGGTGTCGTGGAAGTAGTTCGTGCTGAATCGCACCGTGGTCTGCGGCCGAAGCGTGACGACCCGCAGCGTCGTGCGGTGGATCTCGAAGACGCGGAGGTGGACCTTGAGGGAGTGGGTGAGGGTCATGAGCGGCTCCGCTCGACGAGGAGGCCGTCGCCGTCGAGCTGATAGCTGTGAACGGGGCGGCCGCGCTCGAGCTGGTAGTGCGCGGTGCGGCGCGAGGCTTCGTCGGTGGCGCGGCGGGCGTCGACGCGATCCTGGAGGAGGTTGACGAGCCGGCGAAGTGCCTGGTCGAGGTTGGCCTTCTGCGAGCGCGCACCGGCGCTGCGGATCGAGATGCCCGAGGGGACGTGGTGGATGCGCACCGCGGACGAGACCTTGTTGACGTGCTGCCCGCCGGGGCCACCGGCACGACATGCGGTGATGACGATCGAGTCGCGCGGGATGGTGGTGAGGTCGGCGTGAGCGTCGTCGGCGGTGGGTTCGTGCAGCGTGACGGCCGCGAACCACCGCTTGCGCGAGGACCGCCCGCGCGTCGCGCTGCGATGGACGAGGACGTGAGTGCCGCACTCGTCGGCGAGCAGCGTGGCGTCGCCGCGCAGCCGCAGGATGACCGAGCGTGGTGCGCCGTCGTCGCCGTGAAAGATGACCTCGCGAACGCCCAGGCCGCGCTGTTCGGCGAGGTGCTCGAGGCGCGCGGCGAGCTGGAACACGAAGCGCCGCGCCTCGGCGGGGCCGACACCGGAGGTGATGATGAGGTCGAAGTCGATCATAGCTTCACCGTGACGATCGGCGTGAGGGCGGCGACACGCGTCGCCTGGTGGTGAGCCTCGAGGGCAAGGATCACCGGCTCGATGGCCTTGTAGGCATCGGGGTGCTCCTCGAAGAGCAGGGTCTTGTCGTCGCAGATCACGCGGCCGCCGAGCGCCGAGCGGACGACCTCGGTGCGCCGGTAGCGATCCTTCAGCTTCGCGACCGCCTCGCTGCGCGTCATCTTCCTGCCCGCGCCGTGAGCGACCGAGCGCAGGCCAGCCTCGGCGCCGGTGCCCTTCATGATCCACGATGGCGCGCCGCGACTGCCGAGGACGACGGTGAGCGCATCGGTGGGGGCCGGAGCCGCGCCCTTGCGATGGATCCATGCATCGGCGCCGTCGACGGGCTCGCTGCGGACGTCGTTGTGGGAGACATCGAACGTTCCGCGCAGCGTGTGATCGCGGAGGGTGCCGAGCGCGGACAGCAGGCGAAAGGCGAGCACGAGGCGATTGGCGCGCGCGAAGCGGCAGGCACCCGCGAGCTCTCCGAGGTAGTGGTCGCGCTCGCTGCCGCGGAGCACGCGAGTGGTCCAGGTCTGGGCGATCGCGGTGCCGAGCCCGCGCGATCCGGAATGGGCGAGCACGACGAGCGCGTCGCGAGCGAGGCCGATCGCCGCGGCGGCACCGGTGTCGAGCACGCGACCGACTCGCGAGATCTCGGCGAAGTGGTTGCCGCCGCCGATCGTGCCGAGCGCGGTCTCGAAGCCCGCGCGGTAGGGCGCCGAGTCGGCGCTGGCCGGGAGGCCGTCGTCGTCTGCCTCGAGCGCCGCGAGCCGGCGCAGGCCGTCGGGCACGCCGTCGAGATCGAGGGCGAGTGCGCCGCGCTGCCAGACCGCCTCGAACAGCGCGCACGGATCGACCTCGTCGAACAGCTCGGCCTCGAATGCGCTACGCAGGCGGCGCTCCAGGCGATCGGGCTCGGCGCGGTCGATCGTGGTGACCACGACCCGCGCACCGCACCCGGCATCGCCACCGACGAGGTGCGGGTGAACGACCTCGCGCGTCGCGACGACGGCACCGATCGGATAGCCCCGACCCGGATGGAGGTCCGGCATGCCGACGGCGCGAATGCAGCCCTCGAGCTGCGCGGCCGCGTCGAGCTGGCGCGTGGCCTCACTCTCCATCCAGACGTCGGGTCCGCTGATGAGTACCGATTTCATGACCGGACCCACGAGCGAGCCGCGTGCCACGCGCAAGTGAGCGTGTTTGTTGTGGTGTGGTTCGCAATGAACCACCTGGTGGTGATTCACGAGAGACCAGCAGTGGTCTATGATGACCCATGCGCAGGATGCTGCTGACATGGTCCGATCGCGGGATCGATGGACCGGTGCCCGCGCACCAGGCGAAGCGCCCGGCATCGGATCGAGGCCCGGTGCTCCGGTTGCTCGACGAGACCCGCGAGACGTATCACCGCGCCGTGGTGTTGACCGTGCACCAGGGCCTCGCGCGCTCGCAGGCACTGGCCGAGGACATGAAGGCGCACGTGGCGGAGGTCGAGGTGCGGGTCGTCGACGTGGAGGATCCGTCCGACTACGGCGCGTTGTTCGCGCAGCTCGTTCCGCTCGCAGGGGAGATCGATCGCAGCACCGACCGCTGGAAGGTCGACGTGCTGCTGTCGTCGGGCACGCCGCAGGCACAGACGCTGTGGGTGATCCTCGTCCAGGCCGCGATGCTGCGTGCGCGCATGCTGCAGGTGATCCCGGCAGCGTTCGTGCCGAAGCCGCATCCGCGCGCGATCCGCGAGGTGTCACTCGACATCGAGGGGTTCCCCGAGATCCGCGTGCTCCGGGAAGAAGTCTCGCGGCTGCGCGCCGAGGTGCGAGCCCGCGGCTCGAAGCTGATCGCCGGCAGCGAGACGATGCGCGCGGTGATGGACCGCGTGATCCGCATCGCGCAGAGCGAGCTTCCGGTGCTGGTGCTGGGCGAGACCGGATCCGGCAAGGAGCTCGTCGCACGTGCGATCCACGACGGCAGCCCGCGGGCCGGTGGGCCGTTTGTCGCCGAGAACTGCGGTGCGCTCGCCGAGAGCGTGCTCGCGAGCGAGCTGTTCGGGCACGAGGCCTCTGCATTCACGGGCGCGACCGCGCGGCATCGCGGACTGTTCGAGCAGGCGTCGGGCGGGACGATCTTCCTCGACGAGATCGGCGAGCTGCCGGCGCAGGTCCAGGCGATGTTGCTGCGCGTGCTCCAGGAGCGGACCGTGCGGCGTGTTGGCGGTGAGCAGGCGGTGAAGGTCGATGTTCGCGTGGTCGCCGCCACCCATCGCGATGTCGAGCAGATGGTGCGAGACGGACGGTTTCGCGAGGATCTCTACTATCGGCTTCGCGGCGCGACGCTGATCGTGCCTCCACTGCGCGAGCGCATCGGTGACCTGCCCGCGATGATCAAGGCGTTCCTGCAGGAGGCCACGATCGGCGGGCGCGCGCGCAGCCTCCCGATCACGCCCGAGGCCATGAGGCTGCTCGCGACGTATCCATGGCCGGGCAACGTGCGCGAGCTGCGCAGCGAGGTCCACCGCTGGGCGGTGTTCTGCGATGACGACGTCGCGCCGAGCGATCTCGCGCCCGAGATCCGCCAGGGCGGCTCCGCACGGGCGCCACGGCGATCGCCTGTCGCGCCGAAGCGACCCCTCTCGACGCTCGCAGCCGCCGTGCGCGACGCCGAGCACCGTGCGATCGCCGCCGCGCTCGAAGCCCACGACGACAACCTGTCGCGCACCGCGAAGTCGCTCGGGATCGAGCGCAACACGCTCAAGCGCAAGCTCACGGCGCTCGGGCTCTATCCAGAGCATCGCTGAGACGATCGTCGCTGCAAGCTCGCGACAATTCGCAGTGGTCCAGGCGAGCTCCCATCACCACCGACGAGAAACCTCGCGGTCGGTGAAGCCCTCCTGAGACGCGTAGAGATCAGGGCCGCCGGTCGGCCACGATCCACAACGCTCCGAGCTGGGCGCGCAGGTTACCGAGCTCGGCGGCGAGGGGGTCGTCGTGCGAGGCCTCGGCGATCAGCGTGACCAGCTCGTCGCGCCGCGCCGGTGCGAGCCGGTCCGCGATCGCGAGCAGCAGCATCGTCACGGCCTCGGCCTGCTCCGCACCGACGGCTTCGATCACGCGAGGAAACGCAGCGAGCTTGCGCACCGCGGAGCGCGCGGTCGCGAGCGCGTCCTGATGCGCCGTGCTGCTGGGAGCGCGCACGACCAGATGGGATGCAAGCGGCGCGACCGCGCGGGCGAGCGCATCGAGGTCGGCGATCGGGCCGAGCTCGTCGATGACCGCAGCGAGCCGGTGCGCGAGCCCTTGCAGATCATCCCCCTTGCAGCTCAGGCTGAAGCCGAGCGCGACGCCGAGGTCGCGACGCCGGAGCGCCATCCATCCGCGCGCGCGGCCGGTCGCCGGATCGAGCGTCTGCATCGCGCGCCACAGGCGGTCCGCCGCGATCCAGTGTGGTGGGTACTTGAACCTCGCGACATCGAGCACCAGCGCGAGGTCACCGGCCGCGTGATAGCCGCCGATCGGAGAGAAGTGGCCGGTGCCCGTCTGATCGATCGCGCCGCGATCGTAGGACGCGATGATCACGAAGTCTCCGCGCGCGGCAGCGACGAGGGTGGAGCGCCAGAGCGCGAGATCGCCGGTATCGGCGCGGTGGAGCTCGACTTCCGCGCCGTTGCAGCGGGCGAGGCAGGTGAGCTCGTCGAGGTCGAGCCCGCGCCGACGGATCTCGTCGAGCGAGACGCAGCAGTCGAGCAGGTCCTCGGCAAACCATCGCCATGGACCTTTCCACAGCCGGCCGGGATCGATCGCGAGCGCGTTGAGGGCGACCACCAGCGAGCCGAGTCCGCAGAACGCAGGCTCCGACTGGGTGTGGAACTGCTCCGCGAGCGGGAAGTAGCCATCGAGCCCGCCGCTCGCGAGCGCCTCGGCGAACAGCCGGCGGCCCTCGGGCGACGAGAACGCGATCGCCTCGGGGGGAAGCGGGCGGCGGTACAGGGTCTCGACCATCGGGCCCACCCTAGCGCGTGCCATCAACTTCGGGCAGCAGCGAGGAATCCGCGGTTGACCGCGATCGACCTTACTTCGTGCGGTACGCGTAGTGGTGCTGGTGCATCTTGCGCAGGAACGTGTCGTCGATGCGCTGCTCCGCGGCATCGCCGAGCACCGAATCGAGGCCGCAGTGCGGACACAGCGCCGTCTGATTCGAATCGACCCAGGCCTTGATCTCCGACGTCGCGAACTTCTTGAAGCAGAAGAAGCACGCGCATCGTCCGCTGGCTTCGAGGTGCGCTCGATGTCGAGAGGCTTGTTCCTTCGCGGCGACGTACATCGAGACGTCGATCGGCGGGGGTTTCGGAGTGGGCGGAGCCTTGGTGGTGGGAGCTTTGGTCGGGATCGTCATGGTGGCCGGCGGGCACACCGACGGAAGTCGTTCATACCATGCCGGCTCGTCGAGGACCGAGTAATTCGCGAACGGCACGAGAGCTGCGAATCCTGGTGACGAGATCGGCTGCCGCGCGGAAATCCCGTAGCCGCTAGACGCGTGCGAGCCACTCGGTGACGCGCTTGCGATTCGCGATCTCCGGGGCCATGTGGCTCGTGCGCACGATCTCGTGGAGCTGACTGCCGACCGCGATGTCGGCGATCGTGCGGTTGTCGCCGACGAGCCACTTGCGTGCTCCGAGCAGCGTCTCGAGCGTATCGACGTGACCGACGAACTTGGCCTCGACGCGGTCACGCGACATGCGAGCGAGGCCCTGCGCGGTCAGCTTCTTGCGGTACATGCCCTTGACTGCCCACGCGATCATCATCCGCTCGAGCTTCGGGCGGCCCTCGGCGAGCAGCGCGGCCGAGCGCTACTGGTGTAGGACGATGGCGGGCATGTCGGCAGTGTATCGGTCGCCGGCCCGCAAGACCGCGAACCCGCGTGTATCGAGTGACAGTGATACGGTGGAGTGATGCGGTTCGCGGTTGTCCTCGTGATGCTGGTCGGGTGCGGTCGTATCGGATACGAGCCGCGTGAGGCGCAGATCGACGCGCCGACGACCGACTCGCAGCCCGACGGACCCGTGGTCCCCGTATGCCCGGCAGGCACGACCGAGATCACCGCGGGGGCATCGGTGTGCGTCGAGCAAGCCGAGCGCGGCGGCGACACGTGGACGAACGCGAAGGCCGTGTGTAACGCCGACGGCCGGCGGCTGTGCGGCGACGCGGAGTGGCTCACCGCGTGCGTCGATGCCGCCGGGCTCGTCGACATGGCCAACGATGGCGGCGGCGCCAACCCGAACTGGGAATGGGTGGCCGAAGAGAGCGCGGGCGTCGCTCAGAAGCGAGGCTACGCGGCCTGTAGCGATACCGCCGCGCACGAGATCTTCGTGGACTCGTACGACTATCGTTGCTGCGTCGACAAGAACTAGACGCAATGTCGGTCAGATAAGAACGTTGACGTTGACATCGACTTGAACCTGAACATGAACGCCACCTTGGACGCTGACCTCGACGCGATCAGGTCATTTTCGTGAGCATCGCCACGATCCCTTCGAGAAGATCGATTCCGCGAGCCTAGACCGGCTCGCCCACCGACTTCATGACCCGCATCGTGTCCAACGCAGCAGCGGCTTCCATCGCCGAGCCGCGAGCGTGCGTGTAGAAGCGAGCCTGATCGACACTCGTGCGACGACCCGCTCCCTCGGCGATGTTTCGAGGCTGCGACTGTGCAGCGCGTAGCAGCTGATCGGCAAGCTCGGCAT
>Ga0299915_10000185_pt1 | contig 47781 bp, 45 predicted proteins | sample RVTome_13_FD_200263 | JGI IMG/M metagenome (GOLD analysis project Ga0299915, IMG submission 200263) | Soil microbial communities from uranium-contaminated site in the Upper Colorado River Basin, Wyoming, United States - RVT92D227 (version 2) ...
GACCGCATGACTTGTTCGCTTTATCGGGCTCATGCCCGACTTATACCACCCTTTATCGCCTTCGGCGACCCTGTTTTCATCCGCCCAGCAGAGCTAGGCGGTATTCAACAGGGTTTTTTATAAATTTGCTCCCCATTTTAATGATTGGCGAACAATTAATTTACGGAAAAGAATCATACTTATTCCTACGATTAGGAAAAATACTTTGTCCACGAAATCCCACATCTTCAGCACCTCCAATTTTGAGGGGACGCAAGGCCGCATAGAGGGGACTCTAAGGGGACGTAGTTAAAATCTTTAAATATTTTATCATCCCCTCCTGTAACTCCCTGTCCTCCAAGTTATTTAATATTTTTAACTGCGTCCCTTATAACCTTCCGATTGTATCTTTTCACTCATTCATCTTACAAACCACTTGACCCTGCCGCTAGCGGCCCCCTACCATTTCGGATATCTTTACTGATGGGGTGTCGTACAACGACACATCCCCCTTTAATAAATCTATATTTCGGTGGGGGACTTGAACCCTCGGACCCTAGAATCCTGGAACCCTTTTATCTCAAACTATGCCTCCATCCACCACGATGGTCTGGCCGGTGATGTAGTCGGCCTGCTGAGAGGCGAGGAAGAGCACGGCCCAGGCTACATCCTCGGGCTTGCCCATCCTGTTGAGCGCGGTGGAGCGGACAATGGCTTCCACCCGCTCCTTAGGCATCTTCTCCGTCATCTCCGTCTCGATGAGGCCAGGCGCTACGCAATTGACCTGGATGTTAAAGGAGCCGAGCTCCCTGGCCAGGGATTTGGTAAAGGCGATGACACCACCCTTGGCCGCAGCATAATTGACCTGCCCGGCAGTGCCGATGATCCCGCTGACCGATGCTATGTTGACGATCTTCCCTTGCTTATGGGGAATCATCTTGCGCACCGCCGCCCGGCAGCAGAGATAGACCGAGGTGAGGTTGACCTTTACCACATCCCCCCAGTTCCCCTCTGCCATCAGCATGAGAAACCCGTCCTTGATCATCCCCACGTTGTTCACCAGGATATCGATGCGCTTGCCTTCCTTCTCAACGTGGTCCATCAACTGGGTGACCTGGATAGCGTCGGTGACATCTGCTTGCACGGGCAGTATTGCGCCTGAAAACCCCTGGGCCGCCTTGACCACCGCCTGAGCAGCCTTCTCATCCCGGGAGTAGTTCATGAAGACCCGGCACCCGCGCTCGGCCAGCAGCAGGGCGATGGACCTCCCGATCCCCTTGGAGCCTCCGGTTACAACAGCTACCTTTTCTTTAAAATCCATATGCCTCTCCTCACCGCAGGGGCCGCATCCGCGGCCTTTTCATCCTGCCGGCCAGCTCCCAGAGCGGGCCCCGCAGGCCGAACTTGCGCATCCCCTCCATCAGGGGAGGCGAGATGTTAATCTCCAGACCGGGGACGATCCAGCCGCGGCGCGCCATGGCTGCCTCGGTGATTGTCTCGATGAGCCGTTCGGACCCGATCAAGGGGGAGATATAGAACCTCGGCTCCAACAGGTCGTCATCCCGCGCGATGATGCCCTCCTGCACAGCTACCTCCTGCAAGGCGGTATGGGGATAGATCCTGATCCCCTGCATGACGATCACTGCTGTCGGGGAGAGGCAATCCATGAGTGCAAAGGACTCTTGCAAGGTGGCCTCATCCTCCCCCGGACCACCCAGGAGCAGATACAGGGCAAAGGGCAGTCCAGCCTCTTGACAGTGCTCTGAGGCGCGCGCGATATCCTCCTTTTCGAACCCCTTGCCATAGGCCCGCAGCATCTTTGCCGATCCTGCATCGATCCCCAGCTCCAGCCCCTGGCATCCCGCCTTGGCCATGAGCGCAATGATCTCGGCGGTCAGGAACCGGGGATTGACAAAGGCGGTCCATTTCACGGCAACCTCTTGCGTGATCATCTCTTGACAGAGGGCAGCTGTATAGTCCTGCGGATAGTTGAAGATGTCGTCGACGAAATAGATATAGTCCACCCCTTGTTCCGCCTGGAGGTCCTTGATCTCTTGCACCACCTCCGCAACGGCCCTCTTCCTGACCCTCTTTCCCTCCAACAGGGGATAGGTGCAGTAGATGCAGTCGAAAGGACACCCCCTTTTGGTCTGGAGGTTGGCCATCCCTCCTTCCTGCAAATATCTAGCGGTATCCAGGATGCCCTGGTCAGGGGCATGGAATGACGCCAGAGGCAGGGGCGGGATAAACCCATCTTCACCCTTGCTCAGCACCCCGGGGATGCCCTGGGGGGAAGCACCTTGTTCCAGGCGGCGAACCAGTTGCACCATGCTCTCCTCCCCCTCTCCTACAACCCCGAAATCCAGATCCACGCGCTGCATCAAAGGGATAGGGGCCAGGGAAAAACCGGAGCCGCCGATGACGAGGGGGGCCGAGGTGTGGCAACGCACGATCGCCACGGTCTCCTCCAGCTCCGGCAGGTACGATATAGAGGACGGGTAGGTGAGGTTGTCCAGATTTCTCAGGGAGATGCCGATCACCTCAGGGGGAAAATCCGCCGCGATCTGCATCACATCATCTTCGATCGCTGCGGAGAAGCAGAGGTCTATGGCCCGGACGTCGTGGCCCGATTGCTTGAGGGCCTTGGCGATATAGGCGAGGCCCAGCGGGGCAACGGGATAGGGCATCCTTTCCCTATTGGCCGAGATCAGCAGAATCCGCATATGCTATTCCCCTAGCCTTGAACTGTAAAAAAATTCATATCCTCTCCCCCTGTCGAAGATCCCGCCGTCTTTGCGGCTGGGAGGGAGAGGATATGTCCCGCTCCACTTTGCATAAATCAGGGAATACGGGATGTGTCGCAAGGTGACACAGGTGAGGGGGGAACATTATATCCACCCTCACCCCCCCCTCTCCCGCCAGCGGGAGAGGGAGATATATCGGATTTTTCCCGCCTCGCTTTGGCGTGGCGGGATTGATTGGAGTTGAGCCATCATGGGTAATTACCCTAACGAGCCAGTTGTTGACGTGAAATAGGTTCTTGATACAGAAAAACACAAACAAGGGATTTAGTCAAGGAAGGCCAATCAGGATCGACAACGCACGCAGGGAGGTATCGCGTCTCAATCCCGCTCTGCTTTTCGCCTCTGGAGGGTCTCCAGGAAGGCCTCTATGCGGGTCCGGATTTGGGTCTCGGAGTAGAATCTCGGATCCCCCATGTCGGACTCGAAGATCAGGGCTGGGGTCCCCGTCTTTTCGGTGATGATCTCCTTGAGCGCATAGACGGCAAAGGAGACAGCCTTGCAGCTGCGGTTGACGAACATGAGGCTCCCGTTCAGGGAGTAGCGCTGGAAGAGATCCAGGGCCATCTTGGCCCGATCCTCCAGGGTGCGATTGGAGAAGACCGAGCAATAGTTCTCCGCCAGGGTCTCCAGGGGATCTTTGGTTGTATCGAACTCATAGCTCCAGGCGTGGACATAGAGGGAGGTAAGGATGTTAGCGCCGTAGGCTTTGAGGAGGTTGAAGTGATCGCGGAACTTAAACCAGATGGGGAGGTTTTCCCAGTAGAGGCGAAATTGCTCGTTCTCCACCGCGCCGATACCCTGGTCCGCTTTTGACTGCACCTCTGCGCAGAGGGTCTGATAATAATTCACGGCTTGCGGCGTCCCCCTCAGATAGACGATGATGGCCATGTTGATCAAGGCATCGAAGATGCTGATGGGGGAGGGTTTGTAGGCGGCCATGTCGAGAAAGCGCCGGTACAGAAGGCTCGCCTCTTGCGAGCAGGCCATCACCTCGGCGAGGCGGTCATAATCATATCTTTTGCCGGTGAGCCTTTCCAGGGCCGCGACCAACTCCCGGAGCTGTCTTACGCAGTACCGGATGATCTCCTTGCGCGCCCCGGGATCGCGGATCCACTGGGGGGTATCGAAGACGAAGAAGGGGGCCTGGTACTTGCGGGAGAGGACCTCAAACCACTTGGTGAGGGTAAAGCACTGGGCGTTGCAGGCCAGGAGGAATGCGGGGTCGGGGATCCCACCCCTGGGGCTTCTGCCGGTGATCCGGTATCCCAGGTCCGAGCGGGCATAGGCGCAGAGGTGGCTGGTATAGCCCTTCTTCTCCATGGCCAGGGAGAGCTCTGTCCCCATCCGCTTGGTGAGGCAGGCCGCGGCGTGGTTCTCCGGATAGACGGGGATGACGTCATGGGCCACAAAGAGCTCCACCGGCGATACCGCGGTGGTATAGGCCACGTACCGCCCCTCTTCGCGGGCCGCGCATGCGTCCTTGAGATACGCCTCAGTCAACTGCCTGGAGAGCTCGTGTGCCGATGCCTGCTGTTTTTGTTTTCCCGGCTGCTTACTCATCGTTTAATGCCCCTCCGCTTGATCATCGATTCACAAAATGCCTGCACCCGGGTCCGCATCTGGGATAGGCGGGTGGTCTGGTATTCCGTCTCCAACTCCAGAAAGGGTATCCCCTGTTCCCGCATCCGCGCCCTGATATCCGGCAGGTCGTAGTCCTGCGATTCGCAGTACTTTATATGGCAGTAAAAGATCGCCTCCGCCCCTGCCTCGCGATAGAGCGCTAGTAAATCGCTATAGATCCTCTCCGGATCGGCGTTGATGGGGCTGAACAGGGGCTTGCACAAATGCCGATCAGCTAAGGCCTCGGCAGGGTCAGACCCTAGCTCGATGTCATGATAGATATAGCGCGAGGCAGTGCAGAGAGTGTCTGCGATGATGTTCCCCTTTATCTGGTCGATCATGTCGTAGATGATCGGAGGTTCCACCACAATCCCGGCCATGATCACCTTAAAATATCCTTGCTGATCGGCAAAGCGCGCCTTATCTCGCTCAGCCCAATCTACAACCTCTTGAAGCAGGCGATTGTGCTCTGCCTTGTCCATGCAGAAGCACGCCTTGACCATATCGAAGAACTCCCTGTTGGTCATCAGGCCAGGGGCCTGCTGTTTGATGGCGTAGAGCCGTCTCAGCAAGGCGCGGTTCTCATTGTACAGGCGAAAACTCTCCCATAGCGCCTCGTCGGTAATCTTTTGGCCTGTGTATCGCTCCAGAGCTGATCGCATTCTCCGGCACTCCTCAGCATACCACGCGCAAGCGCTCGCCCGGGCCACCTGCCGGGGGGCCAAAAAGTTTTCAAAATAGTGATCGGGGAACTTCCGTTTCCAGATATCGCAGAGATGCTGGGTGGTATCACAGACCTGGGCAAGGACAAACCCGTCGAAAAACGCTGCCTGATAGCCGATGACCAGCTCCAGGTTGCTCCTGGCCAGGGAGCACGCGTTGTCCGGCAGCAGGGCCGAGGAGTGACGGAGGGGATTATTCGTCCCCAAGATCAAAAAGGGGTGCAGCCCCGCGGCATGGATCAGCTCCTCAGGCACATCCGCCAAGGTGCTGCCGATGATCCGTTTCTTCTCTCTGAGCTCCGCCAGACAACCATAGGGGTCATTGGCGATCTCGATTAATCTCGATAGGGCTTTTGGTTTCATCCCCGGCTTCTCACTAGTAAATTACCCCGCCAATCCCGCACCAGTTTGTATAAAAATCTGAATATCGGGATGTCGCTGTGCGACAGGGCGGTGGCTTCAGGGGTCTAGGGGTCTAGGGTTCCATCCCGCTCCTTAATTCAGATTTTATGGACAGCGGAGTCCCGCAAAGCGGGAGGATTCAAGGGTTCGAGTGAACGGCATTCAAATGACCAAAGGGTCACTGGCTAAAGAGCCACCTTCGGCTTCGGCATGTTTGTAAAACCCTTGGCCCCTTGGACCCTAGAACCCTTTTAGGACAAAGATCGAACGAAAGTCTTTGCCTAACGGCTAGGGTTTTGCCCCCCGAATGGGACAATCATTCCTTGTGAACCCCTTTCAAAGATAGCCTTGAGGCACCAATGGTGTCAAGGAAGATAGGTCCCGCCAAAAGGCGGGATTGAAACCCTTTTACTGGCGACCCAAATGCTTCGCCTAAAAGTAAGGGGGTGCTCCATGAAGGGGAATAATGAAGAGATCTTCTGCCAGGAGGGTATTGTAGAGCGCCCTGTTTTATTGTATACATGGGTGCAGCCAAAGACCAGATAAAAGTCTTCCATCTCTTTTTTAACGACAGATAGCTATACAAGAGATGGGAGGGAAAGGGTGGGCAAGATAGCTAGTGATATCCATATAGGGGAGATACTCGCGAGAAATGCGCGCTTGTACCCCCTCGATTGCGCACTCATCGAACGCACCCCGGCGGAAAAGAAGCGGAGGGCGATCACGTGGCAGCAATTCGATGCTGCTGCAAACCGCTGTGCTCATGCCTTGATCAAGAGGGGGATCAACAAGGGGGACAAGGTCGTTCTCCTCATGATGAACTCCATCGACTGGCTGATCGCTTACTTTGGGATCATACGGACAGGGGCGTGGGCGGTGCCGCTGAACTTTCGCTTTACCGCCAAAGACATACAATACTGCGTGGAGGTGGCCGAACCTCGGGCGATGCTCTTCGGGGAAGAGTTCATCGAGCGGATAGATGCGATAAAAGACGCGATGCCCACCATAGAACACTACGTCTTTGCGGGCAGGGATGTGCCTGCCTATGGCGAACCCTTGGAAAAGATCCTCGCATCCTCCTCAGCCGATCCGCCTGGAATTGAGATTACGTATGACGATCCCTGCGGTTTGTATTTTACGTCGGGGACCACGGGCACGCCCAAGCCGATCCTCCTCACCCATAAGAACATGGTCAGCGCCTGTATAACGGAGAATGCCCACCACCATCAGACACGGCGCGACACCTTTATCCTCATCCCCCCCCTGTACCACGCCGGGGCCAAGATGCACTGGTTCGGCAGTTTCATCGTCGGCGGGCGCGCCGTCATCTTGCGTGGTGTATCCCCTGAGTATGTATTGGAGGCTGTCAGCGAGGAACAAGGGACCATAGTCTGGCTCCTCGTCCCTTGGGCCCAGGATATACTGCTGAAGTTCGATAGCGGCGAACTGAAGCCGCGCGATTATGATCTCAGCCAATGGCGGCTCATGCATATCGGCGCTCAGCCTGTCCCGCCGGCGCTCGTAAAACACTGGAAGCGGTATTTCCCGAACATGGCCTATGACACCAATTATGGCCTTAGCGAGGCCACCGGACCCGGGTGCGTCCACCTCGGCATGGAGAATGAACATAAGATCGGCGCCATCGGGCTGCCCGGCTTTAACTGGGAGACCAGGATCGTGGATCCGGATGGCAACCCTGTTCCCCAAGGGGAGGTCGGGGAATTGGTCGTTCGGGGTGATGGGGTGATGAAAGAATACTACAAGAACCCCGAAGCAACCGCCGCTGCCTTGAAAGCGGGATGGCTCTATACGGGTGACATGGCTCGGCAGGACGATGATGGATTCATCTTTCTGGTCGACAGGAAGAAAGACGTCATCATCTGCGGCGGAGAGAATATCTTCCCCGTCGAGATAGAGGACTTTTTACACACCAACGCGACAATAAAAGATGCCGCGGCAATCGGTTATCCGGATGAACGATTAGGCGAGATTGTGGCAATAGTCATCGAGGTGGTGCCCGGCCGGACCATCACAGAGGAAGAAACCCTCCGGTTCTGTGAAGCCCTGCCCAAGTACAAAAGGCCGAGGAAGGTCTTTTTTGGTGAGATCCCGCGAAATCCGACCGGCAAGATAGAAAAACCGAAACTGAGAAAAAAATACATCGGCATTGAAGAGGCGTTCAAGGCATAGCGCGCGGAGGATAAAGGGACAGAAGATGAGGAGGTCGTACTGCGCATAGGGCCCACTCGCTCGTGGGCCTTTTAATTTCGTAAAGCGATGCAGGGAATCACCGACATATTGGTCACGGGGGCTGAAGAGATCGGGATCACCTTGACTGCCCCGGTGGTGGAGAGCTATCTCTTTTATATCGAGGAGCTGAAAAAATGGAATAGGAAGATCAACCTCACCTCCTTAACAACGGACAGGGAGATAGCGGTGAAACACTTCCTGGATTCCCTCACCGTTGCCCCGTTTCTGCAAGGGGCGACGCAGGTCCTGGATATCGGGACAGGGGCGGGGTTCCCCGGATTACCCCTGAAGATCCTATCCCCCTCGATCGAATTGGCCCTGCTGGAATCCTCGCAAAAGAAGTGCTTCTTTCTGCGCCATATCGTCAGGGGACTAAGGTTGCAAGGGGTAGCGATCGTCCATGGCCGAGCCGAAGACAAAAAGATTACAGAAAGATACGCCAGGGGTTTTGATCTGGTCCTCTCGCGGGCCTTGGCAGACCTGCCGACCTCCCTGCAGCTCGCTTTGCCCTATACCAAGGGGGGAGGGCGTATCGTGGGGATGAGGGGAAGGCAGGGCGAGCAAGAGCGAGATGAAACGGATTGGAACGCATTGGGTCTGCAATTGATCGAGATGCGTAAATTGACCCTGCCCTTCGTGAAGGAGCAGAGGGTCCTGTTGCTCTTTCAACGCACTGAGATATAATCCGCGGCCCCCTACTGTCGCCTTGCGACATCCCGTCATTTATATTTTAATAGAAAGTTGAGAGGGACATTAGGATATTTTTATGGAGGGGGTGTCGCATAGCGACACAGTGAGGGGGTAACCATAATTATATCCGCCTGCACATCAACCCACCCCAGCAAATTCCCCCTTTCCAAAGGGGTGCGTTTATGATAAGTAACGAAGGATCAGAGGAGCTGCTCTAAAATAAAATAATGGGAAAGGTCATCAGCATCGCCAATCAGAAGGGGGGGGTGGGGAAGACGACCACCGCAGTGAATCTTTCCGCTTCCTTGGCCATGGCCGAGATAAAAACCCTCTTGGTGGATGCCGATCCCCAGGGAAATTCCTCGAGTGGCGTAGGCTATACGAAGGAAGACATAGGGGAAAATCTCTATCACGCCATGATAGGGGAGGCAAGCATCAGGCAGGTCATCAAGGATACCGAGATCCCTCATCTGAAGATAGTCACTTCCAATACAGACTTGATCGGGGCGGAGATCGAATTGATCAACGAGATCGCCAGGGAGAAAAAATTGAAGGAAATCTTGAAAGAGGTGATACCCGAATACGACTTTATCTTTATCGACTGCCCGCCCTCCTTGGGACTCCTCACCGTCAATTCTCTGACTGCCGCCCACTCCGTGCTCATACCCCTGCAATGTGAATACTATGCCATGGAGGGATTGACGCAACTGTTAAAAACCATCAGGATCGTCAAGGAGAATCTCAATCCAGATCTGCAGATCGAGGGGATCTTGCTGACTATGTACGATCTGAGAAACAACCTCTCCCAGCAGGTGGCCGACGAGGTGCGAGCCCACTTCAAGGGGAGGGTCTTCTCTACCATCATCCCGCGAACTGTCAAGTTGAGCGAGGCGCCCAGCTTCGGGAAGCCGTGCATCCTCTACGACGCCGAGTCCAGGGGGGCGCAGAGCTACGTTGAATTGGCCCAAGAGATCCTCAAGAACGGGAAGAGGAATTATGGCTAAGCGAGCTGCCTTAGGCAAAGGTTTGGGAGCCCTCTTGCCCCAAATGGAAAAGGGGGAGAGGGGAGACCTCCTGCAGTGCAATATTCATGAGATTCATCCCAGCCCCTGGCAGCCGCGGAGGCTCCTCCCCGATGAAGGCATTGAGGAGCTTGCCCAGTCGATCCGTGAGAAGGGAATCCTGCAGCCTCTTGTGGTGCGTAAAAGCGGGGAGGGATACGAAATCATCGTGGGGGAGCGGAGGTGGCGGGCAGCCAAGCGGGCAGGTCTCACCAAGGTTCCCATCCTCATCAAGGAGGCCACCGATCAGGAGGTCATCGAGCTGGCCCTCGTAGAAAACCTCCAGCGTGAAGACCTCAACCCCCTAGAGGAGGCACAGGCGTATCAGCGGCTGATCGCGGAATTCGCTTACACACAAGAGGTCTTAGCCCAACGCATAGGCAAAGACAGGTCCTCCGTGGCAAACACCCTGCGTCTGCTCAAGCTTCCCGACGAGGTTAAGGATGCCCTGGAGAGAAACAAGATCAGCATGGGGCACGCCCGGGCGCTCCTGGCCCTGAGAAATGAGGTGGAGCAGGTTTCCTTCTGCCGTAAGGTCGTAAACAAGGGCCTCTCGGTGCGCGAGACAGAGGACGGCATAAGGCATCTCCTCGAGACCAAGACGAGCCCCCCCGTCCGAGAGAGAGAAATCCCTGAGATAGATGCCCTTCGGGAGGAGTTGCGTCATATACTCAAGACCCAGGTGAGGATAAAGATGAGAGGGGAGAAGGGTGCCATCGAGATCGAGTTCTACTCCCTGGACGATTTGGAGAGGATCTTAGAACTCTTACGAAGAACAAGGGCATTATAAAGCTGAAGAGCCGAACAATAGCACGGCGTATAGATACCATAACTGAAAGAGGAGGAATTCTATGTTGGACAAGAAGTCGAAAGAGGGCAAGGGAACGGATGCTCTGGAGCGAAGAGAGGTGAATGCCTTTATGGGGGCGGAGACATTCTTTGAGGGCAAATTGACCTACACAGGGGCAGTGCGGCTGGATGGTCGTTTCAAAGGCGTGATCCGCAGCGATGATACGCTGATCGTCGGGGATACAGGGAGGATCGAGGGAGAAATCCATGTCGGGATCACCATCATCCAGGGTGAGGTAGTGGGCAATGTCTACGGCAAGGAGAGGGTCGAACTCCACCACCCGGGCAGGATGATCGGGAATGTAACCGCCCCTGTCGTCATCATGGACGAGGGGGCGATCTTCGAGGGAAACTGCAAGATGAAAGAGAAGAAGAAGGAGGAAAAGAAGGAAATAAAGAAGGAGGAGAAAAAAGAAGAGAAGGGGATAGGTATATTCGCACACAAGCCAGAGCCCGGGGTCAAGGCAGAGGATAAAAAGTAAGGAACGGGTTGCCAACCCGTGAAGCCTTCTCACTATTCCAAAAAGGTGATGCTCAAGGCACAAGGGAACATACGGATTCAGGTTTTTTGGTAAAAAATAACGTCAACATAAAGCGTACTGTTAACGATAAGAAGAAGGGTATGGCAGAGGAGAAAACGACATAGATATAGTTAAGGGTCTGGTGGGATCAGACTTGTGATATCGCTTAAATCCCGTCCAAGCGGGACTATACCGACTCGCCCCGATAGGCGACATCACAAAATATCAGAAGGGAATAGGATAATGAATATTGCAAAAGAAGAAGCGAAAAAATTAATTGAGAAATTACCTGATCAAGCAAGCTGGGATGACATTATGTATGAGTTCTACGTTAGAAAAAAACTAGAAGTTGCCTTGAAAGCCGCTGAAGAAGGGCTGGTTGTTCCTCATGAAGAAGTCAAAAAGAGGTTTTTACCATAGTGAAAATCGAATGGGCTGAACCGGCCGTAACTGATCTGGAAAGTATACAAGAATATATTGGAAAGGATTCAGAATATTATGCTGCGCGATTTATTAGTAGAATTATAGTCGCGGTCGAAAGACTTAAGCATTCCCCTGAAATAGGCAGAAGGGTCCCGGAAGCAGAAGAGAAAGAAGGCAATATCCGAGAACTTCTGTTTCAGAACTATCGTATTATGTATCGCGCAGAGCCTCAGCGAATTTTGGTTTTAACCATTATCCATGCGGCACGAGATATTTCCTTACAGGAACCAAAACCGTGGGACGTCGTCTAACAACAGGTCAAAAAATTATCATCTAAATGTTATCGCGCTTCTCTTGCCTTTGAATATTTACCACGACCTCTTTCTCCTGCCTACCTAATCACACCCTTGATAATTTTTCCCCCAACCCTCCTCCCCTGCTTCTTCTCCCCCCAATCTGGTAAGTATGTCTATATCCATTTGCAGAGATCGTAATTAATTAAGGTTGACATCCCCAGGGGTAGGGATTATAACAAGATAATAAGAGTACCAAAAGGAGTTGACCATGCGTGAAAAAGTAGAAGAGGTATTAAAAAAGATCAGACCAAACCTCCAGGCTGATGGTGGAGATGTGGAGTTGGTTGACGTGACTGATGGAGTGGTCAAGGTCAGACTGACAGGGGCATGTGGAACGTGTCCCATGTCCACCATGACCCTCAAGATGGGGGTTGAGCGAATCTTGAAGGAGCAGATCCCAGAGATCAAGAGGGTGGAAACCCAGTAGCCATAAGACGTCCTGAACTCTCCCCTGCATACGATGGAGAGCATATCCCTCCGTGCCCCGGCCAAGGTAAACCTCAGGTTAGAGATCCTGGGCAAGAGGCCTGATGGCTATCACGAGGTTACGACCTGGATCTATCCCATCAGCCTCGCCGATGAACTTCACATCGAAAAGGTTGAGATGGGACGGATAACCATCTCATCCGCCTCTCCCGGGCTTCCTCTCGGGGAGGAGAACCTGGTCCATCGTGCTGCCGCCCTCTTTATAAAGGAAAGAGGCCTTTCAGGGGGGATAAAGATAGAGATCATCAAGCATATCCCCCTGGCCGCAGGGTTGGGGGGAGGAAGCAGCGATGCCGCTGCTGTTCTGAAGGCCATGAACATCCTGTGGGGGAAGGAGATTCCCCCCGAGGGTCTGATGGAGCTGGGGGCGCGGATAGGGGCGGACGTCCCTTTTTTCGTTGTCGGACAGGGCGCAATCATGGGGGGCAAGGGAGAAAGAGTGCTCACAGTCCTCCCCCCCTTGAAGGCCTGGCTGGTATTGATCAATCCGGGACTCCCTCTCGCCACGAAGGACGTGTATGAACAAGGGAAATGGGGGTTGACAAAGGAGGAGGGGGATACTAGAATCTCAATGCCCCCGCAACAGCTTGAAAAGATGGGCAAATTCCTCCACAACGATCTGGAAGGACCGGCGATGGAGTTGATGCCCGTCATCGGAACTATTAAAGAAAGGCTGCACGAGGCAGACGCAAGCGGCGTCTTAATGACGGGGAGCGGGCCTACTGTCTTTGGGCTCTTTAGTAAGGAGGCCGAGGCACGGCAAGCGGCAAGAGATCTGAAGATGGAGCAGGGATGGATCTGCCTTGTCGCCAATACTTTCCCCGATGAATAGGGCAGTTGGGGTGTCGTCAAGCGGTAAGACACGGGATTTTGGATCCCGCATTCGGAGGTTCGAATCCTCCCACCCCAGCCAATTTTTATATGATGATATATGAATTAAGGTGCTTTTAAAAAATGTTATCTGCCGACAGCCCCATAAAGATATTTTCTGGAAATTCCAATCCTGACCTGGCGGAGAAGATCTGCAGCTCTGTAGGGGTCCCCCTCGGCAGCGCTCAGGTGAAGACCTTTAGCGATGGTGAGATAGCGGTGGATCTAAACGAGAGTGTCCGGGGTCTCGACACCTTCGTCGTGCAATCCACCTGTCCCCCCGTCAACAACAACCTGATGGAACTCCTCATTATGATCGACGCCCTCAGGAGGGCCTCGGCAGAGAGGATCAATGCCGTCATCCCCTATTATGGGTATGCCAGACAGGACCGCAAGGTAGCCCCGAGACAGCCTATCTCAGCCAAGTTGATAGCCAACCTGATCACGGTGGCCGGCGCCTCTCGCGTGCTGACCATAGACCTCCATGCTGGGCAGATTCAGGGTTTCTTTGATATCCCCGTGGACAACCTCTACGCCTCTCCCATCGTCCTCGATTATCTGCGCAGCAAGTTCACGGATGATCTGGTGCTCATAGCCCCTGACGCCGGGGGGGTAGAGCGGACCAGGGCCTTTGCCAAGCGGTTAGACGCCTCTCTGGCCATCATCGACAAGCGGCGGGAGCGGGCCAACGTCGCCGAGGTCATGAACATCATCGGTAAGGTCAAGGGAAAGATATCGGTGATCCTCGACGACATGGTAGATACAGCCGGGACGCTTACCCAGGCAGCGAAGGCGCTCAAGGAGCACGGTGCCACGGCCATCTTTGCCTGTTGTACCCATCCTGTCTTGTCGGGCAGCGCCATCCAAAAGATAAATGATTCTCCTCTTGAGGAACTTATCGTGACCGATACCATACCCATTAATCAAGAGGGGAGCGGCTGTAAAAAGATAAAGGTTCTCTCTGTGGCTGACCTGTTTGGTGAGGCGATAAAGAGAATCCATAACAATGAATCGGTCAGTTCCCTGTTCGTATAAATGAGATGAGAAGGAGTAACAGATGGAAAAAAGATCGTTAGCAGCGCAGTGGAGAGAGGGAAAGGGGAAAGAGGAGGCGCGAAGACTGCGCAATCAAGGGTTGATACCCGCCGTTGTCTATGGGCAGCGCGCGGAAACCATCCCCGTAACCCTCAACCCTCAGGAGTTAGCCAAGGTCCTGCACGGGGGCGCTGGAGAACGAACCCTGATCAATCTTACCATCGAGGGGTTACAGGATGGCCCTATCACCAAAACCGTTATCCTCAAGGAGAAACAGGTAGATTCCTTGAAGAGAAATTGGCTGCACGTCGACCTGTATACTATTGCCATGGACGAAGAGATCAACGTCGGTATCCCGGTCCGCATCGTGGGCAAGGCCGCAGGGGTGACGGTACAGGGTGGAATTCTGGAACAGGTCCTCAGGGAGATCGAGGTGAAGTGCCTCCCTTCGGATATCCCCTCCAGTATCGACGTGGACGTCTCAGCCCTTGAGATCGGCGACTCTATCCATGTGGCGGAAATTACCTTAGAAAAGGCCAAGATACTGGCCGATCCTGGGCAGACCGTCGTGACCGTCGTGCCGCCCAAGGAAGAGGTCGTTGTTGCAGTAGAGGAGGTAGTTGAAGGAGAGGTAGCGGAGGAGGCAGCGGAGGAGAAAGAAGCGGCTGAAGAGGAAAAAGGAAAGGGAGAAGAGGACAAAGGTTAAATACAAAGAGGATCAATTAGATAAAAAGGGACGGGCTGCTTTTTTTACGGAAAAAGCGGCCTGTCTTTTTTTGCTCTCCATCATGCCATCTGAATGCCGGGGTTCGCATCGCCATCAGGAGCCTTTTCTCTGAGCGCTTCGGCAACGCGTGATAGGTTCGCAGTGCGTATTACAGAGGGGCTTGTCCACTCTGGCCCTTCAAAATCCAGGGCTATCAATTGACGCTTGGGATCAAAGGCATACTTACGAACCTTGGCCCAGGGGATGGAAAGGTTCTCTCTCTTCAAGATGGCATATTCCACCAGAAGATAGACAGGAAGGAAGCCAAGGACAATAGCCCCCATCGTGACAATGGCGGAACCTAATCATAAGGAGGGCAGCAATACCCAAGCGCGCGCCGATCGACCGTACATGACGCCCCTCGATCGTGATGCCCTCGTCATTAATGATCAACTTACCTTTGCCTCGGTATCTTCCGTATTCTTTCCTGCCGAGCGCCTTAACGCGAACCTTTCGGAACTTGCCTTCGGTTGTTACGGTCATGGTCTTACTCCTTCTCTCTCGGGTCGAATGGCCGAGTTGACATCCGCCGCAGTTGCGGGGTAGGCATCACTATGCCAAGATGATGAAGGCAACAACCGGTATCGTCAAGATTATCGAGCTTGCCGCCCACCATAGAGCAGATCCATCCCCTTGCATCCTGCCCCTGGCTGCCATGATGGCAGCACCGAGCGCCGCCAGGACGCTGATAAAAGTAATCAGCAGCGCACTCAATCCCCGTGTGCGGCACCCTAATACTTCCACGGGTAGCAAAGCTATCCTAAAAAAGACAACCGGCATAATGGCAGGGATAAGGATGTGATAGATTATACGCTTCATGTATGATGCCTGACTTTTACCTCTGTCCTAACTACTGCGTTCAAACCTCAGCCGATGGTCAGCCCAAATCCTGGTCAGCGCCGTTCAATTATACGTATTCATGGCTTGATCTTTTCCAGACCGAATCACGATCTCGATAGCCTCAGCAGCCTGTTCCACGCTTTCTTTAACCAGCGGACGCTCTTCAGCGGCGAAGGGGGAAAGGACGTAGTCGGCCCCTTCCTCATGACTGGGGGGCTTGCCGATGCCCACCTTCACCCTCAGAAACGCGGCGCTGCCTAACTGCTCGATGATGGACTGCACCCCCTTGTGCCCGCCATGCCCCCCTCTGTCCTTTATCTTCATCCGGCCGCAGGCCAGATCCAGATCATCATGCACTACCACGAGGCGATCGAGAGGGATTCCCAACCCCTCGACGAGCTTCCTAACCGCAACGCCGCTCTTGTTCATATAGGTCAACGGCTTTGCCAAAACAACCTTCTGCCTCCCTACCCGACCTTCCCCTATCTGAGCCCCCCCGCTGCGCTTTTTAAACTGGATCCCCTGCTCCCGGGCAAAGCAATCCACTACCCGAAAACCCACGTTATGCCTCGTCAACCGATATCCCTTGCCCGGATTCCCCAGGCCGATAATAAGCCAGGACACCCCTTATCACTCCTGAACATATGGTGATTTTTTTATTGTTCAGTATAGTGAGTCCCAATCGGTCCGATGTCAAGAAAGATTTATATCCCCTCCTAAAAATTGCTCTATTTTTCACAAAAAGCCGAAAAAACCCTTGACTTGACTGGATTCGTTCTGTTAGATTAAGCCACCTTTATAAATAAGGTTCGCGTAAAAAAAATAACAAAAGGAGGAGAGGGATGATGATTTCTAAAAAAGTTTTCAGCGCGGCATTACTATTATTTATGGCGATGCTCCTTGCATCTCCGGTACTTGCCGGTGAAGCGGATATCAAACTGCCGCCTCTAGATCAGGTGTGGTTCAGCGCCTTTGGCGGTATGAGCGGTCTTCACATTATGTATTTCGGTCTTTTTGTCTGTGTTGTCGGTTTGCTTTTTGCTATGATTCAGTACAAACAGACGCACAATATGCCGGCCCACAAGTCGATGCTTAATGTTTCCAGCATCATCTGGGAGACCTGTAAATCCTATCTCACGCAGCAGGGCAAGTTTCTCATCGCTCTCTGGGTCCTCATCGCTGCATGTATGGTATATTACTTCATAGGGCTCTCCCATACGCCAATTGGTCAGATGGCGGTCATCCTCTCCTCTTCGGTTCTCGGCATCCTCGGTTCCTATGGGGTTGCCTGGTTCGGTATGAGGATCAACACAAAGGCAAACGCAAGAACGGCATTCGCCTCTCTTACGGGCAAACCCGTTGACGTAGTCAATATCCCCATGAAGTCGGGCATGAGCGTCGGCCTTCTGCTTGTCAGTGTTGAACTCTTTTTCATGATCTGCATCCTTGTGTTCCTCAAGGAACTGGCAGGCCCCTGCTTCATCGGCTTCGCCATCGGCGAATCACTCGGCGCGAGCGCGCTCAGGATCGCGGGCGGTATCTTCACGAAGATCGCCGATATCGGCTCCGACCTTATGAAGATCGTCTTCCATCTTCCTGAAGATGATCCGAAGAATCCCGGCGTCATCGCCGACTGTACCGGCGACAACGCGGGCGACAGCGTTGGCCCCACAGCGGACGGCTTCGAGACCTATGGCGTAACTGGCGTGGCGCTTATCGCATTTCTCGCCATAGCGCTGGCTGCAAACCCGGGGATGTCGGCAACCCTCGTCATCTGGGTTTTCGCGATGCGTATTCTTATGATAGTCACATCTCTCGTATCATATTTTATCAATAAAGGTATCACCGCCTCTCTCTATGGCGACAAAAAGAAATTCAACTTCGAGCAGCCCCTGACAAACCTTGTCTGGATCACATCGATCATCTCGATCCTTGTTACCTTCTGTGCAAGCTATGTGCTTCTCGGTGAGCTCGACCCCAAGTACCCCGGGCTCTGGTGGGCGCTGTCCATCATCATCAGCTGCGGCACCGTGGCCGGGGCATTGATACCTGAATTCACCAAGATCTTTACGAGCACTAAGTCGCGCCATGTGCGGGAGGTTGTCGGCGCGGCCCGTCACGGCGGGGCATCGCTCGACATCCTCTCCGGATTTGTAGCCGGCAACTTTTCGGCCTTCTGGGAAGGTCTCGTAATCCTCGTTCTCATGTTCATCGCCTATCTGGTGTCCCAGCATGCCGCTATCCTCGCGATCATGCCTGCGAAGTTCGTATTTGCGGCGCCTGTCTTTGCGTTTGGTCTTGTGGCCTTTGGTTTCCTCGGCATGGGACCTGTCACGATCTGCGTTGACTCCTTCGGCCCTGTCTCCGACAATGCCCAGTCAGTCTATGAACTCTCCCGCATCGAGAGCATTCCCGGCATCAAGAAAGAGATCAAGAAGGATTTCGGATTTGATCCCGATTTCAAGCATGGCAAGGACTATCTCGAAGAGGCAGACGGCGCCGGAAATACCTTCAAAGCGACCGCGAAGCCGGTTCTCATCGGCACCGCTGTTGTCGGCGCCACTACGATGGTCTTCGGCATCATCATGCTTCTTGAAAACCTCTATGGAAACGTTATCGCCCAGTTGAGCCTCGTAAATCCCAAGATCATCCTCGGTCTTCTGATGGGTGGGGCCGTTATATACTGGTTCACCGGCGCTGCGACACAGGCTGTCACAACGGGAGCATATAGGGCCGTTGTCTTCATCAAGAAAAAAATCAACCTCAAAAAAAAGGCAGCATCCATCAGGGACAGCAAGGAAGTAGTAAAGATCTGTACCCAGTACGCGCAGAAAGGTATGCTGAATATCTTTGTCGTCGTCTTTTTCCTTGCCCTCGCACTCTCCTTTTTTGATCCTTACTTCTTCATCGGCTACCTTGTGGCCATCGCCTTCTTCGGCCTCTATCAGGCTATCTTTATGGCAAATGCAGGCGGTGCCTGGGATAACGCGAAGAAGATCGTCGAGGTAGACCTGAAAGAAAAGGGCACCCCGCTGCACGAAGCGACCGTTGTCGGCGACACTGTCGGCGACCCCTTTAAGGATACCTCTTCGGTCTCCATGAACCCCGTCATCAAGTTCACCACGCTCTTCGGCCTGCTTGCCACAGAGATCGCGGTGACGATGACTAGCCGTAGCTTGAAGGTAGGCCTCGGCCTTGCCTTTTTCTTAGTCGCTATGATCTTTGTGTATCGTTCATTCTACAGCATGAGGATCGGCGAAGAGAAGCTCGATTAATCAGTACAATGAAAACAAAAAAGGCGTCTCGGATGGAACGCCTTTTTTGTTTGTAGAAGCTTTCTTTATCAAACCATTAAACGTGAGTTCATAACAATCCGGATTTGTTTAGAGAGCGAGGAGATGAGGAGGAAACCAAAGCGTACACAGATAGTATGTGAGGATTTATGACGACGACGGCAACAAAGCTTTATGAATGAAGACGGATTGGTACAAAATTATTTTAACGCAGATGCGGCTGTTTCTTCCTTACCGAGCGGGCTCTTGAGCCACTGGACGCTTCCGGGAGGCGAGAAGAAGAGCCAGACCTATAGTGGTGTTTTCAGATCGTGCCAGTATGGAAAGAGTTTTATATACCGTGTTCAGTTACGAAAACCAACAACAAGGAACCGGTACCCCATTCCCCGTGCTGACACAAACATGTTGATGGTACCCGCGGCTGAGATCAGTTGAAATTCAGTGCGGTTTATGCTAAAAAAGGGTGAAAAGACGCCATGAGACGACGACCTAAACCCTCAATGATAAATCCCAAAGCGAGGAAAAAGGAGCAGGTGAGACGAAGAAAACTGATCTTCCTCATTATTTTGGCTCTTGCCATCATCCAACTCATCGCTTCTTATCAATCCATCCTCAAAGCCCTCGGTGAATACCTGATCTTTCAACAACCCGCTCCCCAGCAGGCCGACGTGATCGTCATCATTGCCAATTGGGAAGACACCATCATCAGGGTCAGGGGCGGGGCGGATCTCTATAAGACGGGGTCGGCGAAGGCAATCTTTGTCCCGAAAATGGAACAAATGGAGGGGCTGGAAGAGATAAAGAAACTGGGGATCAATATTCCGGAGAACCGAGATCTTGTCATCACCATCCTCCAAGGGCTCGGGGTTCCCTTGGACGCTATCGAAACGTCCGCGCAAGAGGTCACCAGCACGTGGGATGAGGCCCAAGAGGTAAGCAATCTCATCGAGCATAAGGGATATAAATCCGTCCTCTTGGTGACATCAAAATACCACTCCAGACGTGCCTACCTGATCTTGAAGGATGCCCTCAAGGGCAAGGCCACAGTCATCAGCGTCCCCTCCCCCTATGATTCGTCCGATCCCGAGTCATGGTGGAAGCGGGAAGAAGATGCTAAAAAGGTGATTATGGAATATCAAAAGCTTCTGGTGTACTATTGGCGCAAGGTCTTCTGAGGAAGGAGGAAAAGATGGAAGTGGGCGACAAGATCACTTTTTTGTTTGGGAAGGGTGAAAAGGAAGGCACAGTCTACAAGATATTTCCCAAAACGGTATATATCAAGGTAGACTTCCCCAAACACAAAGGAAAGATCATCAAGCGGTCGATTGCAGCAATGCATCCGGAGGAGGCGGCGAAGAAGAAGGACGCAAGGAAGAAGGAAGAGGAGAAGAAGAAAAAAAAGGCGGCAAAGGAGGAACGTAAAAAAGAAAAGGCCGCAAAGAAATCCGCTGCATGAAAACTCTCGTGGTAGCAGCCGCCTTGATCACCAAGGGGGGGCATATCTTGGTGGCCCAACGGGAAGAAAAGGATGACTGGGGTCTTCACTGGGAATTTCCCGGGGGCACGCTTGAGGAGGACGAAGGGCCGCAGGAGTGTATCAAGCGGGAATTGCGTGAAGAGCTGGGAATCGGGGTGGAGATCGAGGAGATACGTCAGGGGGTGTTCAAACGATATGAAGGTTTCAATATCCTCCTTCTAGCCTATCAGTGCAAGATAACGGACGGGGTCCCCTCAGCCATACGGTGCCGGGCAATCAGGTGGGTGGGTAAGGAGGAGCTGAAGGGTCTCCAGATGCCACCCGCGGATGAGGAGATTAGAGCAAGCATCCTCCAGAGGGGCTTATGGGATTTAGATGCGGCATAGTGGGGCTTCCCAACGCGGGAAAGTCCACTATCTTCAATGCCCTCACGGCAGCGACAGCGGAGGTGGCAAGCTACCCTTTCTGCACCATCGAACCCAATGTCGGGATCGTCCCTGTACCAGACGAGCGCTTAGATGCCTTGGCCCGTCTGAATAAGCCCAAAAAGGTCACCCCCTCGACGCTGGAATTCTTCGATATCGCAGGATTGGTCAAAGGGGCCAGCACAGGAGAGGGATTAGGAAACCAGTTTCTGGGACATATACGGAACGTCGATGCCATCGCCCACGTGGTCAGATGTTTTGCCGACATGGATATAGCCCACATGTACGGCACCATCGATCCCAGGCGAGACGTGGAGATAATAGATACTGAGCTCATCCTCGCCGATCTCGAGGCGGTGGACAGGAGACTCGATAAGGTGAAGCGGCTTCTCAAGGTGGGTGAGAAGGGGGCAGCGGAGGAATCCCATCTCCTGGAGGCAATCAAGGAATGCCTGGGAAGGGGAGAGCGCGGGGGGAAAGCCATCACGGGCGGGGGAAGATCCTTCCCCCTTGACCTCCAACTCCTCACCGCAAAGCCGATCTTCTATGTGGCCAACGTGGATGATCCGGGGAGAGCGGAACAAAATCGATACCTCAAGGGCCTCCAGGAGTTGGCCCAAGCAGAAGGCACGCCCGTGGTGGTCATTGCCGGAAAGCTGGAGGCAGAGATCGCCCAGCTCGGCAAGGAAGAACAGGAAGAGTTCCGGAGGGAATTGGGGCTTGTGGATTCCGGTCTCACAAGGTTGATACGGGTAGGGTACGATATCCTTGGCCTCGTGACCTTCTTCACTACGGTGAACCAAGACCTCAGGGCATGGACAGTCCCCCGGGGAACGCCTGCCCTCCAGGCAGCGGGAAAGATCCACAGTGATATGGAGCGGGGGTTTATCAAGGCCGAGGTGGTATCCTTTGAGGATCTCATGAGGTGCGGTTCAGAACATGTTGCTAAAGAAAAAGGGCTGTTGAAAGCGCAAGGAAAGGATTATGTGGTGCAGGATGGTGACGTCATCCACTTTCGGTTCAATGTCTGATCAACTGAATCTTCCTCTCAAAGAAGGACGTCCTACAGACGTTGGGCCAAGCAGGATGTCCAGAAAGCATCCCATTATCGCCAGCGTTATCCTGATCGCCTCCTGGAGTGCCCTGCTGTGGGTTTTTGTATCCTCCCTTCCAGACGTGCGTCCTCTCAAGAGCCCCCGGTACAACATGACGCTTATAGTACGCGATGCGAAGGGGAGGAAGGTCCCCTTCATCGTGGGGCAGCGGAATCCTTACTGGACCCCCATTGCCTACATCCCACCGGCACTCCAATGGGGCGTCATCGTGGCGGAGGACGACACCTTTTACGAACACAACGGGTTCAATTTTGCTGCGATGCGCGATGCCCTGTGGGACGATATCAAAGAACGAAAGTTTGTCCGGGGAGGAAGCACCATCACCCAGCAGCTCGCGAAGAATCTCTATCTCTCGCGGGAGAAGTCCCTGTCGCGAAAATTGAAGGAAGCGGTTATCACCTGCAAATTGGAGCGGCGCCTCAGTAAAAAAAGGATCCTTGAATTATACCTGAATGCTATTGAATGGAGTCCGGGGATACATGGGGTGGGAGCAGCAAGCCAGCATTACTTTCATAAATCCCCTGCTGACCTGGATTTTTTTGAGTCCATCCTGCTGGCGGCCATTATTCCCAGCCCCAGACTGTATAACCCCCTCCGTTATCCGGATAGGGCCTTGGATCGCTATAGGACCGTTGTGTGGTTGATGTACAGATCAAAGCTCATCACCCTCGAGCAGTACAACATCGCCTACGCCATACAATTCCGCGTGGATCCGTTGCAAGACACCATTATCATCTCCCCTCAGTAGGACAAAACGAAAGAAGGTACGGTAATCTTTCACCCACACGGGTTTCTTTATCCCCCGCCACGTAACGGCAAGCAGAGGCAGATCCTACAGAAAGCACCCTGCGACAGCTAACGGAGCTTAACCCCCAAGCTAACAAAACGGTTCTATTGAGCTTTTCTCATCTTGATCGAAGGTTTTTTATTTGATTTGACGCCGGCGGCTTTCAAGTCAATGCCAAACCATGGAAAGACGAATTTTTTTAAAACGAAAAAAACCGCCCACCCGCAGCCGGCCCCGAGTATCGCCCCCCCAACGACATCCAAGGGATAGTGAACGCCCAGGTACACGCGGGAATACCCGACGAGGAGAGCGAAAGGCACCATCACAAAAAGCCACCGTGGAAAGAAGAGGGCTAAGTACGTGATGCCCGCCGTGATATTGGTGGCGTGGCTCGAGGGAAAGGCAGGGGACTTGGGGCAATACCCTTCTATCAGGCGCACCCACTCATGGATGTGGCACGGCCTGATCCTATCGACGATTTCTTTCACCGCCATGGTACACATCGTCTCGCTGAGCAGGATGGTCAAACCGAGGCCTATAACAATGAGGACCCCTTTGAGACGCTCTCTGATCACAATGATGAGCAAAAGAACGATCAGCGGGATCTTCCACTGATCAAAATGCGAAAAAACGGGAATAACCCTGTCAAGGAACGGATGGGTCCACTGCAGGTTGAGGAGGCGCAGCAGGGCAGTATCTATATCGACAAACCAGTTCATTGTTCGGCCTTATCCTTTTCTATCATGATTTCAAAACTGGTGACGTTGCGCCGGTGTTCTCCATCAACCAAACACGGGATTGACCTGCATGATGCAAAAACCGTTTCCCCGGCAATAGGCATCCGCCTTCTTATGCCTTTCTAACGCATCGGCGATGATTATCCGCTCGATCTTCTTTCCCGCGATATCCATAGCCCTGCCGTATCTCTCTTGATATCCCCCCAGTGACGAAGATTTGCTTAATCTCTTTTCTTCCTGGTTGTGGCCATCTTTGCTGCCAGCAGGATAGCGTTGATAAGACTCGTCGGATCAGCCACTCCAAGGCCAGCTATATCGTATCCCGTCCCATGATCGACAGAGGTCCTGATGATGGGTAATCCCAGGGTGATGTTCACCGCATCCCTGAAGTGGAGGAGCTTCAAGGGTATCAAACCCTGGTCATGGTACATGGAGATAACTGCGTCATACCTCCCGGAAGCGGCGTGAAAGAAAAGAGAGTCCGCGGCAAGGGGACCATGGACAGCCATGCCCCCTTGACGACACTCCTCTATGGCGGGAATGATAACCTCCTGCTCTTCGAAGCCGAAGAGCCCTCCCTCGCCGGCATGGGGGTTAAGCCCTGCCACAGCCAGCTGCGGGGATTGAATCCCCCAATAGTCTTTCAACCCGTGAGAGGTAATCTCGATGGTCCGCTTGATTCGCTCCTTGGACAGGGCGGCAGGGACCGCCCGGAGGGGGAGATGGGTAGTCACTAAGGCCACGCGCAGCTTGGGGCCCGCCAACATCATCACCTGATCCTCTGAGCCGGTCATCTTTGCCAGGAGTTCTGTGTGGCCGGGGAAGGGGTATCCAGCCGCATTGAGGGCCTCTTTGCTGATGGGGGCCGTCACCAGGGCATCAACGATGCCCCTCTGCACCAGTTCCACCCCTCTCTCGATATAGCGATAGGCCGCCGCGCCCCCGCGGCTCTGTGGTGCGCCCAGGCGGACCTCTTCGGAAGAGAGGTCAGTCAGGGGGATCAGGTTCAGGGTCCCTTGCCTAAAGACCCCATGCTCAGGTCCTTCGATCCTTTTGATCGTTACCGGGGCCTTCAACCATCGAGTGGTATACGATAAAAAGCCCTCATCTCCCAACACCACAGGCCGGCATTGAGCAAAGACCGTTCTTTCACCCATGGCCTTGACGATGATCTCCGGCCCTATGCCGGCAGGATCGCCCATGGTTATGGCGATAAAGGGGGAAGGCATATCAGAGAGCGCAATCAAAAAAGGGGGATTTACAGTTTTATCTCTACGTTGGAGCGTGCCTTTAAATCCTTGAGCCACTTGGCATAAAGCCTGGTCACCTCTTCCTGGTAGTAATCTGCCATGACCCGTGCCTTTGCCTCCTCGAAGGAGGGTATCGACCCCGGTTTCCTATCCGTCACCTTGAGCAGGTGGAGGCCTTGAGAGGATTGAATAACTCCGCTCACCCCCCCCACGTCCATGTTGAAGACCACCTCTTCGAGCATCGGGATCATCTCGCCCTTTGTAAAAAACCCAAGATCGCCCCCTGCGCGGGCTGAGGCTGCGTCATCCGAGTAAAGGGCAGCCATCTTTTCAAAGGTCGCCCCTTTCTTCAGCCCCTGCAACACCCCTTCCATCCTCTTTTTGGCTGCCTGCCAATCTTTGGCTGTTGTCTCGGGGGGCACCTGAATCAATATCTGGCGCACCCGCACCTCAGGGGAAAGATAATTGTCCGCGTGGCCTTGATAATATTCCCGTAGCTTATCCTCAGCCATTGATACGTCAGGCTTGATGAGGGCCTCGATGATCCTGGCCTTCCTGATCTGCAGCACGAGAAAATGACGATACCCATCCAGGTTGAATCCATGAGCAGCGAGGTCCTTTTTCATCTGTTCGTCGCTACTAAACCCCTCCTGCCTAATCCTCTCTATGGCCTTATCTACTTCTGCGGCATCGACCTTGATCCCGAACCGGCTGGCCACCCTCTGTAAGAGCTTCTCTTCGATTAACAGATCCAGGACTTCCTTACGAGCCTGGCGCAGCCTGATTTCCTTATCGAGAGGGTTGCCTTCGTCGAGGATATTAGCCTTCCCATAGTTCGGCATGGCAGCATTGAGTTCGGAGAGGGTAATCACCTCACCATCAACAACCCCCACTACCTGATCGCATATCTTCCCTGAGGATGAAGATAGCATCAAAAAAAAGAAAATAAAAACCAAGAGATAAATCCTTTTCATCGTCAACAGCACCCCCTTTACTGATTTTTCTGTGTTTCCTTGCGAGGAGCAGGAAGCCCTATATCCTCAAGGGCCTTTTTATTCACCCTAATGCTTGCCTTTTTTTTGACCCTTTTCAACCAACCGCGGAAGATCTTGTCTTCCTCCTCTCGCACGAGCATTTTTTTGACCTGATCCTTCACCACGTCAAAGTTCGCTTCAGCTTGACCCCTCTTAGCCACGACCTGAAAGATGTGATAGCCATAAGGGCTTTGTACGATATCGCTCGTCTCCCCTGCCTTCAAAGAGAAGACAACGTCAAACTCCTCCGGCATGTCCCCCCGGCCGAAAAATCCAAGATCGCCCCCCATGTCGGCCTCGGGACCGGTGGAATGCCTTCTGGCCAGCTCCTCAAAAGACGCCCCTTGCTTGATCCGAGTAAGGAGGTTCTGCGCCTCTTGACGGTCTTTGACCACGATCTGCCGCACTCTCACCTGCTCGGGCACCGCAAACTCCGATCGATGCTTCCTATAGTATTTGCGCACGGCATGCTCATCGATGGGGGAGGTGATCTGGGAGACCCTATTGATAACCTTCTCGATCAGGAGCCTCTGGTGTAAACGCTCTTTCCACTGGCGGCGAGCGGCCTCATCGCGCACAACCTCGTCAAACCTACCTTGAGGGTAACTCCTTTTAATGAAGGCAAAGGCCTCCTCCAATTCATCATCGCTCACCGTTATCCCAATCTTTTGGGCCTCAATGAGGACAAGCCTCTTTTCGATGGCCTGATCCAGCAGGGCCTTTTTCAGGTTCTTAAAATCCACCTCCTCTTGAGAGGTAGGAGGGATTTGGTAGCCCTCGACCATGGGAAAGAGTTCCGCGGTGAACTCTGCAACGGTGATGGACTCGCCATTAACCTGCGCCACGATGTCCGATGGCATTGCCCTCTGGCAGGAGCTCAGAATAGCCGCGATCATCAAGATCGACAGGATCGAGATGAAGGGTCTGAGCAAATACCTCATGTGCCTTTTTCCTCCTCCGCGGCCAACAACTTCTCATTAATGCTGATCTGAGCTCCCTCCCGCAACCCTTTCAGATGGGCAGTGAGGATCTCCTTGCGCTTCTTTTCCCTGAGAAATTGCCTGATCTCCTCTTGGACCTCGGCAAAGGTGAGCTGACGGGGCCTCTGTCTGTCTTCAAGACGGATGATGTGAAAGCCTAATTTTGTCTTGACGATGCCGCTCGTCTCCCCTCGTCTCTTCAAGGAAAAGGCGGCCTCTTCAAACGACTTATCCACCATCCCCCTCGCAATATAGCCCAGGTCCCCCCCCTTCTGCTTGCTGGGCCAGATGGAGTATTGCTTCGCCAAGGTGATAAAGTCCTCTCCTTGATTCAACCGATTCTTGATCTTCTGGGCTTCCGACATGGTCTTCACCATGATATGTCTGACCCGCACCTTTTCCCCCAGGAAGAATTTTCCTTTATTCACTCGATAATAGATCTCCACCTCTTTGTCACTGACCTCATCCTTCCCCGCACAGAGTTTTTCCGTCAGGGATTCGATGATCAAGCCCTGCTTAAATTGCTCCACCTTGCTCAGAACTTTTTCATCCTTGTCAAATCCCTCCTTTACCCCCTCTTGTAAGAGGAGTTCTCGTTCTATGAGACTTTGCAAAAACTCCTTCCTCCCCTTTTCGGTAACCATCAATGTCTTGAGGGAAGGCGGGAGTTGCTCCATCTCCTGCTCGAACTCTGCCAGGGTAATCACCCGCTCGTTTATCCTCACCAGCTCCTTTCCTTTGAGGGGTTTAACCTTGTCACAGGATATGGTGAAGAGGAGTAAGAAAAAGGAGACTACCACCAAACATAGTTTATTATGCTTCATCATGCCCTAACCTCACCCATTCGCAAAAAACTATCATATCACACCAACCCTTGCAAGATATTTCTGGTCTCTGCCAAAATCCCCCTCCAGTCGCTTGCCTCGGGCGTATAGATCAATCGGATATCTTACATCTGGGCATTTTTGAGCGGCCTGTAGAAAATCATTTTCCCAACAACCTCTCGAGGGCCATCGCTCTTAGATAATGTCCTCGTTCCAGTCGAGCATCATCACACGAACCGTTATCCCCGGCCTGGCCTCGGCCACATCCTCAGGGACGATCACGAGCCCATTAGCCAGGCTCATCGAAGTCAGGACGCCGGAGCCTTGTGGGCCGGTGAGCCGGGCAAAGTACCTGCCACCACGTTTCTCGACGATGGCGCGGGTGAAGACCCGCCGTCTATCGTTGTTGAGAATACGGTCTTCGAGTATCGCCTCGATCGTCGGTTTCGCCAGGTTCTTCTTGCCCATCATCTTGAGGATGGCGGGACGGGCAAACATCTCAGAGGTCACCATGGAGCTGACGGGATTACCCGGGAGCCCGAGATGGGGGATAGTGCGGGAGGCGCCGGTTTTATCGACCCCCCTGATCGTCCCGAAGGCAAGGGGCTTACCCGGTTTCATCCGAACGGTCCAGAAGCCGATCTCACCTTCCTCTGCAAGCACGTCCTTAACGACGTCATAATCCCCCAGGGACACCCCCCCTGACGTTATCAGCATGTCTGCATCAAGCCCGCCCCGGAGGGCTGCTACCAGCGATTCCCTGCTATCCAGGGCGATCCCAAGCATACGCGGGATGCCGCCATAACGGCGCACCAGAGCGGCCACGCTATAGGAGTTGCTGTTGTATATCTTGCCCAACGGCAGCGGCCGGCCGACCTCGACGAGCTCGTTGCCGGTAGCCACGATAGCAACAACCGGCCTCGAGATCACCGATACCGTGCTCCTTCCCAGGGAGGCAAGAACACCCACCTCAGCCGGACGGATGACAATTCCCGCAGGAAGCACGGCTGCCCCTTCCGCGATATCCTCACCAGCTCGCCTGATATCCTGTCCCTCTTTCGCCTCAACACAAACGCCTATCTCGGTGAGCGGCCCTCCTGCCCGCCGATCAGCCTCATCGGTATCTTCAAACCGGACAACGCTGTCCGCGCCCTTCGGCACGGGCGCCCCGGTCATGATGCGAATCGCCGTGCCCGGCGTCACCTCTCTGTCGGAGATAGATTCGGCGGCGACTGTGTCAATGACTCGCAGCAGCCGCGGCGAACCCGGCGCCGCACCGGATGTGTCTTTCGCCCTGAGCGCATAGCCGTCCATCGCCGAGTTGTCCAGGGGTGGGACATTTATGCTCGCGAAGAGATCTTCAGCCAGGACCTGCCCCAGGGCATCGAGGATCGGAACGTCCTCCTTCCCCAGGACGCTGACATGGCTCAGGAGCTTCTCCTGCGCTTGCTCGACGCTAATCATCGATGGTATTGCCTCCTGTCATCTCGCGTGCCCTCTTCATCGCTTCCGCGGTACTGACATCGGAGAAGCCCAACATCCGCGGGTAAATCCGTGCGCTCGTATCAGCCTCAACAGAACCCCCTGCACCAGCGAGCCGATGTATCCCCTCTCCCGGTTATCGCGTGCTCGAATCCATTTTGCTCGGTCCTTTAATTCTAACACAGCGCAACACGATCGCCAAGATATAAGGATACCCACCATCATACGGTACCTCTATAATTGCCTAGAAAATAAAACCTCTCCAATTCCTCTCCCCGCTGTCGAAGATCCCGCCGTTTTTGTGGCGTGGAGGGAGAGGAGAAAGGTGAGGGGGATACCGTCTGAGATCATAGCCACCCTCACCTGTGTCGCATGGTAACACATCCCGCTTTTAAATGCGTCCCGCCCTACTTTGTATAAAAATCTGAATGGCGGGATGTCGCAGAGCGACAGAGCGTGACCGGTCCTCTCCCGCCGGCGGGAGAGGGGATAAATAGTATTTCCCCCGCCATTGGCGGGATTCCCGCCGAAGGTGACCCTTTGGTTTAGCCAATGGATTTCTCATACTCGCAAAAATTGTCTCTCACACCAACCCTTGCAAGATTGCCCTGGTCTCTGCCAAAATCCCCCTCCAGTCGCTTGCCTCGGGCGTATAGATCAGCCGCATATCCGGGGTCAACCGATATTTCCCGCCTCCTTGCTCGATGAGCTGCACCACCTTCTCCGAAGAGATCACCCCCTCGGGGACAAAGGCAAGCACCGCTCTCTTATCCCTGAGCTCGAATCGTTTGACGGAGAACGCGCTCAACCATATCTTCAGCCTGATGACCTCCAGGAGGTTCAAGAGGGACGGCGGCAAGGAGCCAAAGCGGTCTTGCAGTTCTCCCTTGATCTCCGCTATCTCGTGTTCTTCTTCCAGACCCGCGAGCCTCTTGTAGAGGATAAGGCGCTGATTATCGTCGGCGATATAGTCAGGGGGAATGAGGGCCTCTACGGGCATATGGATCTCGGGGGTCACCCGTTCTCTCACCTCCTCGCCCTTGAGCTCCTTGATAGCCTGCTCCAGGAGGTTGTTGTACAGCTCAAAACCAACCTCGGCGATGTGGCCCGATTGGACATGCCCTAAGAGATTGCCCGCCCCCCTGATCTCCAGATCCCTCATGGCCAGCCGGAACCCGGAACCCAATTCGCTCAACTCCTGAATGGCGCGCAGTCTCCTGAGGGCCTCCCGGGAGAGATACTGACGTGGGGGGACGATCAAGTAGGCGAAGGCCCGCTCGGCAGATCTGCCTACCCTACCCCTCAGTTGGTAGAGATCGGCCAAGCCGAAGCGCTCGGCATGGTTGATGATGATGGTGTTGGCGTTGGGGATGTCCAGACCGGACTCGATGATACTGGTACAGACAAGGAGATCTATCTCCCGCTCAACGAACCGCATCATCACCCGCTCCAAGGCCCGCCCCGGCATCTGCCCGTGGGCTATGGCCAGGCGCGCCGAAGGGACCAGCCCCTGCACCAGGGAGGCCATTGCCTCGATATCCCTCACCCGGTTGTGCACAAAGAAGACCTGGCCGCCCCTGCCGACCTCGGTGCGGATTGCTTCCGCGATCACCTCCTGGTCGAAGTTGACGAGGTAGGTGCGGATGGACAGGCGATTGGGGGGAGGGGTGTTGATCAAGCTGAGATCCCTGATCCCCAACAATGACATCTGCAGGGTGCGGGGGATGGGGGTGGCGGTGAGGGTGATACAGTCCACTAATGTCTTCATCTCTTTCAAACGCTCTTTGTGAGAGACGCCGAATCGATGCTCTTCATCGATGATCAAGAGCCCCAGATCCCGGAAGGAGACATCCGCCCGCAGCAGGCGGTGGGTCCCGATGATGATATCGATCTTCCCTGCTTTGAGGCGTTGTAGGATATCCCCCTGCGCAGCGCGGGGCTTAAACCTGCTCAGGCTCTCCACTACCACGGGGTAGCCTCTCAGCCGGGAGGTAAAGGTCAGGTAGTGCTGCTGGGCCAGGACGGTGGTGGGGACGAGCACGGCCGCCTGTTTGTTGTCCAGGGCCGCCTTGAAGGCCGCCCTGATAGCCACCTCTGTCTTCCCGTACCCCACGTCCCCACAGATCAGCCGGTCCGCAGGCCTCGGCTCCTCCATATCCGCCATCACCTGCTCGATAGCCTCCGCCTGGTCCGGGGTCTCCTCATACTCGAAGGCCGCCTCAAACTCCTTAAAGTAAGCACTGCGGGGGGCAAAGGAGAACCCCTGAAAGAACTGACGGGTGGCATAGATCTCCAAAAGTTCTCTGGCCGCCTCCTCGACTGCGCGCCTGACCCGCTTTGTGACCCTCCGCCAGGCTTGCCCCCCCAGCCTATCGAGCTTGGGCGCGCCCTCACCCGCGCCGATATACTTATGCACCAAATTGAATCTGTCCACCGGTACATAGAGCTTATCCCCTGCCTCGTACTCTATGAGCAGGTAATCGTTTTCTACCCCCGCCCCCTCCAGCCTTACCAGCCCCCGGTAGAGCCCTATGCCGTAGTCGACATGGACGACATGATCCCCTTGCCGGAGATCCTCAAAGGTGGAAAGGGGCGCTCCCTCGTGCCGTTTGCCGTGGCCGACCCTCCTCTTGAGTCCAAAGATCTCCTCCTCCGTCACCACCGCCAGCCCCTCCGTGGGGAGCTGGAAACCGGCCTTGAGGTCACCGAGCACAACCACCAGGCGGCCGCGCTCCTTCAGGGGATGAAGGGGAAAGGAGTCCCGCACCCCCGCCTTCAGCCCGAAATCCTCCAGCAGCTCCACGAACCGCTTTCCCTGTCCCGGTGTCTGCGCGGTGATATAGATTGCCCACCCCTTCTTCAGCCACCCCTGCATCTCCTGCATCAAGACCCTCAACCCCTCTGCCTTGACCTTCCTGGAGATCTCCGCGTTGGATAAGGCGCGGGGGGTAATCCGAGAGGGAACTGGGCCCGCCGGGCAAGCGATCTCCCAACCCCCTATCTCGGCCCGCGGCCTCTGCCTGAGCAGAGCCGTCATCCTATCAGGCGGAAGATAAGGATCCTCTTTGCCGACCCTTTGTAACTGCCCCCAAAACTTCTCCGCCTCCCTCTCGGCCTCCAAGGGGCTGTCGATGATGAGGGGCGTTTTGGAGGGGAGGTATTCAAACAAGGTGCTCTCCCCCTCTCCCATGATAGGGGTGATAACGGCCTCGCCCGCCTGCGTTGCCGATTGCTGGGTCTCAAAATCGAAGGTGCGAATGGATTCCACCTGGTCGCCGAAGAACTCCAGCCTGAGGGGGTAATCCTGATCAACGGGATAGATATCCATGATCCCGCCGCGCAGGCTCATCTCACCCCGTTCCTCCACCATCTCGACCCGGCTGTAGCCGAGGGCGATGATTGCCCTGATCAGCCTTTCGCGGTTTTGCTCTTCTCCCTGCTCGATCCGTATGAGGGTGGAGAGAAGGGCCTTCTTAAGGGGGACCTTTCTCTGGAGCCCCTGGATCGGGGCGATGATCACGGATGCCCTGCCCTCGGCGGCGAACCGCAGGGCCTTCATCCTCTGGGAGATGAGATCCCAGGGGGGTATGTCGCCGTGGGGGATGCCATCGGAGGGGAAGAGGAGTACCCGCTCCTGCTCTGCAAGAGGGGTAAAGAAGAGGATTGCCTGCCACAGGGCCTCGGCCTGATCCTGATCAGGGGTAATGACCAGCAGGGGAGCAACCTCCCTCGTGAGGAGGCTGATGAAGAATCCCTTGCTCCCCCCCTCCAATGCTGAGATGACGAGCTCCTCCCCTCGCTCCCACGCCCTCTTGGTCAGGTGCAGGAGCTCCTCGACGCCGCAGGAACCTTCTTTATTCGTTAACACCATACGCCTTTATCAAGACCCCGGCGACCTTTTGGAGGACCTGCCTTTTCTCCTCATCGTTAGCAGGGGGGAGAGCCAAATAGGTTTAACCTCTTCAATCTTCTCAATGTCGTATAAATATGATGGGTAAGATTATCCCTTTCATGGTAATGACGCAACCCCTCCAAGTCAATATACCTCTTCCCCTGGTATAGGGCGCCCCAGAGAGGCGCTATTGACTTTCCCCTTGACAAAACTCTATTATGAATATATATTCATAACATGACCTGTACCACCTTGTTTTTATGCGGTTTATCTGAGGGTAATTAAAACATGCCGCGTCCGAGATGCAGACGAAACATCGGTTTTCTCCCCAGCGTGACCTACTTTAAGCCCGCAGGCGTAAGGATGGCCGAATTGGAGGAGGTGATCATCCCGCATGATGAAGTGGAGGCGGTCCGGCTCAAAGACCTCCTCGGCCTACCCCAGGAGGAGGCCGCAAAGCAGATGAAGATCTCACAACCCACGTTCCACCGTCTCCTCTTGTCGGCCCATGAAAAGATGGCCGCTGCCGTCGTAAACGGCAAGGCGCTGAGGATCGAAGGGGGAAATGTCACGGTGGAAGCAAACAATATCCCCCCCTGCGGTTGGCGCCAGAGGTGCCGGCACGGCTGGGGAAAAGGCATAGAGCAAAGAGGCAAGAGCGTACTCACCCAACAAGGAGGGACTATGAAGATTGCCGTAACGAGTGTCGATGGGAGTTTAGAGGGTAAGGTAGACGAACGCTTCGGCAGAAGCAGAAAGATCATCATCTATGACCCGGAAACAAAAACCCACGGCGTTGTCGACAACACGGTCAACATGAATGCCCCGCAGGGGGCTGGCATTCAGAGCGCCGAGCATATCGTCAATGAAGGGGCGCACGTCGTCATCAGCGGCCATCTGGGGCCGAATGCCTTTCGGGTGCTCCAGACCGCCGGCGTCGCCGTATACACCGCATCCAACATGACCGTCTCGGAGGCGCTCAGGGCCTTTCAAGACGGAAAACTTACTCAATTAACCGGTCCCGATGTAAGCGGGCACTGGTAAGAAAGAAAGGAGGTATAGGTTATGCCGAGAGGAGATGGAACAGGACCAATGGGAATGGGTTCCATGACAGGCAGAAGGGGAGGTTATTGCGCAGGGTATGGCATGCCGGGCTATGACAATCCGGCCTTTGGAAGGGGGTATTTCGGACGAGGAATGGGCAGGGGAGGCGGAAGAGGCCGTGGCTTCAGACACTGGTTCTACGCCACCGGTTTGCCGTTCTGGGCGCGCATGCACCCGTTGTGGGGTGGGCCCCAGGCAGGTTATGGCTCAGCCCCCATGGACAAGGAAGCTGAAATGGAGATGCTCAAGGCAGAGGCGGCTGATATGGAGGACGCCTTGAAACAGATCCAAGATCGCCTCGCAAAGCTCCAGACGGAGCAATAAGGGGATGCTGGTGAGGGCTTCTGCCCTCACCAGCACCTGATAAACACTCCAAGGAGGTAACCAATGGCACAGGGCAATAGCAGCAATAAAGGAAGAGGGAGGCTACAGGCTACCGGTGCGGGCCGGGGGCCGGGCGGAGGCCGTGGCAGGATGGGCGGCAAAGGGCTTGGCCCCGGCGGGGAATGCGTTTGCCCCAAGTGTGGGACGCGGGCGCCTCATCAACAAGGTATCCCGTGCTACCAGCAATTGTGCCCCCAGTGCAACGCGCCCATGACACGGGCATGAGAGATGGAAACAAATATAAGGATTATGGATGAAAATAGCATTCGCAAGCGGCAAAGGGGGAACGGGAAAGACGACCGTGGCAATCAATTTCGCCTACCACCTGGCATCTTCCAAGCACCAGGTTCAATACCTTGACTGTGATGTCGAGGAACCGAATGGGCATCTTTTTCTCAAACCCGTTACCAACGGGAAAAAACCGGTGAAGGTCATGGTGCCCGCTGTCGACCTCGACAAATGTACCTTTTGCGGAGCATGCGGTGCGCAGTGTCAGTTCAAGGCCATCGTGAGCCTCCCCGGCGCCACCATGATCTTTCCGGAGATGTGCCACAGCTGCGGGCTCTGTGTGAGAATCTGCCCGGAAGGGGCCATCAGGGAGGAGGAGCGTGAGGTCGGATATACGGAACAGGGCACAGCAATCCAGGACATAGATTTTGTACACGGCGTACTCAATGTGGGCGAGCCCATGGCCACTCCGGTTATAAGGGCAGTCAAAGAATATTATAAAGAAGGGTATATCAAGATCATCGACGCCCCTCCGGGCACGTCCTGTCCCGTGGTAAAGACCATCGCCGATGCGGATATGGTCGTCCTCGTCACCGAACCGACCCCCTTTGGGCTCCACGATTTGAAGATTGTCGTATCCGTCGCCCGCACCATGGATAAACCGATAGGGGTCGTCATCAACAGAGAACAGGGTGACTATGCGCCTCTTAATGACTATCTTTCACAGAACGGCATCCCCCTGCTGATGACGCTTCCGGAAGACAAAGAAATAGCCAAGGCCTATTCAAGGGGGGAGATTATCCTGAGCGCACTCCCCCAATATCGCGATCATTTTGTGGACCTCGCTATCAATATCGCGAGACTGCCTGGTCAGACAAGGTAGGGCAACAGCAGATGGAAACGTTAAAAGAGATCGTCGTCATAAGCGGCAAAGGCGGCACCGGCAAGACCTCCCTCGTAGCCGCCCTTGCTTCCTTGTTTACCGACAAGGTCATGGTCGACTGCGATGTAGATGCCGCCAACCTACACATGATCCTGACGCCCGAAAGGATCATCCGCCAACAAGCTTTTCCCGGCGGCAAGAAGGCCGCAATAGACCTCGCGCTCTGTACAGGCTGCGGGGTTTGCAGGGACGTGTGCCGTTTTGGCGCCATCTCATCCGATTTCATCGTTGACCCCTTTTCCTGCGAGGGATGCGGCGTCTGTTACCTCTTCTGCCCGGCCCAGGCCGTCAATTTTTCAGCGCACACCGCAGGCCACTGGTATGTAGCGGATACCGGCAATCACGCGCGGTTCGTCTTTGCAGAACTTCTGCCGGGGGAAGACAACTCGGGGAAGCTCGTCGCGGCAGTCAGGAACGAGGCGCGGGTAGAGGCGGAGTCAGCGGGAAAGCGACTTATTATTATAGACGGGCCGCCCGGCATCGGGTGCCCGGTGATCTCTTCCGTGACGGGAACCAACCTGGTGATCGTCGTGACGGAGCCGACCTCGACGGGAATCCATGACCTAGAGCGGGTCATCGCCCTGACGAACCATTTCCGTATAAGGGCTGCCGTGGTGGTCAACAAGTGCGACATCAACCTGTCCTGGCTGGCTACCATCAAGGAATACTGCGACAGAAGCTCCCTCACGTTCCTCGGGGAAATACCGTACGAAACGGCAATGACCGACGCGCAGAGGGCGGGGAAGACTATCTTGGACTATAATCCCGGCTGCGACGCAAGCGGAGCTATCCGCTCTATCCAGACAAAACTACAATCGATCCTGGAGGAGATATGAAAGAAAAACAAATGGCACAGGACATCGAGATACAGAAGAAGCTCGACGACATCGAGCATATCATCATTGTGCTCTCCGGCAAGGGGGGCGTCGGAAAGAGCACCGCGGCAGTGAACCTGGCGCTCAGCCTCTCTTTGCAGGGGTTGAGGTCCGGCATCCTCGACGTCGATATCCACGGGCCGAGCATCCCGAAGCTCCTCGGTCTCACCGGCAAGAAGATGGGGATACGGAACGGAGAGCTGCTCCCCCTCGAATGCTACGCCAATGTCAACGTCGTCTCCATGGGCCTTCTCCTCGACAACGATGAAAATCCCGTCATCTGGAGAGGCCCTATGAAGGCCAATATGATACGGGAGTTTATCCAGCGCGCCGCCTGGGGGAAGCTCGACTATCTCGTTGTCGACTGCCCTCCTGGGACGGGTGATGAGCCCCTTTCCATCGTGCAAATCCTCGGGAAGAAAGCCAGGGCCGTAATCCTGACAACCCCTCAGGAGGTAGCTCTCATAGACGTGGAGAAGTGCGTCACCTTTTGCAGACAGCTCAAACTCCCTATAGCAGGGATCATAGAGAATATGAGCGGCTTTATCTGCCCTCACTGCAAAAAAGAAACAGACATATTCTCCCGAGGAGGCGGCGAAAGGCTTGCTCACAAGTACGGTGTCCCCTTTCTCGGCAAGATCCCGCTCGATCCCGCTATCGTGAAAAGCGGCGACGAAGGCCGGCCCTATGTGTACTTCTACGGAAAGACGGAAACGGCGAAACGATTCGATGCCATCGCTAGTGTGATACTGGAGGGGGGAATACGTACGGCAGAGGAACAGACTGCAACGCCTGAAAAGCAGGAAAAGAAAAAAGAAGAAAAAACAAAAAAATACAAAAAGGAGGATTCCATGAAATTTGCAGTTCCAACATATCAAGGAAAACTATGCACCCATTTCGGACACTGCGAGGCCTTTGCCTTGATTGACGCGGATGGTGCGGGCACGGTGGTAAACGAGATCTATGTCAATCCGCCGCCTCATGAGCCGGGTCTGCTGCCTGTATGGCTCTCCCAGCAAGGTGTCAATTGTGTCATTGCCGGGGGTATGGGAAGCCGGGCACAACAGCTCTTTGCACAGAAGGGGATACAGGTGATAACAGGCGCTATGGGAGAATCACCGAAAGAGGTAGTTGAACAGTATCTGAAAGGCACATTACAAACCGGCGCCAATACGTGTGATCACTAAGTGGCCATTTTAAAGAAATAGGCTTTTTAAGGGAGGTGCCTTATGCCCCTGTATGAATATCTGTGTGAAGAATGCGGGAAGGTAAGCGAATTTCTCGTTGGGGTTGGCCAAGGAGATGCAAAGATCGGTTGCAAGCACTGCGGGAGTTCGCAAGTGAAGCAGCAATTGTCTGTTAGCAGTTTCTCCATGCGTGGCTCACAGGCGGGAAAGACCTGCTGCGGCAAGGAGGAGCGCTGCGATACCTCTCCCTGCTCAACCGGAGGTGGTTGTAGAAGATGAAAACAGGATTTTCAGCAGTCGATAGACTTACTATTACCATTGTCACGGACAACTACTATGACGCCTTAAGGCCAGACCCGCTGATGGGAAAACGCTTCAGGGTCTTGCCCGGTGCCTCCATCCATGCGGAGCACGGCTTTTCCTGCCATCTGGAAACCGTCAGCAACGGGATATCCCATTTCTTCATGTTCGATTACGGCCTGGATCCCCTGGGGATCATTAAGAACATGGAACTCCTCGGCATCAATGTCGGCATGATTGACGCCTTCGGATTGAGCCACGGCCACTTCGACCACTGGAGTGGATTATTAACCATACTCGGCCGCGCCCGTCCGGGCATTCACCTTTATGTCGGCAAGGAAGTTTTTGCCCGCAGATTCTCCCGCCGCCCGGGGAGCGATGATTTGATCGATCTGGGCAGATTGGAAAAGGAGGCAATAGAACGTCAGGGCATAGCAGAGATAGTGGAGGCCAGGGAACCCGTTGAAGCGATGCCCGGCTGTTATCTTACCGGAGAGATAGAGCGCGTCACCGACTATGAACAGGGCTCACCGAACCTTATCATTCAAAGGGGAGGCACCTTCGAGCGAGATCAGTTCCCTGGAGAGCAGGCAGTGGTGTGCAACGTAAAAGGAAAGGGCCTCGTCATCCTATCCGGCTGCGCCCACGCAGGCATCGTGAATACCGTGAAACATGCGCAGCAAATGAGCGGCATAGAGAAAGTCCACGCGGTGATAGGGGGATTCCATCTTGTCAATGCACCGCCGGAAATTATCAAGAAAACCGTATCAGACATTAAGACGATAGCGCCCGACTATATCATCCCGGCCCACTGCACGGGATTTGAGGCAATCGCACAGTTGGCTGCGGCTATGCCCGGGCAGTTCATCCTCAATACCGCGGGGACGCGGTACGTGTTCGGCAAGTGATGAAAAAAATCGGTATCCTGAAAAGAGAGGTTATGGAAATATGTTTGAATACAGTGAGAAGGTGCTGCAACACTTTCAAAACCCAAAAAATGCCGGCATCATTGAGGAGGCAGACGGTATCGGCGAGATCGGTGAGAGGGATTGCGGTGATTTGTTACGGGTCTTTATCAAGGTAGAAAAAGACGTGGTGACGGATGTAAAATATCAGATAAGGGGCTGCCCGGCAGCAATAGCCTGCGCCAGCGCCATGACGGAGCTTGCCATAGGAAAGAGTATCGAGGATGCGCTGATGGTCTCGGAAGATGACATTGTGGAAGCCCTGGACGGACTTCCTGAGTTCAAACTTCACTGCTCGAATCTGGGCATCGCGGGACTGAGAAGGGCCATCATAGCTTATTTCGAGAAGTCTGTCAGCAAAAGCAGCGTACAGGGATGAAACTAGGCGGTTGCCGTGAACCCCTTTTGGAGGAGATGGGAGCGCTGGAGAGATTTGACATTAGGTAGCCGGTTCTCGGAACCAAGACATACGCAGGCGAAACAGCCCTGATCATAGGGGAGGCGGCAGGAATCGGCATGGGAGCTATTTTAAGCGTCTGGTCGGCGGTTGCTCAGGGGTCTACTATGGGGAGGGTACGCTAGTAATGCGGGGGCAGAAGATAGCCGTAAAAATCTTTCAGGAATCATAGAAAAATAACCGCATCAACATGAAAATCGGGAAGACCATCGGGGTGTAATAGCAAAAAAAATAATACACGGGAGCAACAATGGCATTTGGCTTTGACAGGAAAAAGCGAGTTGCCGGAATCAACCAAAGAGGTAGAGCGAGAAAAAGAAGAGGAATGAGAGGTTTTGGTCCAGGCGGACCACCTACGAACTGTATCTGTCCGCAGTGCGGCCTTGTAGCCCCCCGTGAACCCGGCATCCCCTGCTTCCAGAAAAGATGCCCTCAATGCGGCTCTTTTATGACCCGTCAATTTCTAAAGGTTGAATAGCTTATCCCTTCCGCCTGAAAAACTATGAAAGAGAAAAAGAATCATATTGACTCGCTGAAACAGGGACAAAGGATAGCCCGAACAGCAACTGTTGTCATACTCCTTCTCGCGGCGATCAAATTTGTAATAGGCTATTGCTTTGAATCGAGCATTCTTATAGCCGATGCATACCACAGCAGCGTCGATGCTCTGGCTATCTTTGCGTCATGGTTCGGTCTCTGGATCGCGGGCGGCAAGAAAAGTAAACGGTTTCCTTACGGACTCTATAAAGCGGAAACATTCGTAACTCTCATTATAGGGGGGATGATTACATGGGCAGGCATAGAAAACCTTTTTGATGGATATAAAAGGCTCTTTCACTTAGAAATCCCCCCGGGGTTCCCCCTGTTTCCCTTGTCGGTCAGCCTCCTATCACTGGTCGTCGCTTATTTCATAGCAACAAAAGAAAAAGAGATCGGTGATGCAATCAATTCACGCGCCCTTCTCGCAAATGCGTCCGAAACCTTTTTCGATATCGCGACCTCTTTTGTCGTTATGGCGGGTATTCTACTCACCTATGCGAGGGTTCCGTATGTAGAGGGAAGTGTTGTAATAATAATAGCATCACTGATTATCTGGCTGGGTATCAAGAATGTCTGGATATCCGTTCTGCTACTGTTGGATGCAAACCTCGATCCGAAACTGCGGTCAGAAATAGAAGAAATGATCTCCCGGCTGGAAGGGGTCAAAGACATACATGAGATTAAGATCAGACAATCCGGCCCCTTTAAGATGGTTGAATGCGAGATTGCTACCAGCCCATCCATTTCGGTTTACAAGGCCCATAACCTGGCTGACACGGTTGAGCGTTTAGTAACAACCGCTCATAGAGAGATCGAATCGGTTTTTGTGCACGTGGAGCCCTCAAAAAAGGATACCGCGTCGGCCATTATTCCTGTAGAGGATATGAACGGTCTCCAGTCAAAAGTACATGGCCACTTCGGCAGGGCGCCTTATTTCATTATCCTTAAAATCCATGGAGACCGCGCAGACATTGAAGATTTCTATCTCAATGAATTTCTCGACAAAGAGATGCATATCGGGGTAAAGGTCATCAGAGCGGTCATCGGTCACGGACTCGACGTCCTCTTCACATCGCAGATCGGGGAGCTTTCCTTCCACATGCTGAAGGATAATTTCGTCGACATATATCGCGTTCAAGAACATATGAACGTGCAGGAGGTCATCGACAAATACCGCGCCGGTGAACTGACGCAGATCACTGCCCCCACCCACAGTCTGGAGGAATCCCGGATTATGCAGGAGGTTGCGAAATAAAAACGAGGCGGTTATCGTGAACCCTTTTTGTGGAGATGGGTGTGAGCTCCGTAGTTTAGCTTTTTAAATAAAAATCTGATACCGGAGGCATGGCGTATTGGAGACTTATTGAACGGATTTAAGTACGTCCCCTACTCTCCCTATATATTGCTATTGCCTCTTCTTCCGTGACATCGGTCCATGCTGCATAGGCGTCGGCCACGGCAAAGCTGAAACCGGTGCGGATGTTGGCACAATAGACGGCCTCCACCTCTGAGGCCATCCTCGGCAGGGAACTCCCGTGGCCAGTAGGCACGGCGACGCAGATCTCCCGTGCGCCAGCCTTGCGCAGGGCCTCGACTGCGACCAGCATGGTAAAGCCCGAGGCCAGGCCGTCATCCACGAGGATGGCCTGGCGTTTAGCGAGGTCCGGAAAGGGCTGGTCACCCCGGAAACGCCTTACCCGCCGCAGGACCTTTGGGGTTGTTTGCTCTATCCCTTGCTGGATTTGCTCCTCAATCAGCCCGAGGCGCGGCAAGAGATCCTCATTCAAGCGCATGGTCCCATCAAAGGCCACGGCACCGTAGCCTGCTTCGGTATTCCACGGCAGGGTGATCTTGCTGGCCACGGCCACATCTAAGGGGATGTGGAGCTTCTCCGCTATTACGGCGGCAATTGGCACGCCCCCTGCCGGTATGGCCAACACTATAGCATCGGACTGGCAATAAGCATCGAGCATCTCGGCCAAGACCTCGCCGGCATGAGGCCGATCGCGAAAAACCCTCAACCGATCACGGAGCTCAGGGCGTTCGATGATGTTGTGGGACAGCTTTTGGTTCATGGCCAAGAGATGTTTCTATGATAACAAATGAGGGGACGGATTGAAAGATAGTTGGGGAATAAATAGGTCTGTTCCCAGCATTAAGAGGGAAAATGAGGCTATGTGAACAGCAAGAATCAATACCTGATTCTAGATTTTAGCTCAGAATATCAATATTTCACGAGCGTCCCCTAGTTCCTTCTCCGAATTCAGGTTTAACTACCACAATGAAAATATTTATGATATTGTGCTAAAAATATGCAGAGAGAATCCTCTATTCTAGTCAAGGCCCTTATTTAAATATGTGCAAAGATATTTTAAAATACATACTTACGAGGCCCGCATGAATAACTCAATCAACCCAATGCCTGATGTAACGCTGGAACAACTGCCCGTACGCTTGCGAGATGCCGCCGCCCGTGCGGGTTGGACGGCTCTCATGCCCGTTCAGGCACGGGGCATTCCTTACGTGCTTGCAGCACGAAATATGATGATCCAGGCCCGTACCGGCAGCGGTAAAACCGGCGCGTTTGTTTTACCCATGCTGGAGCGGCTCGATGCGGCGAAACACCACTGTCAAGCGCTCATCCTCGTCCCCACACGCGAACTGGCCCGGCAAGTGTCACAAGCAGCCGAGATGCTGTGCGGCACAGCAGGCTTTAGGGTTGTCGCTGTGTACGGCGGTGTTGGTTATGGCGAGCAAATAGACGCATTTCGTCAAGGTGCGCACATTGTCGTCGGTACGCCGGGGCGCATACTCGATCATCTTCTCAAGCGGACACTTTCTCTTGAACATCTTGAGATGCTCATTTTTGATGAAGCCGACCGCATGTTGTCCATGGGTTTTTACCCCGACATGAAAAAGATACAGAAATACCTTCCTGCTCGCCGTATCCATGGCTGTATGTTCTCGGCAACCTTCCCGCCCCATGTCGTCCGCACCGCAAGCGAATTCATTCATAAAGGGGAGTTCATCTCCCTGAGCGAAGACCACGTGCACGTCACCGACACCGAGCATGTTTTTTATACCGTGCCCGGCATGGACAAAGATCGTAGTCTTATCCGCATCATCGAAATTGAGAACCCGGCTTCAGCCATTATTTTCTGCAATACCAAAGCTGAGGTACATTACGTGTCAACCGTCCTGCAAAATTTCGGTTATGACGCGGATGAATTGACATCCGATCTTCCACAGAAGGATCGCGATCGGGTTCTGGAGCGTGTTCGCAAGAAGACGCTTCGTTTTCTGGTGGCCACCGATGTGGCCGCTCGGGGGCTCGACATCCCTGATCTCTCTCATGTGATTCAATATGAACCGTCCAAAGATATAGAGGACTATATCCACCGAGCCGGGCGAACGGGCCGAGTTGGCAAGGCAGGAGTCGCCATATCGCTGGCAACCCACATTGAAACATTCGTTGTCGACCGTATCGCTAAACGGTTTAGTATCGATCTGCAAGAGAGGCCTTTGCCAACGGCCGCTGACGTAACGGCCGTTGTTACGGAACGGGTAACGGCCTTGCTCGAAGCTCGCCTACGCGATCGGGACGCGCAAAAAACCGAACGCAGTAAACGATTTGTTTCGCTTGGCCGCAGTCTGGCTGAAAATGAAGACGAGTCGGCCATCATTGCCATGTTACTGGACGATTATTATCAGGAGATGCTCCATGCCCCCTTACCGCAACCCTCGGAAGCACCGTCAGACAAAGGACAAAAAAAGCCGGCGACGAGCCGCAATCGTCCCCGCCCTAGGAACAAAAAAAGACGATAGTCGTAGGGAGATGGAGGGAGACCAAAGAAGAAGGATTAGCTAAAAAATAGAACAATTAGGCCACTTTTTCTCAGATCAGTTAACGTATGGCTCAAAGATTTCTTGGAAAGTAAACTCTCCACTCTTTTGAATAGTCCGTCTGCCCTATTCCGTAGTCCAGATAAAAATCATATTCGAGTCCCATTTTTTTGAGCGAATTCAGGACAGAATTCTTAAAACCAGCCCGTTGCATATAAAAGCCTATCGCCTGGTGGTAAGGGTATACATGATTGATCTTTCTTAGAATCGAAATTAATAGGTCAGTGGAGATCTTTCCCTTGGCCTTGATATAAGCCTTTTGGACTCCGCCCGTCCCGCCGGAATAAAATGGTCGGACAGTTATATCGATCAAGGTTCTCTCAATATTTGTAACCTGCAATGTTCCACTGTTGGGTTCCTCAATTTCTACAACTCCCAGATTATTGGTATTTGACCCACTCAAAAAGCATATCTTCCAATCCTTATGAGTAAAGATATACTTTGATGTTCTGGCTTTTTTGGCTTTGAATGCTAAGTCGATTGATCTTTGTTCCAAGGAGGTTTCTCCTCGAAATTTCGGGGATTGTTCGGAATTGACATATATGGTTCTGGAAGGCACTTCAAGCAGGTTATTCAAATACATGGCAGAGTGGTGGGACAAATAAGAGCGCGGTCTTAAAGAAAGGCTTAGCTGATATACTGATATCTCCCCCCACGTGTAGCGAACATATTTTTTGTCGTAATTTGGAGATTTGAGAATGACTTCTTTGAGTTCCGAATTCTTAATAAGGTGTTCCAAGAGGTCATCCATTCTCATGTTTCGAGGTAAATGCCATTGATTCCAATTGCTTGAAAAGATTTCTTCAATTCTTCTCCGAGAATATATTTTCGTGCCCATGCTATCGAAACAAGCCCTGATTTCTTCTTGATGCTTTTTGGTTAACTTAGGTAATGAGTTCATTGGAGGCTGTGGAGACAGAATGGTATATATACCATTCTGTCTCGTTCTCCGGGAAGGAAAGTATTGTTCATCCCGTAGAAAGATCATCCCGTGGCAATAAGGTATATATACCTTATTGCCTTGAAAACTAAAATCTACTTGACATCCTCGTTCATTTAAATTAGAGTGTTCACTAAATAGTGAACACCGCTATTCCGGTGAACATAAAATGACCGAAAAAGAACTTGAGCAAAAATTCAAGGCCACTTTTAGAGAGCTTTTCCCCAAGCTTAAGGACGCCACTGCCGTTCCCCTGGCCTCACTCTCTAAAGATTCTTTTGAGGTCGGGAAGATGCCCGATATTATACTATGTTTAAAGGTCGGGGGCAAACCGAAAAACCTTCTCTGTGAGGTCATCAGTCAGAGATACCCTAAGCAACTAAGAGAAAAAGGGTTGCAACTTTTAGAAATAAGCCAGGGGGGTAGAAAAGGCTATCCAGTGATTATCGCACCTTACATATCCGAGTTGGGAAGGGAAATCTGTAAGAAGATCGGGGTTGGATTCTTGGATCTCTCTGGGAATGCCTACCTGGATTTTGACTCCTTTTACATGGAGATAGAAGGAAAACCGAACAGATTCAAATATCCGAGTGAACCAACGGGACTTTTTAATCCAAAGGCGGAAAGGATATTGAAGTTCTATTTGCTTAAGGATTCGGAAAAAACAGTATCAAGGAATAGTTATCGGAACATAGCCAAGGAAGTTGGGGTCAGTCTTGGTCAGGTATCGAAAGTCAATAAAAAGTTGGATGCATTCGGACTCTGGTTGGAACAACCAGAGGGTTTAAAAATAATCGATAAAACGAAGCTCCTCGATTTATGGAGAGAGAATTATCGTTCTGAGAGAAACAAAGTCTTGAATCTTTATTCAATCATGCAGATTTCCCAGATCGAAAAACAGCTTGCCGAATTCTGTAAGACGAAAAAGATCCCATATGCTTTAACGCTTTTTTCAGGTGCTAACCACCTTGCACCATTTACCAGATACAATGTGACCACGAGCTATTTCAGCGGTGATGTTGGGGAACTGAAAAGGGCCCTTGAACTCAAAGAGGTCCCTTCAGGAGCAAATCTGCAGATACTGGTGCCCTACGATGAGGGGGTTTATTATAAGGCTCAAGAATTTGATTCCGTTAGAGTTGCGAACCCAATACAGATATATCTCGACTTATATAACTACGCAGGGCGCGGAAGGGAACAGGCTGAATTTCTTAGGGAGAAGATCATCAAATTCTGAGGCGTTGAAGATGAGATTTACGGCTGAAGAAGTAGAAGCATGTGTAATTGTCATGCGAGAACTTTTTCTATACTTGAAGCCTTATCGTAATCAAATCGTGCTCATTGGGGGATGGGTTCCCTTTTTTCTCCTCGAAAAATATAAGTATCCTGGAGAATATGACCAACACGTTGGTTCATTGGATATCGATGTAGCCCTGGACGCTTTTTCCATTCCAGAGACTGATTACAAGACTATTCTTGAGATTCTTACAGGCAGAGGATTCTATCCAAGGAAAGATGCCCTGGGGAGAAACATTCCAGCAAGTTTCTTAAAGAAGGTTACCCTTGAAAATGGCAAAGAAATAGAGGTGAGAATCGATTTCCTGGCCCCTGAATACGGTGACACAGCTAAGAAAAGACGACATCAACGGATACAAGATATGCTTGCCAGGAAGGCGCGTGGAACCGATATTGTATTTAATCATGCAGACGTAATTCATTTATCAGGGCCAATATCGAATGGGGCAAATATCGAATTGGATATCAAGGTAGCGGATGTCACAGCCTGTTTTGTGATGAAAGGTATTGCAATAGGTGAACGAACAAACGAAAAGGATGCTTACGATCTTTATATGCTTGCAAGGTATTACAAAGAAGGCCCAAAGTCGGTTTTATCTGAGCTAATGAAGCTAAGAAATCATGGATTAATGAAGGAGGCCTTAAAGAACATCCGGGGCCACTTCAAGGATGTAAAATCACTCGGACCTGTGTCGATAGCAAAATTCATGGGAATTACCGACAGGGAGGAGCACGATAGAATCGCGAGAGACGCTTTTGAATTGTTTCAGTTCATCATCCAGGGAATGACGAAGGAAGAAGACGGATAAGCTTTTCTTTAGCTTCGGGGAATTTGGGGGACATCCTATATTCCCCCTGTCAAGATAAAAGTAGAAGCTAGATAAAACACAGTAATATCAACAGATAGATAACGACACGAGATTTTTGACACACAGCACCTCTCAGTTCTGATCGAACCGTTGCATATACTTCGGCGAGTCTCTCACTCCTGACGAATCATGTACCTCATCGTTATCAGTATCCGGCATATCCCGCCAAAGCGGGATCACCCATCATCCCCTATCCAGGTTCCATGATTCAGTGAGAGGCCCTCTATTGTCCCTCCCGAGGTCTTTATCAGCCTCAACGTTGTTGCTCGGGCTCTCTCGCCGATGGAAAAAACTCTTAATCTTTGTTTAGATACGCAGGATTAAACGCCTCCTTCTTTTTCATCAAGGTCCAGGCAATGACCAAGAGCTTGGCTGCTAATTTGACCCGCATCTTGGTCTTGATACCCCGTTCCCCCTGCCGATTGCGCAGTTTATTGGTGTAATAGACGATAAATGCCCGATTGTTGATAGAGGCAATCAGCGCCGCTTGGTACAAGGCATAGCGCAGATCGGCCTTGCCCTTCTTGGAGATCACCGGCACCGCGGCATCCGACCCCTTTCCGCTGCGATCGGCGCCAAGATCAAACCCTGCCATTTTGATGACCTGGGAGACACGCTCAAACCGAAAGGGATTCCCCAGGGCGCCTAACACCGTGGAAGAGATAGCCGGGCCAAAGCCAGGGATCGTGAGCAGATACGGGTACTCGGGAAACTGAGAACAGATATCTTTAATCTTAGCCTCAGTGACCTGGATGGCCTCCTGGATCTGCCGTAACCCCTCTACCATCAGCCGCGCCTCAAACCCCACCATTTCACCCCC
>Ga0299915_10000187_pt1 | contig 47712 bp, 93 predicted proteins | sample RVTome_13_FD_200263 | JGI IMG/M metagenome (GOLD analysis project Ga0299915, IMG submission 200263) | Soil microbial communities from uranium-contaminated site in the Upper Colorado River Basin, Wyoming, United States - RVT92D227 (version 2) ...
AATTCAAGACAAGAAAAGAATGAAAACAGATTATATAAAATTTAATCAATATTTAAAAACTATACCCGTAGGACTCTTGGGTTGGTTAGCAGGATTTTGGGAAGGAGAAGGACACATCGGACAACATAAAAATATAAATTTTAACTATACATTTACAATTTCTCAAAAAGATTTAACTTCTTTATATAGAATTAAAAATCTTTTAAAAGTTGGTAATGTTGCAAGAGTAAGATACAAAAATATTAAGATTGGGAGATATAATTTATATTCATCAGGAAAAATATTAGCTTTAGTTGAATTATTTTTAAAAATTATTAAAGGTAATCATCGCCAAAAACAACTTAAAAAAGTTTATAAATTTTTGAGGAAAATTAAATGTTTTTAAAAATTCTTTTAATTTTTGGATTTGGGGTTTTAGAGACAATGCTTTTTACCGGATGGAGTTTAGCTGCAAACCAAAAAAAAGTAATTTTATCTTCCATATTAATGACAACTTATATGATTATTTATTTGAGTATTATTGATATGGCATTTAAAGATAGTGATACTTTATTAATGATAAGTGTTTATGCTTTTGCTTGCGGTATAGGAAATGCTATAAGAGTTTATTGGGAAAAGAGAAAAAATGAAAACAGTAAGGTCATATAATAAACTTATAACAGAAATAATTAATCTTAATCTTCCTTTTAAGATTGAGATAATTGGATATGTAGATTATGATAAAATTTATCCAATGTTAGCATTGAAATTAGTTTCTAAAATGGCACAGAAAACTATAATTTTAACAGGTGGACATCATGGAGAAGAATCTTATGCAATTAATGTTTTACTCCAATGGTTGAAACAACCGATAATGTTTCCTGATTTTAATTATTATGTTTTTCCAGTTTGTAATCCTTATGGTTATGAAAAAAATTATAGAAATAATGGTAATCGTCAAGAAACAAATAATGATACTCATTTTATGAAAAATTCAAAAGTACCAGAATTAGCAATTTTATTTGAAGAATTTCCAAGAACTGCGGATTTATATTTAGATATTCATGGAGATACAGGCAAAAGTGGAGTTTATTGTTATGAACACAAATCAGAAAATATTCCATCAATCGCAGAAAAAGCATTAATAGAAAATGATAATATTATTCCTTATTTAAAAGCTAAAACTATTTATGGGAGTCCTTTACAAAATGGTGTAATTGTGCCACCAAAATATGATATTGGTCTGGAAGGTTTTCTTGAAAAATTAGGAGTAAAATATTCTCTCGCTTTAGAATTACCCAAAAATATGGAAGGACAGAAAATGGTGCAAGGTGGAATAGCGATTATTAATAGTATTTTAAAATATTTTAAAGAGGTTAAATAAATGAAAAAAGAAATCAAATGTACAGAATGTGGAGAAATGTACAATAGCGAGTATATTTGTGATACTTGCGGTAAAAAAGAAGAATTATGTTTTATGATTGCATTAAGGATTGATTTAGATGAATATCATTTTTGTTCTTATCAATGTTTACTTCAATTTATTGTAGCAGAATTAAAAAAGGAGAAATAAATGATTAAAAAATTTTTATTAACTTTAATAGTATTAACAATGTTTTTAACATCCACTTTTGCAGTTACAGAAAAAGAAGTAAAGGAAATGGAAAATAATATAAAAGCAAAAGAACTTGAGCCATATATTGTTCAACTAATAGCAATAGGTTTTGACTTTACCAGTTGCTCTGGAGTATTACTTTCAAATGAAGAATATAATGCAACAGTTTTGACTTGTAAACATTGTATATCTTCAACATTTGAAATGTATGCAGATGATGTTAAAGTATCAACGATTCATACTGCTGTAAAAGATGATTTAGCTTATTTAGTTTTAGAAAGACCTATAAAAAATAAAAAAGCAGCAAGAATAGCGACAAATAAACCCAAATTAGAAGAAGATATTTTTATGTTAGGTAGACCAGGTATGACAATTACATATTATAAATCAGGAATTATTAAAAAATATACAGATAATTGGGGTTTCGCTAAATTAGATGTTATTGGTGGATGTTCAGGAACTGGTATATTTAATAAAGATAATGAATTAGTAGGTATTGTTTGGGGAGCATATTCTGAAGGAACTGAAGGAGCAAGTTTTTTTTCACCAGGTATTGGTGGTATTGGTATTGGAATTTTTGAACCATTACCTGATATTCAAAATTTTATAAATACATTACGTAAAATTTTAAAAAATAAATTATAAAAATGGAAAATAAAAGATTAAAATATACTACATATTTGGCAGGGGCTATAGAGGCAGTATCTAACAAAGAAATGAAATCTTGGAGAAAAGAAGTTGCTGAAAAATTGACATCTCCAGATTTAGGAATTTATGACCCTGTTGAACAAGAATCAAATAAAGTAGGAAAAGAATCTGGTAAGCAAGTAGAATATATAACAGGATTAAAACAAGGGGGGCATTGGGAAATATTCTTTGAAGAAATGAGAAAAATTTGGTGGGGGAAAATAGATATTAAGAAATTAGACAAAATCAGATTATTAATTTATCTTTATGAAAAAGCGAGATTAGAAGGAAATTATTTAACTGATTTTCAATTTTGGGGAGATTATGAGGCAACAGTTCGTTCAGATTTTATTATTACTTACTATCCAAAAGACATTAGAACAGTAGGAACATTAAATGAAGTGCATACTTGTTATTTATTTGGGATACCTGTTTATTTAATTCTTCCCGACCATCCAAAAACAGAAGCTAATTCTACACTAATAGATGAAACTATAGAATCTGGTGGAGAAATTTTTTACAGTATAAATGAGGCATGTAATTTTATAAAAGAAAAATATCATTTAAAAGAACCTAAAGAAATTAAAGAAGAAAAAATAGAGAAAAAAGAAGAACCTAAATTAGAAGAAAAGAAAGAGGAGAAGAAATAATGTTATTTTGTGCTATTGAAGGCGACTCATCTTCTTTTTGTAGATTTTTTAATTCATCAAATAGGAAATGTATGAAATTTAAAAAATTATTAAGATTACATAAAGATTCTTTTAATAGAAATATCATTGTATTATGTAGAGATTGTGAAAAATACAAGGAGACCCATGCCTAAATTTGATAAAGTAAAAGATTCAGGAAAAAGACAAGAATTTAAAACAGGTAGTGTGAGAGATACCAATATTGGTAAAGGTCGCTATGATTTAATCAGTCCTCTTATGCTTCAAAGATTAGCTAAACATTTTGAAAATGGTGCAGTTAAGTATGGTGATAGGAATTGGGAAAAAGGTCAACCACTATCTCGTTATTTTGATAGTGCAATTAGACATCTTTATAAACATTTAGAGGGGCAAAGAGATGAAGACCATTTAGCTGCTGCAATTTGGAACGTAGGAGCAATAATACATACAGAAGAATTAATTGAACGAGGTCTTTTACCAAAAGAATTAAATGACCTCCCAAATTATTTAAAAAAAGAAGATAGACCATTTATAATTACTGGAAAAGAAAAATGAAAAGAATTCATATAGGACAAAACAATCCCAATTATAAACATGGAAAATACTGTATAAATAACACATATTATTGTTTGATTTGCAAAACAAAAATAACTTACCAGATTAATATGTCAGGATTATGTAAACATTGTGCCTGGATAAGAAGATTTAAAAATCCCAAGAATCATCCAATGTATGGTAAATCTGCAAATTGGAAAAGAATAAAATACCAAGGAATTTGGATGTGTAGTACTTGGGAAGTTGCCTATGCAAAATATTTAGATAAAAAGAAAATAAAATGGCTTTATGAATCCAAAACATTTGATTTAGGAGAAACTACTTATACCCCCGACTTTTATTTACCAGAAAGCGATACTTATGTAGAAATAAAAGGATGGACAAGAAAAGATTTTATTAAAAAACTTAGGAAATTTAAAAAATTATATAAGCATATCAAATTAAAAATATTAGATAAAAATAATAAAGAATTAGTAAAAATTTTAAAAAAATATAATGACAGATAAACTTTTTATAGCATGTGTAATATTTTTTGTTATTGATTTATGTTTTGTAGGAACAACTACTGTTTTTGTTGTAAAATTAGTAAGAAAAATATTAAATGAAAAATCAATGTTAGAAGAAATTAAAAAAATAATAAATACAAAATATAATAGAGATTTTATTGAAAAAGGAAATGAATCTCTCTGCAAACATTGTGGTGGAGATTTAAGTATTAGGAATCCAAAAGGTTATTGCGACCACTTATATTATCCAGAAAATTGTGAAATTTGTAAAAAGAAAGAATAAATGTCAGACCCAAAACAAGAAAAAAAAGAAGTTAAATTACCAGAAAATGTTTCGGTAGATTATACTTTTGAAAGAATGTTAAAATCTTTTATTAAACAAGTTGAAAAAGATGGAGTATTACAAGAAATTAGAGATAGACGTTATTATCAAAAACCCAGTGTAATAAGACATAAATTATTAGGAACTATTAAAAGAAAACAAAAATTACAAAGAAGAAGAAAAAGGAATAAATAAAAATGAAATATAAATCTGAAAGAATAAAAGGCTGTTTAATCATTAAATCTAGAAGTGGAGATACTTTATTAGAAAGAATTAATAGAAAATGCAGAGATAAAAATATTATAAATTTACAATTTATTCATGATAAAATATATTATGTCTTTATATTATATAAATAAAAAAACAAAAAGGAGAAGATAATGAAAATTGATTATTTTATAGATGCAGAAGGATTAGAAAAATTATTAACAGACTATAAAGATATTTTTGACATGGTGGATGATTTTGGGCAACAATTAATACAAGGAATTCCAAATACTCCCGATGATTATAAAGAAATTTTAGATAAACTAACAGGTGCATTTATTTCTCTTGAGCCTCTTTATACTCAAGCTGAAGCCAAGAAATTAAATGAGGAATTACAGGCTTATGTTACTGCCAAAAGAGAATTAGAAGCAAAGGGAGAAAAAGTGGTTGCTGCGTCTTTGGAAAAGGAATCTTCATTAGCAGTAGCAGATTATAGAAGAATTAGAGCAATTCTTGAAGGCTATGTAGAATCATGTGCAAAAGCAATTGGTACATGCCAGACACAGCTAAAAAGGTTAGAAATGGAATACAAAAATAGGAATACAAAAATAAATGAATAGATTAATTACTCTTTATTGTGATTGTCCAGAACACAAAGTTGAAATAGAAGAATTTACTATTGGTAAAATAGAAGGTTCTTTTATGAGTATTTGTATTTATAATCATTGGTCGGGGAAAACTGGAAAGTTATTTAAAAAACCAAAATTATTAGCAGATGTAATTCTTAATCCAGAACAAACCAAATTATTTAAGAGTGCATTTAAAAATGAATAAAAATACTTTTAATGGATTGGCTTTAGTTGTTTTACCTGTAATTATGTTTATTGGAATTTTTGTATGTCTTTATGAAGAAATAAAGGAAATTTATGAAAAAACATTATAACGTAGGCAAAAATAATTCCATGTATGGAAGTCATAGATGTGGCAAAGAGAACCCAAATTATAGACATGGACATACATTAATAAAACAAAAATGTACAAGATGTGGTAATTAAACAAGTGAATATAGAAGAAAATTATGAGAAAATTAATAGTTATAGACCACGCCAATATTATGTTTAAATCTATTTTTGCTTGGAGAAATAGTCCAATGATGCCAGTAACTTATTTATATTTAAGTCAAATTACTGGATATTTGAAGAAAATTGGAATAACATTAGATGATACTATAATTGTGGCACAAGATTATGGTTCTTGGCGTAAAGACATTTGCAAAGAATATAAAGCCCAACGAAAAGAATTTAGAGAATCAAAAGAAGATGATTCTTTTTGGCAAGAAATGTATAAAGAATTTAATGAACTAATTATTAAATTAGATGAATGTTTACCCTGGCATTTTCCCAAAATATATAAAATGGAATATGACGATTTGGCTTCTGTTGCTATTAGATATTTAAATGGATATGATGAAAAAATAATAGTTTCAAGTGATGAAGATTTACAGCAATTATGTGTAACTCCAAACGTTAAAGTATTTTCTCCATATACCAAAAAATACAAAATCGTAAAAAATCCAGAAAAAATACTTTTAAAAAAGATTCGTGGGGATAAAGTTGATAATTTACTTACAGTTCCGCAGACAGAATCAGAATGGGAAAAAAGAAAAATGATTGTTGACCTCAATCATTTACCACTTCACATTGAACAGATTATTAGACCCGTATTAGAAACTTTACCCATAAAAAATATTTATCTTAATAAAATTCCATATCGTAGTATTAGAACTAAAATTGCACAAATCTATAAACTGGAGGACTAATGATAATGTTAAAGGTAATTAAAAAAATAATAAAAGCATTATGTTGGGTTTGCAAAGGAAAAAAATGTAAAGTATGTCATAATACAGGTAATTGGGAAGAGAGTATTTATTATCATATTATAACTGATAAAAATGGTAATAAATATTGTTTTGATGGTGATACTATTAAATAGAAGAAAAAGATGAAAAAAATTATATTTTTAATTTTATTGATTTTAACATTATCGGGTTGTACTATCAGTATTAATAATCAAAAAGAAAAAATTATAGAAATTTTATAGCAAGTTATGATTTGGGTTATAATTGTGGTAAAAATAATGAAGATTATATTAAATATAAAACAAATTAATTGAAATACTTGAGAGGAGATTATAAATGAATAAATATAAACTTCAAAAATGTAGATGTGGAGAATTTTTAAAAGTTTATGAGGAAAAGAATGGAGTTGTAAATATTGTAGATTTTACTAATCATCTTATTAATTATTTTAAAAGGAAAGCAAAAAAGGAGAAAAATAATGAGAATGTCAATAGGAACTTTATTATATAAAATATCAAAAATATTTTATAATTTGGCAATGAAATTAGGATTTTATTTAGATAAATAAGGAGAACGAAAAATGAAAATCAGGAAAGGTCAAAATGTAACAGTAATTTTAGAAGCAAAAATACCAAAATCTTATATTCAAAAAGAAATAATAAAATTAGCTAAAATTGGATTATCTTTAGGAAAATATAATTGGTATATTCCAAAAAACGGAGTAAAAATACAATGAATAAAGCGACAGTAATAAGGAAGGGATTTACACTTTATCTTAAAGTTACTGGAGAACCTTTAGATAAACCAGTTTATTTTGAAATACAATCTTATGCTACTAAAGGAATAAAAGAAATAGTAACTTTAACAGAAGAATTTAATATTGATTTAAGTGGAAGAAAATGATAGAATTAGATAAATTATTACATCTATATGCTTGTGCAATTCTAATATTAGGAATTACATTTTGTACACAAAAATTAATATTAGGAATATTAATTACATTACTTATTGCATTAGGTAAAGAATTTTATGATGGATATTTTGGTACAGAATTTGATTTAGTTGATATTGTATTTGATATATTTGGAATAATAATTGGAGTATTAATTATAGATTTTTTTAAGTAATTAAATTTTTAAAAGGAGGAAAGAAATGAAAAAAATAATAATATTTATTATCGCTTTGATGCTTTTAGTAACATCAATAAATAATGTTTTTGCTTGTTCTGTTAAATATGCTAAAAAATTTGAGGGAAAAAATGTTACTCTTTATTTGAATGAAGATTTACATTTTGTAAAAATTAATGTCCAAATAATTAAAGTGATTGATGAAAATTACTGCTATTTTAGAGATTTGCGAACTCATGCAGTATATTCCATTTGGTTACAATTTATAGATAAAATAGAAGAAATTTTATATTGATTTATCTGGGAGGAAATAAATTGGCTAAAAAGAATCAATATTTAGATAAAAATCCAAATTGGAAGGGTGGTTTCCCCGAATGTATTAATTGTGGAAAAAATCTTTCTAATAAGCACTCTAAAACCAAATTATGTATGAAATGTTTTAATTTAACCCAGAGGGGAATCAATCATAAAAGTGGACTTCCGAAATGTGTAGATTGTGGCAAAGAAGTAAGTAATTATAATAATAAACGATGTAGAAAATGTTATATAAAATTTAATAAAGGTGAAAATCATCCAATGTATGGAATTTATAGATTTGGTAAAAATGCTCCTTGTTGGATAGATGGTCGTTCTTTTAAACCATATAGTAAAGAATTTACAGTAGAATTAAAAGAACAAATCCGCAAACGTGATAATTATAAATGTCAAAATTGCTTTATGACAGAAGAAGAACATTTAATAGTAATAGGATATAATTTAATTCCACATCATATAGATTATAATAAACAAAATTGTAATAAAAATAATTTAATTACATTATGTTTATCTTGTAATTTAAGAGCAAATTATAATAGAGATTATTGGAAAGAATATTATAATAAAAAAATAAAGGAGGTAATAAATGTCTCAAGAAACTAAAGGAAAAATCTTGGCAAAAAAAGGTGATAACAAAGCATTTAAACTTGATGATGGTAATTGGTACAATTTAAATGATAATGTTATACCTTATTTAGAAAAAATGAGTAAAGGAGATGAGGTTGTAGTTACTTTTGAAAAGAAAGGTGTATCAAGATATGTATCTAAATTAGCAAATGCAGGAGCCACAGAAATTGCAAAAACAGAAGTTAGAGAATCCGCCACAGGTTATGTATGTGAAGTTTGTAATGCTCCTTTAAAAGATGGCAGATTTAAAATTTGTTACATGTGTAATAAAAAAGGATTAAAACCAGAAGCTAAAAAAGAAGAAGCATCAAAAACTTATGAAAAAAAAGAATACAAAACTAATTATGGGTCTCCAGAAGATATAGCAGGTAAAGAAGTAGGTTGTTCATTAGGTGCAGCAGCCACAGCAGCAAGTGGAACAGCTTTTAATGACCCAGAGACTTGTACTCAATTTGTATTAGAGGTAGCAGAAAGATTATTGGATTGGATGAGGTCTAAAAAATAAAATGAAAAAATTATTATGTTATTTATTTGGACATTGTTATTTTATAATTACCAGAATTGATAATGGACAATCAATTTATGGTCATTATAAATGCCAACGTTGTGGAAAAGAAGAAATGTATCAGTATGATTATGGATATTAAAAATGAAAAAATGTAAATTTGAACAATGTCAATATGATAATTCTATTTTTTGTATACATTCAAAAAATAAAACACAATTATGTGAACCAAAATTTTGTCCATTAAAGAAAAAATCTAAAAAGAGGAAATAATGATAACTACAGAACAATTATTTAGTTACCTTGAAAAAAAGATACCTACTTTTATTAAGACAAGAAAATCTAAATCAGGTGAATTATTATTCACTTGTCCTAACATTGTCAATCATAAATATAAATCTTCTCCATCGGCTACCTTTTCACCAAGTGGGAATATTGTATGTTTAATTTGTGGGTGGAAAGGTACAATGTTTGATGCTATTCGTATATTAGAAAAAGATAAACATAATAAAACTGATGCAGAGATTACTGATTATCTTATTGAAGAATTACATTTAGATATGTATACAGAATTATCTGTTTATCATAATTATAGATTTGCTTTAATTCCTCTTTTACAAAATTCTAAGATTCCTTTTGAAAAAGGATGGACAGAATCTTCTCACAAAGATAAAATAACATGGATTAAATGGTTAAATAACAGCCTAAACATTGGTATCAGAACTGGAGAAGTTAATGGGATTACAGTTATAGATGTCGATTTAAAAATTACTCCAACAGAAAAAGTAGAAGAAATTTATAAACTTTTAACTGCATTAGATACATTAACACAAGATACCCCACATGGAAAACATTTTTTAATTAAATATGATAAAGAATTACAACAAACAACAAATATAGGAGGGTTACATATAGATATTAGAAATGATGGCGGACAGATTGTTGCTGCTCCTTCCAAAATAGATAATCTTACTTATAAATGGAAAAATTTAGGAAATGAAATTAAAACAATTACTCCAGAATTAAAAATTAAATTATTAGAATTAATGAAAATACAAAATAATAATTCTATTGAAATTCCAGAAAAAAGGAATCCAACAGAACCACTTAAATTAAAAAATAATAATCTTGAAGGATGTTGTAATGATACTTTTATTTCTCTTGGAGGAATGTTTATAAAACAACTTTCTCCAGACCAAACTGAATTTGTTTTAAATGTTCTTAATAGACACTTATTAGAAAATCCTATGCCTTCTACTGCAATAAAAGGAATGTTAAATTCTTTAGCAGATTATAAAGGAAATGATGAAGAAACTTATGAACAAACTATTTATGATTACATGAGATTAATGCAGACAGATGTTACACCAAGAGATGTTATAGATAATACTAAATTACCACGAGCTATTGTTGATAAATATTTATCCAAATTTGTAAAAGAAGGCAAGGCAGTTAGATTAGGTAGAGGTCGTTATCAATATAAAGAAAAAATTTCTTGGTCAGATTCTGCTCCAGAAATAATAAAAGAATATGATAAAGATATACCATTATTTAATAATATTGCTCTTTTTGCTGGTGGAGATGTTATTCTTTTAGGTGGAAAACCAAATGATGGAAAAACTACTATTGCTTTAAATATTATTAGAGAAATGATAAACCAAAATATTAAACCTTATTACATTTATAGTGAAGCTGGTTCTCGTTTTCAAAAAACCAGCAAAACTCTAGAAATTACTGGAAAATATTATCATACATTTCATGAAAATCCTTTAGCAATTGAACTAGAATATAATGCTTTTTCAATTATAGATTGGTTATGTTTAGAAAATAAAGCCGAAACCGATATTGTATTAAAACATTTAAATAATGAATTACAACGAAAAGGAGGAATTTTGGTTATTTTTACTCAACTTAAAGAAAATAATGAATGGTTCGCACCAAATTTAATTACACATTTTCCTACTTTTGCAGCAAGATTATTTCAAGACAATCCAGAAAAAACAATAAATCATTGGCAATGTGATAAAATAAAAGAACCAAAAGATTCATTTCATCAAACTTATATTCTTCCATGTACTTATGACCAAAAATCTAAAATTTATAAAATTCAAGGTATATAATATGATAAGAAAAGGCAATGTAATTCATCACATAGATTATAATAAATTAAATTGTCAATCAAATAATTTAATTTGTTTATGTAAAAAATGTAATAGTAAAGTTAATTTTAATCGTGATTATTGGTATGCTTATTTTAGATATATTATGGATTTAATTTAATGAATAATCTTACTCAAAAAATACAGACATATTATATAAAAAATAGAGAAAAAATTCTTGAACAAAGAAAGAAATATTATCAAAATAATAAAAAAAGAGTTCTCAAGAAAAATAAAGATTATTATTTAGATAACAAAAAAAAGATTAGTATTTATCAAAAAAAATATCATTTGAATAATAAAGAAAAACTTTGTAAACAAGCAAAAAAGTATTACTTAGATAATAAAGAAATAATCTTAAAAAAGCATGGATTATATGTTAAAAATAAACGTAAAATAAATATAAATTTTAAACTCAAGAATAGTTTAAGAAGTAGAATTCATCATGCTTTAAAAAATAATTCTAAATCTGAATCTACTATGAAATTAATGAATTGTTCTATTGAGAAATTAAAACAACATTTAGCAAAAAAATTTTATTCTAGAATAGACGGATTAAAAATGTCTTTTGACAACTATGGATTATGGCATATTGACCATATAAGACCCTGTGCAAGTTTTGATTTGAGTAAAGCAGACGAACAAGCAAAATGTTTTCACTATACTAATCTTCAGCCCTTATGGGCGAAAGAGAATAAGGAAAAAAGAGATAAAATATGTTAATTAAAAGTATACAAAAACTTAATGAACTTTATCATATATTTAAACGTTCTTTTGAATCTCTTAAAAAAATTGTAAAAAATCATTCTACAATTAAACAGAAATTAATTTTATCAGAACAGTTTTTAAATCAGGCATATATGTTGATAAAAGATGAATTAGAAACTACAGAACAAAAACGAGAATTTAATAAAATTATCAGAGGAGTTAAAAATGATAAAAATAAATAGAGAAATCGCTAATTCATTATTTGAAGTAATAGGTTATGGTAACATAGGGATTTATTGTTCACAGGGTGCAGTTATAGGAGATAATAATGAATTTGTAATAGTTTATACAGAAGAAACACAAGAAGTCTTTTTGGCTCATATTTCTGATTTTGAACAAGATGGTTTATTAATAAGATTAAAAAATGAAAACAAATAGAGAAAAAGGAAAACAATTAGAATTTGCAGTTGCTCAGAGGTTACAAATTGCTTTTAATGACAGGGCAATAAGACCTACAAAAGCATCTGGAGCATCTACTGAATTGGGAGATATTAAGAATTCTTTTTTATTAATTGAATGTAAAAAAAGAAATACAGAATCAGTAACTATTAATCATGCAGTTTGGAAACATTTGATTAGACAATTGCCTATTAATTCAAAAAGAATACCTCTATTAGTATTAGAAAATAAAGAAGGAAGACAATGGGCTGTTATGGATTTAAATGATTTGCAGAGGTTGTTAGAGAAATGTTATAATGCTACGGGAGATATACAATAATGTTTATTATAAAAATTTGCGATTTATGTGGACAAGATTATATGTATCATGCATTAGAAAGTGAATTTGCTAATATTTGTCAAGAATGTATTGAATTAATAGAACGTTTACAAGTAGGATTATAAATGAGAAAAATAATTGCTTATTGTTTCCATTGTAAAAAAGATACTGAACAAAATGCGGTAGTAGAATCTTATCTAGGATTGGATGGAATTACAATTCATATTAATTATTGGACAAGATGTAACGAATGTGGTGAAAATGTTATTAACAAAACTAAAGAAATTAATAGTGAGGATTTAGAATGAAAACTTTTGTTTGGTTACAAATAGAACCAGAAAAAAATAGAATAAATAGAGATTTATTAGAATCTATGGGATTAGAAGTATCAGGAGGAAATGCAAGAGGATATTCTGATTATGAGGGATTTATTACGAATGAACAAATAGAAATAATTAAAAAAATTTCTACAATACATTTACATATTCATCCATAATTTGAAAGAAATGAATAAACTTAGAATAAAAGAACCAATCTGGATTTCAAAATCAATTGGTATTGCTGCCAAAAGAGTATTTGCTGACTTAGAAATAGAAATAATGTACAAGGATAAATACGGAAATAGAGTTTATCCTGCTACTTATAAAATTATAAAAGAAAAAATAATTACATATCCCTATAGATATATTGGGGGTAATAGAATTTATATTATTCCGATTTCTGAACTAATTATTATACAAAAATGAAAACTAAAATTTGTAGTAGATGTAAATTAGAACAACTAATATCCGAATTTTATAAAAATAATAAAAGAAAAGATGGATTGTGTTGTTATTGTAAAAATTGTTATAAAACTTATCAAAAAACTCATAAAACACATAGGAAAAAAATAAATCAAAAATATCGAGAAGAACACAAAGAAGAAATGAAAGAATATCAAAAAGAATATAGTCAATTGGCTAAAGGAATTTATAATAATTTAAAAGGAAATGCAACGTATAGAAATATTAAATTTAATATTAAAAAAGAAGATTTTATAAATTGGTATGAAAAGGAATTAAAAAAATGTTACTATTGTAATAGAATGTTAGAAGATATAAGACAGGATATAAAAGAAGGAAAAGAAAACAAAAATAGATTAAGTATAGATAGAAAAAATAATCATAAAGGTTACGAATTAGATAATATAGTTTTAGCATGTAGAAGATGTAATATAATTAAAGGCGATTATTTTACCGAAAAAGAGATGCTACAATTGGGAAAAATATTATATTCTATTTGATAAAAGATTTAACAATCAGGGAGCAATAATGTTGATTTGTAATAGATGTAAAAAAGAAACTTATTCTACAATTAATGATAAATGTTCTGATTGTTATTATAATTGGGAAGGATTAGATTTATTTTTTAAAATTGGCATAATAATTTTGACAATTTTATTTACTATACAATTTACATTGATTTTAATCGGTTTAATAGGAGGATAATATGTATTATTGTAATAATTGTGATATTGCTCATGAAGAAAGAAATTGTCCTCTTTGTGAAGCAAAAGAAGAAATTACCAGATTAGAAAAAGAAATAGAAAGAATAAACAATTTAGAATAGGAGTAAATAAATGTATAACCCCCTTTCAGATTTAGGAAGATTAGCATCAGAAGTTCAAGACTTAGAAAGAAAGTTAAATAATAAAGTAGATGATTACGAAATCGATACTATAAAAAATGAATTATCAAAAATTACATACCAAATTTTATCTATCGAAAATACATTAAGTTATGTACAAAATGATATTATTGAACTTAAACGAAAATTAGAACTGGAGATTACCAATGGGTAGAAAAAAAGGTGGAAAAAATAAAAAAATGGAAATTGGTGGACATCAAACTAATATTCCTATGGAAAAAAAAGTAGAATCTAATCCTTTAATCGAAAAAAATAATATACAAGTCTCTCAAGAAAGAAAAGATAAATTAAATACAGTTTTGAGGGAGATTAATAAAATTATTCCTGATGCGATTAAGTATGCTAATACAATAGAGGAAAGGCAAAGAATTCCTTTTAAACATAAATGTCTAAATGACCTAACAGGTGGTGGAATTGTCAAAGGTCTTCATACAGTTATTTGGGGAAGTAAAGCCTGTGGAAAAACTACTGAAGTATTAGATTTAATTGCTAAAGCTCAAGAACTTGGAAATATCTGTGTTTATATAAATGGGGAGCATACTTATGACCCAGTTTATGCAGAAAAACGAGGAGTTGATACCAAATCGTTAGTTATAGAAGATGTGGATAAATTAGAAGATGGATTAGATACGATTATTAAACTTTGTAAAGCAAATGTAGTAGACCTTATTATTTTTGATTCAATACATGGTCTCGCACCCAAAGCAGAAATGTATGCTGGAAAAGGTGAAAAAGATAAATCTACAGCAGATAGTAACATGGCATTAAGAGCTAGAGCAATGACACAATATTTTGAAATGGGTATGGCTTTTGTTTCAAAAGCTAAATGTGCAGTTGTATTAATTGCACAATCTAGAATGGATTTGGGTGCTTTTATTAAATTAGAAACATTAACAGGTGGACATGCTTTAATGCATAATAGTAGATTGACTTTAAGATTTAGAAGAGGACAAAAGGCTGATGCTCCTGTTGAAAAAGTTGCAACTGGAAAATTAACAGAAAAGGGCAAACCAGAAACAGAAAATGTACAAATCGGATTTGACCTTGTTGTGCATGTGGATAAAAGTCAGATTCCAGAATGTACAGAAGGACAAGAGTTGCATGTGCCCTTTTATTATAAAGAAGGAATAAAAGAATGATTCATCATAATTTAAAAGGACGTTTAGAATTTAATTCAATGCAAGTTTATTCTGATAAAAAATTAGCTATATTAAATTTATGGTATAATTATGTACCGATAACATTATTTATGGAAGAAAAACATGTTAAAAAATTAATTGAATTAATTATGAAAGAAGATTTAAAATTAACAGAGGTAATTAAATGAAAATACCCAAAAGAACTTTATTAGATGAAGTAAGATATTATTGTTTTTATGCTCCTATAAGATGGTTAGATATGTTACCAAGAAGAATTTATTGGTTTTTTCAAAGGGGATTTAGGGGTTATGGAGATAATGATACTTGGGATTTTGATTTGTATCTTGCAGAAGTAATAAGTAAGGGATTAAAACAACTTAAAAAATATAATCATGGAATTCCTGGTGATATTTATAAAAAATATAAAGATAGAAAAGATTTAACCCAAAAACAAAAAGATAAATTAGCAATAAAACATTGGAATATGATATTAGATATTATTATAAGAGGATTTGAATTAGTACCAGAATTATTTGAAGTAAAAGTTTTAAAAAATAAAAAATTAAAAAATGGATATATGTATGAATTAGAACGAGCTTTTGATTTCTTACGTAAATATTATTTTAATCTTTGGGATTAAGGAGTATAAAATGAATAAAACAGGGAAAACATTAGAACAAATAATTTATGAAGTTTTAAAAGGTAGACCATTTGATAATGTAGTAAAAGAAAATGAAGATTTATATGATGCTTGGTGTTTAAGAATAGCCGAAACCGTAGATATGTATTTAGAAGAAAAAAAATGAAAATTTTAGTACTTGAAGATAATCAGGAAAGACAAGAAAAATTTAAACAATTATTTAGAAATCAAGAATTATTTCTTATGATAATGTTAAAGATGCCTTTCATATTTGTTTAACTATTAATTTTCAATTGATGTTTCTTGACCACGATTTGGGTGGAAGAATTTGGACAGATTCTGGTGAAGAAAATACAGGTTATCAATTTGTAAAATGGATAATAGAAGAAAATAAACAAAAAAATACACTTATTTATATTCATTCGATGAATCCAATCGGAGCAAATAAAATGCTTAATTTATTATTGGATAATAAGTATGATGGAATTTGGATTCCTTTTAATTTAATAAACTTGGAGGAAATAAATGGATAGAGATAGAGAAATTCAAAGACAAACAAATTTAAAACAAAATCAAGGCAAATCTCCTGAAGAAATTGCACAATTAGTTGATAAAAAAATTCAAGAAGAAGAATTATTAAATTCATTTGTTGGTTTAGATGAAATTGAACAAAAAAAAGCTATACAACTTTATGAACGATATGTAACTGAACATTCTTTTGAATCTTTGGCAGAAAAAAGTACATTAGTAAATTTGGTTTATCTTGAAATTTTGAATGACCGAATCAAATTATTTATTAAACAAGAAGGCGAAGAAAAAAAAGGAGCAATACCTTTAAGAATGAATGAACAATTAACATTTAATACTACGCAGATAATGTCATTAAAAGAAAAATTAGGCATGCTTAAAAATAAAGAAGATGAATCTGCATTGGATTTAATTAATGAATTAAAAGAAAAGGCTCTTACCTATTATAATGAACATAGTGGAGAAACTTATGTAAAATGTCCAGAATGTCAGAATTTATTTAGACTTCTTATGAAAGTAGATGGATTAGAACCTGCAAAGGCTACTTTCTTTCGTGGCACGACCCTTTACAACGTTAAATTAATGGAGTTGTATCATTATAAAAAAGTAACATTAGAAGATTGTGCAGAAATAATGGGAGTTAATAGTAAGTATATTACTTTTATTTATGAAAATATTTATTTAAAACCAAAGGGAGAATAATATGAAAGTTAAAGAATTGATAAATATTTTATATCATTATGGACAGAATGATGAAGTTAAATTAGATTTAGACCATTGCAAAAATCCAGATGATTTTACATTTGAAGAAGAACAAACAGCAAATATATTAAAAATTACTCAAGGCAATTGTGGATTATAAAAAATGATAGCCAAGATTAAAGAAAATGATTTAAAGATTTTTCAGGTCTTATCTCATCCGATTGGATGTGCCGAAACTATGTTTCATGATTTTGAGTCATTAGGAATATTTGATAAGAATAAATTCGGGCATATTCGTGTTTATCAATATCCTATGTTAAGTTATGATAATTTATTTTTAAATGACCCCAAATTATCTAAAGAAAAAAACATAGAAATAAAAAATAATTTAGCCGAAAGTTATAATCTTGGAGGTCGTCTTACAGGTAAATCAATTGTTTCTATTACAATAGATGTATTAGTTTGTACTTTTAATCAAGTTTATAAATGGGCTGTTATTTCTTCTTATGATAAACTTCATGTAATGGAGATTTTTGAAAAATTAATTAATTCTTTTGAAAATCATAAAATAATGAAAATTTTAAATTATCATCCTTTGCGTAGTCCGACTTATAAATTAAATTTTGCAAGTGGATTATTATTAGAAAGTGTAAATCAAAATATTACTGGAAAGAATCCAGGTGGACAATATTTTGGTAAGCACTATGACAGACAATACATGGAAGAATCAAGTTATCTTAATAAAGATGTTTCTGGTAAAATGCTTATGGCACAATCTGAAAATGGATGTATAAATCGTTTTTCTGGTATGACTACATTTACAAAAACATCTCCAGTAGGTGAGATATTTTTTGACCTCAAGAATAAAAAGAAAATAATTAATCTTCCTTCTTATATTAATCCTACGTGGAATGATAAAAAAGAAGCCGATGCTATAAAAGAATTCGGTGGCAAGGATTCTCCAGGTTATCAGGTTCAAATCGATGGTAAAGTAATTGAAGGAGCAGAAAGTGTATTTGATATTCAGAGAATTAGACAAACTTATATTTTGGATAAAAAAGGAATGGGAATACCTATTAAATCATTTGAGGTAAACAAAGATTCATTTTTTAGATATAAAGAAATTGTTATTGTTGAAAAACCAATCAATGCAGAATTTTTAGGAATTTATTTTGACGTGGGAGAAGGCGGTGCCCCTTCGGAATATATTATAATTTCCAAAACAAATCAAATTTATAGATATATATATCGGATTACTACCTTTCAATTATCACCAGATGAAGAACAACAATTTGGAGATTATCTAATAGAAATATTACAACCAAATATTATTGGTTTAGACCATTCAAGTGGAGTAGGAAAAGCATTATATAGTCATTTTATTAAAAAATATCCCGAAAATATAATTCCTGTAGATTTTAATGCAAACATAGAAATAGATTTTGAACGAGATGCAAAAGGTAAAGAACTAAGAGATAATGAAGGACATCCAATTATGAAAAAAGCTAATATGATAGATTGGTCTATTCAATGTTTAAAGAATCTATTCTATAATAAAAAGATACAAATGTATGAAGACATTAAGTTTGATACACAAGTGAACAATGTTATTACTGTTAAAAGTAAACAAGGAAAAATGTTATATTCTTGTAAAACTGCAAACCATTTATTTCAAGCCTTCCAAGTGTTTGCGATTTGTGATTTTTTAACAGAATTGAAAAATATTAAACCTATACAAAAAAAGAAACCAGGATTGGGTGCATTTGGGAGTGCTTAATGCTTAATTTTGCTGTAATGAATATTGCTAATGTAGGAAGAGAAATATATGTTTGGCATAGAATTGGCAGAACTCTTTCTTGTTTTAAGGATAAAACTTTCTACCCATATTTTTATTCTGTTGACCCTAAAGGACTTTTCCGCACAATAGACAATAAAAAAGTTAGTAAAGTAGTTTGTAGTCACCCTTCTGATGTAAAAAATAGAAGAGACGAGAATTCTTATGAAGCCGATATTTTATTTACTAAACGATATATTATAGATAAGATAACTTCGTTTGATAAGGCAGATTTAAAGTATTCTTTTGTAGATATAGAAGTTCTTACTAAAGAATTACCCAATTATCTTTATCCTGAACAACCTATAAGTTGTATTAGTTGTAGTAATTCTTATACAAGAGAGATTAAGACTTTTTGGATAAAAAATTATCAACCAGAGCAAATGGAAGACAATGAATCGGCGGAAAAAATATTATTAGATGAATTTATTAAATGGATAAAAGAACAACAATTTGATTTGATTTTAGGTTGGAATTTTATTGAATTTGATTGGCGTTATCTTTGTGCTCGTTATAAAAAAATATTTGGTTGTGAATTAGCAGAAATGCTTAGCCCAATTAATCAATCTCGTTATTTAGGAAGTTCTAAGCAAGAAATAGAACCTAATCTAATTCCAGCAGGATTAAGTATTATGGATTATTTAGAAATGTATAAAAAGATTTATCGTACAGAATCTTCTTATGCATTAGATATGATTGCTCAAAAACATCTAAATGACAAAAGTTTTAAAAAGGTAGATTTTAGTAGATTGTCTGATGAAATTAAAGAAAAAAATATAAATGATGTAAGAAGAATGATAGATATTGAGAAAAAACTTAAAATTATTGAATATTATGATGAACTTAGGCGTATGAGTATGTGTGAATGGGCAGATGTTACCTGGAATAGTAAGATGTTAGATATAATTCTTTTACGAGAAGCTAAACAAAAAGGAATAATCTTACCTTCTAAACATTATGGAGAAGGAATTGAAGTAGAAGAAATAGGATTTGAGGGGGCTTATAGAAGGTGTGATACTGGTCTTTATAAAGGATTGTATAAACTCGACCTTTCTTCAGCTTATCCAATGGCAATTATTAATTTCTGCCTGGATATTTCAAACATTAAAAATGAAGGAATTACCATAAACAAGGTAAAATTTTACCAGAATGAAAATGCTTTACTTCCTACGATTGCAAGAAAGTTAATTAGTAAAAAAGATATTTTAAAATCGCAACTTAAATCTGCAAATCCAGAATTAGAAGAAACTAAAGATTTACAGATTAAATATAATGCAATTAAAGCTGTAGTTAATTCACTTTTTGGAGTATGTGGATTGAAGATTTTTAGATTATTTGATTATAGAGTAGCTGCAAGTATTACATTTTTAATTAGGGATTTATTACACTACATTGAAGATGAATTGAAAAAACGTAGTGTAAATGTAATTTATATAGATACCGATTCATTTTTTATTGAATCTAGAGATAATCCAAAAGATTTATGCAATGAATTAATAAAACAATGGGCAAAAGAAAAATATAATAAAGATAAAATAGATATTGTATTTGATTTAGAAGGTCAGTTTGAAAAACTTTTTATTATTGCTTTATGCCATTATAAAGGATATTTATCTACACCAAAAGGTGTAAAAGAAGAAATAAAAGGTATTGAAGCTCGTAGAAAGGATAGTTCTAATTTTATCAGAGAATTCCAAACTAATCTTATAGAAAAAATAATGAATGAAGAACCAATAGAAGAATGTGTTAAATGGATTAATTCAGAAAAAGAAAGAATTAAAACATTACCATTAATAGATATTGGATTTCCTTGCAGAATTTCTAAAACAGAAGGATATAAATCAATTCCAATTTTTTTAAGAGCTTTACAATATACGCAAGAATTAGTACCTACTTTTCAGAAAAATACTGGAGACAGTTTTTATTGGTTGCCAGTTATTCCCTTTGGTACATCTATAAGAAAATCTAGTAGAAATAAAACTGATAAGGAAACTGGAGAAAAATCGATACAATCTTCAGAAAAAGAAGTTAATAAAGATGTTCTATGTTATGATGAAGATTGTTATGAGCATATTAAGGAAGTAAATTGGGAAAAAGTAATTGATAAGAGTATCACAATGAAATGTGAAGCAATCTTTTTGGCATTAAAATGGGATTTATCTTTAATAAAAGAAATTAAACCTAAAAAAGAACGGAAAAACAAAATACCTACAGAAGAAGAACTCAATGAAGAACTTAAAAAAAGAGGACTAATTTAATGGATTTATCTAAATTAACTAATGAAGAATTATTAAAACTTAAATCTAAATTCGCAGGGGAAGTGTCGAAAAAGACATACGGAACTTCCAGTTCCGAGAGTAGCGTGCAAGTCGCTAACCCTGCTCCAAAAATTAGTAAACGACCTTCTTATACTCAAGATTTTATAAAAGTAGAAATACCCAAAGCCAATGAATATAATAAAGAAATAGATTTAAAAGATTTAGAAATCAAACAAATTGATTATTCATTAGCTAAAATATTTATCAAAGAAAATCATTATTCTCATACAATTCCGTCTTCGGTAAAAGTTTCTTTAGGATTTTATTATAAAGAAGAATTAAAAACAGCGATAATTTATGGTGCACCTGTAGGAAGAAATGTTACAAATTGGTTACAGGTGGAACATTCTAATTGTTTAGAATTAGTAAGATTATTTTCGGCAGAAGGTATGCCAAAAAATACGGAAAGTTATTGTATTAGTAAGTCATTTCAATTTTTAAAACAAAATTACCCCCAATATAAATATTTAATTTCTTATGCAGACCCCAATCATGGACATTGTGGATATATTTATCAAGCAACGAATTGGAAATATGTAGGAATTCAAAGAAGAATCTTAAAAGAAAGAATCATATTAATCGATGGAAAAGAAGTTCATTCTCGAACTTTAAATGCAAAACATGGGTCTAATGCTGATGATAAATTAAAAGAAATTTATGGGGATAGATTAGAAATTAAAGGAGCATTAAAAAAATATGTTTATCTTATGTGCTTGGGAAATCATAAAGAATGTAAAGAATGGTATAATAAATTTACTTTTTTGCCTTATCCAAAAGCTCATAATGATATTATAGAAGGAAAAGCACAATAAAATGAACTTTAAAATAAAAGATATTGAAAAAAGATTAGGATTTAAATTAAAAAGAAACACATATGTCTTGGGCGTGGATACTGCATCTATTACAGGATTAGCCATTCTTGAAACCGATAAAAAATCTTTAAAAATTAAGACTTCTATTTTTAAATTACCTATAGTAAAAAAGACTGATGAATTATCTGATAAATTTGTTGAGAAATTAGAGTTTATGTTATTATCTATTAGAGATTTTAAAAAGACTATTGCTGTAAAAAAATTTGAACAAAGAAAATCAATTTTAGTATTAGAAAATTCTTTTCTTAGTCTTAATCCAGTAACATTTGGACTTCTTCGCATGCTTTGTGGTATTATTTTTGCAGAATTATTTGATAATTTTGAAGAAATTAAAATCATATTTCCCAATACTGCAAGAAAACAAATAGGATTTAAATCTCAATTAAAAAGAGGAAGCAAAAGAGAAGAGAAGAAAAAAGAATTAATAAATTTTATCAATAGTATTTTTGGAACTAAAGAAACTTCAGATGATATTATTGATGCCATTATTTTAGCACTTAATGGATTAAAGGAGAAATAAAATGTGTGAATATAATTATAAATTTTGTTATCATTGTCAAACTTATTATATACATACAATAGAAGGACGTTGCTCTGTATGTTGTAATTTAAATTATCCGAATAATATTCAATTTAATTATGAATGTCCTGATTGTAAAGGGAAATTTAATACTCCTGCTTATGTTAGTAATGGAACTTCTGCTTTTGTTTGGAAATGTCCTTTTTGTGGAAGAAAATTAGAGGGATTAAATTAATGAAAAAATTAATTACTATTTTAGTATTAATTAGTAGTTTATTAATATTTCCAGTTTATGCTGCAACACCCAAATTTAAAGTACATATATTAAAAAATTTACTTCCTGGTGTTAATTATTCTATTAATTACCCCGTAGTTATTGATTATGATAATGATTCTGATTTAGACATACTACTAATAACCAAAGAAGGTTGTATTTATTTTTTGGAGAATTTATTAAATGAGTGATTGGAAAGAAGAATTAACAGAAAAAGAAAAAGAACTGAATATAAAAAAGGAGGAAGAAAATGTTCGTACTCGGATTGATAGTAGGAGCAATAGTCGGAATAGCATTGGGAGGAGCAGGAGCATACATTTATTTGAACGTAACAAAGAAATAAATAATATTACAGGAAAAGGAGGTAAAGGAATGATAACGGTAGAAGGAGCACTTAAAGATTTAGAAGCAATCGAAAAGGAAGCTAATGATACTGGTGCAAAAGCAGTAGTAAAGGCTTTAAAGGTAGTGGTAAAATTTCTTTCTACAATGAGAACCAATCAACTTTTGACAGAACCAGAAAAAATAGTAATTGCTAAAGCACGTAAAGAACGCCAGGCAAAAGAAGAAACAAAATAGTATTAATGATGGGGTAGAGAAATCTCCCCATCCCAAAGAGGTAAAAGATGATATACTGCGTAAAAATAAGAGATTATATAGAACAAGATGAAAAATGTATTAATTGTATTTTTTATCTTTATGATGAAGATACTTGTGATTGGGAAAATTGGCACCCTGGATTAAAGAAAGGAAAAGATTTAGAAAATGATAATAGAAATAACTAAACAAAATATTTTATATTTCACAGGTGCGTTAGTTGCTATAACTGGATGGTTTGATGCTTATAAGTATCATGTAAGTGCACAGGTTATTCGTAAAGTAGGTTTAGCAAAAGGTCATTCTCGCAGATTTATAAATTATGCTATATGGAATGATATAGCAAGAATTATTCATTGTATTTTATTACCTGATTGGTGGCTTGTTATTAGTAGTATTATTGCTCTTATTTTTATGATTGAACATTTTTATACTCAATATTTATTTTATCCTTATAAATGTCGTGGTTTAATTGGATTCAAACGACCCAATTTATTGACTTATTTTATTAATAGTTTGGTATCAAATAAAATACGCAAACGTCTTTAAAGGAGGTTATTTATGGCTACAATAATATATTGCGACCTTTGTATGACACCTTTAAAAGAACATAATTATTTTATGTTATATGTTTCTGAACCCAAAGATACTAATTATGATGAATACAATTATAATGAATATTTAAAAAAGGTGCAGAAGAGAGTTAAAGAAATTTGTCCTGGATGTAAACATGTTTTTGATAAAATGTTTGAATTAAAATTACAAAGATTATCGGAGTTGGCTAATGAGATTAATTTGATTTATGAATTACCTTCTAAAAAGAATCCAAAGGAGAGAAAAGATGGAAAAGAAAAGTAAAATTAAATCAGAATGTTGCAAAGTTCCAATTCGTTATTCAGATTTTGCTCCAGATTTTATTGGAGACGACCCAAAAACAATGCGAGTAGGAACTTGTTATGCTATTTGTAATAAATGTAATCAACCTTGTAATATTTATATTCCTATAAGAAAAACATGGAAAATTAATCCTGCTACTAAAGTTAAGGGAGATAAACGTGAAAAAATTAAAGATAAAGAAATTAATAAAGAAATTCAAGAAATCGGACACGCTTAAAATCTTCGGGGAACAACCACACAATTTTGTTCCTTACGATGGACATCCTCATAGTAATGATTGGAGATAATGATGAATAATATCTTACTTTTCTCAGACCTTCATATTACACAATCCTCACTTAAAGAATGTATCCTAATTCTTGAAGAAATTGGAAGTATAGTTACAAAATGTAATGTTGATACTATAATAGATTTAGGGGATACATTCAATTCTCTCAAACCTTCTTCTATAGAATTGGATACTTTTGCTACCTTTATTAGAAGAGTTAATAAAAAAATTATTATACTTGCAGCAAATTCTCATGAATCTGAAACAGAACAGCAAAGTATTTTAAATCATTATGGCATTTTATCCAATAATGTACAAATTGTCAAAGAATTCAAAGATGGTAATCATCTTTATTGTGGACATTTTTCTATAAAAGAATCCATAAATAATTATGATGCTAAATTTTCTAAAGAAGATTTTAAAAATTATTTATATGTTTTTTTAGGACATATTCATTCTTATCAATTAATAAAACCTAATATAATTCATCTTGGGTCTAGTCGATATGTTTCTTTTGATGAAGTTAAAGATAAGGCAAAAATTGTGGCTCTCATTACCGATTATGGTGCAGAAACTGAAAGGGTTCATTTTATGAAGTTAAAATCACCTATACCAATGCAAGAGTTAAGGTTAAGTCAAAAGACCTTTTTAGAGGGGTCTAATGATGCCACCCAAGAGGAGAAAGTAGCAGGTAGAGCCGAAGAAAACGGTTTCTTAGGGCTTTTTGAAGGGGTATCCGAGCTTTCTACCTATTTGGGCAAAATAGACCCAAATACCAAAGTCAAGATAAAAATCCTGGATTTTGAATCGTTTCGTCAATTTCTTCCTTTAGTAGATAAATATAGTAATAAATTCCATTTATTTAAATACGAAACAAATTTTACAGTTATTTCGGATAATAATAAAAAACAAGGACAAACTGAAATAAATAGTTTTAAAGAATCCTTTATTAATTGGCTTAAAAATCAAAAAATAGACCCCCAAATTACGGAAATTCTACAAAAAGAGGTCGAATAAATGGCAAATCATGAAGATAGACCTATAAGAGATACAATACATTTGTTATTGGCTTTTCGAAGAAGAAAAAATAATCCCGATTTAACTAATGAATGTATTAGAGTGGTTATTAGTGATTATAATCTGGATTTATTTTTATTAAAAGAAAAATGTAAAAAATTAGGTGGAACTTGGAGAATTCATCATACAGTTAATGCAAGAGATACTAAAAAAGCAAGAATTTGGATATTACATAAACTTATAGAAACCTCGCAATTTGATGGTTGTATTGATTCTATTTGGAAAACAGCATTATTACAATCTGAATGTAAAGCAGAAAATAATTTTATGTTTGATGTAGATACAAAAGATAATAATGAACTTATCCAAGTTTTAGATTTAATACCAGACAAAATAAAAATAGGTATAACTAAAACTCCTAATGGACATCATATAATTACAAAATCTTTTGATTCTCGGAAAGTTTTAGAATTATCTTATGTTACTTTAGTTAGAGATGGATATTATTTTCTTGAAGAAATTAAATGATAATTAAATCTTTAAAGATTAATAATCTACAACTTATTAAATCTGCCGAAACTACTTTCGATAAGATTAACATTGTCTCAGGAATTAATCGAGACAATCCAAATGAAAGCGGTAATGGTTCGGGCAAATCTACTTTCGTCTTGCGAGCTATTTTATTTTGCCTTTATGGCTATTGTGAAGAAGGTCTTACTTTAAAAGATTTAATTCGTTTTGAAGAAAAAGAAGCAAGTGTGGAAATTGAATTAGAAAAAGATAATAAAACTTACAAAATAATTAGGAAAATAGAATTATGAAAAAACATAAATGTATAGATTGCGATAATTTAGTTAATTATGGATATTCTAGATGTAAATCTTGTGCTATGAAACATAATTGGAAGATTGGGCTTTATTCAGAAAGAATAATAATAGGTATAAATAATCCAAATCATAAAAAAGGATATTTCTGTATAGATAATTATTGTAAATGTGGAAGAAAAATTTCATCAGCTACAGCAGCATACGGTAAAAAAAGATGTTCTATATGTTCTCACAAAGAAGATTTAAACGGAAGTTATATAGATGGTAGAACAAAGAAATGGAAAAAAGTTAGTAAACAATGTCTTGAACGAGATAATTTTACTTGTATTTTATGTAAGATAAAAGGAATATATTTACAAGCACATCATATTATTCATAGAAAAAACTGTATTGATATTTATGATATTAAAAATTTAATAACTTTATGCAGGAACTGTCATGCACAGATGACTAGAATAGAGTTTTCTAATGAATATTTATTTTATAAAAAAATATTCTTAAACTATATTAAAAATGAAAACAACTCTTAAAATTTGTGTAGATAATCAAGAGATTCAATTTAATACCAATACAATAGGACAAACCTATTTAGAAGAAATTATTGGTACATTAGATTTTTTCCGTTCTTATAGATGTGTTGATAATCGCAATGGTCTTAATTTATTAGACATGGGGATTGTAACACTTCGGAAATCGATGATGTCTTTTATAGAGGGTCTGTTTACAGACATTCGAACACGATTATTAGCACAAAAAGTAGAAAGAGAAAGATATTCGATAGATAAAAAATTATATAAACATTATCTTTCTGTGAAGCGATTAGACATCCTAAATGCTTCATTAGATGAAATAAAAAAAGATTATCAAAAATTTGAAATAGAAAAAGATAAACAAAATGGAATTATCAATCAGATTAGGTCAGAAATCTCAAGTAGAGAAAAAATTATTTATTATAAACAACAAGAAATGAAAAAAATAGATGAAGGAATTTGTCCTGTTCTTAAAATTAAATGCGAAAGAATTGCTCCAAAGAATAAGCCAAATACTTTGGGTATAACTAAAGAAATAGACATATTAACAGGAGAAATAAATATTTATAATAAACAATTAGAATCTGAAGAAGAATCAATAGAGTATTATGATGATACTTTATCTGTTCTTCGTAATAAAGAAAGTAAAGCAAGAGAAAAATTATTAAGATTAAAGGATGCCTTCCAATTTAAAGATTATAAATATACAAAAGCTGATATAGTTATCTATGATGAAGCAATTAAAATCTTAGATTCGTTTGCTGGAAAGTATATAAAAGAATGGTTATCTTCTCTTTCTGTAATTATAAATAATTTATTACAACCTATCAACATTTCTATAGAATTTACTGCGGATAAAGATTTTTTACATGTCTTCGATAATCAACAAATGTTAAAGTATGACCAATTATCTAAAGGTCAGAAAACATTTTTAGGATGTTTATTTAAATTTGCTATCTTAATGCAACAAAATAAATCAGGGGTAGTAATTTTAGATGACGGACTTAATGATATTGATTGGATTAATTTTAAAAATTTAATAAACATAATTAAAACTCTTCCATTTCAAGCTATTTGTGTATATCAGGGATTACAAGAAGAAATAGAAAATACTAAACATTTTACAGTTATCAGAGAAAAAAGGGTAAGTCATGTTAAATAAGAAAAAACATTTTGATTGTAAAAACTGTAATTGTCAAGAAAAAGTAAGATTTAAAAATGCAGTCATTTTTTGTTTTGGCTTGATTAAAAAACTTTATGACAAAGAAGATTTTTATCGGTTTTGTATAATTAAAAAAGGAAATCGTAATTGTAATGATATTATGCAGGAAGAATTGTATACTTTATTAATGGGATTGTCATCAATTTTATTTCATAAAAGATTAAAAGAGATAAATAAAAAATGATAAAATATTATATTTTTACTATAATCTTAGCTATTATAACAGCTTTGTGGGAGATTCAGGTCGAAGGAAAATGGGGCTGGGCTAAACTCTTACCTACATTTCGTATTAATGTTTTCTTTAGAAAATTATTAGGAGGAAAAGCATTAACTGGGTATCATATTTTTCTATTATGTCTTTTTATAACTGTATTTCATGGATTGTTTATTAATGAATTGGGTACTCTTAAAACAGAATATAAAATATTTGGATTGGTATCTTGGTTTTTTGTTATTGAAGATACCTTATGGTTTATTTTTAATCCACATTATACTTTGAAACGATTTAGAAAAAAACAAATTGAATGGCATAATAGATGGTTTTTAGGATTACCCATTACATATTGGTGGGGAATGATTATAGGTACTGGATTGCTTTTATTAGGAGGAAAATAAAATGAATTATTGTAATAATTGTGATATTGCTTATGAAGGTAGAGATTGCCCTCTTTGTGATATTAAGGCAAGTTTAGAAAGTGCTGATGAAGAAATTACAAGACAAGAAAAAACAATAGAATCTCTAAATGATAGAGTTTGCGGATTAGAAGATATTATTGTAAATTTAAAAGAAGGTGGAGCTTCAGGAGGATAAATGTTAAAAACCCAATTTAAAGACAAATTAGAATTCGATATTTATCTCACAGAACAAAAAGTTCGACAAGAAAAAAATTATCTTAGTGTCTCAGAAAGAAATCAATTGAAATCTATGCAAGAAAAGGATTATAAACCTACTTTTATTAAAGAAAAAAAATCAAAACTTCCTATAATTACTAACATAGATGAATTAAGAAAACCTTGCCAAGAAGTAACTAAAGAAGATAATATAAAAGAAATTGTACAAAAATTAAAAGATACTCTAGAAAGTGTAGGGGGATTGGGTCTTACTGCTAATCAGATAGGAATTAATAAGAGAATTTCTTATGTAAAAATTCCTAAATTTATAAATAAAGAAATTCAATATAATGAATTTATTTTAATTAATGCGAAAATTATTGAAAAAGAAAGACCTATAAAAGTTAATAATGAAGGATGTTTGTCTTTTCCTGAAGTTTATGTAGATACTTTAAGATATGTTTTTTGTACTGTAGAATCTTTAAATGAAAAATTAGAATTACAGACAAATTTATATCAAGACCTTGAAGCTCTTGCGATACAACATGAGTGCGACCATCAGAATTCGAAAACTATTTTTGATAATAAATGGAGGGCTAAATGATTGAAATATTATTTCTACTAAGTCTTTTAGTGTGTATCATAATACATGAATTGGCTCATTTTTTTGCTGCAAAAATAGTAAAATGTAAAGTAAAAGAATTTGGTATCGGTTTTGGTTCTGCTATTTTTAAATTTATGTATAAGGGCACCTGTTATAGATTGAATTGGATTCTTTTAGGGGGATATAATAAATTAGATAGTGAATTATCTTATAGTAAAAATAAACATGCATTTAGTAATTTAAAATATAGAAATAAATTATTTATTTCTTTAGCAGGAATAAGTGTTAATATTATTGTAGGTCTTATGGCTTATTTTATAGGAAAATACAGTATAAATCATCATTTAATTATGTTTGGATTTATTAATTTATTTTTTGGAATACTGAATATAGTTTTGGGAATTACTAATTTAATTCCTTTTCCTGCATTGGATGGAAGTTATCCTATTTTAGTTTGGTTAGAAAAAATATATGGCAAACAAAAAGGTTATAGATTGATGAATAAGATAGTTAATAAAGGAATGAAAATATTAAATGATTTTAATAAAATAACATTAACTATTTTATGTACTCTTTATAGACATCAAATACTTGATTATATTATTGCTGGGTTAAGTAATTTTATAAAATTTTTAGGAAAAATAAAAGGAGTATTATAATGATAAGAATATTACTTTATTTATTAGAAAAAATTCCTTATAGAACAAAATGGGGTCTTTCTCTTGCTGATGAATTAAAATATTTTTATTATTATAAAATAGGGCAATATAAAAATCCTCCAAGATGTTTATGTGGAGGAATAATTCGTACTTATGGAGCAATTTATCCTGAAGGATATACTATTGAATGTTCAAATTGCCAATTACTTATAGATGAAGATTAAATGAAAATAAAAAATATATTTAATAAATTATTAACTTTTATTCTCCCAATTGCAGGAGGTATCTTGGGTGCAATGGGAGGGGCTGGAAATAAGTCTTTAAGAAGAATATATATACCTCTTTTATTAACTGGATTGGCTTATGCAGAATTTGAACATATTGCAGTTTTGAGTATAATGATAATGTGTGCATGGCTTTCTATGGGTTACGGAATACCTGAGCCTGATGGAAGTGATGTAGGAAGTTTGCTGGGGAGATTTTATTATAAATTATTTAATCAAAATCATAAATTAGCAGATATTTTTACAAGAGGTACAATAGGATTATTAATTACTTTTTCTTTAATTTCTATTCCTATAATTAATCATAATTGGTTAGTTTATGGACTTGGGTCTTTAGGAATAATTTTAACGCAATCTTTAATTAGTTGGAGAGGATTTGGTACATTTAAATTATTTGGTAAAGAATTATCTTGGGTAGAATTTACAACTTGGGGATTAATAACATTATTTGCTGTTTTAATTATAAAAATAAAATAATATGAAACATTTTTATTTTAATAAAAAACAAAATAATTATGCTTTAGCAATTTCATTTGAAATATTTTATCTTACAAAATCAATTAAATGGATTTATTTAGATATAAATTTTCTTAATTTTTATATAACAATAATAATATAAAATGAAAATTAAATTTCTTAAAAAAATTAAATCTGTTAGTTTCATGGATACAATAAATCTGTATATGGAGATTTTTCCGCATGATTGGGATTACATTCCTGTTATTCGAAGATTGTTAAATAAAAATCCTAATAAAAATCGTAAACTTTATTTATTAGTTGCAGAAGAAAATAAAAGAATTATCGGGGGTTGCTTATATAGTTATTGGAAAGATACTAAATTAGGTTTGCTAGAATATTTATTTGTAAAACAAAATATGAGAAGTAAAGGTATTGGTAGTAAACTTTATTTAAAAATGCAAAAAGAATTAAAAAAGAAAAATTGTAAACATTTAATTTTTAATATAGCAAACGATAAAAATTTTAAAAAATCAATAACCGAAGAAGAAATCAAAATTCGTCAGCGTAGATTAAAATTTTATGAAAAATTAGGAGCAAGACCAATAAATCATTTTATTTATGAAAATCCATTAAGATGGTGTCGAATACAAGAAGATTATCATCCTTCTTATTTAGCAATGGATAGTAATTTTTCGGATAAAATAATAGGGGGGGAACTTTATAAAATAGTTAGAAGATTTTATAAAAGATTTTATTATGGAGCCAATTCCAATAATAATAAAATTGCTCGTAAAATATTAAAATCAATCAATAAAAAAATAGATTACAATTTAAGACCTATAACTTATATTAAAAAATGAATAAAAAAATGTTTTGGATTTATATTCTTTCGGCTTCAATTTATTTTACACAGGGAATAGAAGGATTACCAGGATTAAGCCTATTCTTTTATCTTAAAGAAAAATTAGGTTTTACTCCTGAGAAAATAATGTATATTGGAACTATTGCATCTCTAAGTTGGACGATAAAACCTTTATGGGGCTATTTATGTGATAATTTCTTGTCTAATAAAATGTGGATTGTCCTCTCCTTATTAGGTAGTATTAGTATTACTCTTTATTTCGGATTAACTTCTTTCTTACCATTATCACTTTTAGTGATATTATTATCACTAGCAAGTTTTAATGCAGCTTTAAGAGATGTGTCAGTTGATGGAATAATGTGTATTGATGGAAAAGAAACTAATACTTGCGATAAAATTCAAGCAATCCAGTGGACTTCAATTACCGTAGCATCTATTTTAGTTGGTTTAGGTGGTGGATATATAGCAGACCATTTTACTTATAAAATAGGTTATTTATGTCTTGTTCCTATTTATTTACTTATTATGAGTATTGTACTACGATATAGAACAACTGTACCACAGAATAGAACAGATGGATTTGTCATTTCAAAAACTGCAAAATGGGTTTCTAATTTTACTCCACCCACAGAATCACTTTTCTGGAATACTATTAAATCCTATAAAGAATTATTCATAAATAAAGGATTTTTAATTGCATGTTTATTTTTATTTTTATATAAATATAATCCTTCTTTTGGAACTCCTTTATCATTTATTGAAAGAGATATTTTTAAATGGTCTGGTCAATGGATGGGAACATTAGGAGCAATTGTATCTTGTTTTGAAATTCTAGGAGCAATTTTGTTTTTTAAATTGTGTAAAAAAATCAATATTAAAAAATGGCTTTATATTTCTGTATTCTTAGGAGCAATTACTACATTGTGTTATCTAAAATTTACTCCAGTAACTGCGGTTGTTTATGGAGTATGCTTTTCTGTTTTGGGAATGTTTGTACATTTAATAGTAATGAGTTTTATGGCAAAATCTACAATTTCTGGTAAGGAAGCCACAAGTTTTGCATTACTTTGTTCAATTTCAAATTTGGCAGGAACTACATCTTCTTTATCAGGAGCTTTTCTCTTTCCAAAAATAGGATTACAACCATTAATTATAGTATCAGCATTAACTAGTTTTTTATGTTTACCTCTAATTAATAAACTGGAGATTAAGAATGGATAATTCATTTTTAGAAAAATTTAAAGAACAGACTAAAGAAGAAATATCTAAACTAAATTATAAGAAATATTTTTATCAATATGACGAACCAAGCAAACTTATATTAGCAAAAGAAATGAAAGATATAGAAACATATTTTAAAACAGAATTAGAATTAGATGTTTATCCAGTTTATGGTACATTATTAGGCATGGTTAGAGATAATGATTTTATAGGGTGGGATACAGATATTGATTTGGCTTATCTAAGTAAATGCCATACTAATAAAGCAGTAATGAATGAATTTAATATGATTTGTAAATTTTTAGAAGAAAGAAAATTATTATTATATCGTATAAAAACTGCTAGTCATTTACATGTATATTCTCCTACAAAATATTTAAGAATAGATTTATGGATTTCTTGGATTGATGAAAATAATAAGTATCATTTAGTATGGACTGTTTCTGGAGATATTGATTCTTCTATGATTTTACCTTTTAAGACTGTAGAATTTAAAAACCAAACTCTTCGACAAATGAATGACCCAATGAAATTTATAAATGAACATTATCCTAATTGGAATATTCCTATAGGTGGCGAGGCAAAAGATTGGGCTAAAAGAAAACCAAGATTTGAACTAGAACCCTGGCATGGAAAATAAAGGAGGAAATATGTATAAGAAAGAAGAAGAAAAAGAAGAAATTGGTAAAAAAGAAGACCGATATGGAGAAGAATTTTATTATAAACTTTTGAATAAACATAGATATATTCTTCTTTATGATGAGATTCATAATTGTTCTGCCGATGTAGTCTGTTCTAAATTAAGGGCTATGGATATTCTCGGTCATAAACCTATCTATCTCGAAATTAATAGCCCTGGGGGGTCTGTAGCGGATGGTATGAGCATCATTAATACTATAGAACATATTAAATCTCCAGTTATTACAATTATAAGTGGTCAAGCATGTTCGATGGCTGCTTTAATTAGTATTTGTGGTGATTATAGAATGATATATTCTAACTCATATTTTATGCAGCACTCTACTTCTGATATAGTTGGAGATTATATAAATTATATTAAAGATAGAACAAAATTTCTTTGTGAATTCGAACATCGTACTGAAAAAATACTCAAATTAAAAACTAAATTAACCAGCAATGATATTATGAAGATTAGAACTGGAGAACTTTGGTTGTCGGCAGACCAATGCCTTGCAAAAGGAGTGGTAGATAAAATAATTAGTTTTAAACCTAAAAAATTTAAAAAGATACAATTATGAAAAAATTTTGGGTAATTAAATCAAATATTAACAGAAGACGCATAAAAAATAAATCTTTATTAAAATATTATTATTTAATTAAAAATTATTCTATTAGAAAAATAGCAAAAATCTTTAATGTAAATAATTCTACCATAAGTAGAACTTTAAAACGAATGAATATTAAAACAAAATATAGATTAAAAATAAATCAAAATACCATGTATAAATTATATTATATTAATCATTTTTCGATGGAGCAAATAGCTCGAAAATTTAAATGTTCGAGAGGTGTAATATTTAGAATATTAAAATTATTATCAATAAAAATAAGACCTCAAAAATTTTATTCAAAAAAAGATAGAAATGGAAGGTGGTTAGGTGGTATTTCCTTCGACCCCTATTCTATAGAATGGACTAAAGAACTTAAAGAATCAATTCGTAAAAGAGATAACCATACTTGTCAGATTTGTCATAAATTTGGTAAACATGTACATCATGTAGATTATAATAAAGATAACTGTCAAGAAGATAATCTAATTACTTTATGTTTAAAATGCCATGTAGCAACCAATTCAAATAGAGATTATTGGTATGCTTATTTTAAATATATAACTAAAGGAGTCTAAAATTTACTATTTTATTTCCGATTGCCATTTTGGACATTCTAACATCTTGCGTTACTGTAAAAGACCTTTTCTTAAAGAAGGAGATTTAGATTCTAAAGGAAATTGGGTATCTCAGTATATTGCTATTCAAAGAACAAAAGAAATGGATGAAACTATTATAAAAAATTGGAATTCCAGAGTTAAAGATGGAGATATAGTATTTTTCTTGGGAGACTTCTGTTTATCCAAAAGTTCTGAAGCTCCTGATAGTAGAAAAGATGCTTTTGATTATTATCGTTCACAATTAAATGGAGATATTATTTTCTTTAAAGGAAACCATGATGGTAATAATAAATGCAAATCAATTATTGAAAGTATTGTTATTAATCATGGTGGAAAAAGAATTTATTTAACACATAATCCAAAATTTGCCAAAGAAGATTTTCATTGGAATTTCTGCGGACATACTCATGGTAATGAAGGAACTTTTAAAAAATTAGGAAGAAAATCTGTTATTATAGATTTATCAGTTGATTGCTGGGAATTTCGACCTGTAGATATTAATGAGATTAATCAAGCATATAGTGAATGGTGCCGAAGAGGATGTAAAGAGGAGAAATAATGAAAACTGCACTTATTACGGGAAGTACTAAAGGTATAGGAAAAGAAATAGGATTGGATTTATTAGATAAAGATTATCATGTTACTTTTAATTATACACATGATACTAAGGGTGCCGAACTATTAAAAAAACAATTAGATGACCCTAGATTACCTAGAATAAAAGGAGATTATCAAATCATAAGAGCAGATTTATCTTACATAGATGATTTAGAAAAAATTATAAAAGATATTTATAAATTGGATGTTTTAATTTTAAATGCAGGAATAACTGATAGAACTCCATTTGGAAAAATTGCATTAGAAAATTGGAATCATATATTAAATGTAAATTTAACTAATCAATTTTTTTTAATTCAAGAGTTAAAAGATAAAATTAATCCTAATGGAAAAATAATATTTATTTCTTCTATTTCTGGATTAACTACTGATTCAACTTCTATTGCTTATGGAGTATCAAAAGCAGCAATAAACATGTTAATTCCTTATTTAGCAAAAGAATTTGCAAATAAAAAGATTACAGTTAATGCAATAGCACCTGGATATATAGCAACAGAATGGCATAAAGGCAAATCTAAGGCACAAATTAAAAGAATAGAGAAAAAATGCATTGCTAATAGATTGGGCACTCCAGAAGAAGTTTCTAAAGCGGTTTTAAGTATAATAGATAATGATTTTATTAATGCTCAAATAATAAGGGTGGATGGGGGATTTTTAGTATGACTATAAGAGAATTCGACCCTAAAAAAGAACTAATCTTTGACCTTAAAGTATGTGAAGCCTGTAAAAGTTGTAAACGCTATGGACTTACTGGTTGTTGCCCACCTACAATTGGAACATTTGAATACTATAAGAAACTATTAAAACGTTATACCTATGGAAAAGTATTTGTAAAAAAATTTGTTGTAGATGACCCCAAAAATTGGCAAGAATTAGGTAGACAATCTTCATTAGAATTACATAAAATTTTATTAAAAGAACGTAAAAAATTATTAGATAAAGGGCATTATTTCAATGTTATTCTGGGGGGTGGTTCCTGTAAATATTGTAAAGAATGTTCTATACCATGTAAAATGCCACAATTTCGTGCTATTCCTATTGAAGCAACTGGAATAAATGTAGTAGAAACTTTAGCAAAAATGAGAATATTTATTAAATTCCCTATTAAAAAGATATTCTATAGAACGGGGGCAATTTTATGGGATTAAAAAAAGTAATTTATACTTCTGGAACTTATGATTTATTTCATTATGGGCATTTAAATATTTTTCTTAAAGCTAAAGCATTAGGAGATTATTTAATCGTAGGAGTTTCTACAGATGCACTTATTAAAAAATACAAAGGTATAAAACCTATTATTTCTTATAAAGACAGAGTAACTATTATTGAAGAATTAAAATGCGTAGATAAAGTAATAAAACAAGGAAAGTTTTTTGATGTAAACCAATTAAAAAAGTATAACATTTCAACTATTGTCTTAGGGGATGATTGGAAGGATAAAACTTTTCCCGAATTAGAAAAATGTCTCAAAAAATTAAATATTAAAATGATTTATGTGTCATATACTAAAAGATTATCAACATCTAAAATTAAAGAACAAATAATTCGCAATGCTGTAGAAATTATTGCAGCACAAACTAAACGAAAATGAATTATAAAATAGCAATACTTATAACTACTTTTTTAAGAGATAATTTATTGTATAAAACCATACAAACAATTGTAGATAATTATACAAAAGATTGTATAGTTCTTATTGCAGACCAGGGGTATGCAGATTCAGAAAAAGATATAATTATTGATTACTTTACTTCTCAAATACCCTTAGAGTATTATAAATTATCTTTTGATTGTGGATTAGGTTATGCTCGTAATTTTCTAGCACAAAAAGCATTTGAAATGGAAATTCCTTATAGTTTAGTTATGCCCGATTCTATTCAATTTACTGAAGTCTATAATTTTGGACAATTGTTCAATTTATTAGACAATAATACTCTTATTAGTTTTGGAATTGTTCCATTTAAAGATGTTTTTATAGCCAAAACTAATGCCTTATTAAATCTTTGGGATGAAGAACTAAAAATTTGTGAACATGAATTTGCTTATTTTAATTATATTAAAAGAAATTATAAAGTTGTTTATAATACAAATTTTATTTTTAAAAAAGTAAAATCTCGGTCTTCAGATGAGTACCAATCTTATTCTAAAAGAATTAAAGAATATAAGAAATTATCAGAGCAAAAACTTAAATGTATATAGGAAAATCGTTATTAGTGAAACACGAAGATAAGATAATGAAGGGAATAGTTACCAAAATATATAATGAAGATTTAGATATTAAATTAGAAGATGAAACTATTATCCAGAGAAAATTCTGGGAAATAAGGATAATTCCTGATGAAAAAAAAGAATAAAAAAGAAAAAATAAAAGAAATAAAATTAGTCGATATAACCAAAATACGGTTTTCTCCAGAATTTGAATTTGAGATGCCTAATGAAAAAATCTCAGAAAAATTAATTGAACGTGGGAGAACTCTTAAAGGTTGGGAATTGAAAAATGATGGAAGTTTAAACTCAGGTATAGAAATCAGTCCTGAAAATAATAATCATCTTTTTTATAACAAAGACTCCTTAATGCAAATTAAAGAAATATTAGCATTGGTTAGAGTTTATCGTGGAAAAGCCTTACCAACTTGTGGATTACATATTCATGTATCAACAAAATCTATGTCAGACAAACAAATATTAAATTTAATTAAAGAATGGGTTCATCGCCAAAAATTTATTATTAAAAGATTTGGCACATCTAAATTACGTCTCGAAGAAACATGTAAATTATTACCCAAAAATGAATTGCATAAATTAACTGAAAAAGAAATACATCAATTTAGAAATAATTTGAGAACATCATTTCAGTCATACGGATACCTTGACGAAAAATATTACAGTCTTTCAGCAATTCATTTACCAAAAAATGATTACGGAACATTGGAATTTAGATGTTTTGAAAGTACTACCAATTTTAAAGAAATAAAATCTATTATTTATTTTGTTTTGAATTTTGTTCAGGAGGCACTTGAACGTGAATAATTATGTATAAAATAACTTTTGAAGATAATACAGAATTTATAGGGGGCACCTTATATAATAGTAACTGGAATAAAATTATAAATATCCCTATAAAAAAATTAGAATATTATTTATTAGGCAAAGTTATTATCTTAGAAAATTTTGAACTTTATAATCATTTAATAGAACGAATAAGTATTATAAATATTAATCAAGAGATTATTAGTAAACTGATTCTAATGGGTAAAAAAGAAGAAACTATAATTACTTATACTTATGATTTTATAAAAAAGAATGGATATTTTGGAAGTGAAATATTTGGAAGAGAATATTTAGAGAAGGCAACTACGGGATGGAAAAAAGGAATACCGCATCAAAATCCTACCTTTAAAATTCTATAAATAAAATTCCATATTAGATAAACTTATTAAAGCCTTAACTTGCATAGGAAATACTTTATATTCTACATCTTGAGTTCTAATTATAGAAATACCAATTACTAAAGTAATATTTTTTGCAATATTATTTTCAATTTGTTTAACTTCAAAAAAATATCCTTTTCGTAATCTATCATTTTTTGCATTTTGAAATAACCCAGAAGTAGCAATAAAAAATAAAGTAGAAACCCAATCAGGAGATTTATATAAAATTTGTACATCAATAAACGGTAAAAATTTAATAGGCATATCAGGTAAATCCATTCTAATTTCTTTATACATAGTAGTTTCATAAGTATTTTCAGTCCAGTCTTCTGTAGAAAAAATATCCATATCTAACCAATCTGTAGAATAATCTCTAATTTTCTTTTTAAGATTATTAACGTATTCTGTATTTTTAACTAATTTGGTAGTATTGGTAATATTTCCATCTAAATTATCTATAGTTTGTTCATTAGATGTTTCCTGATTATATATTTTCCTAATTTTAGATTTTGTATTTTCTGCTTTCATATTGTCCTCGATTATTAATATAATGTATAATTACCATTAAATCAGTAGGATTACCATAAAAAGAATCGGTACTTAAATTAGTAGTGTCTGTTTCTATATATAAACTTATATTAAAATAAATTTTATATTTTTCTGGAGAAGATTCTTTTGATATTTTTTTAAAAGATAAGATTATAAAATTATTTTCTAATTCTGGAAAATATCCTGGACTATTGTGATGAGTCAATCCATAAGAATGTAAAGTATCTCCTGCCTTCGGTGTTACTAATAAACATACTCTAATAGAAGATAATAATTCCTCTTTTATAGTTAATGTGGTTTCAAATGGATAAGTTATAACTGTTTGTCTTTTATTCATTTTATTTTTATGGAAATATTACCCAATAAGTTTTTGTAATTGGTGTAAAAAAATGAGAATCGCTATTACTTTCTCCTGGATAAGCAATAACACTAGTAGTACCAAATTCATTAATACTGACTGAAGCCTGTGCAGGAGAAATTACATGATAATCTACTAAATCCCATCCTGGAGGAACAGAAATAATTGGCATAGAAGCAGAAACAGAAACATTAATTCCAGAAGTAGAAGCTAATACATCAAGTGAAGCGTCTCCTAAATACAATATACCATAATATGTCCATCCTGGGTCGCCATAATGTGCAACATATATAAGTACACATCCCTGACTTAAAATAAAATATATGGGGGTATCATAATCTGATATATGATGATTAACACCTGTATACCATCTACATTGATTACTATCATAAGCAGCATAATATAAATCTGGATATGATAAAGCTAAATGATAATTCCATTCAGGATTGGGGGGGAGGGAAATACTAAAATTAAATTGATTACTATATACTGCATTTGGTACATAAGTTTGTCTATAACTATCTGAGGGTAATTGATAACTATATTCTGTATTAGGAGGAATAGGAAAAAATTCATAAGTAGAAAAAGTAATAGGACTTCCAAAATTACCCCATCTATTATAACTCGTCATAAAAGGTCTCGCTATTAAAGTATAAGATTTATCATAATCCATAATTGCTTGCACATCAGTATCTGAAGAAATGTCATAATACCAACCTTCATACTCTATATAAGTACAAATTACTCTTTTATTAACAGTAGCCCCATCATTTCTAGTTAATATAAAATTAATATATTGTTCATTAAATTTAAAATCAATATAGTTACATCTGCAAGTTAAAGTTCCATCTATAGGTAAATCGATAACTCCATTCCAAAAACCTACATAATTGGGAATTTTTATTTCTGTTGAAGGAGTTATTAAAGATTTCGATTTTTTAAAGAAATTATTAGGAGAAGTTTTTAAAGAATCATTTTTTTTCTTGTTTAATTCTTCTGTATTTTTTTGAGATTTCTCCCATAATTTATTTATTTTATTCTTTTCTTGTTCGTATTTCATAAGCATCTCCAGGATTTATTACGATAATATTAGTCTTGAAAAACATACCATAAATAATAGAATAAATATCAACAAAAATTTCTAAAACATATTTATTTTCATATTCTCTTATAATATAATACCATTTAGGAATACAATTCAAATAATTATCTGTACTTATTAATCCATCTGAGGTTTTAAAAATTCCTACTACTTTTAAATTAGAAATAAATTCTTCAGGGAAATCTTTTAATTCTATAGAAATATATCCATCCCAAGAAACTCCAATTTGTAACCAATCTGTGGTATATTCTTTTTTATTTTTAGAATAATTTATAGATAAAGTTTTTATTCTAACTTCTTTTAATTTTTCTATATTATCTTCATTAGTAGTAGTTTTATCAAAAATTTGTCTAATTTTTTTATAATGTGATTGTGCCATTTTAATCTATATAACCTTCTTTTGGTAAATCAAATTTACTTCTTATTTTAGATGCTACTTCTGGTAAAATTTCTGGTTCTACTGGTAATGTAGCATCTATAGCATCTAATTCTGAATTAGACCATTCGTTATCAATTCTAAGGTCTACTTTCATTGCCCCAGAATCTATAACCATGCTTTTTATACTTAATGGGAATCCATTAGAATTTGCATAAATTCCAGATTCTGTAGTGTTTACTATATTAATTCTATTTAATAATTTTATATTATAATACAAAAATGCATCTATTGTTAAAGTTATAGAAGCCGAAGTACGAGGTAAAACTTGACCATTAATATTTTGTATTTTTTTATATTCTGTAGCAGCAACTTTTTTAGAATAAGCAATAAAATTATAACGTTCCGGTAAAACATCATATAAACCATCTGCTCTATCTTCCCATCTATATGAAACTATATGTGCACCATTTTTAACACTTATTTCTTTATATGGTGGACTTCCTAGAGTATAGTTTCCTAAATCAATTATAACATCATCCCACATTATTTGTTTATAATATCCAATACCTGTGCTTTCGTATGTATCACTATATATGGGTGCTAAACTAGTTCCTATATATTCGGTACCAAACGACCAATTGGTAATAAAATTATTTCCTTTTACTAACCAAAAATAAGTATAATTTTGTTCAGGAATAAATTCCTCAAAATCTTCTGGAGACATACTTGCATAAGTCATATCTTCTCTCCATGCAGCACTTACTTTTTCGTAAGTACCCAAATCAATAATTATACCTTTATAAAATTCAGGATTTTCTTCTGCTGGGTCTATATAAGGATTATTTATTGTTATATCATTTATTAATACATGATAGGGATGTAATTGTTCATTTAAACTAGGCAAAGATAAAGAAATAGCAGTAGTATCTTGTGCATATTCATCTCCTTTAGCATGAACAGTAACAGATTCATTAGAACTAGAACAATCTAAACTATTTATTTTTCCATTAAATATTAAAATTCCTTTTATAGAAATAGTTACTACATTATTATTAGTTATTTGATTATAAACTCCTTCTAAAGTATAATTTAATCTGTCATGTTTTCTTGTTAAAGTAAATTCTGCTTGAGATTTTTCATCTGCATTTAAAGTTATTCTTACAGAAGTTTGAATAAAATCAGTAATACTTGCACCATTAATAGTAATGGTAAAATCATTGGCAGAAACTAAATTATCTGGAACACTTATATATTCTACTAAATTAAATCTTAAATCTGTTTTTACTGTATCTTTTTTCAATAATAAAAATCTAAAATCAGTATTTATTACTTTTTTGAACACAAAACTTAATACATTACTTATTATTTTTGTAAATCTTTTTAAAAATACAAAATGAGTATCTACTGTATTTATGATAGCATTATCAATTAAATAAAATTCATAATTAGAATTGTTAGTACCTGCATATAATTTATCAAATTCAGGATAATTATCTAAAGTTATAATATTATCAGAATCAGATACATCTATCTCTGTATCAATTAAAGTATTTATATCTACTTTTACTATTTTTCCACTATCACACCCTAAGAAAAATTTTTCCATTGTAGAATTAATAATAAGACAATTAGCATTATTATATAAACTTAATATATATGTATCCCAACCAACTATATCATCTCCTGTTATATCTACTACAACATATTTTACTGGACTAGTTCCACAAGAAATGTATAATTTATTATCATAATATTTTATATCGGTTCCATATTCTGCTGGAATAACTATTTTACTATCTGATAATATTGTTTTTTGTCCTCCCAATACTTTTATTTTTGCATCCGATAAAATAGTTTTAATTTGTTTGTAAATAATTTTAGCATCAGATGTTATAGTTTTTTGTATATCTATTATCTTAATTTTAGCATCGGATAAAATAGTTTTTTGTTCACCAAATATTTTTATTTTAGCATCTGAAAGAATTTCTTTTTGAACTGTAGAAGTAATAATAGCATCAGATGTTATAGTTTTTTGTATATCTATTATCTTAATTTTAGCATCGGATAAAATAGTTTTTTGATAAACAGTACTAGAAACTATGTATCCCGTATAAGATACCGTTGCTTTGCTTGCTCCTGGTGCTAAAACAGATTCTGATTGTAATGTATCTAATAAATCTGCGTCTGAAACAGAAACATCTGCTGTTGAATTTCCTATTTTTCCAGTAGTTGAGATAGTAACTGTAAGAACCTGAGAACTTGCATTTTTTCGTAATGTAAATGTCCTACTTCTTGAAGCCCCTGGTGCTGCGGACAAAATAACATAAAGATTTTTTAAAGTAAACGCTGAAAAAATCTGATTAACATTAGATTCAGTTGCATTAGAATTATTTGTGCTACATAACCCGAAATAATTATCTTTAATTAAATTTTCTGTGCTTGATATATAACCTAATATAAATTGTCCTGCTGTATCTGGAAGAAAAGTTAGACCTGCACTAACCTTTGGATTAGTGGCAGATGTTTTTGTAAGTTTAATTGAAACTGTATCCCCTGCTGCAACTGTAAAGCTATTTACAGTATCGTTTCCAGTAGTAGCAGCTCCACTTATAGTAACCGTCAATATTTGAGGATTCTCATTCTTATATACTGTATAGACAAAGTCTTGAGTAGGTGCATTACTAACCTTTATAAATAAATTCTTTATAGTTCCAGCACAGGGAACCACCATATAAACGTTTGCCTCTATAGTGCTATTGGCATAACATATTGCAGGAAAAAATTGATTATTTGCCATATTGACACCATTGGAGTTAGATAGTAAAATTGTTTCCCCTGAAGTGGTAGGAGTAAAACTTATTTCCCAAAAGACAGCAACTGCGGTAGGAGAATTTATGGGTTTTACTTCTATTGTAATTGCATCTCCTGCTGCAACAGATATTTCATTTGATAAATCACTTCCTGTTGTAGCAGAATCTGCAATATTTACTGTTAATAATTGAACTGTTCCATTTTTATATAAAGTAATATCATAACTTTTACTCGCCCCTGGAGCACTCGATAATTTTATTTTTAAATTTTTTAAAATACCAGATGTAGAAATCAAACCTTGCGATATTGATTCAGTTGTTTGTGCTCCTACTCCACCATAAGGTAGATAATAATTTGTTACAGTAGAAGAAGCATTTGCAACACCTGTTATTAATTGAACTGACATTTTAATCTCCTAAAATCCAATTACCTTCTGAATCTATTATTAAAATTATTTTATGATTTCTTTTTTCAGAATCTTGCCATTGTATACCTAAATGATACTCTATTTTATGACTTTTTTCTTTTCCATTAATAGACATTTTTATTTGGTGTCTACGGAAATGAATTAATCTTGGATTATTTTTATTCTTTGGATAAATATTTATCAATTGTTTAAAAGAATTAGTAATTAATCCCTTTTCTAAATCAACAATAAATTGGATATTTTTTTCTTTAAAATCTAATATAAAATATTTTAATTCTGCTAATTTATCCAAAATAATTTTAAATCTATTTTCTGAATTATCTTCATTAAATTGATTAATTTTCGTTCCATCTTTAAAGATGGCTAGCCACATTGGTTTATTCATATTTATCATTTTTTTTCATATTATCTTTAGCCCAGAGGGGTTGTAAATTGATATAATGAAAGCATTTGCGTTGTTCTTCGGGTTTACTTAAATCAAATGAGGCACAAGGTCTTATATGGTCAATATGCCATTTGCCATAATTATTCCAAAACATGCCTAGTTGAAACTTAGATTCTAAATGCTTTTTTAATTTATCAATAGAACATCCTACTAACTTCATAGTAGTAGATAATTTAGGATTACCTTTAAGTGCTGAACGAATTCTATTACTTATATACCATTTAACTTTAAAATGAATATTATTCTTGCGTTTATTATTCCAATATTTATTATAATGTTCTCTATTTAATTTTTTATATTTACAATCTTTAATTCGCAATTGTTCTTTATACTTTTTTCTATAAATTTGTTGATATTCTTTATTTTTTTCTTTATGATTTTCTTGATATAATTTTTGGTATCTTTTCATTTTAATTTTATGTAATTCTCTATATAATTTCATTTGTTTTAATAATTTTTTTCGATTTTTTTTATAATATTTTTTTAATCTTTCTCTTACTTCTTTCTTATGAGTTACTTTATATTTCTTATCATATCTTTTTTTCTTAATAGGATGAAGTTTTATATATTTTTTATAATACTCTAATTTTTCTTTTTTAGTTTTCATTTTAATAAAGACAGAGAGTATTTATTGTATTAAATCTCTCAAATATTTTTTGATATTGAATTATCATTTACATAACCTATTGATATTATTAGAGTTATCACACTTCATCATACTGAAACAATATAGTTTTCTGAAAAACACTACCTGCTGGTGTTGAACCTGTAGTCTGAATCTGTAATCTCAGGTATTTTGTATAACCTGGAGCTACAATAGTTCCACTTCCATCTGCTGCTTGAATTGATAATGCTGAACCTTCAACTAATGGAATATCACCATCGGCATTAGGTGTTTCAGATGGTGTTGCAAAGGCTACATTCGCTACTGCTTTTAATGCTTCTCCTGTTTTATAACCTAAAACATCAGAACGCCATAACTTCATATTTGAAATTTCAGTAAAAGTATCACTAAACTTAGCCCTGATGTATTTTTCAAAAGAAGCATCACCTCTAGTAATAGGATAAGTAGCAGTATTTAATTCATGGTCATCAACAGAACCAAAATTTAAATTCGTTATCCCATCTTGAACTACTTCTGTTAAATTGCTTTCTGAGAACGCATGTGTGGCTGACATTTTTTATTCACCTCCTTTTTTATCCTAAATATTTTATTAAAGAAACTACTAATTCATTTGTTATCTTTATTAATTTAACGGGGTTTGTATAAGTAATAACCCATATATTATTATTTTCGTCTATTGTTATTGCTTTAGCATTATGAATTTCATCTCCATCTTTTTCTATATCTACTGAACTATCTATGGTAGTATAAGCATAATAATATTTAAGTAATTTAGCCTTTTCTGTCGGTATTCCTGGAGCCAAAAAATAAATATAATTAAGTAAAATTACTACATCTATAGAATTTTCTGTAACTGCAATTGGTTTAGTATAAGCCATATAACTAGATAATGGATTGGTTTTATTGTATCTCATACCTATATAATTAATTGAATCTATAGCTAAATAAATATATTCATCTGTAGAAGTAGTAATCATTTTATTTATTTTAGTAACATTATAAGATGTAGGTAATGTTAAATCATAATAAATTAATGTAGGGTCGAAATTACTTACTTTTCTTAATTTAGAAATTCCACTAGAAAGATAACCAATCCATAAATATTCGCCTTCTCTACATAATGCGGTAACTTCTCCATAACTATCAGTTATTCTTTTTATAATCATTTTTAATTTGATGTATATTTTACTGCAAAAATTGGATGCTCTGTTGATGCTACTGTAAAATTTGCAGGTACTATTACTTTTAATTGGCAATATAAATCTTTTGCTACTGTAAGTGCTCCATTTCCTCTATTTAATCTAAGAAAATGCCCATCTGAAGCTCCAGCAAGTTTACTTCCTACCCAATCAACACCTGGTGCAGTTCCATCAGTAGTTACAATTCCTCTCCACCAACTATCATCTTCATCTGCTTCGCCTAAACTATATAAATCTATACTATCCATAGTATCATCATCCCATAATTCTAACATTGGTTCGGAGGCAGTTGCTGCATCAAAAGAAAAACAGAATACATACATTTTATCTTTATTACCCATATTATGTATTTCTTTTAAAAGAACAGCACTTATATCAGCCAAAAAATAATGTGGTACTATAACATCTACAGTATCAATTATCACCCCGGCCTGATTTAATGCTATTTCTGA
>Ga0299915_10000190_pt1 | contig 47422 bp, 47 predicted proteins | sample RVTome_13_FD_200263 | JGI IMG/M metagenome (GOLD analysis project Ga0299915, IMG submission 200263) | Soil microbial communities from uranium-contaminated site in the Upper Colorado River Basin, Wyoming, United States - RVT92D227 (version 2) ...
GGTGCTTTGGCAGTTGCTTCAGGCTTCCTCCTCGCTGCTGGAGGCTTGCACACCGCAACTAACTCCCGCTCCCTAATCCAACTGCTTGATCCTCAGGTTTAAAACCCGTCCTGGGTCTCGCAATTCCTTTTCTTAATCTTTATATTAATATTACTCGTTTTTTATTTTATTGCAAGAATTGAATTTGGTTATTAATTTACTTTCATGGTTGTTTTTTACTATTTTAATAATATTTGCGATTTATATCTTTTTAAATCGGGGATTATTGCATATATATGAGTTTGATATATTTGTATATTAATCATATTAATCATTTCCCTACTCAGGTAGGATTGATTATTTCGCAGCAAAAAAGAAATTATATAACAAAAGAATGTCTAAAAGATGAAGTGTCATTAAAATAAAAGAGATAACTGAGTTAACACTCGACCATAAGTGTCAAAAGGAACTCACAAAGAGGGTTAAAGAACCGGAGGAATTTTATGGTATGGCTGTAGATAGGGAGATGAGAATAAAAGAGTTAAAAGAAGAAATTGAGAATTTGAAAGAAAAATTGGGAAGATATAGGAAATCATAAAAAACTCGAACAATTAAAGGAAACTCTATAGGTTGGAAGGAAAATGGTTCTCAAACAGAGGACCGAAGAAGAGGTTGAAGGAGTCCGTGACATATTGGGAAATGAAACAGTTATCACCGGTTTTTATTCTTACGGTGAAATCAGTCCATTTACCCCAATTACCGAGTGCGAATTGCATAACCAGACCATGACTATTACTGTTTACTCTGAGAAATAACCTATGGAAGGCATGCATAATCTTCTCAAGCGTCAGTTAAGGCGATACTTCGGCGATTTATTCACTATTCCTGGAGAATGGAATAAATTTATTGATGCTGTTAACGATGCTTATGTCCAATTCGATACAGACAGGAGTATGCTTGAGCGGTCACTGGATCTCAGCTCCCATGAATTAATCCAGGCAAACTCGGAAATGAGGGCCCTCATTCAGGCATTTCCTGACCTCCTGTTGAGGTTAGATTCTAACGGGACAATCCTTGAATATAAGACTGGAAGCAAAGTAGACATATTTACAACCAGTCATGATCTCGTTGGACAACGTATTCAGGATATCTCTTTGCAGGATGTGGGTATCAAATTTCAGGAAGCAATCGAAAAGATCAAGGAAGTAAAATCGATTGTCATCTTAGAATATGTTACAACACTGCTAGAACAGAAATACTTTTATGAAGCAAGGCTGGTACCACTCCTTGAAAACCAAATTATGGTAATAATACGGAATATCACAGACCGTAAACGTGCGGCAAGAGCATTGCAAGAAAGCGAAGAAAAATACAGCAGTCTTTTCAAACATTCAAATGATGCAATCTTCCTGCACGATCTGGAAGGGGATATCATGGATGTGAATCAAAGGGTTTTGGAACAATTTGAATACACCAAGCCAGAGATACTGTCATTAAAGATACATGAGCTTCACCCTGAAGAAGCACAGAAAGTATCCCAATCAGCGTTTAAGAAAATTTCTGAGGAGGGATTTGTAAATTTTGAAATTGATTTTAAGAGAAAGAACGGGGAAGTATTTCCTGCTGAAGTCTCAGCAAGTCTTTTTGAAGTAGGGGGAAAAAAAGTTATCCAGGGGATTGTCCGGGATATCACAGATCGCAAGAGGGCAGTAGAACAAATTGTTTATATGGCATACCATGACACTTTGACCAATCTGCCAAACCGCCATCTCTTGAAAGACAGATTGAGACAGGCATTAGAATCCGCAAAGCATTACAATCGATTGGTAGCTGCCTTATTTCTTGATCTGGATAATTTTAAGCTTATCAATGATACACTCGGCCACGATCTGGGTGATATACTTTTGCAAAAAGCATCCGAGCGAGTGGTGAAATACTTACGTAAAAGTGACTCTATTGCTCGTCCTGGCATGGATTGGTTAGAAACAACTGTAGCACGCCTGGGGGGAGACGAATTCACCATATTACTCACTGAAATCAGCAACATACAGGATGCCGCCAAAGTAGCTCAGCGCATTATCGATTTATTTAAAGAACCTTTTAAAATAAAAGGCCATGAAGTATTTGTCACCACGAGCATCGGGATAGCCGTGTATCCACATGATGGTGAAGATGTTGATACTCTTTTAAAGAATGCTGATACCGCAATGTATTATGCGAAAGATCAGGGGAGGAATAACTATCAGTTTTATAAAGAATCGTTGAATATTTCCGCCATAGAACGTCTTGCCATCGAAAACAGTCTCAGAAAAGCTATGGACCGAAATGAGTTCGAATTGTTCTATCAGCCTCAATTTGATAGCGATAACAGGAATATTTTTGGTGCAGAAGCATTAATACGCTGGATGCATCCAGAAAAGGGAATCCTCTTACCCACGACATTCATTGCGCTAGCTGAAGAAACCGGACTCATTGTAGCAATCGGCGAATGGATACTGCGCACAGCATGTGCACAAAACGTGGCCTGGCAAATAGCCGGGTTTAAATCGATGTGTATTACTGTAAATATATCCAGTGTTCAGTTTAGACAAAAGAACTTTGTAGAAACTGTTGCCAGAATCCTGAATGATACCGGTCTGGATCCCCAATATTTGGAGTTAGAGCTTACAGAAAGCATATTGATGAAATCAACGGAGACTATTGTTGAAACACTAAAAGAATTGAAATCATTGGGGATTCAACTTGCGATAGATGATTTCGGCACAGGTCACTTTTCATTGAGCTATTTGAAACGTTTTCCGATAGACAAGTTAAAAATTGATCGATCTTTTGTAAGGGATCTTTTCACTAGTCCTGATGAAAAAGCCATAATAAGTGCAATAATAGCAATGGCACATAGTTTAAATTTAAAGGTTATAGCTGAAGGTGTAGAGACTGAACAACAACTGGCTTTTCTCAGCGATCAAGGAAGCGATGGGATTCAGGGTTTTTTACTCGGTCGACCAATGCCTGCAAATTCATTAGCAAAGATTTTAAAAGAAGGGAAAGACTTTAAAGAAGTAGTCAAGAATTAATCTGTACATTCCTTGCAAGGAAAACATGCCTTATAGATTTCCGGGTTTCTGCTTGCATATTATAATCCCTATCCTTCATTATAAAAGAAAAAAGGAGTATGGCATGTTCAGATTATTTTTTTCACTCATAATGATCATATTATTTTCCGCATCAGCGTACGCTGAAGAAAATATAGTAGCAAAGGTGAATGGTACTAGCTTTACAAAAAAAGACCTTGAAACTGAAGTAGACAGATTGATACCACGGATGACATTCCACCGGAATGTGCCGCCTGAAAAGCGCAAAACGTATTATGATAAGGCACTCGAGGAACTTATAAACCGTGAGCTTCAGTACCAGGATGCATTGGCAAAGGGCATGAAGCCGGATAAAGAAAAAGTAGACGCACAGCTGGCAAATATCGGGAAGCGGTTCAAATCTCCGGAGGAATATAAGGCGGTACTTGAAAAAGAGAGTATAACAGAGGAGAAACTGCGCGCCCAGATTGAAAAAGAGCTGCTGGTACAGGATATGATTGCAAAAAAGGTGACAGATGCAGCGCAGATCAGCGAGGCAAAGCTTAAGGAATATTATGAAAAGAATACCTCAATGTTCAAGCAGCCAGAGAGTGTGAGACTGAGGATTATCTCAACAAAGGATGAAACGAAAGCCAAAGACATGCTTGCCAAGATAAAAGACGGGGAAGAATTTGGAGTCCTTGCGTGGAACTTCTCAGAAGATAGTTACCGTGTAAAGTCCGGAGATATCGGTTACATACATAAAGGGAGGATGCTTCCTGAAATTGAAGAAGTCGCATTAAAGCTGAAAGTGGGTGCAGTGAGCGATATCATAAAGACTGAAGATGCATGGTACATTATAAAGGTAGAAGATAGGAAACCGGAGACGCAATTATCATTTGAAGAGGTCAAGAATAAACTGAAGAAGAAGTTTGAGACTGAACGGGCACGCGAACTGAAAGAAAAATGGATAACCGATCTCAGGGCAAAGGCCAAGATAGAGGTTTTATTGGGAACAGAGAAATAGATACCTGTCAGTATCGGTTTCAGTCTTTTTCCTTCCAGACAGAGATGTTCCAGTTATCTGGGTTAGACCGGAGTGATATAGTGATGCTTTTCCACGTGGAGGCCGAATCTCCTGTCATTTTTTCTGGATTCTATAAAATTTATTGTTGACATAGGTAAAGATTCCTTATTACAATTTTAGCAAATGCGTAATAAAATATTACTCATTGAAGATTCAAAAGTTGTTCAGCAGATGTACAGGAGCAAACTGACCATGGAGCAGTTCACTGTGCTTACTGCAGACAACGGTATGGAAGCCATCAAATTACTCTCCCAGGAAAAACCCGATATCATCCTTCTCGACCTCATGATGCCTATTATGGACGGATTCAAGGTACTTCAGGTCATCAAAGCAGACCCAAAACTCTCAGGCATCCCTGTATTGGTCTTCTCTGCAAAAGGCCAGCCCGAAGAAGTCGAAAAAGCGCTGAACCTCGGAGCTGCAGGGTATATTGTAAAAGCAACCACAAAACCCAATGAGGTTATTGAACAGATAAGGAAGGTGCTCAGCCAGAAGCCTAAAGTCCAGGAAATAACGCATTATTTTATAGAAATAAAGGAAAACGTCTACGATGTTCAGAAACTTGCTTCAGACTTCAAGCTCAATGACCTGAAGTGCCAGAAATGCCAGGGGCCGCTTCTCCTCGAATTAATCCCTGATTTTTCACATGAAACCCCATGGTTTACCGGAAGATTTTTCTGCCAGAAGTGCCAGGCCTGATTTACGAAATGAGACTGTTCACAAGCTTCATCAATTCCTGGGTCTGTATCGGTTTCGTAAGATAAGCATTCGCACCTATTGCAAGCGCTTTCTTCTTGTCCTCTTCTGCTCCTTCTGTTGTGATCATTATGATGGGAATATTTTTGTAGGATGGGTTGCCCCTCACCAGGCTCACTAATTTTAAGCCGTCCATGATGGGCATATTTATGTCTGCAAGTATGATGTCAATTTTTTCTGAAGACAGTTTCTTTAATGCGTCAACACCGTCGGTTGCCTCAATAATCCTCGATTCAGGAATCCTCTTGATAGCAAAACTTATGAGTTGTCTCATTGTTGGAGAATCTTCAACAACAAGGATATTCGGCATTTATACCTCCTTTGTATTTATTCTACCTTCTTGGTTTTTCTTTCAGAAGATCGAGGAAACTCTGAATGGTTGTCAGCTTTCTCTCTGACTGTGTGTACAGGCGTGATGAAAAGATTGCCGTGGCAGCATGACCTGCGAGTAAATTGAAAAGTTCATAATCGATATTTGAGAAAGCCGTCTTCTGCACCAGGAGTGAATAAATTGAGATTACGCCGATAACGTGTTCTTTGATCTTCAGGGGTATGCATACAATAGGTTTCGCAGGGTTTACCTCAGATGCATCAGCAGTTGAAATATTTTCCTGAAAATAGCTTTCTCCTTCTTTGGCGACTTTCCCGATGATCGCATCACCCATTTTCACCTTCGGAATTTCATTGAGGGATAGCCCTTCAGAAGCTGCTGGCAGAAGCTCATTCATTTTATCATCCATGAGGAATATTGCAAATTTCTCTGCACCGATCAGGTTGATGATGATCTCGATGACGATTCGCAGGACCTCGTTGAAGTCCAGGGTTGAATGGAGCTGATAGCTTGCCACATAGAGGTTTGCGAGCATGTTGTTTTCTGCCTCTACTTCGACATATTTTGATGCGAAATCCTTGTTTTCTTCTTCTGTTTTCCTGTATCTTTCCAAAAGGGAGTTGATCTCGTCCTCAAGCATCTTTATCCTGTCTTCATAGAGTCTGGTTCTTTCCTCATTTCCTGCCTTTTCAACAGACTCTTCTAGTTGCGCAATCCTGTACCTGAGCCTCTCGTTCTCCTTGATCAGGTCCTTTGTAAACTCCTCACCTCTCTTGAATATCTGAAGAAACTCGTCTGCTTTCTTTGAAATGCCGGAATCCTTTTCCATCAATCCTCCACCCTATGCATTACACTACTTTGTTCCCTTAATCAACCTCATCATCTCGCCGGATATCTGTGAGATGGGCAACACCTTCTCAGCAGCTCCTGCTTTTATCACCTCTGAGGGCATACCGAAAATAACAGCAGTATCTTCTGATTCTACTATAGTATATCCACCTCTTTTTTTAATTTCCATCATTCCTGCCTTTCCGTCACTGCCCATGCCTGTGAGAACAACGCCCATAGTCCTGTGGCCACAGATTTCCGCTACGGATGTCATCATGATATCAACAGAAGGCACATATTTGTCCGAATGTTTCGGTTCCTTAATTGAAGTCACTATTCTTTCGCCTCTTTTTTTGAAAGACATGTGAAATCCTCCCGGACAGATCAACGCTTTGCCCTTTTCCAGTTCGTCACCGTCTCCGGCTTCTTTTACAGGCACCTTTGAAATCGTGTTGAGTCTCTCTGCAAATGAAGCGGTAAATCCTTTTGGCATGTGCTGGCTTATTATGATGCCAGCAGGAAAGTCTGCCGGAAGCTTTGTCAGGATAATCTTCAGTGCTGCGGGTCCTCCTGTTGATGCCCCGATGGCCACAGCCTGTACAGTATTGCCTGATGAAACAAAGGTTTTTCGCTGAGTATTCACTTCCTCGAGCAGTTCAAGGTTTTTGCTTAGTTTGTCTGGGCGAAAGTCCTTTAAACCTTTTACTTTTCTCAATAAATCCTTCTCCAGTTTTTGAAAATCGTCTGAAACCATCCTCGGCGGTTTGGCTATGAAATCGGCTGCACCAAATTCGAGTGCCTTAAATACTGTCCTTGAATCAGAAAACGAACTAATAATGATTACCGGTGTCGGCTTGTTCTTCATCAGCCATCTGAGAAAGCTGAAACCGTCCATCTCGGGCATCTCAAGGTCCAGGGTTATAAGGTCAGGATTGAGCCTGAGGGTTTTTGCCATTGCATCTATGCCGTCAGTTGCTATCCCGGTTATCTCGATATGAGGGTCAGACTCCAGCATTTTTTTAATCGTCTGCCTGCTGTAAGCAGAATCATCTATGATCAGAACTCTAAATCTAGACACGGGTTGTTTTCCTTAAAGGTTTCTGATAAACCATATCGTATTTAAAATGTTTCAGGGTAAAGGCAGTGGATATGTTAATCAATGATTCAGCGTGTCCTAACAGTAAATAGCCCCCTTCCACAAGCCTTTCATAAAACATATCTATAACCTTTTTCCTTGATGGGTGATCAAAATAGATTAACACGTTTCTACAAAATATAACATCTACCGGCCCTACCAGTTTAACCTTAAAAGGGTCGAGGAGATTGAGATAACTGAAATTCACATATTGTTTGACATTATCGGATATTATAAAAGAGTTGTTTTCCTCCTTGAAATATTTTATCAGAAAATAGGGTTCTGTTGTCCTGAAAGAGTTTTTTCTGTATGCGCCGCTTCTTGCCACCTGGAGAACCCTCTGGTTGATATCGCTTCCAAATATCTCCACGTTCCAGGTATGAAGATGTCCCTTCTCCAGTATAAGCATGGCAATGGTATAAGGCTCCTCGCCTGTCGAACATCCTGCTGACCATACCCTGATCCTCCTGCTGCCTTTATTAATCTCTTTAAGTTCCAGCAGTATCTCCTCGCTGAAGGTCTTGAGCTGGTTCTGTTCTCTGAAGAAATATGTCTCATTTACCGTGAGGATGTCTATTATGGATGCGAGTTCCTCGTCGCGGTTCTTGTTATAGAGTAAGTATCTGAAGTATTCCCTGAAGTTGCTGAAATGATGTGTCCGAATCCTCCTTGAGAGTCTTTTTTCGAGAAGATACTTTGAATCGTCGTCAAAATATATACCGCAATAATCCCTGATAAAATCTCTGATAAGCCTGAATACCTCTTCCTCAAGAGGTATTATTTCTTCTTTTTCAAACATATAATGTTCTCTGTCAAATGCCCATAGTTATGCCACACTGGCTTCAAATAATCATTAATACCGTTGTTCGATGACTAACGATTGTTTTTCAGGCTTTCTTCCACTGCCTTTCTTACAATCGGATCTTCCTCTCTGTCGAGCAGCTTTTCAAGCTCATTCCGTATCGCACCTTTTGCCCTTTTCCCCAATACTTCAACAGCAGCCATTCGTGTTGCCCAATCACTGTCTCTTAAAAAAGGAAGTAACTCATCCTCAGCGTCATCAAAGTATGAAAGAGCCTTTATTGCAGTCCTTCTGATTTCTTTATCTTCAGCAGAAAGCATGTACAGCAGGGCAGCTTTGGCTTCATTCCCGCCGATCCTGCTGAGAGATTCTATCGTTGTTGTTACGACAAAGCCGTTATTGTCAGAGAGGAGTTTGATGAGGTGTTCGACCGCTCTTTTATCCTTCAGCATACCGAAGGCCTTTGCTACAGCTACCCTCACAGCGTCATCCGAGTCGGATAAAAGGAGGGTGAGCGACTCAAAAACCCCCTTGCCTCCTATGTGGCCGAGGCTGAGAGCAGACGAAACCCTTATGAAAGAATTCTCGTCTGTGAGAGCGATCATGAGGTACCGGAGAGAGTCTTCTGTCGCAAGAAGGGAAAAAGCCTCAACACATGCCTTCCTCACGTTAACATTCCCATCCTTCAGTGCAAAACCAAGGGCAGGTACTGCTTCCCTGGCCCCTATCTTCCCAATGAGCAAAGCCGCATTTTTTCTGAGAGTCGGGTTTGAGTTCCGGAGCATCGCTGTGAGTTCATCGACCGAAAGCGATGTCCCAAAACTTGAAAGTGCCTCAACAGCAGACTCCTGTATATCCTCATACGGATCCGTCAGAAGTTGTTTTATCGGTTCTATTGCCTGCCGGTTGCCTATTTTTGAGAGAGCAAGGGCAGCAATTGATCTGATATGCCCATCACCATCCTGCAGGAAATTCTCAAAGATAGAATAATAAACAGGAGAAGCTATTCTTCCGGCAACATCACATATGAAACGCTTCTGATAAAGACTATCTGTCTCGAAAAGCTTGAGGAGTGATTCCGGACAGTCCTTTCCGATGAATACGAATGCTCTCTTGACATCCTCTGCAAAGTTCTCTTCCTGAGATATTTCAAGCAAAGGAGAGAAAGCCGTCTCGTCCTTCATTAAGCCGAGGATGAGTATTGCGGATATCCTCACCTCGGATTTGTTGGACCATGCATGGGATATGAGAATCTCTAATGCCCTGTTACCGAACCGTCTTTTTATTTCATCTGTTATAAACTCCTCGCTGACACCTTTATGATAGAATCTCTCTATAGCCCGGAGGGCTGCTTCCTGAATTGTTTTCGAGGGATCCTCAAGATACGGTATGATATATTTCAATGTATCAGAGTCTGCAATCAAACTCAGGGATTTAATAGCCGGTATCCTGAGGGTCTTCTTTTCTAAGGCCTTTAGCAAGGCAGGTACAGCCTTCCTGTCTCCGATTCTGCCAAGTGCGTCAGCAGCAGGATATGCTGTCCATATATCATCCCCTTCGATTATTTCTATCAAGGCGTCAACAACAGAGGACTCGCCAACCTTCCCGATATGTTCGATGGCGGTAGCACGCACATTTTCATCTTCATCCTTTAGTGCATTGAGCATAAGTGGCAGTGATCTGCTGTCTCTGTATTCTCCTAACACATCAATAATAAATTTTCGTACATCCTTGTTGGGTGTATCAAAAGCCTCAATTAAAAAAGGCGTGACCTTTTTATTGAGCCTCACAAGCGTATCAATTGCAGAGTTTCTCGCGCCTGCATTATCATCGAAGTAGAGGAGTTTGATCAGACCCCTTATGTAGGCTTCTACCGGATGCTCTTCAATGAGGATATCTGTGGCTGTATTTCTGATCCTCCAGCTTGTATCCTCCATCGCGCCCAAAAGGAGATTTATAGAGAAATCCCCGGACTTCCCCCTCAGGCTTTCAAGGGCTTCCCTCCGGACTTCGACATCGGTATTTTTAAGAAGGTTTTTCAGTTCCTTCATCTTTTTCAAAAATGTCTTCTGATTCTTTCAGCATTATTTTCTCCTCTGAGGTGAGAAGGAAATCTATGTTAAGGAGTATTATTATCCTGTCATCTTTCTTACCCAGCCCGGTAAGGTATTTTTTCTTCAACCCCTTGAAAATAGTCGGCGGGATGGTTATCTCTTCGGTGTTCAGGGTGATTATCTCCTTTATCTCATCTACCAGCAAGCCAATCTTTTCACTGTCATAACGCACTATGATGATAAGCTCTTTTGAGTCCGATGATTGCATACCAAACCTCTTCCTCAGATCAAGGAGGGGTATGACTTCCCCCCGTACGGCTATGACGCCCGAGAGAAAGTCAGGGAGTTCCGGCAGGGAATGAACTTTCTGCGTATTAAGGATCTCAACAACCTTATTGATCTCGATCCCGAAAAAATCTGGTCCAATTGTGAATATGGCATACTTCATAGATGATCGCCCCCGTATATTTCAATGAATCTGCTCATGCTCTTCCTGAAAAGCATTTAGATCATACCCAGCCTTGCCATCATGGACCTCAAGTGGTTATATTCAGCATCAGAAGCTTTTTCGAATCCGCTGTAACGCTGATAAATGGAATGCAGGACAGAAGCTTCATCAGGCGTTGTGTCTGAAAGTATTGTGAGAGCAGACTCAAGAGCAGTTTTTGTTTTTTGGGGCACGTCCTTGCTGATACAGATACTGAATCCCGGCAGATCCCCGGAAAACTCGATGAGCTTGATGCCTTTGTCTTTGAATTTGAGTGCTACGCTCTCTGTGACTCCGCCAGCGTTAAACTTACCGCTTGCAACTGCCTTTACTACTTCCTCATGCGAACCGAGGTATTCATAAAAAAGGAGGTCTTTCAGGTCTATCCCGGCATCAAGAAGCATAATCCTTGGTGCCAGGTAGCTGGATACCGAGTGAAGGTCTCCAAAGGCAAATTTAAGTCCCCTGATGTCCTTAATCGAGTTTATCTTGCTGTCACTCTTCGCAATGATGACAGACCGGTATGATGATTTCCCCTCTGTCAGTGCTTTTGCAAGGACCTCCACTCCATACTTTTTGTTTGCTATGATATATGTTATAGGGGTTATAAAATAGAATTGAGATGCTCCCTTTCCCATATCCCGTAAAATACCTTCGTAATCAGATACAACCTTCAATTCAACCTTTTTCCCGAGTTTTTTGGTGAGATATGCGGCAAGAGGCGTGAATTTTTCCTTTGCTTCAACAGGTGAAATACCAACGGGTTCGATACCAAATCCTAAGATGTCTCTACCAGCACCGGTAACTGCACTCTCATCAAACAGCTTAATCCTTTCCAATTCCTTGGTTACGAGTTCAGTGTTTTTTGAAAGGCCTCCCAGCGATCTGCTGATGTTGAATACACTATCCATGATACTCTTTGGAATGTCCTTGATCTTTTCAACGGAGCTGAAGATCTGGGTTGATCCCGAACGCTGTTCATTGATAGCCCTGGCTATCTGACGACTCTTTTCAGAAACCAGTTCAATAGCCTCAGATATCTCTTTTGTATTGATGAGTTGCTCGCTTGTTGCAGAGCTGACGTGATTAGCAACGTCTTTCATTTTTTCAGTTGCCTTCGTGATGAGAAGGGCACCCTTGCTCTGTTCTAAGGTCGTTTTTGCAACCTGAGCAACCATATTTTTTACCCTCTCCATTGCCTCCGAAACGAGCCTTGTTGTTTTTGCCTGTTCGGTTGTGGAACGCTCGATAGAAAGGGACATCTCAGCAGATTGTTTCGAACTTTCTACTATTTTTTTCAGTGCATCTCCTGCATCCTTTGCGACCGTTAAACCTTCCTCAACAGAACTGAGCCCATCTTCCATAGTAAGTACGGCATCTTTTACCTCCTTCTGAACAGACTGGATAAGCTCTGCTATCTCATGGGTAGAGTAGGATGTCCTGTCTGCAAGGTCTTTTATCTCCTCAGCAACAACTGAAAAACCCTTTCCGTGCTCACCTGCCTGTGCAGCGAGAATTGCTGCATTCAGAGCGAGCAGGGTTGTCTGATCGGTTATTTCGTCTATAACATTCAGAATCTTCCCGATTTCGTCTGATCTGCCCCCAAGTCTCTGTATGGAATTGGCTGTTTTTTCAAACGATGACTTGATATCCTGTATCCCCTGTATTGTCTTCTCTACCGAGGCTATCCCGAAAGATGATGCATCGTTTTTCACTTTTTCAGAAAGCTTTGCCGATTCTTTTGCTTTCTGTTCCACTTCCTTGATGGAAGACGAAATTTCCTCTGTGGCAGCAAGCGTTTCCTCGGAAGCTGCACTGAGGTCTTCGGCTTTACCAGCTACTTCTTTTATTGTTGCAATGAGTTCCTCGATTGAAACTGCAGTGGTATCAACAACATTTGAGAGCTCTTGGGCACTTTTTGCAACCTCGCTGATACTCATGACCATCTCTTCCATTGAAGCAGCCTTTTCTTCTGTCATAACTGCAAGGCGCTCTGTACTGTCCGACATCTCTTTTGATGCCGAATTCATTTGCTCCAGAGAACTTGCTATATTGGCTATGGCTTCTGATTCGAGCTTTGTGCTGTCTGAAATATTTCTGAATTCCACCTCAACTTTTTGAGTAATATCTGAAACGCGTTTTGCGCCGTTCATGACCTTTTGAAGAATATTTCCGAGAGAGTGAACAGATTCGTTGATTGCTTTGCTCAGTCTTCCTATCTCGTCATTCTTTTTGATGTCAAGGCTCAACGCAAGATTTCCGTCAGCCAGCGATTTTGCAGCCTTCTCGACGGATCTTATGGGAACGAACACAAGCCGCTTAAAGACAATCCAGAAGAAAAGGGCTACTGCAGCGATACCTGCTATTGTGATGACTGTTGTCCACAGGATAAGATTCATGCTTTTCCCATAAATTTTTTCAAGGGAAACGGTGAGTTTAACTGCACCTAGTATTGATCCCTCCTGGGAATGGCATTCTCTGCAGTAAGAATTGTTTTCGAGGGGTTTATAAAAAATGAGGGATTTAGCCGTTTTAGAGGACACAGGGCCAAGTCTGGAAGAAATCTCTTGCATAACAACCGCATCAGCAACCTCAGAATCTTTGATAAATGCCTCTCTCCCCTGTACATTTATTATCTTGACATCCTCTATGCCTTTTATTGTCCTAAGGTCATCAATAATCTGCCTGGCTAAAGCCGCCTTTTTATCAGCTGATTCATGCATTACCCGTGTGATGTCCATAGCGATTATCGCAGATGTCGAATCAAGGTTTTCTTCGGCCAGGGAATACAGGTTATTTTTTGCTTGGAATGACAGAATGCCAGCGAAAAGGATGCCAGCCAGCAACAGAACGACGACAAAAATTATATATTTGAATTCGAGGCTTTCTCTTGATATCTTTTGCATAAGGCCCCCTTATAAAAATATGATTTCGGAAATATTATTTCAAATTCAGGGCTATCGCCTCTTCCATATTTATAATTGATATGAAGCGTTTATCAACAACTGCTATGCCTTCGATGAATTTCAGCTCCATTTCTGAAAGATGTGAAGGCGGAGGTAGTATCTCAGACCTTGCTATTTGGACAACTCCGATGACCTTATCTACTGCAACGCCGATTAGTCCTCGCGGCCCCTTGAGTATCAATATCTTTCCTTCACGGGGATTAAATGACACCTTGTCTGAAAGGGAAAGTTTCAGCTTCAGATCAATAACAGGTATAACCTTTCCCCTGAGTGAAGTTACGCCAATGACAAAATCGGGTGTCCTTGGAACCTTTGTTATCCTCTGATTCCGTATTATTTCGTCGAGCTGAAAGATACTGAATGCAAAATCTTCCTTTAAAAGGGTAAAGATAAGTATTTCAACAATTTCTTCCTCCTTCTCCCCTTCAATTTGCCCCTCGATATTGCGCGCCTGGATTTCCTCTTCCTTTATCTTCCTTTTTTCTGTCTCCTGGTTCTGTTTGTTGCCTGTTATTTCAGCATACTCCTGCTGGGTAACGGGATCTTTCTTTACCTGTTTGTGATTTGTCGATTTAAGCTCGTTACCTTGGGTGGCGCTGTCATTCTTGGATATTTCAGGAGATTTTTCATCAGGCCTGTTGCTCTTTTCTTTATTTGCTTGTACAGCTTGATCACCGGTGCCTGACCGTTGACTATCTTCTCCGGAATCTTTAAGCCTTTTTCTAATTTTCGCGATATCCATTCAATCCGAGTTCCCTTGCTGCCTCATGAATGAGATACTCATCTATGACCGGCAGTTCTTTGCCAAATCCCTCAAGAAGGGCGGATGTTGCCAGACTGTTTATTACTCTTGGTATCCCTCCTGAGTACTGGTAAAGATGTTTCAGGGCTCCATCAGTAAAGAGGGGTTCTGCGAGCCCCGTGACCTTTAATCTGAACTCAATATAGCCTTTTACTTCCTGCTCGGCCAAAGGTCCAAGATGATAGAAAAGTCCTATCCTCTGCCGTAAGGGGAGGTAAGTTTTCTGATTCAGCCTCCTTCTCAAATCCGTCTGGCCAACGAGGATAAGACTCAGCAGGTTTGTATAATCGAGCTGAAAGTTTGTAAGGAGCCTTATTTCCTCAAAGGTATTTTTGTTCGGAATGAGCTGAGCCTCATCTATGATAATCACCGGGGTTATGCCGGACTCGTAATCATGATAAACCTTTTCATAAATTGCATCGAGCAAGTTGTCCTTATAATTGTAAGGGACATCTATATCAAAACGCTTCGCGACAGTCCTGAGGAATTGAGATGGTGTAAGTCGCGGATTTATTATTAAAATTACTCTGAATTTCTCGCCGAGGGAATTCATCAAGACACGGGTAAGAGTTGTCTTCCCGCTTCCCACTTCACCCGTGAGCAAGATGAGTTCCTTTTCTTCTACCGCATATTGCAGTCTTGCCAGTGCCTCCTCGTGATTCTTGCTGAGATAGAGAAATCTGGGGTCCGGTGTTTTGGTAAAGGGTCTCTGCTTCAATCCGTAGAATTTTTCATACATAAGACATCCCCTCCTGCCTCATGAGAGATTTTTCTATCATCGATTCAACATCAAGAACGAGGAGTACCTCATGTTTGCCAATCTCCGCTGCACCTGCAAAACCGCTAAGCCTTTTAAAATATTCTCCCAATGACTTAATGACAATCTCATGCTGCCCGATAATTTCATCCACGAGAAGTCCCAATTTCCTCTTGCCAAAACCGACAATAACTGCAAATGATGAGTCGCTTTGAACTGTTGAAATGTCAAAGATTTTCCCGACGCTCATGATGGGAAGCATCTCACCCCTGCTATAGTAAACATCCTTCCATTCTATGGTCTGGATGTCTTTATGTTCTATTGCTATGGTTTCTGAGATTGTTGTGAGCGGAATGGCAAACTTCTCTGTACCGACCTTCACGAGAAGCGCCTTTATAATCGCAAGGGTAATCGGCAGCGTGAGTGTAAATGTCGTCCCTTTGTCCTTTTTTGTAAATACCTCGATGAAACCTGCCATGGTGGCAAGTTTCTCCTTGACTACATCCATGCCGACTCCCCTTCCGGAAATTTCGCTCACAACATCCTTTGTGCTGAACCCGGGGGTAAAGATGATATTGACTATCTCTCTGTCTTCCATCTCCGTTTCCGGGTCGATCAGCTTTTTTTCGATAGCCTTTTTTCTGACCTTTTCTATGTCTACCCCTCTGCCGTCATCTTCAACTTCTATGACAACATGGTTACCTCTCTGAAATGCCCTTAGAATGATAGTCCCGTGTTCCTTCTTACCCTTCCTTTTCCTATTTTCTTCTGATTCGATGCCGTGATCCAAGGAGTTCCTCACAAGGTGCATGAGGGGATCGACAATCTCTTCAGCAAGTGATTTATCAAGTTCCGTATCTTCACCATACAGATCGAGATTTATCTCTTTCCCGATCTCCCTTGAATAACGCCTGATTACCTGTGCGAGCCTCGAGAATATCTGGCCTACCGGAACCATCCGTATCTCAAGGACTTCATCCTGCAGTTCTGTGAGTTTTCTTTCAAGAGTCTGGGAGATTTTGTGAACATCACGTACAAATGATGAAAAACGGTGCGCCTCGGACATCTCTGCTGCAATCCTCTTGACAGCATCTTTCGCAAGGGTAAGCTCGCCTATTGTATTAAGTATCCTGTCGAGCTTATCGATATCAACCCTGACAGTTGTAGTTACACTCTTGATAGACCGTTCCTGTTTTTTCAGTGGCTGCGGTTCTATTTGTCTTGCCTGGACTAATACCTCCAGGTTTTCACCCAATTGACCTATCAGTTCATTCAACGGCTTACTAGTAGCAAACATAAGGTTGAAACCTATGGAACCGTCGGGGACATCAGATGAAGTAGGAAGGGTGGATATCAGTTCACCCTGTGATTTTATTTTCTTCGTAAGTTCCTCCAGCGATGTGTCGAAGGTAGATAGTTCAAATATTGCCCTCAGGAGATAGATACCAGTGCCATTTTTTATATTCGCTTTGAGCCTGTGTTCCTCATATTCTGAAAGCACATTCAGTATGGAATCATCGATAAGACCCTTGATATCAAGACTGCTTTCACTTTCTTTCTGAAATTCTCTGAACGTCTTGATACTGTTTATCTGTTCAGTGAGGGTTTTTTCTTTGTCTTCTTTGATTGCATCAACAGCAGACCTCAGGATATCGATATTACTGAAGAGAAAAGCTACAACATCTTCAGTCACATTTATTTTTCCGAGCCGGATGTCATCCAGGAGAGATTCGAGGGCGTGACTGAATTCTGTTAAACCCTGATGCGCAAAAAGGCCGGAGAGTCCTTTGAGGGTATGTATAGAGCGAAACAGTGCATTGATTGTGTCGGGGTTTACGGATGTCAGGTATGTATCCTGGATCTCGAGTATTAACTGCTGGCATTCAAACAGGAGATCCTCTGTCTCAGCTATGAATTCCTTTTTAGAGGCTTTCATACAGTAATAGCCTGTTTGATCACTTCCTGAAGTTCATACGCCTTGAATGGCTTGGTAATATAAGCCATGGCACCTAATGCCATGCCTCTTTTTTGGTCCTCCTCGCTTTTTTCCGTGCTCACGATTATTAGAGGGATATGACTGTACCTGGAGTTGTTCTTGATGAAGTTGATGAGTTCGAGACCATTGATATCGGGCATATTCACATCGGTGATAACAAGGTTGAATTCCTGTGTTGGTAAGAGTTTCAGGGCTTCGAACCCAGAGGCAGCCTCAATAATATTGAAATCTCCCATTTCGTCGATAACAGCCCTGATAAGAGCCCTTGTTGTTGCTGAATCTTCTACAATAAGAATAGATTTGGTGAATTCCTGATGCATCAATTTAAATTTTAACAGATTAAAATAAAAAAAACATTATAGTTTCGTCTTTTTTTCCATATCCTGTAGTCTTCTCTGAAGTAACGATTTTTCGAGAGCAAGACCTGCCTGGTCTATGAAAATCTCAAGACCTTCGGTCTCTCCAATCTTTTCTCCTGTCATGATATTGTCACAGTAAAGCAGAGCGACAACCCGTCCCTCGGCTATCATAGGGAATAAAACAATTTCATTGGGCCACCCACCGCCTATTTCGTTTATCAGGCACTCGGTTATCTTATCTTTTTCAAGGATTCCTTTGTAAGGGCGTTTTTCCCGTATGATATTCTTCAATACATTGCTTTCTTCATAAGGCAGAGTTATCTCTCTTATCTTTTCATCCGGTCCCTCGATATTAAGTCCAAACTGTCCGAGACCTATTATTTCCGTGTCGCCAACCATGAACAGGATACCCCGCTGAAATATATCGCTTGCAAATCGTAATATCAGAAGGGTTATCTCTGAAGTAGAATTCGGGAATCTCAGTTCCTGGGTCAGGGATTTCAGAGATGAAATGTCTTTTCTTTCTGCCTGAGGCCGGACCTCCCAGTCCTCCTCCCACATTTCTTCCCCTTCCTGAAAGTCAGACAGTTCTTCTGTGGAAACTGATGAAGCCTGCGAAGATTCATCCTGAACCCTGGCCCCCTCCATCAGGAGATATTCCGGACTCATCCCTTTCGAAAGCTCCCACCCAAGATCAGGGATATCAATCTTTCCCTTGGGGGCAGTGTCATCCAGCTCAAACTGGAAATCCCCATCCTGCCAGTAGAGGAGCTGACATATAACCCTCTCTATCCTTTTTCTCGTTATTTTTTCGAGGGTCTCCCTGTTAACCGAGCCGAGTTCATATAAAATTTCCGGGTAGGACTTTGCGGGAAGGTTTTTTTTGACCTCGGACGCTAGATTATATATAGTGTCTTTTATTATGCCTGCATTCAACAGGTCCTCCCCGGGGTTCCTGTCAATGTCGCTTGTCTCTGCCCTTACTACCAGGCCATTCTTTAAAGTGATCAGAGCATTGCCGCGGCTCCCCTTCAGGATGAGGGTGCCGGTTTTCTTTCCTATGCTGAGTATTTGAAAGATATCTGAAAGGGCAAGGTCTTCAAGCCTTCCTACAAGACTCATTTAAGTTCAAACCCTTCTGGGATCATAGTATATTCTCCAAATCAGTAATCCTCACGTAAGCAGATCTTTATCTATTTCTCATGCAAAACATAGCTTTTATTAAAATAGCAATTTATATGCCAATAATTATGAATTATAATCGAGTATATCAAGGAAAATTATAGAGTGTCAATGAAGGACTCAAAGGCGGACGACATCTCAAAAAGTTACGATAGATTTTTGATATGAAGATTAAGAAAGACTACCTATAAGAGTCAGTACTATAAAGGGGGAGTAAGCTTCTCCCCTTTTTTGCCTCGGCGGAAAAAGGCAGCTCTGGTATTGTTGTATAATAAATCCTATGATTGCGATTATAGATTATGGAATGGGAAATCTGAGGAGTGTTGAGAAAGGGTTTCTCAAAGTCGGTGTCGATGCAAGGGTTGTCACAGAACCGAAGGCAGTGATTGATGCCAAGGCGGTGGTGCTTCCCGGCGTCGGTGCATTCAAGGATTGTATGAAGAACCTCGGACAGATGTCACTCCTCGAATCAGTTGTTAATTCAATTCGAAAAGGGAAACCATATCTCGGTATATGCCTCGGGCTTCAGATATTATTCACTGAGTCTGAAGAATTCGGAGTTTACAAAGGATTAGATATCCTGAAAGGGAAAGTTGTAAAGTTTCAAACAGACCTGAAAGTTCCTCATATGGGGTGGAACAATGTAAGAATTCTGAGAAAACCCCCGATCTTTGATGGGATCAAGGATGAATCTTTTTTCTATTTTGTACATTCCTACTATGTCGTGCCTGAAAACAGCAATGTCATAGCGACCACCACTGATTATGGTGTAGCTTTTACTTCCATGATATGGAAGGACAATATCTTTGCCACACAATTTCACCCGGAAAAGAGTCAGGAAAGCGGACTTAAAATACTGAAAAATTTTGGTGAGTTTGCGAGAAAGGCTTAATCTCTAACTGCTGCATAAAACCGTCCTGTCCTTTCCTTCCATCTTGCCCCTATAGAGTGCCTTGTCAGCGTTTCGTATGAGTTCCTTCCTGTCTTTTCCGTCAAATGGAAATGTTGCAAGTCCTATGCTGATGGTTATATTATCCCTTGGAAAGACTTTCCATGTCCGTGGCAATTGTTCTTTAATGGACTTCCTTATTCTTTCCGCAACTGCAAAAGCCTCTTCCTTCTCTGTCTGAGGCATAATTACTGCGAATTCCTCTCCGCCAAATCGTGCTATGACATCGCTGACCCGCAGGCAATCCTTTGCGATGTTAGCAATATATTTCAAAACCTCATCACCGGAAAGATGCCCCTCGGTATCATTGAAGAGCTTGAAGTCATCAATATCTAACATGGCTAAAGAAAAGGACAGGTTATGGCGGTCTGAACGATGAAGTTCTTCAAAAAAACGTTCTTCAAAATACCGCCTGTTGAAAAGTCCTGTCAGAGAATCTGTAATGGACAGCTCCTTGAGGTGACCTGCGAGGCTGTAGTAATTTGATCTTTCCAGTGCAATCGATGCATACGATGCAAAGGAACGAAGCAAAGCAAGATCCTCATTTGAGAACACTCCTCCTGTTATTTTGTCAGATATATTGAGTACCCCGATGGTCTTTTCTCCAATTTTAAGTGGAATACTTATGAAAGAGCCTGTTCTGTATTTTGGTCTTCTTCTATGAAAACCCAGATCATTTTTTTCTATGTCATTTACCACGAGCGGTATGCCTTCACGGAATACTTTCCCCGCTATCCCTTCACCTGCCTTGATTTTTATCTCGCTATAGAGTCTTTTATTTATCCCCCTTGCTGCCTTTATGGTAAGGAAGGACGTATCATCATCGGCCAGCATTAAAGAGCCTTTCTCTGCTTCAGTAAGATACACTGACGCATCCAGAATTGCCTCATACAGCATATCCGGCTCCTTAGCTTGATTGAGACGCAGAGTAGCCGTATTGAGAGCATCTATCTCCTTCCTGCATTTGCCGTAAAGTTCATGCCGTTCGGTAAGCCCGATGATGAAACCTATAATCCTGCAGATCTCCATAAGAATATCAGCATCTTCCTGACTGATATCAGAGTTGAAAATGCCCAACAGACCGATGACGCTGTCTTCAGATATGATAGGAAATGCATGAAGGGATGTGACTTCATCACTAAAGCCCAACCGTAATATATCCAAGACGTTTTCAGTATATAAGGGCCTCTGTTTTTCAAGGGCTTCCGATATAACCCCTGTGATCTTAAACGGTATTGATTGCAGGTGATCCCTGAGTCTGCCTGCTGTCTTTTTCGGCCTGAATACATCCTTGTCCTTTAACATGACAGAGACGCTTTCGGCATTGAACAGGAAAAGGATAACATCTATTAAAAGATCATGAATTTCATCCGCCTGTTGATCCAATTTCAGATCGGATATCAGGCTGAGGATGGTTTTCATTAATTGATATCTCTTTTCATGTACAGTTGATCGATAACTGCTCCCGAGAACGAGTTTAAAAATAGAATGGATATACCTTGCAGTGTCCTGAATTTCGGGATATCCCCTTACACTGATCTCCGGATACCAGGATTTCATCTGATTTTGGAGTAAACCATACAAGGGTCCTTCTGTTCTATAAAAGTTTTCAAAATCCTCGATTGAAATATATACTCCGCCGCCTACCAGGATAAAAATTGAGTTTTCAATCTGAAGGGGTACAAAGAAATGATACTGCCCTGCGGGTCCCTTAAAGAAAGAGACATTATTCCTGTATGTCGTTTTTTCAATATGTTTCTTTATGAAATCATTATAGTCATCTCTTCCCTTCAGCGTTGATCTGATCGATGAAAGCAGTCTGTTCTCTTTTGCCGGCGGGAGAATGAGGTTGCCTTTAATGCCGTAAACTGAAAGATAAAAGCCTGTCAGGTTCGATAAGTGAATCTGAAGTGAAGATATAATATCAATATCAAGAAACTCCATGCCTACCGGACGACTTGCATTTAAAATTTTGCAACAATTCACTGACGCTCAATTTCAGCAAAGGGTGCTTTACACCCGGTGCAATCTCATTTAACGGCCTCAGGACAAAATCCCTTTCGTGCATATATGGATGGGGTATGGTTAAATCATCGGTATTCAGAATAATACTGTTAAAGAGCAGGATATCAAGGTCAATAATGCGTGGTCCCCATTGATATGTCTTCTCACGGCCAACCTCGGTTTCTACGTTTTTCAACAAAACTAAAAGTTCCTCAGGCTTGAGTGCTGTCTCAACTTCTATCGCCATATTTAAGAATGGAGGTTGATCTTTTACCCCCCATGGTTCTGTTTCATGTATAGAAGACCGCTTCTTGACGATAATCCCACTTTTCTCAAGAAGTTCTATAGCATGTAGGCAGTTACTTTTCTTGTTACCAAGGTTGGAACCGATACTAATATATACAATAGACATTTCGAACAAAAAAATGCAACAGGAAAAAATCAGGATTTATTTGAAAATTTACTTAAAATCAGGACAATTGGAGAACCAGTTAGCATTAAAGCTCCATCATCCTGTTAAATATCTAACGTATCAGAGGCAAAAGACTCTATACACGGAAAAAATGCCTTAAACGATCTTTTTAATCCTATCGACCGCTTCACGGATTCTATCCTCTGAAGCTGTTAATGCAAACCTGACATACCCTTCTCCTGCTTCCCCAAAACCATTCCCTGGAGTTGCAAGCACGCCTGCCTTGTCAAGCATATGAGTTACAAAACTCATGGAATCAAAATGAGGAGGTATCTTTACCCAGATATAAAAAGTAGCCTTTGGTTTCCTGAGATGCATACCGAGTTTCTTTAATCCGGCATATAATACATCCCTTCTTTTCTGATAGGTTTTTCTTATGCCTGAAAGGCTATTCTGATCTATGTCAAGAGCAGCGATAGCTGCCTCCTGTATCGCCTGAAAAACTCCTGAATCAAGATTGGTTTTTATCTTTCCGAGACCAGCCAAAACTTCTCTGTTTCCAACAGCAAAACCTATCCTCCATCCTGTCATATTATAAGTTTTTGAAAGCGAATGAAACTCGATTCCAACGTCCTTTGCACCGGGTATCTGCATAAAACTCAGGGGTTTCCTGTCGTAGTAAATTTCGGTGTAAGAGGCATCATGACAAACAATAATATTGTACTTCAAAGCAATCCGTACTACCTCTTGCAAGAATTCCCGGGGTGCGACAGCTGAGGTCGGGTTGTTAGGGTAGTTTATAAAGATGAGTTTAGCCTTCTGCAATACCTTTTTGGGTATTGCATCCAAATCAGGCAGAAAATCGTTCTCTTCCATGAGTGGCATGAAATAACTCTCTCCGCCGGCGAACAGGGTGCCTATCGAGTAAACAGGGTAGCCGGGTGATGGGACAAGCACGGTATCTCCCGGATTCACGAATGCCAGAGGAATATGGCCGATACCCTCTTTCGAGCCGATCAGGGAGAGGACCTCTGTTCGGGTATCCAGCCTTACATTAAATCTTTTTTTATACCACTTCGCAACAGCTTCTCTGTAGGAGAGCATTCCTTCATACGATGGATAACGGTGATGAACAGGTTTTTCGACAGCCTTCTTCATTGCACTAACGATGCGGGAAGGAGTGGGGATATCCGGGTCTCCGATACTCAGATCTATAAGATCAACGCCCTTCGCTAACGCATTTTGCTTCATTTTGTCGATAGAAGCAAAGAGATATGGGGGAAGATGCTTTATTCTGGAAGAGAGTTCAGCCTTAATCTTTTTTTTCAAGACTACCTCCTGTTTTTTAATTGTTATATTATATACTATAGCTGGTTGAAAAATTTGAAGGTCTTTATGACCGTAATGACCATTTTAAGATCGTCAGGATGACAGATGAGTAAAAATTACTGGGAAGTATATTTCAATGCTATAAAGCAGCAGGATTGGGAGCAGGCAAAAACCTCTCTGCAGCATCTTAACAACATTGAAGCGGAAAATCCCCAGGTGAAGCTTAAGCTCGGGGATATCTATCAGAGGATGGGAAAGACTGCCAATGCAATCTCTGCATATCATGAGTCTGCATGTTTTAAGAAAGCTGCATGATTTTTACGAGTGCCGTGTTCAGGATACTGTTGAAAAGGTTAAATCAAAAATAAAAAAGACAGGGCACGATATTTAGTGCCCTGTCTTTTTGCATAGAGAAAATTATTTCTTTTCTGTTTTTGTCGGCTTTTCTGCTGGTTTAGCAGCTTCAGTTTTCTTCTCAGCAGGAGCTGCTGCTGGCTTAATTGCAACGCTCTTTGCTACGTTCTTGCCGTCAGCCTCTGAATATTTAACAATCACCTTATCGCCGACCTTGACATCTGCGACGGACTTCATTTCTTTGCCCATCGTTACTTTTGTTTTATCGTCGGTGCTGACAGTGACATCACCCTTTTTACCTTTAACGGTAACGGTCTTGGCCTTTGCATCAACTGCTGTAACCTCACCGGTAACCTGTTTAATCTTTGCAGGGGCTTTCTTCTCCTCCATCTTTGCAGGAGCTGCTTTCTCTGCTGGTGCAGGAGCTGCTTTCTCTGCTGCAAAGGATAATGAGGTAAGGGCAAATACGAAGAGGACTGAAACGATAATCGCTATTGCTTTCTTCATCAAAATCACCTCCTTTCATTTCTTAATTTGTACATCCTGTCACGCGATGTTATTTTCAAAAGACAGTATAAAAGCAAACTGCATGCCAGGGGGAAAATACCTATAAATAAAGGAGGTTTTGATAACGCCCTTCCTTTTTTAGGAAAGGGTATCCTTTTTTGGGGATTGGAGATGGAGTTTCTCCCATCGGTACCAGAAAGTCTTGTAACTCATCCCTAAAAGCTTTGCTGCTTTTGTTGCAACACCATTCGCTTTTTGCATGGCTTTCTTTAAAAGGTCTTTCTCAAGATCCTCAACATTTATCCCTTCATCCGGGAGTTCAAAATCAAAGATGTCTTTTCCCTGAAAGAGCCTCAATTCGCTCTTTATATCTTTAAGGCAGATAAGAGAAGTCTCGCACATCAGAACTGCCCGCTCAATAACGGACTCAAGTTGTCTTATATTACCGGGCCAGTGATATTCCCTGATCGCATTCATCGCGCCTTCCTCAATGCCCTTTATCCTTTTGCCAAATTCCTGATTATATTTTTTTATAAAAAAGGGCACCAGCTCCGTTAGGTCCTCTTTTCTCTCACGAAGGGGAGGAAGCTCTATAGTAATAACTTTCAGCCTGTAATAGAGGTCTTCTCTGAAATTTTTGCTGATAATCTCCTTCTCCAGGTCTTTATTTGTTGCTGCTATTATCCTGACATTTACCTTAATGCTCTCACGGCTTCCAAGCCTTCGTATTTCCTTGTCCTGGAGCACCCTGAGGATTTTAGACTGTGTCATTGCCGGGAGGTCACCGACTTCGTCAAGGAAAATGGTTCCGCCATTGGAGGCCTCGAAAAGCCCTATATTCCTCGATGATGCACCCGTAAAAGCACCAGGCTCGTAACCGAAAAGCTCACTCTCTATAAGGTTCTCGGGAATCGCAGCACAGTTTAGCGCGATGAAAGGTTTCATCCGACGTGGACTGTTATAATGAATGGCCCTTGCTGCAAGTTCCTTACCAGTGCCACTCTCCCCAAGTATAAGGACGGTCACGGTGCTTGAGGAAACCTTTTTCATAACCTCCACTGCCTCGACCATCTTCCCGGAATGACCGACAATACCTTCAATCTTGAACCTGTCAAATAAGGCCTTATGAAGCTGCAGGTTTTCCTTCAACAGTTCTGCTTTTTCAACTGCCCTTTTCACCGTTATCGAAAGTACATCCTTTTCAAGGGGCTTTGAGAGGTAGTCGAATGCTCCTTTTTTAATTGCTTCTACAGCAGACGAGATGGTCCCATAAGCAGTCATAACGATTACAGGAGGTTTAAAAGATTCCTCAGGCAGGGATTCAATAAATTCTATGCCGTCCATGCCTTCCATCTTGAGGTCAGTGAGAACCACATCAGGGCTGATATCCTTTAGTATTTTTGCGCCTTCCTCCCCCGATGACGCAATATGCGTCTCGTATCCCTCATCGTCGAGTATTGTCTTGAGGATATCCCTCTGCAGGGGTTCATCATCTATCACCAGTATGACAGCCACTTATTCCTCCACTAATACCTGTGCCCTCTCCTGTCAAAAGAGTAAGTATCTACTGTTTATTTTACTTAATAGGTAAAGATATCGTTATTGCGCTTCCTTTACCTTCTTCACTATAAAAATCTACCTTTCCTCCGTGATCTTCAACCACTCTTTTGGTCATAGCAAGTCCGAGACCGAGACCTGTGCTTTTAGTCGAGAAGAAAGGGTCGTATAATTTAGGCAAATTCTCCTTTGAAACACCGACTCCCGTGTCCTCAATGGAAATATAAGCCCTGTTGGGAGAAGATTTTATACTCACGGTAAGTTTTCCGCCTGCCGGCATCGCCTGAAATGCATTAAGGATAACATTGAAGATACATGTCTTAATCAGCGCAGGGTCAATAAGCAGTTTAGGAACACCTTCACTTTTATAGTGTATCTTTATGCCGTCCTTTTCTGCTTTTGCCGAGACCAGAGCTATGATTTCATCAATAAGGGTTCCTATATCTACTTCCTGGATGCTGAGCCTGAGTGGTTTCCCATAATCGAGGAAATCCCCGACAAGTTTATTAAGCCTTTGTATTTCATGCTTTATGCTTGTAATAAGTGATTCAAATGCATCTTTTTCCTTATTTTCCCGCGGTACATATTTTGTCCTTAAATGATCAATCGAAAGACTGATAAAATTCAAGGGGTTTCTTATCTCATGTGCAATGCCCTTTGCCAGTTGTGCTATCCCGGAAAGGTGTTCTGCCTCCCGTAATTTTTCCTCCAGGGCACGCTCTTCCCTCAGCTTCTGAATCATATAATTAAAGGTATGTGTCAGTTCACCTATCTCGTCCTTCCTGTCGGTAGACAGTTCCTGTGTCAGATCACCTGCTGCAACATTACGCGCAGCATTGACGATATTATGTATCGGTTTTGTGTACATCAAGGAAAGTAATACCGCGAGAACTATGCCAAGCCCGAAGACCAGAGAGGTTGCAATTATCCTTTTTATCGCATTGCTCGTCAAAATTTCAGAAAAATCTTCTGCATTTATTTTGAGATGTATATAACCGTAATGTTCATTTCCTGCGACCACGGGAAGGATGACATTATAGACCTTGCCCTCTTTCGATACCGGTTCACCGAGTTCTGCTTTTATGATACGTTCTTTTTTTATAGGGCCAAGCTGTTCTCCGACTTTCGTAGGGTTAGTACTGGCAACTATCTCATCCGAATTGCTGATGATCGAGATTTCCTTTACCCCTTTTGCATTAAGCTTTTTAAGATAATTTTGTAGCCTCATTTCATCGGTATAGCCTTTGCTTGTGACTTCTTCAACGCCGACCTGAATTGCCTTCGAGAGTTCCGCTGTCTGGTTTGCGAGTTCTTCAAGCAGGGCTTTTTCATACTGTGAGTACAGAAAGGTCAAAACTGATAAGAGGATCAGGCTCAGGAGCAACATCATCCCGATAAGCTTTTTGTTAAGAGACAGGCTGAGGAAATAGTCTTTAATGAACATTAATGATATTTTATATGGTATGTATATCTGTTAGTCAATGTAATCCTGTGCTCTTTGCTCTCTCCGGTTGTTTCTGTTAAAATTTATCATGTTTTTGCAGCAACTGGTAAATGGTCTTACACTTGGCAGCGTGTATGCACTTATCGCATTGGGCTATTCTATGGTCTATGGTATCCTCGAACTGATAAATTTTGCCCACGGAGAGATATATATGCTCGGCGCTTATCTCGGTATTATTTGTCTCGGCTTTTTTACCGCAATCGGCCTTACCGCTTACAACCTGCCGCTGGCACTGATACTTACCTTCATTCTTTCGATTATCGTCTGTGCTGCTTATGGTTTCACGATCGAAAAAATTGCTTATAAGCCGCTGAGGAATGCTCCCCGGCTGAGCCCGCTCATCAGTGCAATCGGCATGTCCATATTCCTGCAGAATTATGTAATGCTTACGCAGGGAGCTACTGACAAGGTTTTCCCACATTTTTTCGGAGCTGCAGGCGTGCAATTCCTTTCAGTAAGGATGACATACCTGCAGATTTTCATAATATTTATTTCAATCATTTTGATGATCGGGCTCCGTTTGTTCATAAGAAAGACAAGGATGGGTAAGGCAATGAGGGCGGTCGCACAGGATAAAACCATGGCCTCGCTTGTCGGCATAAACATAGATACCGTCATCTCCTTAACGTTCATAATCGGTTCCGGGCTTGCTGCCGTTGCAGGACTCATGGTTGCGATGTATTACGGACTTGTTAACTATTTTATCGGTTATATCGCGGGCATCAAGGCTTTTACTGCCGCTGTCCTGGGTGGAATAGGCAGCATACGGGGTGCGATGTTCGGGGGCATTCTGCTCGGGCTTGTAGAAAGCCTTGGCGGCAGTTACATATCGAGCGAATATAAGGATGCATATGCCTTTATACTCCTGATCATAGTACTTATTGTCAAGCCAGGCGGGCTTTTCGGCAAGGCAGAACTGGAGAAGGTGTAAAAGCCGTGTCAGATCCCAAGCCTCATGTTACAGGTCTGAAGGAGAGGCTTTATAAAAGAGCAAAGCCCCTGATAGTCGCATTATGGTTATCTCTGCTCTTTTTCCCTTTTAAGGGATTGAAAGCCGCTTTGACCCTTTTTGTAGTTTTTTCTCTCATCCTCATCTCTTCAAAATATCTCTTCGGCTTCTGGAAAATATCCATTGAATGGTTCAATGCTTTGCGGGAAAAAATGGGAGCTCCAGGGTTATTCTCAGGCCGTATTCCGATAATTGTCCGGCAAATCTTGCTGCTGTTCATTTTGGGCCTTCCTTTTCTGTTCGGAGATTATTTTATTGATGTTGCGGTACTCGTCGGCATTTATATCATACTCGCACTCGGTCTGAATGTAGTGGTAGGATTTGCAGGACTTCTCAACCTCGGTTTTGTGGCATTCTACGCGATAGGCGCTTATACCTATGCCCTGCTTAATACAAAAGCCGGAATCAGTTTCTGGCCGGCACTGCCTTTTTCCGTAGGCCTTGCGACAGTGGCCGGTTTTCTGCTTGCCGTTCCCGCATTAAGACTGAAAGGCGACTACCTCGCAATTGTCACACTTGGATTTGGGGAAATAACCCGGCTCATCCTGAATAACTGGGACAGTATGACAAGGGGGCCGAACGGGATATCCGGAATTGCACCCCCCGTAATCATGTCGCTCTCTTTCGGAAAACTTTCCCACTATTATTATCTTGTCCTTGTGTTTGTTATCTTGAGCCTTTTTATTAACAAAAGAGTTTATTTGTCGAGGATAGGAAGGGCATGGGTTGCAATACGGGAAGATGAAATAGCTGCGTCTGTTATGGGGATTAATACTACTATGTACAAGCTCTATGCTTTTGCATTCGGTGCGTTCTGGGCCGGTCTTGCAGGCGCGCTCTTTGCCGGAAAGATGCAGTTTGTATCCCCCGAGAGTTTCACGTTCATGGAGTCAGTCCTTATCCTGTGCATGGTCATTCTTGGCGGACTCGGCAGCATCGCGGGTGTAATCCTTGGTGCTTTCATTTTGGTTCTGCTTCCGGAGATTTTGCGGGAGGTTCAGCTTTACAGGATGCTCGCACTCGGCGCGGGGCTTGTACTCCTGATGATATTCAGACCGCAGGGCTTATTCGGAGGAAAAGGTGTATCTCTTAGAAGTTAGAGATATATCAATGCACTTCGGCGGCATCAAGGCTATAGAAGAGATAAGCGTCAAAGTAAAAGAAGGCATAATCATGAGTATTATCGGCCCGAATGGTGCCGGGAAGACAACATTCTTTAACTGTCTTACCGGTCTTGCAAAGTCTACGAAGGGAGCTATCCGTTTTGCTGATACCGACATTACCAGGCTTGCACCGCACGATATCGTCAGACTCGGGATATCGAGAACTTTTCAGAATATCAGGCTATTCAAAGAGATGTCCGTTTTGGAAAATGTTATGGTAGCCCAGCATTGCAGGACACGTTCCGGTCTCCTCGGCTCAATTATCCGGTGGAAAAGTTTTCGGGACGAGGAACAGGTTATAAAAGAAAAAGCTCTGGAGTACATAGCGTTCGTAGGGTTATCTGATTCCGCTGAAACCATTTCAAAAAACCTGCCGTATGGTGCCCAGAGAAGACTCGAGATTGCAAGATCATTGGCTGCAGAACCTTCACTGATATTGCTCGATGAACCTACAGCTGGAATGAACCCGCAGGAGACATTAGAGGTAATGGATCTTATAAAAAACATAAAGGAACTTGGCAAGACCGTCCTGCTCATAGAACACGATATGAAAGTAGTAATGGAGATATCCGACTGGATTACTGTCTTGAATCATGGGGTGAAGATAGCAGAAGGGTTACCTGCCGAAATAAAGAAAGACCGTACTGTTATAGAAGCCTATCTCGGGAAGGAATACTGAAAAAACAGTTATTATACACAACGACGGAATTCTTAAACAGTTTGTCATTGTCCGGCTTGACCGGACAAACCAGTGTTTTCTGGATTCCCCGATCGAGTCGGGGAATGACGGTAAATCAGACAGTTATAGCACCCTTCGGCATGCTCAGGGTGACAATTTAGAACTTTTGCAAGAGCCTCACTTGTTATTAGTTATTAGGAAAAACAATAACCACTGACGGATAACAAATAACGGATAACAAATAACAAATAACGATTATGCTTAAGCTTGAGAGTATCCACACATTTTATGGCCCTATAGAAGCCCTAAAAGGCATTCATGTCGAAGTTAAGCAAGGCGAGATTGTATGCCTTATTGGTAATAATGGAGCAGGAAAATCTACTACGCTGATGACAGTATCGGGTATCCTCAAACCAAAATCAGGTGATATTCTTTTTGAAGAGAGAAGCATAAGGGGGATTGCTCCACACAGGATTGTTGAACTGGGTATCAGCCAGGTGCCGGAAGGAAGAAGGATTTTCCCAAAGCTCACTATCAGGGAAAATCTTGAAATGGGATCATTTTCTGCCAGAGATGATTTCGCCACCTCGCTTGAGATGGTATATGCACTCTTCCCCATTCTGAAGGAGAGAAGTAAGCAGCTTGGCGGAACCTTAAGCGGAGGGGAGCAGCAGATGCTCGCGATCGGCAGGGCTCTTATGTCAAGACCTAAACTCCTGCTCCTTGATGAGCCCTCCCTCGGTCTTGCCCCGATAATCGTCAGCAAGATATTCAAGACAATAAAAGAGATAAACAGGGAGGGTGTTACCGTCCTTCTTGTAGAACAGAATGCCCGCGCAGCGCTAAAATTATCAGCCAGGGGATATGTACTTGAGAACGGCCGAGTATCACTCGAGGGTAAAGGTGAAGAACTCATGAATAACGAGCTGGTGAGAAAGGCGTATCTCGGAGAGTAACGATAGAGAAATATGCTATAATTTTTATCTATGGAAGCGGCACGGGCTCATTTATTTATCGATGGCCGGGTGCAGGGTGTCTTCTACAGGGCATTTACCAGGGAACTTGCTTATGGCCTTGGCCTGAACGGCTGGGTCAGAAATCTCAGGGATGGAAGGGTTGAGGCATTATTTGAGGGTGAAAAAAAGATTATTGAACAGGCGATCAAGCAATGTCATATCGGTCCGCCCGGTGCAAGGGTTTCGAATATCGAGGTGCATTGGGAAACATACAGCGGTGAAGATAAAGGCTTTAGTATAAGATATTGAAAATACTTCATGCTAAATATCAGTAAATAAAGATAAAATATATATTATTAGATAAGCAGGATGGCTTTCGCTTTCCACGATTTTTTTCAGCAGTTCTGATCCGCATCAAGCGGGTTCGGGACGGATGGCGTTCAAGTCTGTCCTGCCTGTTTGTCTGAAGATGGATGCTAAAGGAACTCAGAATAAAGAATCTTGCCATCATTGATGACCTGCAGGTCAGGTTTGACAAGGGATTCAATGTACTTACCGGTGAGACAGGGGCCGGGAAATCCATAATAGTTGATTCCCTCAATCTCGCCCTTGGAAGCAGAGCGCATTCAGACCTAATCAGAACAGGAGAAAAAGAGGCGGTTGTACAGGCATATTTTGAGGTCGAGGATGTGCATCAGCTTCCTGATATCGGTTTTGACATATCCGATGTCCTGATCCTGAGAAGATCTGTCTCGTCTGCCGGCAAAAGCAGGTCTTATATTAACGATATGATGGTCAGTTTGCAAAGCCTTGCCCAGATAGGCAGGTCTCTCGTGGATATTCACGGGCAGCATGAGCACCAGAGCCTCTTGTCAATAGATAAACACAGAGATTTTCTTGATGCTTTTGGCAAACTTCAGGAGGACCGTGAAAGGGTGGGATCCCTTTACAAAAAAGTTGATACGCTTAAACGTGAGGCAGATGACTTAAAACAGAAGATGAAAGAGAGGGCATACAGGATTGACCTTTTGAAATTTCAGATCAGTGAGATTGATGCAGCATCTGTGAAACCGGGCGAGAGAGAAGAACTGACAGAAAAAAAGATAATTCTTTCGAATATCAGCAGGTTGAATGATCTTGCGGAAGAAGCGTATGCAATAATCTATGGTTCAGAAGGTTCATGTATTGAAAAGCTTTCATCTATAATATCAAAGGTTAAGGAGATGTCGTCCATAGACCATAATGTCTCTGATATCCTGAGCATACTCGAATCTGCTTACCCTCTTATTGAGGATGCAGCAATATCTCTCAGAGGACTAAAGGAAAAATATGATACAGGGACTGAAAGTCTCGATGATGTTATGGACAGGCTCGAATTAATCAAAAAGCTTGAGAAGAAATATGGCGACGGTATGAAAAATATTGTCAGGTTTAGAGACGAGGCAGAGAAGGAACTGACGGGACTTGAGTTCATAGACGAAAGGCTTGATACGCTGGAGGATGATCTTAAGCAGAAAGAAGAGCTACTCTTTGCCTCTGCCGAATCTCTTTCTGAAAAAAGGAAGAAGACGGCTAAGAAAATGGAAAAGCATATCAGAAATGAATTGAATGATCTTGCATTCAGTAATGCGGAATTCGTGATTGATATAGGGCAGGAGGCAGTCTCTCCCCATGGTATTGACAGAGTAGAATTTTTATTCTCTGCAAACCCTGGAGAGTCCCCAAAGCCTTTGATAAAAGTTGCATCGGGTGGAGAACTTTCACGGGTTATGCTCGCCTTGAAGAGTATACTCGCAGACTTTGACAGTATACCTGTCCTGATATTCGACGAGGTCGATGCAGGTATAGGGGGAAAGACCGCAGAAAGCGTCGGGAAGAAGCTAAAGGTCATATCGAACAGACACCAGGTGCTTTGCACAACCCATCTCCCGCAGATAGCTTCCCTGGGCGATGTGCATTTAAAAATAGAAAAAACACCAAGAGACGGAAAGGTTTATGTCGAGGCAAGAGAACTTAGAGGAAATGAAAGATTGAACGAGATAGCAAGGATGCTGAGTGGTAAAATAACAGAGGTCTCCCTGAGGCATGCAAGGGAATTAATTGAGAGTACTGTATGAACGGGATGATTATAATAGATAAGGAATTATGTAAAGGATGCGCCTATTGTGTGGATGCATGTCCTTTGGGTGTTATCGTAATTGAAGAAAAGTTTAACAAGAAAGGGTTTTTCCCTGCATCTGCCGTACACCTTGATCAATGTACCGGTTGCACAATATGTGCACAGATGTGCCCGGAGGTGGCAATAGAGGTTTACAGGGAGGTCGGAACGGCCCGTTCCCGAGAGGAATAGCTATGGTAAAAAGATATGCGATTGGTATAGACCTTGGTGGTACAAATTTGAGAGTCGGGCTTGTTTCAAGGGACGGTAAGATTGTAAAAAGAGTCAAGGAACCGACCTCCGAAAAAATAATCGATTCCGTCTTTCAAACGGCAGGCAGTCTTTTCTCTGATCAGGTTGCCGGGATAGGTCTCGGTGTAGCGGGTCTTATTGACAGAGAGAACGGAAGGGTGCTGATCTCTCCGAACCTGCACGCAGTAGAGAAAATCGACATCATCAGGGAAATAAGAGAAAAGTTCGGCGTTCCGGTATTTCTTGAGAACGATGCAAACGCTGCTGCATTCGGCGAAATGTGGGTCGGTGCGGGCAGGAGTTTCTCAGACTTTGTTCTTTTGACCCTCGGCACAGGTATAGGCGGAGGTATCATTTATAACAAAAAACTTATGGACGTATCAGCTGAAATCGGGCATATGAGCATCAATGCAGATGGTGAGAAATGCCCATGTGGCAATTCAGGATGTCTCGAATCCTATGCTTCTGTGAGGGCTATTCTTTCACAGGCAGTCTCTATTCTTGAAACAGGCAAGGAAAGCCTGTTACGGGAATGCTGTGGAGGTAACTTTTATAAAATCACGACTGAGGATATATACAAGGCAGCTCTTGAAGGAGACAACCTTGCCAGGGAGGTCTTGAAAAATGCCGGTCGCTACCTGGGTGTCGGTCTCGCGAATATCATCAATATCATGAGTCCGGAGGCGATCATATTGGCAGGCGGGCTTACAGGAGCCTGGGATATATACGTTCAGGAGGCTATACGAGAGGCGTCAAGACAGGCACTAAAAGAACTGTTTGACAGGGTAAAGATCATCCCGTCTTTACTCATGGATGACGCAGGGATTATCGGTTCTGCAGGTCTTGTTTTACAGGTGGTAAAAGATATCAGTTAATCACGCACAGAGGGAAATGTAAGGAGGATTTCTGAGTGAAAAGTAAGAAGCAATTGTTATGGGAATACACAGAGGCTATAATTACAGCCCTGATTCTTGCACTTTTGATAAGGGCTTACGTCGTGCAAGCTTTCAAAATACCTTCCGGTTCAATGATTCCGACCCTTCTCATCGGTGACCATATCCTTGTCAATAAGTTCATTTACGGGACAGAAATTCCGTTTACCGACAAGAAAATTCTGGCATTCAGAAGACCCGAAAAGGGGGATATAATAGTTTTTAAGTATCCGGAGAATCCCAAAAAAGATTTTATAAAAAGGGTTGTTGCTATTGAAGGAGACGTTATAGAGGAACGGAACAAGGTTGTTTATGTTAACGGACAGCCTGTTACCGAGCCATATATCCGTCACAATGACAGCATTGTCAGATCAGGCGGATTCGATCCGAGAGACAACTTCGGTCCTATAACGGTGCCGAAAGATAAGTTGTTTGTAATGGGGGATAACCGTGATCAGAGTTATGACAGCAGGTACTGGGGGTTTGTTGACCTGAAAGAAATAAGGGGTAAAGCACTTATTATCTATTGGTCCTGGGACCCGAATAGTTGGGTCAGATTCAGCAGGATAGGGAGGTTAATACAATGAAGATACTTAGAAACGAAAAAGGATACATAAAGTTTGTCTTTACTGTACTTGTTATTGGACTTCTTGTCTACACGGGCATACAGTTTGGAATTCCTTACTACAAATACTCTGCCTTCAAATACGATGTGAAAGATATTATAAGGATAAATCTGGGACATGTTGCCAAAACAAGAGAAAATCTTTTTGAAAGGGCTAAAGAAGTAAAAATACCGATCGAAGAAGAGGATATATCTGTCGTAAACATGGGAAAAACAGTCCGTGTGAAAACATCGTGGTCAGAAACCGTTGACTTGCTTGGGTTATATCAGAAACAATTAAATTTTACTATAGACATTGAGGAATGATTTGTTTACCGGATTGATACTGGAAACGGGTGAAATAACATCCGTAAAAAAAAGGAGCGGAGGCGCAGTACTATCACTCAAAGCTAATGCAGTGGCACAGACTGCGAAGCTTGGAGACAGTATTTCTGTCAATGGAGTATGCCTGACCGTTGTGAAAAAAAGCAGTAATGAACTCTCGTTTGATCTCTCAGACGAGACCTTGCGGAGTACAAACCTCGGCAGCCTGAGACATGGTGACCGCGTCAATCTCGAGCCGTCCTTGAGTCCGGATTCAAAGATCGGTGGGCATTTTGTAACAGGGCATGTTGATACGATAGGCAATATCCGATCAAAAACAAGTATTGGCGACATGCTGAAATTTGAGATTGAGGCACCGGCCAAGGTAACTCATTTTCTGGTTGAAAAAGGTTCTGTTGCAGTGGATGGCATTAGCCTGACAGTTGTTGATATACTTAAAGATAGCTTTACACTGGTCATAATTCCCCATACAGCCAAGCTTACTACGCTGGGATTTAAGAGTTCCGGTGATACGGTAAATATTGAGGTCGATATCCTGGGGAAATACGTCGCACGTTTCTTACAGAGAGAGGATAAAGATTCAAGGTTCATGAAGACCTTAACAGAAGGAGGATATACGAACGGATAGGATTCATGGGGGCTAAGGACTCGGGTGATTTAATGTATATTCTGGTTGAACCCTTGGGTCCTTGAATCCTTGAAGCCATCTGTAAAATCAGCTATGGAGAAATATAAGATCAATACAGTCGATGAAGCTTTAGATGATATTGCAGAGGGGAAAATGGTAATCCTCGTTGACGATGAGGATAGAGAGAATGAGGGGGATCTCTGCATGGCTGCAGAAAAGATAACGCCGGAAGCAATCAATTTCATGTCTAAGTATGGGAGGGGGCTTATCTGTCTTTCGCTGACCCCTGAACGGGTAGAGGAACTGAATCTTCCCATGATGACAGATGAAAATACCTCGCCTTTCGGAACTGCATTCACTGTCTCGATAGAGGCTAAAAGAGGCGTGACTACAGGAATATCGGCAGCGGACAGGGCAAGAACAATACTGACGGCAATTGACCCGAAATCCGGACCTGAAGACCTTACAAGACCGGGTCATGTCTTCCCTCTTAAGTCAAAACCGGGAGGCGTGCTTCAAAGGGCGGGACAGACAGAGGGTTCTGTCGATCTCGCGAGGCTTGCAAGACTTTCCCCGGCGGGTGTTATCTGTGAAATCATGAGCGAAGACGGAACGATGGCAAGGGTACCCGAGCTCATGGAATTTGCCAAAAAGCACAATCTTAAAATAGTTGCGATAAAAGACCTGATCAAATACAGGATGCGGATAGAATTGTTTGTAAAAAGACTCGCGACAGTGAAACTGCCGACTTTGTATGGGGGTGATTTTACCGCAGTTGCCTATGCAAATGAAATAGATAACAATGTCCATATCGCGCTTGTAAAAGGTGAGATAAAGCCCGATGACGAGGTCCTTGTCCGGGTTCATTCCCAGTGCCTGACCGGAGACGTATTTGCTTCAGAGAGATGTGATTGCGGCGAGCAGCTCCATAAGGCAATGGAGATGATCAAGAAAGAGGGTAAGGGAGTGATCCTGTACATGAAGCAGGAAGGAAGAGGCATCGGGCTGATCAATAAACTGAGGGCATATGAGCTGCAGGATAAAGGGCTTGATACAGTTGAAGCCAATATAAAGCTGGGGTTCAAGCCTGACCTGAGGGACTACGGGATAGGCGCACAGATTCTTGTCGATCTTGGTATAAAGAAGATGAGACTTATGACGAACAACCCCAAGAAAATTGTTGGATTGGAAGGATATGGGCTCAAGGTGGTATCGAGGGTTCCCATTGAGACGAGTCCCACTGAAAGGAATATCGTCTATCTGAAGACCAAGAAGAAGAAACTCGGGCATATGCTGGATAATGTATAAAACAGGATGAGATAATGCAGATATTGCTCAAAAAATATTTAACTTGATGAGGTTATTGGAGGCATCTTCTGCATCATATTAATTGGATAAATAGGGGGGTTTTATGAAGATTTTTGAGGGTGAGCTTCAGGCGAAAGGGTTGAAGTTTGGTATCGTTATAAGCAGGTTTAATGAATTTATTACCAGTAAGCTCCTTGACGGAGCTATAGACGCGTTGTTAAGGCACGGCGCGAGGCAAGATGATATCGAGGTTATAAAAGTCCCCGGATCGTTCGAGATCCCGCTGGTAGCGAGAAAGATGGCAATGAAAGGAACATATAACGCCATTATATGTCTCGGAACGGTGATAAGAGGTGCGACACCTCACTTTGAATATATTGCCGCAGAGGTGTCAAAGGGTATTGCTTCCGCATCAATGGAGACGGGCATCCCGATAGCTTTTGGAATTATAACGTGCGATACCATAGAACAGGCTGTTGAAAGAGCCGGTACGAAGAGCGGTAACAAAGGATGGGATGCGGCAGTAACAGCCATTGAAATGGCACAACTCCTGAGGAAACTGTAAACAGTGAAACCAGCAGTAAGGGGTCAGGTCTTAACATTTGACATAAGCTTAGAGGAACGTTTTTTTATATCTTTATTACATATCTTATGTCAAATGTTAAGACCTGACCCCTTAAATCCCGTGTCATGAAGAGGCGCAAGGCGAGGGAATATGCGCTTCAATTGTTATTTCAGGTAGATTTCACAAACAAGCAAATTAACCTGAAAGAACTCGAAGAATTCTGGTTAGATAAAAAAGAGAAAAGAGATGTAAGAGGGTTTACAGAGGATTTAGTAAAGGGAACATTAGAGAGGATTAATGAGATAGACAGGATGATCGAAAAGGTAACGGAAAACTGGTTGTTGAAGAGGATGGCAGCAGTTGACAGGAATATCCTGAGGTTCGCAGCTTATGAAATACTTTATAGAAAAGATATCCCGTCTGCTGTTACCATTAATGAGGCTATTGAAATAGCAAAGAGATATTCTTCCATAGAATCAGCCTCCTTTCTGAACGGAGTTCTTGACCGTCTTGCAAAAGAGGCTGGTAAAGCCTGATGCGTTATGCTGTGCTGTCTGATATTCATGCCAACATCGAAGCACTTGAGGCTGTGCTGGCAGACCTTGAACAAAAGAATATCCGGTATATATTCTTTCTGGGAGACGCAGTGGGATACGGTCCCAACCCTAATGAATGCATTGACCTCCTCGCGGAAAGATGCGGAATTCTTCTCGCCGGAAATCATGACTGGGGTGTAATCGGGCTGACAGACATAACCTGTTTTAATGAATATGCAAGATACTCGGTCCAATGGACCAGACAGGTGATTACAGAAAAGAACAGCAGGATAATCAAGACATGGCCTGCTAAAAAAGAGAGAAAAAAAGAAGACATTCTCCTTGTGCACTCAACGCCGAGAGAGCCCGAAGAATGGCATTATATTCTGACATTATGGGACGCAGAGATAAACTTCCAGTACTTTGATAATAAATTGTGTTTTCTTGGGCATAGCCATCAGCCGTTTATTATAGAACGGGTTCCGTCGGGCGAGCTCATCACATATAAGGACGCAGCCCGAATAAAAGAAGGCAGCAGATATATCATCAACGCCGGAAGCGTCGGGCAGCCCAGGGATGGAGACCCGAGGGCATGCTATGCATTCATTGATAATGAGTCAATCGAGATAATGAGAGTTCCTTATGATGTGGTGAGCGTGCAGGAGAAGATGAAAGAAGCAAATCTTCCTTACCCGCTTATTGAAAGGCTGTTAGTAGGAAAATAATATGAGGAGGACCGGAAAATAATAAAGCAGAAGTCAGAAGTCAACATTCAACCATTAAAAGTGATGTCCTGTTTTTTGTTGTTACTGATATTGTTTGCTGTTTACTGGTTACCACTTCCTGTTTATGCCGGGGATACCCCTATCGATAAAATGCAGGATGAGACAATCTCGTATTTCAAGCCATTGACCGGCAAAATAACTTCGGTGGAAGGCAGAAAAGTTGTGGTCAACCTTGGCGTGAAGGACTCTGTAAAGGCGGGTATGAGATTTACCATATTGAGAGAAGAAGCCCCCTTCAGGCACCCAGTTACAAAAGAACCTCTGGGAAAACTGGAATCTTCAGTCGGCAGGCTTGAAATAAAAGAAGTAAGTTCAGACTCTTCTGCCGGCGAAATTATTGAGGGAAAAGCAGGAGAGGGCGATAAGGTCAGGATATCCGAGAATAAGGTGAATCTGCTCTTCTGCCAGTCAAAGGGCATAGACTGGTATTTAGCCGATTCCTACTACAGGAACCTGAAGGAGACGGGCAGATTTAATATGATTGATACCGGCAATGAGACAGACGACCCGACGATTGTTATTGAAGAGGCCAGGAGATCAAAGGCAGACGTTGCCCTTCTTTTGAGATCTGAATCAGCAGAATCGGGTATCCTTCTTGTACAGAGACTGTTCTGGGTATCGGACGGCATGAAGTTTTCCGAGATGAAAACAGCTGTTGACGCCTCTTATGCAAAGGATCTGAGGTTTGGTGAGGAATTCTTCACATCTCACAAGGACCAGGCATCACTGAGCATCGACCTGCCGATCAATGCGAAGCTTATGACAACAGCTGATATAAATGGAGACGGGAAAGAGGAGATTGTTTTCAGTACGGAAAAAGATGTCAGGATTTATACATTAGGCGTCGATCTCCAGCCTGCACTTGGAGGCATAAGAATAGAAGGTTCCAGTTTCGATACTTATCTCTGGCTTGATTCAATTGACCTCAATAAGAACGGAAGGGATGAAATCGTCATCACGTCAATGAAAGGAGATGATATCATCTCCTATATTTATGAGTTGAAGGGCTCGGAATTCATCCTTCTTTACAAAGCTGAAGCTTTCCTCAGGAAGATCGGAAACAGGCTCATAGCACAGTCATATTCCCGCGCTGAGGGGTTTGAAGGCGATGTGTATGAAATTCTCTGGGAAGGTGAATATAAAAAAGGCGGTTCCGAAAAACTTCCAAAAGGGGTTAATATATACGACTTCGTATATGCCGATAACCCGCAGGCCGGCAAATTGCTGGTCGCTTATGATGAAGACGGGTTCATCAATATATACGATGACAGAAATACAAGAATATGGAAAAGTAAAACCAATGCAGGCGGGTTCCTTACGACATTCAAGAGAACAGCTCCATCGGGAATAGTTGACAGGGGTGAATGGTCAGTGAAAGACAGGCTTTTTACCAGGAATAACGAGGTTCTCTCAATCAAAAGAATTCCCTTATTCGGGATGGTAAGAGGGTTCGGTTACAAGAAGTCCCGAATTGTCAATTTGTGGTGGAACGGGCTATCCATGGAAGAAAGGATTTTAATTGATGATGTAGGTGGTACCATTTTTGACTATATGGTCACCGCTGATAAAATCCTTGTTCTTTCGAGTCCACCATTGGGCATCAAACCGGGAAATATTCTGAAGGGTGAAAACCCCATAAAGACAGAACTTCATATTTATTCAATAAAAGGGTTATAGGGAGGCCAAGTGTTATTAACCGGTCGCATACCGCGGCATGTCGGCATCATTATGGATGGAAACGGAAGATGGGCTGAATCGCGCGGACTGCCAAGGATAGAAGGTCACAGGCGGGGAGTTGAAAGGTCAAAAGAGGTCATAGAAGTTTCTGCAGAACTGGGACTCAAGGCGTTGACCCTTTATGCCTTTTCCACTGAAAACTGGCGGAGGCCTTCATCAGAAGTGAAGACCTTAATGAAAATCCTTGAGCTGTATTTGCGGAAGGAACTTGATGGATTAATAAAAAACAATATTGTGTTCAGGACAATAGGTGAAACAGAAAGGCTACCAGAGGATATTCAGCGTATCATACGAGATGCCGAGCAAAAAACCTCATCGAACAATGGGATGTCCCTTATTACTGCTCTCAGCTATAGCGGCAGGAACGAGATTCTCAGGGCAGTGAAAAAGCTGCTCTGTTCAGGGATAAATCCTGAAGAACTGACTGAGGATATTTTCGTTTCATATCTCGATACCGCGGGACTCCCGGCACCGGATCTGATTATCAGAACCAGCGGGGAGATGCGCATCAGCAATTTTCTGATCTGGCAGTCTGCGTACTCGGAGTTTTATTTTACCGATACGCTCTGGCCTGATTTTACAAAAGACGAATTCCTGCTTGCAATACAGGATTATCAGCGCAGGGAGCGGAGGTTCGGTTCCATCTCGGTGAGGGCAGATGCACTTTAAAAGGTTTCTTGTAGCTGCTGTTTTTCTGCCTGCAATGTATCTTTACATCAAGAACCTCCCTTCAGGATATTTTTTCTTGCTGCTATTGGCAGTATCCCTTATAGCACTGTCGGAATTTTATTCCATGTACCGCCTGTCCGGAATACTGAAGTATGCCGGTCTCTTTTTCGGAGTCTCTGTACTTTGTGTGTCATATTTTTCGCAAGAAATTCTTATGGATGCCGTAATCGTTTCCATAATGGCAATAATGGTAATACGGCTCCTGTTCAAAAAGGATCCGGTTTCATCCCTGGCGGATATTGCAGTGCCTGTTGTCGGTTTTCTCTACATCCCATCCTTATTATCATTTCAGACGATGATAAGGAATTTCGGACCTGAATGGATAATCTTTCTTTACGCAACGGTCTGGGCATCGGACTCTTCGGCTTACTATCTCGGAAAAGGGTTGGGGAAGAGAAAACTGTACAGGGAAGTCAGTCCAAACAAAACAGTCGCAGGTGCAGTCGGTTCACTTATAGGAGGAGCTGCAGGAGCACTTTTACTGAGGGCTGTCTTGTTAGACATGACTATAACGCTGGCAGTATTAATTGGTATAATGGTAGGCATTATCTCAATTATAGGTGATCTTGTTGAATCGATGTTTAAACGTGATGCAGGTGTTAAGGATTCGGGTTTCTTAATCCCTGGTCACGGGGGCATTCTGGATAAAATTGACGGTGCTTTGTTTGTAGGGCCGGTGCTTTACTGGGTAATAAAAACCACGATGGTTATAAGGTAATTAATGAAACGCTTGACAATCCTCGGCTCTACAGGTTCTATAGGCAGAAATGCCCTTGATATTGTTTCGAGGAACAGGGATAGATTCAAGGTGGCTGTTTTAACAGCCGGTAACAACATAGCCCTGCTCGAAAAGCAGATTAAATCTTTTTCCCCTGATGTTGTGGCTGTCGCTGATGCCGGTGCTGCGAGGGAACTGAAAAAGAAAATCGGGAAAAAGATTGCAAAGTCTCCTGAGATACTGTCTGGTCAGGACGGCATTGCTGAGGCAGCGTCTTACAGGCATTCGGACTTTGTGCTTTCTGCGATTGTCGGTTCCGCGGGTCTCCTGCCGACCCTTTCGGCCATACGCTCCGGTAAAACAATAGGGCTTGCAAACAAGGAAGCACTTGTGATGGCAGGAAGAATAATAATGGAGGAATCAAGAAAATACGGTTCAAAAATACTCCCTGTTGACAGTGAGCATAGCGCAATCTTCCAGTGCATCGAAGGATACAGGAAGTCTGATATCAGGAGGATTATCCTGACTGCCTCAGGAGGACCTTTTGTGGGGAAAAGTGCTCAAGCATTGAATAATATTACCCCCAAACAGGCACTGAATCACCCGAAATGGAAAATGGGCAAGAAAATAACGATAGATTCTGCAACTCTCATGAACAAGGGATTCGAGGTAATCGAAGCTCACCATCTGTTCGGCCTGCCACCGGACAGGATAGACGTAATCGTGCATCCGCAGAGCATTGTGCATTCCATCGTGGAGTTCAGCGACAGAAGCTGTATCGCACAGATGTCGGTACCTGACATGAAGGGTCCCATAGCATACGCTCTCACGTATCCGCAGAGGCTCAATGATGTTATGGATGGACTCTCACTGCATGAAATCGCCAATCTTACATTCAGGAAACCGGAAAACAGGAGATTCCCCTGCCTGTCTTACGCTTACAAGGCGCTGAAATCCGGAGGAACGATGCCCTGCGTGCTGAATGCGGCTAATGAAGTTGCCGTACGTTCATTTCTGAAAGGCATAATCAGATTTACCGAGATACCGGTTATCATAAAACAGACCATGGACCGTCATGCCGTCATGCCTGATACAGAACTTGACGTCGTAATAGAGGCTGACAGATGGGCGAGAAAAAAGGCAGAGGAGGTTACTGAAAAATGTCACTCTTGTCGGCAATAATTCTCCTCGGCATAATCATCTTCGTCCATGAACTCGGACATTTCCTCTTTGCAAAGCTGATGAAAGTCAGGGTTCTGAAATTCTCGCTCGGTTTCGGACCGAAACTGATAGGCAAAAAACATGGTGATACCGAATACCTCATTTCATCCATTCCACTCGGCGGATATGTGAAGATGCTGGGAGAGACGCCCGGAGAAGAATTGAAGGATGAGGAAAAGACGTTTGCGTATAATTATCAGCCTGTCTGGAAGCGGTTTATCATAGTATTTTCCGGGCCGTTCTTTAACTTGCTGTTCGCAGTTATTATTTTTTTCTTCAGTTTCCTGAACGGTTTTCCCGTCCTGGTACCAGAAATCGGGGACGTAATGTCGGATACCCCTGCAGCAAAGGCAGGACTGATGAAGGGTGACAGGATAATAGAAATTGACGGAGTCGCTATAAGTCAGTGGGATCAGATGACGGAAGTTATCCACAAAAGTCCGGAGAAGTTGCTTAATCTTAAGGTCAAAAGGGACAGCAATACCTTGCAGGTATCAATCATACCGGAAAGGAAGAAAGTACAGGATATTTTCGGAGAGGGAAAAGAGGTTGGGCTCATAGGGATAAAACCCTCTGGAAGCACATTCATAAGAAGAGAGAATATCATTAATGCGTTTCAGGACAGCATTGTAAGGACATGGGACATATCAGTTTTGACCGTAGTATCCATTATAAAGCTTATCCAGAGAGTGATCCCCATGGATACCATTGGAGGACCCATTCTCATCGTCCAGATGGCAGGTGAACAGGCGTCAAGGGGTTTTCTGAATTTCTTTATCTTTATGGCAATCATCAACATTAACCTCGGTGTGCTGAATCTCCTTCCCATACCTGTCCTCGACGGAGGACATATCTTTTTCCTTGGGATTGAGGCCATAAGAGGGAAACCGCTCAGTGAGAGAGTAATCTCTGTCAGCCAAAAGGTCGGCCTCGCCATCCTGCTGACCCTTATGGCCGTTGTGTTCTATAACGACTTCATGAGATTGATTACGGGAAAGCAGTTTCCATAATTGCATCCATGGGCTACAAGACCCGGATTTCCGCTTTATAGAGAATTGAATAAGATATGGGTAAAATCTTAGACTGGGATGAACTGAAAAAGACCGTTGACAATTTGAAAAGCGAAGGCAGGAAGATTGTCTTTACCAATGGCTGTTTCGATATCATTCATGTCGGGCATGTGAGGTATCTCAAAGAGGCAAAGGCACTCGGAGATATTCTTGTCGTGGGATTAAACTCGGAAAGATCTGTCTCCTTCATAAAACCCAAGCGACCGATCAATACCCAGGATCAGAGGGCGGAAGTCCTTGCTTCTATCGAAATGGTCGATTACATAACAATATTCGATGAAGAGACCCCCTATAAATTAATCAGGTTGCTGCTCCCCGATATCCTTGTTAAGGGAGGAGACTGGAAAAAAGAGGACATTGTCGGTTCTGATATTGTGAAGGAGACTTACAGTCTTCCCTATATTGAAGGTATTTCAACAACCGACATCATCGAGAGGATCAAGAAGCTTTAATCAAAAAGATGCGTTTATTGTAGCGGAGCTTTCAGTAAACGGATGTCGTCAATCCAGGCCGTACCCTTGCCGTCAATAACCAGATTGAGTTTTACATTATCAGGGTTTTCCCCCTTTTGTAAGAAGAAAGGGGTTTCCTCGGTTGTCCATTCTGTGGTACCTGTCAGAGGGGTTTGTAGCCCGCGTGAAAAGAACTCGCCTTTCCCGGGAAAGTGGCACCACATCTCGAGATATACCTTGCCCTCAACATTTTCTGTGCGGACCTTTGCCTGATAGATTAACCGGGCATTTTCAACATCTATATCGCCAACCTCGAATAACCGTACAATAGTAGGCTCAGTTGCAGTGATTCGCAAAGATCCTTTTCTGTCGCTCGAAATATCTTTGTCAAACTGCACACCTGACTGTGTGATTATCGCTTCAAGACTATCAACAGGATACATCTTCAGGTCGGTTACCTGCGCTGGCTTTTTAGAGCAGGCAGCCAGAGAAAAACATAATGTGATACCTAAGCAAAAAATTATTATTTTTTCCATCATGATCCCCGCTCCTTTCTTGATTGGATTTTTTACAATTATCCGTTTTACCATATCTTTAAATCATGACATTTCCATAGTTAAGAAAAATGTACGATCTTATGAATCTTCCCTGACTGATATGGTTTTTCCGTGTGCCTCAAGCCCCTCAGCATCAGCGATTGTTTTTACTGTCTTCGCCAGTTTCCTGAATCCTTTCCTGGTAAAGCCCAATAGACTTGAACGCTTCAGAAAGTCATAGACTCCGAGCGGTGATGAAAATCTTGCAGTGCCGCCTGTCGGAAGGGTATGGTTCGGACCTGCCGAATAATCTCCCAGTGCCTCGGGTGTCCATTCTCCAAGAAAGATAGCGCCTGCATTCTTAATCATTGGGATGATTTTCACGGGATCTCCTGTCATTATCTCGAGGTGTTCCGGGGCAATAGTATTTGATATTTCTGCCGCATCCCCGATGTCTTTTGTGATGATGATGGCACCGTAATTATCAACAGACTTCCGCGCAATCTCTTTTCTCTTAAGCCTGCCGAGTTGTAAGTTGAGTTCTTTTTCAACAGCAGATCCAAGTTTCCCGGAAGTGGTAATCAACACGGATGATGCAAGTTCATCGTGCTCTGCCTGACTCAGCAGATCAGCCGCAACAAAAACAGGGTTCGCAGAATCGTCTGCGATTATCAGTATCTCGCTCGGTCCCGCGATCATATCGATATCAACCTCTCCAAAGACCATCTTCTTTGCCGTTGCAACATAGATATTCCCCGGACCCACGATCTTGTCTACCTTTTTGATAGTTTTTGTGCCGTAAGCAAGTGCGCCTATTGCTTGGGCTCCGCCGATCCTGTAAACCTCTTCAATTCCAAGCAGCTGAACGGCAGCCATGACATGGGGGTTTATCTCTCCCCCTGGAGTCGGCACACAGAGCGCTATCTCTTTAACACCTGCAACCTGTGCGGGTATGACATTCATTAAAACAGTTGAGGGATATGAGGCTTTGCCGCCGGGTATGTATACCCCGACTCTTTCGAGTGGCCTTATCACCTGCCCCAGGAGCGAGCCTTTTTCGGATAAAGACCAGGATTCCTCTTTCTGTCTCTTATGGAACGCCCTGATCCTTTTTGCAGAGAGTTTCAGTGCCCTGAGTATTTCCTTATCCGCTTTGCCGGCATGTCTGGCAATCTCATCAGGCTTAATCGCAATACGGCTGGTTTTAAGGGAGTCGAATTTTTCCGTATATTTCAGTACCGCCTTATCACCATTCTTCCTGACGTCGTTAAGGATGGCCTTAACCCTCTGTTCTATCTCCCGACTGCTGCCGGAAGCCCGTTCCCTGAGAAGCTTCAGGAAAGCCTGTAACTCACTTCTTTTTTTAATAACCCTCATTGATGATAATTCTAACTTTTAAAACACGATTATTCAAGAATTCTTTGAATACAGATTATTTGTAATAGATAGGATTTTACCTTAGGTTTCGATTAATGCTTTCACATAGAAAAACATACGTCGTGAAGTTCTTAATCCCCATCGAGTACTCACAGAAAGAAACTTTTTGCTCAATTCTAAAATTCAGAATATTTCTTTTAAAAATCAATACAAGATGCAAGATAAGTTTTTGATTTTTCAATATTACTGAAAAATCAAAAATTGCAATAAACAAGTCTGACCCCAACCCTCCCAGTCTGACCCCAACCCTCCTGACCCCGACCTTCCCAGGTGGAAATAAATAAGAAGAGTTAATAATAAATTAGCAGGTTTATAAAAAGGTTGAAACATTCCCTGCAATGTGATAGATTTTAGATTGAATATATGATCAATAAGCGTCGAAATACTCGAATTC
>Ga0299915_10000191_pt1 | contig 47403 bp, 39 predicted proteins | sample RVTome_13_FD_200263 | JGI IMG/M metagenome (GOLD analysis project Ga0299915, IMG submission 200263) | Soil microbial communities from uranium-contaminated site in the Upper Colorado River Basin, Wyoming, United States - RVT92D227 (version 2) ...
AGCTCGCGTAGTTGCGCGACGTAAGTTTCGTAAGTTGAAACCGTCCCTAAAGCCCGCGGACGTCGCCGCGGTACCAGCCGTCCGCGGTCGGGATCACGAGCGTCGTGTCCGGCAGCATCGTGACGCTCTCCGGATCGATGTCGCCGGTATACTCGCCGAGCGTGGTCTCGCGCGTCACGCGCGTCTGCGCGTCGAGCGTCACCCAGACGAGCGACCCGGTGCGCGAGGCCAGCACGCCGAGCTCGCCGGTCTCGACGGCCAGGAACCGGATCGGCACGAGCGCCGAGTCGGGCCAGCCTTCGACCCGGCGGACATCGAAGCCGCCGCCGATCCGGTGCACGAGCTCGCCACCGAGCGAATCGGCGCGCCACAGCCAGTCGTTGTCCGGCGTCGGCGTGCTCGGCAGGATCCGGTCGTTGCCATCGGTCCACGGCGGCACCTCGAAGCAGTGCGCGGAGCCGTCGGGCAAGCTGCAGTAGATGAGCGTCGGGATTCCCGCCGTGGCCTTGAGAAAGTACCCGGCATCGACGCCGTAGACTCCGACCAGCGAGATCACGTCGGTCATCGGGTGGCGGTACCACGAGGGGATGGGGCGGAGCTCGTCGAGCAGGAACAGCGAGAGCGTTGGCGCCGCCGCGACCCGCGCCGTGATCATCGGATCTGGATCCAGGCCGCCGAGGTGCAGCGTGACCTCGGTGGTCCCCGGCGGGAACACCGACGAGAAGTCCTCGATCGTTGCCTGGTCGCCGATCACCCGGACCGACGCGAGGACCGGCGCGCCGTCCATGCCGGTACCCGTGATCCACGCGAGCCCCTTGCCATCGGCGGCGAGCTGCACCGGCTCGGAGCCTCGGATGCTCGGCACGGCGAACCGCTTCCACGACTCGCCGCGGTTCTGGGTGAACGCGATCATGGCTTCATCGCCACCCGGGCGGTCGACGACGGACCACAGCTCGTGACGGCTGTGACCCGTGATGTGAATGGGCCGCGCGAGATCGGCGTCGGCCTCGACAAAGTCGAGCAGGCTCGATTCGGTGCCGCCGCAACCTGCCACGCATGCGAGCACCCAGAGCTGTCGCATCGCCATGCCTAACGATACTCCAACCGCTGCTACGTCGCCGGGATGTTCGGCGGTGCGGTCACGGCGCGCATCAGCTGGGTGGTCCTCCGGCCGCGCCACTCGATGGGGACGATCACGCGAAAGGTCGAGCCCTTGCCGACGACGGATTCGAGCTCGACCTCGGCCCCGAGCAGATCTGTGAGGCGCGCCACTAGCGCCAGCCCGAGGCCGACTCCGCCGTACACCTTGTCATCACCGCTCGTTCCCTGGTGGAATGGCTCGAAGATCGCGGTTTGCTCCTCGGGAGCGATGCCGATGCCGGTGTCCTCGATCGCGAGCTCGACCGCCGGTTTGCCGTCCCGCGCACGGCTTGCGCGGATCGTGACACTGCCGGTCTCCGGCGTGAACTTGACGGCATTCGCGAGCAGGTTGACGAGGATGTGGGCGAGCCAGCGTTCGTCGGACCTCACGATCGGCAGGTCGGGCTCGACGTCGACCTCGAGCGCGAGCTGCTTCGTGCCGACGACCCACGAGACCGACGCGGTGACTCGCTCGACGAGCGGCGCGATCTCGACGGGGCCCGGGTGAGCATCGATCTTGCCGGCCTCGGCACGGGTGAGCTGGAGCAGGTCGTCGACGAGACCGAGCAGCGACTGCGCGCTGCGCTTGATCGAGGCGCACGCGTCCTTCTGCTTGTCGGTGACCGGCCCGTAGACGCCGGCGGCGATCACGTCCGCGAGGCCCTGGACGCCATGGATCGGCGTGCGGAGCTCGTGGGTCATCGAGGCGACGAACTGGCTGCGTTGCGTCGCGGCGCGGATCAGCTGCGCGGTGCGCTTCTCGAGGTCGGCCTCCTTGCGCGCGAGCAGGCGGATGGTCGCCGCCGAGAACCACGCCGGCACGCCGACGACCAGCATGCAGTACCCGATCAAGGTGACCGTGTAGCCGAGGCTCGGCACTTCACCGGGTGCTCCCAGGACCGGGGTCGGCGGCAAGATGCCGGTCGCGGTGAGGATCAGCATCGTCGAGAAACACACGACGATGAACGACGCCATGAGGATCGTGACGCCGAGGTTCGTGAGCAGCGAGAGGACGGCGATGATGATCACGTACGTGGGCAAGAGCGGGCTGTACGCGCCGCCGGTGAAGTACATCGCCGAGGTGAGCAACACGACATCGGTGATCGTGTTGAGGCTCTGCGCCTCCATCACCGCGCGCTCCTTCGCCAGACAGATCCAGGCGACCGTGTTGGTCGTCAGCTTGATCGCGACGAGGACGAGGAACGTCCACGGATGAGGCGTGAGCTCGAAGATCGCGACCGCCGCCGCGAGGATGCCAAAGCCGACCGTGATCGCGTACCCGCTCCAGATCCCGAACCACAGCTTCGGGCGATTGGCCGGCGTCGCCATCTCGGCGACGAACGACGTCAGCGATCTGTTGCCTGTCACGACACCTAGGTCTCGCCGAGTAGCTGGCGCACCTGGGACAACAGATAGACGAGATCGAACGGCTTGCTGAGATAGCCGTCCGCGAGCGTGCCGAGCTGGACGGTGCGGTTGGATTGATCGCGATCTGTGTACACCGCGCTCATCAGCAGCACGGGTGTGGTCTTGCCGGCCGGGCGGCTCCGGATCTCGCGCACCAGCTCGAAGCCGTTCTTGCGCGGGAGCTGGACGTCGACGAGACAGAGGTCAGGGGCGTCGCGATCGAATCGCTCGATGCCCTCGGGGCCCGACGATGCAGCGACCGTCTCGTACCCGTTGGCGGCGAGGAAGTCCGACAGGATCATCTGGTTGACCGGGTCGTCTTCCACGACCAAGATCTTCTTCACCGTCGGAACCTAGCACGCTCTAACTGAACCGACTCGACGGGACCGGACCACCGGCCCACAGCCGCGAACGCGGTCCGGGCGCCGGCGGCCACGCGACTCGCACGAGCGCCGCCCAGCGTGCCGGTTGATCGGCCTCCAGCTCGGAGGGATCGAGACCCGGCCCCGCGATGATCTCGGCGGCGATTGCCTCGTTCGACCGCAGGTCGGGCGAGGAGCTTCGAACCTCGCGAGTCTCCGGATCGAGCTCGGTGATCTGCCCCCAGGGTGCGACGAGCGTCTGGTACAGGAGCGTCGTGACATCGGGCGCGATCGGGCTGTCCTGGGTCCACGGGCTCGCGTGCGCGAACAGGATCTGGTCGGCGCGCCGTTGCACGAGCCGGGTGACGTCGGGCGCGGAGAGGTCCGCGAGATCGTGCAGCACGACCAGGCCCGGTGCCGGCACTCCGACCGCAGGCCACGGCGCGACCGGCAAGCCGAGCTTCGTGGCAGCCGCGAGCGCGACGATCTCGTGGCCGCGCCCGGGCGGCGCATACACGCAGGGCAGCGCGAGTCCCTTGACGAGCTCGACGAGGCGATCGAGCCCGGTCGCGATCCGCGGCAGCGAATCGGCGAGCCACGCATAGCGGCCGTGCATCGGCTCGTCGAAGCCGTAGGGCGACTGATGCACGAGCAGCCCGCCCGAGAGCACGTAGTGCCAGCCGCGCAGGTCGCGATCGTCGAGCGGCGTCGCGCCGGCGATGCGATCGGCGCGCGCCACGATCGCCGCGATGTTACCGGCCATGACTTCGGCCTCGGGCGAGTCGGGTTCGAGCAGTGGCAGTGCCTCGCGCGTGAGGTCGAGCCGGCCCGACATCGCGCCGTTGAACGCGTAGAGGTACCGGCACAAGAAGCTGCGGGTGCGCAGCACCGGATGCTCCGTGAGCACGGCGAGGGCGTCGTGGTATGCGAGCGCGCTCTCGAGCGCCGACACCAGCTCGCACACGACCTCCTCGCTCTCGCCGACCAGCGCGAGGCAACGCCACAAGATCGACGCCGCGATCCCCGGGGCGCCCGCATCGATCAGCGCGTAGCCCAGATCGTAGAGCCGGTCGGGGCTGTCGGGATCTCGGACGGCTGCGGTCGCGAGCTCGGCGAGCGGGTCGGCACCGCGGCGGGTCGCGAGCTCGGCGACGAGCCCGAGCCAGCGTGGGAGCTCCGCGGTCTGGACGGTCTTTCCCGTCGGCCAGCCGAGCCGCGTGCGCAGGAGCCCGAATGCGGCGTGGTCATCGCCCTTCGCGATCAAGCTCTCGATCGCCGCCGCATCATCCGGCTGCTCACTCACTCGGCCAGGCGGCCTCGCGAGACTTTGGTCATCGTCGTCCGGCATGGCGCGTCAGAGGCCGGCGAGCCTCGCCGAGACATCCCACAATGCGGTGCGAGCCTCGGCATCGCGAGCTCCTGCGGCCGGCGGGGTGACGACGCCGTCGCTGAAATAGCTGCCCGACGGATCGTCGACGGTCTCGGCGGCGGCGAGCCGGATCGAGGTCTTCGCGCCGGACTCGACCGGAGACCCGGCAACCGGGCCGAAGCCCTGGCGGAGGAGCTTCGTCGAGATCACTCCGGGATGCAGGCTGTACGCGACGAGCTTCGCCGTGTCCTGGCGCTCCGCGACGACCATCGCGTGCATCACCTGCGCGAGCTTCGACTGCGCGTAGGCTGCATACCCGGTCCACGCCGACGCGAGCGATACATCGTCGACATGGATCCGCCCGCGCGTGTGCGCGATCGACGCCACGTTGATCACGCGCGACGGAGCAGCCGTGGCGCTCGCGATCAGCCGCGGCAGCAGCAGATCCGTCAGCAGAAAATGCGCGAGGTGATTCACGGCGAACGTGAGCTCGACACCGTCCTCGGTGACCGTGCGCTCGCTCGCGAAGATCCCCGCGTTGTTGACGAGGACGTGCAGCGCGGGCACCCGCTCGAGGATGTGCGCCGCGCCCTTGCGCACCGCTTGCTGCGACCCGAGATCGAACGACACGCCCTCGAGCTCCGCACCGGGAAGCTCGGCGGAGAGCTGCTCGAGCGCGGCGTCGACCCGCGGCTTGCTGCGACCGTGCAAGATCACCTTCATCCCCGCGGCGGCGAGGGCGCGCGCCGTGGCGCGGCCGATGCCGTCGGTGGAGCCGGTGATCAGGACGACGCGGCGCTCGCTCATGGGCGCGACCATAGCCCAAACGCGACGGTTAGCGACGCGAGCGCAACACGCGGATCATCGCAGGCGGCACCCGTGGCTCGCGGAGCTCGACGACCTCGAGCGCCTTCTGCGATGCCGGCGGCGTCGGAGTGACCCCGGACCACGCTGCGAGCTTCGCATACGCGGCATCGCGATCGACGGTCGAGAGCCGGTTGATCCTCGACCCGTGCGAGCCCTCCGCCTGGACGAGCTTGAGCGAGTCGGTCGCCTGCCCGAGCTGATACTCGCCGCCGGTCCAAGGATCCCATTCGCCGTAGATGAAGAGCAGCCGGTTGCCTTGCTGCTGCACGTAGTCGTCGACGTCCGTCATCGCCGCACCGCCGTCGTACACGGGGAGGTCCGGGGTCGGCAGCGCCTTGTCGTAGTCGCGGTCGCTGTAGAGCAAGAACGGATCGAGATACGTCGCGTTGCCGTCGGGAAATCCGAGCTGCGCGTACGCCTGGAAGTAGTACGCCTCGAACTGCGCGACCTGCGCGTCGTCGTTGTCGCCGACCGGCGCGATCGAATCGAGGAAGTCGAACAGCGTGTCGTCGTTCGAATTCGCCGGAGGCACCGAATCGCAGAACTGCACGCCGTAGTACTGCCAGAACGCCCACTCGAGGCTCGCGATCGATCCCTCGACGGCCGGCCCGATCGCGATCCGCGTGTACGCGTGACCCGACTGCGCGCCGGCGCGTGCCTCCATCGCGGCGCGCCGGTTCTGCAGCATCTCGGTCGCCGCGGCGCGCAGGGCGAGCCGGCAGGCCGTGGGGCCGATCTGGTCGACGAACGTGGTGTAGCGAACATCGGGTGCGCCGAACGACATCGGCGCGACATACGGGACGGTTCCGTCGACATCGTCGGGATAGAACCGGCGGTGGTAGGTCGCGGTCATGCCGCCCTTCGAGCCGCCGGTCGTGAGGAACGCGCCCGGATAGATGTCGCGCAGCGCGGTGATGATCTCGTGCTGGTCGGCGGCCATCTGCGCGATCGTCAGCTTCGACCAGTCCGCCGGCTCGGGCCGGGACGCGCCGAAGAAGCGGTGCTCGATCGAGATCTGGTTGCCGCGGATGAGGTTGGTGAGCTCGTAGGTGTTGTCGAGGTAGTAGTCAAAATACCCGGAGGTCAGCACGACCATCGGCGCGGTCGGGTCGCGGTGGAGGAGCGAGACTTCCTGCTGGAACGTCTGACCCCCGGCCTGGTCGTGATCGACCGGCTGCGTGAAGTGGAGGACGAAGTACTCGAAACCCGGAGTATCGGTCGGCTTGATCTCGACGGTGACGCCGGGAATCGCCTCGAGCTTTCCGAGCAGATCGGTCGGCCCGGGCGCTGGGCCGGGATCGTCGCCGCAGGCAGCGAGCAGGACGGCACACGCCAGAGCACGGTTCATGTGCCGGCAAGCTTGCCACGAGGCCCTCTGACAGCCGACTGGCAACCACCAATACGGTCGATGCGTCGGCCTCGCCGTAGCGAGCCACGTTGCCTTGCCATACCGCGGACTTCCACGGTAGGCATTCGCTCCTATGGCACTCTCCGTCGGGATCGTCGGGCTACCCAACGTGGGGAAGAGCACTGTCTTCAACGCACTGACCGCAGGGAAGGCCGAGGCGGCCAACTACCCGTTCTGCACCATCGATCCCAACATCGGGATCGTGCCGGTCCCAGATCCACGCCTCAAGCGGATCGAGGCGAAGGTCAAGACGCAGAAGATCCTGCCCGCGATCGTCGAGATCGTGGACATCGCGGGCCTCGTCAAGGGCGCCTCTCAGGGGGAAGGTCTGGGCAACAAGTTCCTCGCGAACATCCGCGAGACGAACGCGGTGCTGATGATGGTGCGCTGCTTCGACGATCCGAACGTGATCCACGTGGCGGGCACCGTCGATCCGATGCGCGACATCGACATCATCGAGCTCGAGCTCGCGCTCGCGGATCTCGAGAGCGTCGAGCGGCGGCTCAAGAAGGCGCAGGGGGCGGTCAAGTCCGGCATCAACAAGGAAGCCAAGCTCGAGCTCTCGGTCGTCGAGCGAGTCCACGCGTGTCTCGCGGCGGGCAAGGCCGCGCGGACGCTGGAATTCACCACCGACGAGAAGAAGCTGGTGTCGACGTTCGGGCTGCTCACGGCCAAGCCCGTCCTCTACTGCTGCAACGTCGGAGAGGCCGACCTGCCGAACGGCAACGCGTGGAGCGACACGGTCAAGGCCCGCGCGGCGCGCGAGGGTGCCGGCGTCGTGATCCTGTGTGGCAAGGTCGAGGCCGAGCTCGCCGAGCTCGCCGAGGAGGATCGTGCCGAGCTGCTGTCGTCGTACGGGCTCACCGAGCCGGCGCTCGCCACGCTGGCACGCGAGTGCTACCGCCTGCTCGGCCTGCAGTCGTACTTCACGGCCGGTGAGAAGGAAGTCCGCGCGTGGACGATCCGCAAGGGCGCGCAGGGTCCCGAAGCCGCCGGGGTGATCCACACCGACTTCGAGAAGAACTTCATCCGCGCCCAGGTCTACTCGCTCGCCGACCTCGAGCAGTACGGCAGCGAGGCCGCGATCAAGGGCGCCGGCAAGCTCCGCATCGAGGGCAAGGACTACGTCGTCCAGGACGGCGACATCATGCACTTCCTCACGAGCTAGCGCTCGCAGAAGTACGGGTACGCGATCGGATCGCCGTGATCGATCACGTCGAAGTCTTCGACGCGGAGGTCTTCGAGATCGCGAGCGGCGAGCAGGCCATCCCAGGTCGCGGTGGTGTAGCGATCGCTCGCGGCGGTCAGGGCCACCTGGCCACCGTCGGAGTGAACCATGCCGTACTTCTGGAGTGCACGCGCGACGACCTTCGCGCCCTCGGTGGGGAGCGTGTCGATCGGATAGCTCGGATCCAGGCGCAGATGGATGCCATACGGCGGTGCGCCGGCCGAGCCATCGGTATCGGTGCCGTGCGTGGCGGGGCGGACGAAGCCGCGGCGCAGCCGGTCGTTGGGGAGCACGAACCGGATCGCGTGATCGATGGTGCCGGCGGCGACCTCGTCGGCGGTGAACAGCAGTGGCGCGATCGGCAGACCCGCGGCATCGGCACTCGCGCACTCGTCACCCCGGAGCGTCTCGTCGTAGGTGCGTCGCGTGTCCCAGATCGCGAGACAGCCGCCGAAGAACGTCGCGCCGATGTCGGCCTTGTACATCTCGTAGAGCCGGCCGCTGCCGGCGTCGAACACGATCAGGTGGCAGTCCCCTCCCCCGTCGCACGTGTAGCCGGTCTCGTCTTCGAGGTTGCCGATCGCCGGCACGGGGACCGGCTCGTGATCGCAGTCGGGCGTGTAGAAGTAGTCGGCCATCGGCGTGAACTCGCGGTGCGGGGTGCTCGCGTCGGCGAGCAGCACGTCGAACGCGAAGTCGATGTGGAATCGATCGCCGAGGCCCCAGCCGCCCGCCGCCCGCAGCCCCCCGATCAGCGAGTCGCTATTCGCTGCCTTCGCGGTGCCGCTGACGTCGAGGTTGAAGAACATCGGCCGCTCGAAGAACGGCCCTGTGGCACCGCCGTCGACGGCAACGGCGGTGCCGCCGCATGCCGCGCAGAGCAGGATCCAGATGACCTGGCGTCGCATCCCTGCGTGTACGTGTGCGAGGGGACGGTTTCAACTTGCGAAACTTAGGTCCCGCAACTGCGCGACAGTTCATGTACGTCGAGGGACAGGCGCTCCCTTGCGAGCTTGAGCGCACGCCAGCGCCCACGCCGCGCAAGTTTCGCAAGTGAAGACCGTCCCTGGACGGCTCTGCAATTCCGGTGGCTTACGCGGAGTAAGTTTCGCAAGTTGAAACCGTCCCTAGAAGCTGCCGCGCAGTGCCATCGAGTATGTGAAGCCACGCGTGTCGAGCTTGCCGATCGAGGCGTAGGTCGTCGCGATCGAGAGATCCTCGTCGGGGCGATCGCCTGGCAGGGCGTGCAGGTCGACCGGTACGGTGACCGTGTAGCCGAGATCGAGCGCGAGTCCGAGGCGGAATTTCGGGCGGCTCGCGATCGCGAGGTCGGCCCCGAGGGTCGCGGTGCCGTAGGGCGCCCAGGCGTGATCGTTGACGGGGGTCATCTCGTCCTCGGTGATCGCGAGCTCGGTCCGCGCCATGCCGAGCTCGGCCTGGCCGACGATCCGGAACCGCCAGAACACCGCCGCGTCGACCCGGATGCCGCCGGTGAGCGCGTGCTGCTCGATCTCGGTATGCAGCTCCTGGAAGAACGTTCCGCTGCCGCCGGCGTAGACCCAGCGGGCGAACACGCCGATGTCGAGGTCTCGCCGTGGTGCAGAGACGCTCGTCAGCCTGCGACCCACGGTCATTCGCACGCCGGAGAGCGGCTCGGTCGTGAGGATCGCGGCGCTCGTGTCGCCGAGCGATCGGATGTGCGAGCCGACGTCGATCGACCACCGCTGCGCGGTCGGGGGCGTCTGCGGGTCATCCACTTGCTCGGCGTGTGCCGTACCGGCGAGCGCGAGCGTGGCGAGGATGGCGATGCGCTTCATGGCGACTCCTGATCGAGGATGTTCGCGAGCAGAAACCCGGAGAGCACCCTGGCGTCGCGGCGCTCGCTCGCGGTGTTGGGAACGACGGTGGCACGGCCGAACGGATCGCCGTGATCGACGATCAGGGCGCCGTTCGCGAGCGCGTAGACCTGGCGTGGCTCGTAGTCGAGGCGCAGGTCGGTCGGATGGAGGTTCGAGAGCTCGAGCAGGCCGAGCCGTGGGATGCCGTTGGTGGTGCCGACGAGGAAGGCACCGTCGGGCGTGAACGCGTAGGTATCGAGGCGACCGATGCCCTGGAGCGGCGAGACCGAGCCGTACGCGACATCGAGCATGCCGAGCACGGTGCGGTTGTCGTCGTGCACCATCATCGCGAGGTCGCGCCCTGGAACCGGCGACAGGTCACGAACCGGCTCGCCGACTTCGATCGTCTCGAGGTCGAGGCGCGCCAGTGGATCGGCGACGTTCGCGACCGAGAGCGAGTGGACGCGTGGCATCCCGGCGCCGATCTGTGCGAGCACCGCGGTGGTCGCCGGTGCGTCGCCGCCGGGGAACAGCACGATGCGATCGATCGGATCCGGCGTGCTGACCTTGCGGAACTGAGCGGTGTCGGCGTCGATGATGACGAGCTCGCGGGTGGCCGGCGTTGCAGCCAGCACGTAGCGCACGCCGTTCGCGTTGTCGAACACGGCGATGTCACTCGGCGCACCGCCGGCTCCGAGCTCGGCGAGCACCGGGCGATAGTCGTTCTCGGTCGGCGCTTCGGACCCCGGCGGGTCGGCGATCAGCACGACCTCGAGCACGTCGCGCGCGCCGTCGGAGCGCATGTATGCGGTCGCCGTGTTCGGTGCGAAGACCATCTCGCGCGGCAAGACGTTCGCGCCCGCGCCGTCGAGCCTGATCGACACCTCGTCGCGCTCGGGGTGCGACGCGTCGATCACGGTGACGACGTTGCGCGCGAGGATGAACGCGAAGATGCGATCGGAGGCGTCCGGGGCGTTCGGGATCGCCATGCGCGGCGACAGGATGATCCCCGACGGTGACGAGCCGAACGAACGGATCGTCTTCATCACCGGGTTGGTCGGGCCGGGCGGCTGGTTCAGATCGATGAACGCGAGCTCGTTCGGATTGCGGAAGAAGCCTTCGGCGTCGGGCCCGGCCTCGGAGAAGTACGCCACGGCGATGCCGGAGTCGGTCGACACGGCGATTCGATCGAACGGCGAGCTGACCTCGTAAGCGACCGGCTTGCTGCCGGGCGCCGTGACGTCGACGCTCCACAGGATCGGATCCTCGTCGACCTGACCACGTGCGAGGGCTTCCTCGCCGCGCGTCACGACCAGGATGCGGTCGCCGCTCGGCGTGGGTGCCGCGAACACGGGACGGCGACCGATCCGCCACGCGTTGACGCGCGGAGTCTCGCTGCCGGCATCGATCGCGACGACGCGGTCGAGCGCCGAATCGATCCACGCGAGCTGGCGCTTGAGCGGAATCGGCCCGAGCAGGATGCGCTCGCGGTCGAGCGCGGGTGGTCGCTCCGCGGCGCACGCGACGAGCGCGACGAGGAGCCCTGACCACAGTCTCGCGAGGCCGTCCGGCCGAGTGAGCGAGGATCCGGATAGTAGTTTTCGCATGGCGACTCCTAATCGATGATCTGGCTGTTGAGGTCGAAGCCCGTGAGCGTGCGGACTTGCCCCGAGATGATGTCGATGAAGCTCACGCGACCGAGCGGGTGGCGCTGCGAGACGTAGATCTTGTTCGAGTCGGGCAGGATGCCGATCGCGTCGGGCGGCGACCCGAGCTCGATCGTGCGCACCACGCCGCTGTCGAGCTCGATCTGCTGGACCGCGGTGAACGCGCCCTCGGCATCGCCGCCGTCGAGCGTGACGTACGCGCGCGGGGCGCCGGTCGCGAACGTGAAGTGCTTCGGGTTGACCTCGGTGATCTGCAGCTTCGAGAACCCGGTCGCGATGTCGAACATCGAGTAACCGGGCTTCTTGTCGATGTAGTCGTCGAGGTCGGTCGCCTGCGCCGGATCGCCGGGCTTGCGCGCGTGGAGGATGATGGCCTTGGTCCCGCTCGGATCGAACCCGACGGAGAGCACGGCTTTTTGCAGCGGGAACGTGCGGTGTGGAAAGTTGGGCTTGTCGAGCTCGACGATGGTGATCCGCTCGTCGAGCGTGGCATTCGTGAACAGCAGCCCGCGCTTGCCGTCGGCGGACAGGACGAGCGAGCCGCTCGTCGCGTTCGCGAGGCTCACGTGCGTGATGCCGGCCGGATTGATCGCGTCACCGGGGATATCGATCACGGCGAGCGCCGCAGGGTTACGAAACACCGCGTAGACGCGCGTCCCGTCGGGAGCGAGATCGATATCGGTCGGCACCGCCGGCAGCGTGATGTCGAAGCCGTCGCCGGCGGTCGGCCCGAGCAGGCTCACCACGCGCAGCTTGGCCTCGTTCGGCGTGCGGACGACCGCGAACTGGCCCGACGCGACGACGTCGACCTCGACGCCGCTCGCGTCCCCGAACACGTCGTCGGTGACCGGGATCGGTGGAACGATCGTCGGCTGCCCGGCTGTCATCGTCGGGAGATCGATCACCGAGACGCCATCGTCGGTGACCACGAACGCATAGCGGCCGGTGGCGTCGGTCTCGACCTCGCGCGGCCGAAACCCGACGGTGAGATCGACGCTGCGCTGCAAGCCCGGCCCGACGGCGAGCACGGTCACGTCCTGGAACGAGCCGACCTCGCCCACCGCACCGAGCCCACCCGCATCGGCGATCGCCTTCGCGAGATCGAAGAAGGCCACGGCGAACCGCCCGCCCGGTGCGACCGCGAGGCGGTTGAGGTTCGGCAACGTGGGATAGAGCTCCGCGGCGATCGAGTCCGGTGCCGCGCGAACCACCGTCGCCGCGCCGTTGGAGCTGTCGAGCACGACCGCGGTATCGGTGCCCGGCAACGTCGCGAGGACCTCCGGGCGATCACCGACCTCGAACGACACGACCTCGAGGTTGACGCCGTCGATCTTCGCGAGGCGATCCTGATCGGTCATCGCGACCCAGACGTACCGCCGCGAGCTGATCGGATCGGTCAGCTTGTACTCGGTCTCCGGCGGCTCCGTGGTCCCACCGTCGGTCGGTGGCGGCGGCGGCGGCACGCAGGTGCCGAACTCGGAGCACACGAAGCCGACCGGACACTCGCTCGACGAGAAACACTGCGAGGTGCCGTTCCCGGCGTCGGCCGTTCCCGATGGCAGTGGCTCGCCGTCGTAGCCGGCGCCACTGCACGAAGCCGTCACTACCGCGGCGACGAGCCACGGACCTTTGCGCTGCATGGAAGAACCCTCCAAGCTGCCCGATGCGAGCAGCAGCCGGCACAAGGGCAAGGGATGTGCCGTGGGTCAGCCATACGCGTCGCGCGGTTGGAGCGTGTCAGTTGCGTCGCGTGCCTCGAGTCGCGACAACCGTGTCAGAGCCCGATCATCCGAACAGGCGTCACACGGTCGCGGTCGCGATCCAGATCACCGCGTGGCACGTCACCCTGCCCTGCGGTGCCTGATCGCGAAGCTCGTCGCGGATCGCGTCGCGATCGACGTGCTCGAGCTCGTAGCTCGCGCCGAGAAATTGCCAGACCTCGTCGAAGCCGCCCGAGAGATCGAGCTCGTGGCGCTCGAACCTGACGTCGCGCCAGGTCGCGAACAGGGCGCGCCATCCCGCCTCGGTCCTGGCGCGCGGATCGCCGAGCCCGAGGCCGCGAAGCCGCGGTCCCGCGATCGCCAGAAAGCGATGGAACGCGTCGTTGCCATGCGCGGTCGGTCCGCCGCCGAGCACCGCGATGAACCGACCGCCCGGAACGAGCACGCGAACCAGCTCCGCGACGACCTGCTCGAGGTCGTCGAGCAACATGAACGCGAGGTGACAGACGACGACGTCGAGCGAGTGATCCCCGAGCGGCAACGCCTGCGCCCGTCCGCGCACATATCGATGACGCTCGGGGCTTGTGATGCGCCTCACATTCTCGCGCGCGAGCGCGAGCGCGAGCTCTTCCGGCGACGGGTCGATGCCGATCACGCGACAGCCGCGATCCACGAGTAGCTCGACGAGGTACCCGTCCCCACACCCGAGATCGAGCACTGCTGCGCCGGGCGCGACGAGGCCGGCGAGCCGCTCGTAGCTGCCGCCACGGGCGAAGGCGCGCGACGTGATCCCGGGTCTCGCCGCGTGGAAGCGGCGAAGGTTCTCCTCGCGCTGACTCGGTCTGGACACCGCAGCACGATATCCTGGCGCGCTCGTGCTCGCCGGTCTCGTCATGGTCACGCTCGCCGCGGCGTCGTGGGGGACGTGGAGTCTGTTCCTGCGGCCTACCGGGCTGTCGGCGACGGTGACGAGCCCTATCTTGTTCGCGGTCATGGGGCTCGTCGCGTTGCCGTTCGCGTTACGGCTTCCACGGGCCCGCTGGGATCGCACCACGGTCGCGCTGGTGTTCGCGAACACGGCGTTCGACGCGCTCAACATCATCACGTTCTTCGCGGCGATCGAGCAGACCACCGTGGCGATCGCGGTGCTCTCGCACTATGTCGCGCCGATCCTGATCGCGATCGCGGCACCGCGGATCGACGGTGTCCCGTCGCGCGGCGTCGCGCCGGCAACGGCGGTCGCGCTCGCGGGCCTCGTGATCGTGCTCGAGCCGTGGAGCACACCTGCGGCCGGAGCAGCGACCGGTGCGTTGCTCGGCGTGGTCTCGGCGTTCTGTTATGCCGGCAATATGTTCGTCGTGCGGCGGCTCGCCCTGCGGATCGGCGCGACGAAGGCGATGGCGTACCACTCGCTGATCGCTGCGGTCTTGCTCGCACCGCTGGCGCTCCCGCACCTCGATGAGGTGACTTCGTTCGACCTCACCTTGCTCGCGGCCGGTGCCGCGACGATCGGGGCGACCTCCGGCGTCGTATTCGCGATCGGCCTCACGCGGATCGGTAGCGCACGTGCCGCGGTGCTCACCTTTGCAGAACCGCTCGTTGCGGTCGCCGTGGGAGCGCTCGTGTGGGAGGAGCCCCTCCATCCTCTGGCGATCGTTGGTGGTGCGATGGTCCTCGGCGCCGGCATCCACGTTGCAACGAAGGCACGATAGGATTCCAGCCATGCGCCCGCGCGTCACCATCGCGATGCCCGCCTTCAACGAGGAGCACTACATCGAGAGCTGCATCGCGAGCGTGCAAGCGCAGGACTATCCGCGCGAGCTCATCGAGATCCTCGTCGCCGATGGCCATTCGACCGATCGCACGCGCGAGATCCTGGCCCGCCTCGCCGACGCTGATCCGCGCATCCACGTGATCGACAATCCGGCGCGCCTGCAAGCCGCCGGGCTCGGCCTGATGGTTCGACAGGCGACGGGCGACATCATCGTGCGCATGGACGTCCATGCCGAGTACGCGCACGACTACGTGCGCACGTGCGTCGAGACGCTGGAGCGAACCGGAGCCGACAACGTCGGAGGCGCACAACGCGCGAAGGCGAAGACCTTCTTTCAGCGGGCGCTGTGCGCCGCGCTGGAGAGCCCGCTGGGCGTTGGCGGCGCGAAGTACCGGTCCCGCGAGGCCGACGGCTTCGTCGACACGGTCTTCCTCGGCGCGTTTCGCCGCCGGGTCTTCGAGACGATCGGCCTGTGGGATCCCGGCGCGGTCACGAACGAGGATGCCGAGCTCAACCAGCGCATCCTCGACTCCGGCGGTCAGGTGTACCTGTCGCGCGACATCGTCGTGCACTACTTCCCGCGCGACACCTTCAAGAGCCTCGCGACCCAGTACTTTCGCTACGGTCGCGGTCGCGCACGCACGCTGCTCAAGCTCGGCCGGTTCCCCACGCTGCGCCCGCTCGTCCCGTTCTTCGTGGTCACCGGCGCCGCAGCCCTCGTCCTGATCCCACCGCTGTGGCCGCTCGCGCCCGTCGCGTTCGCGGCATATGCACTCGTCACGGGCGCCGAGGCGGTGCGCGTCGGCGGCAAGCTCGGTGCCGCGGGGATCCCGCGGGTGTGGGCGATCTTTCCCGTGCTCCACGTGTCGCACGGTGCCGGCTTCGCGAGCGGGCTCGCGCACTACTTGCGCTACCCCGACTGGCCCGCCGAGCCCGAGCGTATCCCTCCGAAGAAGGTCGTCCTCCGGGCGGTCTAGATTCAGTCACCCTGATCGATCAAGGGCAAGCGTAGGGGTCGACATCGCAACCACGCGGGGGCGGTCTCGTGCGAGGTCGAGTCGTTGGCTTCGGTGCGGCATCCACGGGAGTGCTGGCATCGAGTGTGACCGGCACGACCGCGGCCTGTCCGTCGGTCAACAGCTGCACCCCGGCGTCCGGCGGCACGCTGGCTCGGTTCTCGGGTTGCCCGCTGGTCAACGATGGCTTGCTCGCGGTCGCGACCACGATCCCGACCACGATCGCGACGAGCGCAGCGGCGCCGAGGACGATCCCGAGCAGGCGCCCCCGACGTGGCCGGCTCACGAGCGACTCGCCCGCACTGCTCGCGAACGTCGAGAGCTGGGCCCCGTGCGGATACGCGGGCGGCTCGCCGCCGGTGAACGCCGGGCTGCTCGTCGTTGCCGCACTCGGCCGTGGCGCCGCGCGGATCGGCGGGATCGTCGGGACCAGGCTGAGCGATCCCATCGCCGCGCCGAGCTCGCGTACGAGCTCGGTCATCGTCTGGTAGCGATCGCTTGCAGCCTTCCTCAGACAGCGCATGACGATCACGTCGAGCGCCAGCGGGACCTGCGGGGCGAACGCGCTCGGTGGAAGTGGCGTCTCGCGGAGGTGCGCCGCGATCATGTCGCCGGGCGTCGACGCCACGAACGGCACGCGGCCGCACAGCAGGTGGAACAGCACGCAGCCGAGCGCGTAGATGTCGGTGCGGTGATCGATATCGCCGGCACCGCGACACTGCTCGGGCGACATGTACGTCGGCGTTCCCATGATCGCGCCGGTCCGCGTGCGCGTCGGGTTGCCGTGCTCGTCACCGACGAGCTTCGCGATCCCGAAGTCGAGGATCTTGACGCGCTCGCCGCCCGTCACCGCAGGATCGGGAACGAGGAAGATGTTATCCGGCTTGAGATCGCGGTGGATGATGCCGCTGGCGTGCGCGACTGCCATCGCCATCGACGATTGCTGCACCACCCGCACCGCATCGATCACCGCGAACCGACCGGCCCGCAGCCGCGCCGCGACCGACTCGCCGCCGAGGTGCTCCATCACGATGTACGCGCTGTGGTCGGTGTGCCACCCGAAGTCGTAGACGACGACGATGCCGGGATCCGCGATGCGTGTCGCGGCGCGTGCCTCGGCGAAGAACCGCTCGACGATCGCCGGATTCTGCGAGACCTCGGCGTGCAAGAACTTGATCGCGACCCGCCGCCCGAGGAGCGTGTGCTCGGCGAGCCACACCGCGCCCATGCCGCCCGCTCCGAGCTGCGACACGATGCGGTACGTGCCGACCACCTGGCCGATCATTCAAGGCGCAGCGTAACAGACGATCACAGCGGGAAGACGTCGATCGCGGCGACGCCGAGGAAGACCGTGTTGTCGGACGTGCGCACGAGCTGGAGGTGCAGGCCCAGCTCGAGGTACCCTTTCAGCAGCCGCACGATGATCGGGCTCGCCCGCAGCGTCGTCCATCCAGACGTATCGGTGCCCTGGTCGAGGGTTGCGACCAGGTAGTCGAGCCCGATTCCCACCCCAGCCGCAAACGCGATCTGCGGCAGCGGCGTCCACACGTAATCGACGGAGAGCCCGAACGCATACACGCTCGTCGAGTTCTCGGGATCGGTCGGGTCATTCAAGAACTTGGTGTAGAGCAGCGAGCCGATACCACGCACCATGCCGCCCGGCACCGGGACGCCACCGAGGATCCGGGCGCCGACCAGCGTGTCACTCTCATCGGTCGCGCCGAGCGCCAGGCCGATGCCCCCCGGCCGCAACTGCGGGATCGGGCCCTTGCGCGGCAACGCGGGCCGCGCGATGCCATCCCCCGGGCCTGGCACGATCCGCGTGTCGGGCGGGATCTTCGGGTCGAGTGGCGCGACCGGCACCACCGCCACCGCTACCGGCTCGGCCGCGAGCGCTTCGACGACCACCGTGACACGCTCGCGAGGGCTCAGCGACTGCGTGGTCGACCACGGCACGTGCTTCGGTGCGCTCGCCTCGATCACGTAGTCAGCCGGATCGAGCGGCACCGCCTTGTTCCAGGCTGCCGGTTCGACGACCGTGCCGTTGCGCTTGATCACGAGCCCCTCGACCTGGCGGTCGGGCGCGACCGTCAGCGTCACGTACGCCAGCTTCAGCTCGAGCGTGGCCGCGCGCTTGGTCGCTTCGGCCGCGCGCTTGTCTTTCGTCTGCGTCGCCAGCGATTTCGCTTCGAGGAACAACGACCACGCGGTGGCCGTCTGCCCTTGACGCTCGCGGCAGTCGGCGAGGTTCAACAGCGTCCCGACCTTTGCCTCGAGCTTCTGGCTGCGCGCGAACGCGTCGCACGCCTCGGCCAGCTTGCCGGCCTTCAGCAGATCCTTGCCGTCGCCGAAGAACTTGTCGGATTCGGGGCTCGCACCGGCGACCCGCGTCGCCGCGATGACCACCAGGACAACGAGCCGCATACGACGAAGGTAACCTCAGTCGGCCGGCAAGATCGCCTTGCCGGACTCGATCTTGATCAGCTCGCGAAGTTGCGCCAGCCGCACGCCCTGGGTGACCCGCTCGGTGATGTGGTCGGTGATCCGCGCGAACCCGATCAGCCGGGCCGCGTCACGGACCAGGTCGTTCGTGGCGATCCCGACGGCGCGCTCGACGATGATCCGGGCTGCCGCGGCGAGCTCGGACAGCGGAATCTGGTCGATGTCGCGGCGCCCCGTCGGGCTCGCCCCGGCGACGCGCACCGCGGGCACCGACGCCGGATCCTGATCGAGCCGCCACACGACGTTCTCCTCGTCGCCCCAGCGTCCGCGGCCGGCGAGCGCGACCCGCACCTGATCGGTCACGCGCTGGGTGAGCCGCCCGACCCCGAAGTACGCGCCGACGCGCCGCGCGAGCAGATCGACGTGCATCGGCGCCTCGGCGGCAAGCACCTGCTCGACCACCTTGCCGAGCTCGGCGAGGTGGCGCGGCGCGAACAGATCGTCGGGCGTCCGCCGGCCGGGCGGGATCGCCGCCGCGGTATACGGACCGATCGCGATCGCGTTGCGAGGCAGCCGCACCGGGCTGCTGCCGGCCGCGAGGGTCGGCACCGTGCCGCCGTCGATCGCCTCGATCGGGGCGGTGTCGACGAGCGAGAGCTTCGGCGGAATCGTCACGACGGGCACCGAGCCGCTCGCGATGCGTGGTTGGTCGCTCGAGCGTGCGAGCCGCCCCGATGCGGCCGCGCGCGGCGCGAGCGCCGTCCTGCGCTGACGAGTCGCGGCGATCGCCGTCACGATCGCACCGTGGGCGCGCTGGATCTCGCGCTCGGGATCCGCCCACCAGTCGAGCGACCAGATGCGGTGGAGGCGCCAGCCGAGCTGGGACAGGACCTGCGTGCGCAACCGATCACGATCGCGAGCGGCCGGTGCGCTCGCGTACGCCGCACCGTCATGCTCGATCGCGAGCACGTGGCGATCGGGATCGTTCGGATCGACGACGGCGAGATCGACCTTGTACGCGCCGCACCCGACCTGGTGGTGCAGCGTCCAGCCGCGCTCGGCCAGCGCACGCGCGATCGCCGCGGTGATCGGGCTCGCCGGAGGCCGCTCGACGGAGACCCGCGCTGCCCCGCCGCCGCTGCGTGCGAACGCGAGCAACGCGGCGAGATCTCGGATCCCGGCCGGAGTATGTGCGTCGAGCTCGCCGAGCTCCTCGACGTCGAAGCTCGAGAACACCACCAGCTGCTCGCGTGCTTGCGTGATCGCGACGCCCAGCCTGCGCTCGCCACCCTTGATCGACAGTGGACCGAGGTCGTCCGATCGGTAGCCGATCGAGAGCAGCACCACATCGCTCTCGTCACCCTGCGTGGTCTCGACGGTCTTCACGAGCACCGGAGGAGCAAGGCTTCCCGCCGAGGACAGGCTCGCGTCGGCGCTGAACGACGGATCGAGCGCCGGCTCGGTCGCGCGCGCTTCGTCGAGCAGATCCTCGATGAGCTCCTGCTGCGCGTGCGAGAACGTGACGATGCCGATCGAGCGCGTGCGCTGTGCCGGATCGCGCAGCCGAGCAACGACCTCGGCGACGATGGCCTCCGCCTCGACGCGATTCCGCCCGCGATCGCAGCTGCCCTCGACCCTGCGTGCCGACACGCCGAGATCCGGCGAGCCGTGGGCCGTCGGGAACACCTGCAGGCGATCCCCGTAGTAGTGCTCGTTCGCGAATGCGATCAAGTCCTCGTGACGGCTGCGGTAGTGCCACGCGAGCCGGAGCTCGGGCAGTCGCGCCAGGATGCAGTCGTCGAGGATGCTGTCGAGCTCCGCGGCCCCATCGCCTTCCGTGAGGACGGCGGTCGACGGCGACAGCTGACGCGAGTCTCCGACGATGACCGCCGCCTCACCACGGGACAGCGCGCCGATCGCCTCCGCGGTCGCCAGCTGTGAGGCCTCGTCGAGGATCACCACGTCGAACCGAGCGAGCGCCGGATCGAGGTGCTGCGCGACCGCGAGCGGCGTCATCAGCAAGCACGGCGCCACGCGTGGCAACAGCGTCGGGATCGCGGCGAACAGCCGCCGCAACGGCCGATGATTGCTTTGCTTCTTGATCTCGTCGAGCAGCACGCCGAGCTCGTCGCCATCCGCCACCTGTTCGGCGGTCACGAACCGACGCTGCGGAACGCGCTCGGCGAGCCGCGCGATCGCCCGGCTACGCACCAGCGCGAGGGCTGCACGATCGAGATCCGCGAAGGCAGCGACGTGGGCGCTGTGCGACGCGCCATGGAACCGCGCCATCGCCGGGGTATCCGAGAGCTCTGCCTCGGCCCAGACGAGCAACGTCGCGCGCTCCCAGGCGAGCGCGAGCTCGGCGGCTCCGAGGTCACCGCGCTCGAGCGCCGTCACCGCGGGACCGACGCCACACGTGAGCGCGATCTGTCGAGCACCATGGAAGGCGACCCAATCGCGTAGCCCATCGATCGAGTGCCGCAACGTCTCGGTGCGCTCGCGCAGCGACGCGAGGTGATCGTCGCCGGCGCCGAGCTGCGCGCGATCGATGCCCGTCGCGTCGGCGAGCGCGGCGAGTGCAGGCACCCAGCGCGCGACCGACTCGGCGAGCCGCCCGAACACGACCAGATCCGTGCTGCGTGCGAGCGAGTCCGGAGCCGTGCCCGCGGCCGCCGAGCGAGGGTTCGCCGCGACCTGCGCGACGAGCGACCGCCAGGCCGCATTGCGTCCCGGCTCGCCGCCGATCACATCGACCGCGTCGAACGCGCGCCGTAGGTCCGCCGCCCAGCGGACCGCCGCCTCGATCTTGCCGAGCTCGAGATCCAGCACCGAGATCGAAGGATCGCCGCTCAGCTCGCCGAACCACCGCCTCGCCGGCTCGGCCGCGGCCTCGAGCGCTGCGCGACACGCGCGCTCGGCGATCACCGCCTCGAGTGCCGTGATCATCGCGCCGTCGGTCTCGAGCTGCATCGGTATGGCCGCGGCCCTCACTTCGGCGCGTGCGTTGCGCAACGCGACGAAGCGCACCGGCGCCATGCTGTTCGTCCACTTGCGAAGCTGCGACCACAGCCCGACCACGTCGAGCTTCGCGACCGAATCGGTGAACCGGTCGTCGACCTCGGTCGCGAGCAACCGATGCCGGTTGGCGAGCACCATGAACGTGAGCGGATCCCGTGGGGTCTCGACCGTGCCGGCACCCCGCGCACGGACCAGCGCGATCTGCTCGCCCACGTCATCGCTCCGCGAGCTCTTCAGGTGCGTCAGCAGCTCGCCGCCCGGCCGAGGCGACGCCGCGGCGATGGTGCCGAGTGCACCGAGCGCGTGCAGCTGCTCGCGCGTGCGCGCGACGAGGCCGGGAACCAGGCTCGCGACATCGCGCACCGCTGCATGGAGCGCCGCCGCCGCGGCCGCTGCCTCGTCGATCGCGGCGAGTGCACGCTCACGACCGTCCGGAATCCAGCGCTGCATCGTCGACGCACGCCACGGATGGCTCGCGACCGGCTCGACGGACAGCGCCGCGGCCGCGAGTTGCTCGACCGCGATCCGCCTGCGCTCGAAGGTCGCCGCGTCGAGCCCGACCGCATCGGGCTCCGCCAGCGCCGCGCGGGGTGTGGTCCGCAGCTCGACGAGCCGACCGAGCACGTCGTGGAGTGATCGACCGAACGCCCCGATGCGATGCAACGCCGAGACATGACCGTCGAGCGCCCCGCGAAGCTCGGCCAGCCGATCGTCGGGGCTCGCTCCCAGTCCGGGACGAAACGACCGCTCGAGCACTCGTCCGAGCTGAGCGACCACGTGCGCGCGTCCCGCCTTGCGCGAGTGCAGCTCGAGGCAGAACTCGCCGAGCCCGACCGCCGCGAGCCGCTGCTGCACGACCTCGAGCGCCGCGACCTTCGCGGACACGAACAGCACCGACTTGCCCTGCCCCACGCAGTGAACGATCAGGTTCGCGATCGTCTGCGACTTGCCTGTCCCCGGCGGGCCCTGCATCACGAAGCTCGCGCCCACACCCGCCGCCGCGACCGCGTGGAGCTGGCTCGCGTCTGCATCGAGCGGCGCGAGGAGCTCCGAGGCCCATGCCGACGCCCCGACCTGCGACGTCAACGCACCTGCCGCCGCGGCCGATGGTTGCGCGAAGCCGATCCCCGAACCGCTGGCGAGGTGCGACACGACCGGGCTCGCGAGCACGTCGTCGCCGCGCCCGTCGAGATCGCTCCACAGCGCGAACCTCGCGAACGAGAAGCAGCCGATGCGCGCCGCCCGCTCGACGCGCCAGCCCGGTCGAGTCACCACGATCCCGTCGGCCGCGTCGAGCAGCGCCGCGAGATCGATCGAATCCCCGGCCGGCGCGAGCAGGATCTCGAAGTCGCGGCGGAGCTTCTCACCGAGCGTGTGGTTGAAGCACGGCTCGATCCCCTCCGCCGCCACGAGCCGCAACGCTCCGCCGTCGGTGCGTTCGAGCTCCACGGGCCACAGCGCGAGCGGTGCCGTATGCGGGGCATGGTCGGCATCGCACCAGACGATCATTCCGAGCGCGAGCCAGAGCGTGTGCACTCCACCGTCGGCGAGCTGCGCGCGCGCCGTGCGCCGGATCGCGACGAGCCGGCGCTCGAGCTCCGCGCTCGCGAGCGGCACGCGCAGCCGCCCGGTATCGAACCCCGGATCGCTCTCGATCCGTTCTTGATCGCCTTCGAGCGCGAACGCACCGCCGGCATCGAGCGCCGCCGCGAGCCTCACGGGATCGACGTTCGGCAGCGCGATGCTGACGCGGCCGTCCTTCGCGTCGAGCAGCCGGTTGGCGGTCGAGAGATCGAGCAGGGACAGCTTCCACCACTCGAGACGCGCACGTGCTGTTGGATCGATCACGCGCTCAATCTACGCGATCACGACGAGTACTCGACGAGCGCGTGATCATGAAGCGCGCGGGGGGATCACTCCACTGCGACGGGATCTGCCTGCTACGCGACGAGCGCGAGCAGGTGCCGCGGGTGATGCGCCTCGGCCCACTCGACAGGCCCGGGCTGGATCACCGCGAGCACGCGCTCGATCCACTCGCCCGGGATCGCCGAGGCGCCATCACGCGCGCCGAGCAGCGCCCCCGCGATCGCGGCATTGGTGTCTGCATCACCGCCGCGGCTCGCGACATCGACGAGCGCATCGCGCCACGAGCGCGTGTGGACCGCATGCCAGAACGCGAGGCGAAACGCGACGCGTACGAAACCCGCCATGCGGTGGAGGTGGAGCGTGCTGCGGTAGAGGCCCGGCTCCTCGGTGAGCGCGGCGTCGAGATCGGTCTCGAGGTCGAGCGCGGCTTGTTCGAGGTGCTCGAGATCGAGGACGTTGCCGGCCCAGGCCGCGCGCAGCCGCCGGGTACCCGTGTGCAGCGCGGCTCGCGCAGTGGACACCATCGCCGCGCCGTCGAGCGGCCCGACGATCGCGGCCGCGATCGCGGCATCGAACGCGGCGCATGCGAGCGCGCAGCGCGGGTCGGCGTGGGTGATCAACGAGTCCGCGATCGCAGCATCGATCAGCGCGGTGGACAGGCCATCGCGCTGGAGCGCGAAGGTCACTCCGATCGGCGCCGTGCGCATCAGCGAGCCATTGCCGGCGGGTCGGCGCTCGCTGGCCCGCCAGACGTCGAGCCCGGCACTCGACGCGAGCTCGCCGGCCTCCAGCCGATCGATCGCAGCGCGCGTCTGGTTACCGATGTCGAACGCGTGCTCGCTCCACGCGACGTAGCGCTTCGCGAGGTCGGCAATGTGGACACCGCCGCGCTCCGCGATGCTACGTGCGAGGCAGACGGCCAGCTGCGTGTCGTCGGTGACCTGCCCCGCGACGAGGTCGAACGGGCCGCCGCCGACGACATCGGTCGCCGGGCCCGTCGCGAGTGTGGGGAGGTCGCGCTGCTCGATCGCCTCGAACTCGTACGTCGTGCCGAGCGCATCACCGACGGCCAGCCCGAGTAACGTTCCTCGCGCGCGGTCCGTGACACCCGGGTCCTTCGACATGGTGTCCATCGTACACTATTAAGATCGGGTCGCAAGCAGGAATTGCGGCGCGATCGTGGCACCGGGGTATCCTGGCTCGCCAGTGTCACTCACCGAGCCGCCTCCGTTCATGGCCCGCTCGCCGATCGAGCGCTGGGGGCTCGACCCGCACGTCGTCCACCTGAACCATGGCTCGTACGGCGGCTGCCCGCGCAGCGTGATCGAGGCGGCCGCTGCCTGGCGCGCCCGGCTCGAGGCGTCACCGATGCGCTTCCTCGTGCTCGAGTGGCAGGAGGAGCTCGATCGCGCGCGGACCGCGCTCGCCGCCTTCGTCCATGCGCCGGAGGGCCGGATCGTGTTCTTGCCGGGCTCCACCACCGGCGTCGCGATCGCCCTGCGCTCCGCAAACCTCGATACCGGCGACGAGGTGCTCACGACCGACCACGCGTATCGCGCGTGCAAGAACCAGCTCGTGCGGCTCGCCGAGGCGCGCGGCCTCCGGATCACCACGGTCCACATCCCGTTGCCGTTCGAACCGGACGCGCTCGTCGAGGCGATCACACGCGCGGTCACGCCGCGCACGAAGCTCGCGTTGCTCGATCACGTGACGAGCCCCACCGCACTTCGGTTGCCGCTCGAACAGATCGTCCCGCTGCTCGCCGCGCGCGGAGTCGCGACGCTCGTCGATGGCGCGCATGCTCCGGGCCAGCTCGAGCTCGACGTCACCGCGCTCGGCGCGACGTACTACGTCGGCAACTGCCACAAGTGGATGTGCGCGCCGAAGGGCAGCGGCTTCCTCGTCGTCGCCGAAGGCGCGCCGGTCGTCCCGGTCGTGACGTCGCACGGCGCGAGCCCCGAGTACGGCCCGCCGAATCGTCTGCATGCGGAGCTCGACTGGGGCGGCACCCACGATCCCTCCGCCCACCTCACCGTCCCGACCGCGATCACCACGATCGCCGCCGAGGGTGGTGGATGGCCCGCGGTCCGCCTGCACAACCACGGCCTCGCCATCGAGATGCGGCGTCGGTTCGTCGATGCGCTCGGCGGCGCGAAGCCGATCGCTCGCGAGGCCAGCCTCGGCGCGATGGTCGCGATTCCCGTCACGCTGCCCGCCGGCCTCGAGCCGCTCGCGCTCGAGAAGCAGCTGCTCGCCGCGGGGTGGGAAGTCCCGATCGTCCAGTTCGCGACCGGCCCGCTCGTGCGCATCTCGGCGCACCTCTACAACCACGCCGGCGAAGCGGTCGAGCTCGCGCGGGAGCTGCACGGCCGCGGCGTCCGGCTCGCGTGACGAGTCGCGCCGTTCGCAGAGATCCGCCGCGCGGCCGGAGGCGTGCGCGCGACGACGGTGACGCGTGGGCGCTCGTTGGCGAACCGTGAGTTCAACGAGGTAACGCGGCACGGCGACTGCACTCGCGAACAGGCAGTCCCGTGTCCAACGCAGCCTCGCTCGCCACTCTCCTCGCCCTCGTCACAGTTGCGTGCCGGCCGGAAGTGCGCCCGGCAAAGCCGTCGGCCACGACCGCACGTCGTGGCAGCGTGCACGATTCGGGCGTGCTGAGTCTGTGGTTTCAATCGTTCGAAGCGACACCCCCGGTCGACAGCTCGCAGCTGGTCGTCGATCCGATGATCGAAGCGCCGGTGCCGGTCCGCGAGGCGATCGCGGTGATCGTCCCGACGAAGGGTCACCACGCAACTGGCACGGTCCGGTTCCACGAGGTGGAAGGCGGGCTGGAGGTGTTCGCCGAGATCGCGAACCTGCCCGGCTCCCACACGTATCAGATCCACGTCCACGGCGACTGCTCGGCGCCGGACGCCGCGAGTGCCGGGCCGCACTTCCAGTTCACGACCACCTCGCTGAACTCCGACGACCCGATGCTCGCCGGCAGCATCGGCGAGCTTCGCGACGACGGCCGCCTCACGACCACACACCAGACCCGGATCGAGTCGGCCTCGTTGCAGGGAACGCTCTCGATCATCGGCCGCTCGGTCGTGGTGCACGCGAAGGGAAAGGATCCCGCCGCCGTCGACGGAAACCGCATCGGGTGCGGCGTGATCGGCATCGCGAATCCCGCACCCACCCGGGTCGCGGAACCGCGGCGCTGACGCCGGCTGGCCGCGAAGAGCTCGTACGTGCCTGGCACGCTCGATGCTCGAGATCCCGGTGGAGGATCTCATGCGTCATGTTCTTCCGTTCTTGCTGGCAGCCACGCTGGCGCGCGGGTGTGCGGGTAGCTACGACTACGGCTACGGCTACACCTCGGATTACTCGACGCCGGATCTCGCCTACGTCGGCAACGGCGTCTATGCCGTCACCGACTGGGACGAGCCCGTGTTCTATGCGGATGACTACTACTGGCGATACAACAGCGGACTCTGGTACCGGTCACCGTTCTACTACGGTGACTGGCAGTACCACGCCCGTCCACCACGAGCGGTCCTGCAGATCGATCGGCCGTACAACTACGTCCGCTACCGTCCGTATCCACGCGGCGACTATCGGTATCGCTCCGACTACCGCGCCCACGACTACAGTCGCCATCCCGATCATCGCTATCGGGGGAGTCCCGGCTATCGCGACCATCGCACCTATCGAGGCCAGCCCGGCTCTCGCGACCATCGAGGCCAGCCCGGCTCTCGCGACCATCGCACCTATCGCGATCCGGGGTCCGTACCTCGCGCGCAACACTCCGCGCCTCGCGCCGGGCCACGACCGACCCCGTCCCAGCGTCCCGTGATGGGAAGTCCCGCGCCGAGGTCTCAGCCGCACGCGCGTCCGAGCGGTCCAAGCGCTTCGCCTCGGGGTTACGGTCCGTCTCGGAGTAGCGGTGGCAGTCCGTCTCGGGGTAAGGCGCCGCCTCGCGGTGGCGGTCGACGCTGACGTGCGCACGGGCGCGGCGTGCGCGGGGCGCTCTCCAAGAACTGCTCGTCACCGCGGGATGGAGCAGCCCTACGGATTCGCGAGCCAGTCGCCACTGGTAGCGCGACCGCTTTTCCGTATGATCGAAGCATGTCGGCTACCACGCATTCGGGGGGCTGCCACTGCGGAGCCGTTCGCTACCCGGTCGCGAACGGCTGCCGCTAGATCTTCTTGTTGCGCCGCTGCTGGAACGAGTACGGCCGGTGCGACGGGCCCTTCTTGCCATCGTCGTCGCCCTCTTCGACCGGCGTACCGGTGATCGGCTCCTCGGCCCCGGGCCGAAACTTGATCGATGACAGCGGGCTGTCGCCGACGAGCACCTGGTTCTGGCGATCGAGGAGGTTCTCCATCCCCTCGAGCTTGTCGATATCGTCGAGGATGTCATCGACGGTCGCGTAGCGTTCGCTGCGGCCATCGCGTGTCATCCGATCGAAGATGTCGTCGATGCCGCGCGGGAGGTTCGGGTTGATCTGCGACGGCATCGGCGAGCGCCGGCCCGGCAGCTTCCGCGTCAGCAACTCGTAGAAGATGATGCCGAGCGCGTAGATGTCACCTTGCGGCCCGCTCAGGAGCGGATCGCTGTAGAGCTCGGGCGCCATGTACGCGACGTTGCCCATGCCGACATAGATCTGGCGAATCACGGCGTGGTCGCGCTCGACGATGCGCGTGAAGCCGAAGTCCGAGACCTTCACGTTGCCGTAGCCGTCGATCAGGAGCTGCTCGGGCTTGAGGCCGCGATGATAGACGCGCTGCGCATGGGCGGCGCGCAGCGCGTGCAGCGTCTGCAGCAGGTACTTGAACACGAGCTCGACGGGGATCTCCTCGGCGTCGTTGATCAGCCGGCGTGCCGAGCCGTTCGGAGCGAGCTCCTCGACGAGGAACGGATACTCCGTGTAGAGGTTCACGTCGTGGATCGGCAGGATGTTGGGGTGCGCGAGATTGCCCCACGCGCGGACCACATCGGTGAAGCGCCGCACGATCTCGTTGCGCTGGTCCTCGCTGAAGAAGCCGAACAGGTCGCGGATCTCCTTGAGCGCGACTTCGCGGTTCAGCGCGACCTGGCGGGCGCGATACACGGTGCCCATTCCACCCGAGCCGATCGAGGCCAGCTTCTCGTATCGGTTCTCGAGCTCGGCGTTGACGCTGACCTGGATCTCGCCCCCGGCCATCGCCGACGAACGTCCACCCGACGTGGTCATCTTCGGATCCTTTCGCGGCAGCGGCCCGGCCCCCGAGACCTCGCGCGGCATCGGCGACGCCAAGATGCCTGACTGGCTGCCCATCGGAACCGCGGCGGCAGGCACTGCCATCGCGCGACTCTGACGAAGCTTCTTGAAGTGCGAGACCGCGCGCTCGGTGAACTCGGTGAGGTTTCCACCGTTGACGACGGTCTCGCCTTCGGGCGTCACCTCGAGGCTCTCGTTCGCGCGGTCGTGGCGCAGGTATCCCGACTTCTCGAGGAAGCCGATGTACTCCTGAAACGGAATCGAGACCGCGCCCTCGCAGACACGACGGATGTCGTCGTAGCGATTTTGTCGACCGTACCGAGCCTCCGCCATGACGTTGGCAAGGATGAACCGGGCCTCTTCACAGAGGACTTCCTTCGTGACCTTGGCTCGGCCTTCCATCCGGCGAATTGTAGGCACCCCCAGTCCAAGGGGTCAATTACACGGGCGGGCCCTCTTCGACGAGTCGTGCGACGAGCGAGAGATCGGCTGGAAGGATATCCCAGGTGCCGGGCAGCTGTTCGGAGGCAACCCAGGCCAGATCGGCCACCTCCACCGTCCGGGGAATGGCTCCTGGAGCCAGCCGGCAGGCATATACGAGCATCACCAGATCGAACGTCGGGTAGGCATGGAACAGCACCTCCCAGATCCTGCCGACGATCGCCGTGACCCCGAGCTCCTCGCGCAGCTCGCGCACCAGGGCGTCGACCGGGGCCTCCCCCGGCTCGACCTTGCCTCCGGGAAACTCCCATTGCAGCGGTAGCGGCTGATCGGCACGTCGCTGGGTGAGGAGCACTCGCCGGTCGTCGCCGATGATGAGCCCCGCGACCACGAGCTTTCTCGCGCGAGGCTCGGTCATGCCAGGAGGCTCCGGCGATCGACGAACGGGGTGATGCACGGCGGACCGTCCGCGTGCAGATAGTCGATCACGCGGCCTCGCTCGGCGGCGACGATCGTGGCGGACCGCGTTCCATACCGCTCGCTGTGGATGCAGGTCGCCGTCAGCTCGCGCGCCAGCTCGGGCGGGAGGTGGGAGGCCGGCGTGTCGGCGAGTGCTTCCCGCGTGTGGTCGCCGAGCGAGCTCGCGATCCGGGTCGCCAGCGCCGGCCACGCGACGCCTTGATCGAGGGCGGAGGAGATCGCGTGTCGCAACCGGACGCCGCGAGGGAAGCCGGCGGCACCGAGCCGATCATTGCACAGCACGTGGATGCCGCGTGACATCCGCTCGATCTCGACGGTGCGCTCGTCACGTCGCGTGTAAGCGATCGAGACGCCGCGCGCATCACCCCACACGAGATTCATGCTCGCGTACTCCGCAGGATCGATCGCGGCGACATACGCATCGGGATCCGCCGCCGCCGCGAGCTCGCGCACCGCGAGCCCACGCGATCGCAAGCCGGCGGGTGGGACCACGAGCGCGCGCTGGTTCGTCACCGCTGCGAAGTGACCATCGGAGCGAACCGCGAGCCACGTGCCCCCCGACAGCACGTCGACACCACCCACGATCCGCGGATCCGCGAGCAACACTTCGGGAGCACGCGTCGGTCGCGCGTACAGCTCGTCGCGGTTTGCCGCGAGCACGAGCGATGCTCCGCCGACAACTTCGATCAGGATGGCGATGGTGCACATCGACGAGAAACCCCGTGAGAAAACACCGCGAGAGTATGCTCCGAACCTTGCATGTGACCCGTCCGGACCCTACAGTGCCGCGAGAATGAGACTGTATTCCGGGAAGGTAGATAGCATCGCCGCCGAGATCATCACGACGCTTACACAAGCGAGCGATATCGAGGTCAGCGACAACAACGAAGCGCAGCTCGATATCGCCGCCGTCCTCAAGGAATACATCAGGGTCGACAAGGAGCTCACGGAGCGCGCCAAGGACATCCTGGAAATCCGCGGCCTTCCCTACTCTCATCTCGGTCGTACCAAGCGCCAGCTCGCGGATCAGAAGGAATTCGGTCTCGGCGAAGAGGGCCTGGCATGGATCGCGAACCAGATGCTCGAAGCGTTCATGTCGTCCCGTCACGTCGACGAGGTATTTGCGGAGGACACGATCCTGCGCCGCAAGATCAAGGACATCTGCAAGAAGCACATGCAGGTGGATGAAGCGATCGATCAGGAAGTCCGCGACCGCATCAAGAACCTCGAAGAAGGCACGTCTGCATGGGAAGTCGAGTACGCGAAGGTGCTCGACCAGATCAAGGTCAAGCACGGCGTCAAGGAGTAGCGCGTCGGTCGGTCGGCTCGGTGAACCAGACGCGACGCGTGTACTGACCGCAGTGGGCCTGCGTGGTGACGATGACAAAGCCGTGCTCGATGTTGCGGCTGCTCGACTCTGCCGGCGACCGCATCGTGCGTGCGCCCTCGGCGTCGATCAAAGCGACGCACGCGGGATCGTGGTTTCTTGGTCGCCGAGGCGCTTCCTCGTCGAGCGAGATCGCGATGTTAGCCGGTGGCGAGCGGCCCATCAGGAAGTGGCTTGGCGAGTGTGCGGGTTCGGCCAGAGTTGAAGGATGGGCGCGGGTTACTGCAAGGCATGCACGGCGAGGCCGGTGATGCGTTGCGGGCGGTGCACCACGACCCGCTGCGGGATCCACGCACTGCCAGCCGGCACGCGCTGCGACCGCTGCGAGCGCGACTATGCCGACGACGCCCCGACGCGACGTGCGGCGAAGCTGATCTTCGCGCCGCCGATCGCGATCCTCGCGGGCGGCCTCCTGTTCGGGCTGCTGCTCCCCGTCTCGATCGGTGGGGCACTCGGCGCCGCGATCATGTGCGCGCTGGCGTGTGGGACAGCGGTCGGGGCCGGAGCCGGAGCGTGCCGCGTCGTCGATCACAACGCACGCGCGCTGTTTCTTCGCGAACGATCCGGCGGCTTGCCACCCGCGCGGCTGCTACCGAGCCCGCGCCACCGTTGATCGCAGGGCGGTCGCGAGCTTCGGTGCGAGATCGCCGCGCTGCTCGACGCTGATCGTCTGGAGCCCTAGCCATGCCGCCATCGTCGCGAGCTCGCGGGCGAGCGCGCCGGCCGTGGTGCGCGGGGCTTTTGGTTCGGCGTGGACGGCTTGCACGCGCAGCACGCCTGCCTCGCGATCGGCCTTGAGGTCGACCCGGGCGACGAGCGCGTCACCGAGCAAGAACGGCAGCACGTAGTAGCCGTACACGCGCTTCGCCGGCGGCGTGTAGATCTCCAGGCGATAGCGCATGCCGAAGACGCGCTCGGTGCGCTCGCGACACCACACGAGCGAGTCGAACGGCGACAGCAAGGCGGCACGCGTGGGATCGATCTCGGGGCTCGCGGCCTCGCGATGCAGGTAGGCCGGCTTCGTCCAGCCCTCGACCTGCACGCGTTGCAGCACGCCGGCCTCGACGAGCGCGGCGATCGCCGGCCGCGCCATCGCCGGCTTGAGCCGGAAGTAGTCTCGAAGATCCGCCTCGGTCGCGACGCCGAACACTCGCGCCGCGCGCTCGATCAACCCGCGCTGCGCGTCGGCTTCGCTCGGCGTCGGCGCGGCGATCACCGCCGGTGGCAGCACGCGCTCCGGCAGGTCGTAGAGCCGTTCGAAGCCGCGCCGCCTCGCAGAGGTGACCTGCCCGCTCCAGAACAGCCACTCGATCGCGACCTTCGCGTCGGACCACTCCCACCATCCGACACGCCGCTTGGGTTTCGGGTCGAGCTCGCCCGCGCGGATCGGTCCGTGCTCGGCAACCATCGCGAGCACCTTCGTCACGAACGTGCGACGCCGGCTCATCGCGCGGATCCGCGTCCACGCGTGCTCGCCCGCGCGCGCCATCCGCCAGCGCAGTAGCGGCTGCAACGCGACCGGCATCAGCGACGCCTCGTGGCCCCAGTACTCGAACACGGCACGCGGTGCCTCGTGACTCGATCGATCGAGGTCGGCGGTGTCGTACGCGCCGAGCCGGCTCCACGCCGGCAGGTAGTGCGAACGCGCGAGCACGTTGACCGAGTCCAGCTGCACCGCACCGAGCCGCTCGACCATCGCGTGCACGGCGGCTGGCTCGACCCGCGCCGGCCGGGCCACCGCGAGCCCCTGCGCCGCGATCGCGATCGCGCGCGCCTCGCGGGTTGAGAGCTTCGCGGTCACGAGCGGGCATCATCGCAGAACGCCTACATCGAACCACCACGGATCCCGACGATCACGTCGAATGGCCCGGGGATCACGCGGAGGTCGGCGAACCCGAGCGTGGTGAGCGCATCGGTGTACCACTCGATGTCGCGCAGCCGGCTCACGCATGCATCGACACCGACGAGGAAGTACGTCCAGAAGAACTGCACGGCGAGTCGATCCGGGTCGCGGAACTCCTCGCAGATGACGAGCCGGCCACCGGGCGGCAGCGCCTCCCTCGCCTTGACCAGCAAGCCTCGCGCGACGTCGGCAGGCCAGTCGTGGAGCACGCGCACGAATGACAGCACCTCGTAGCCGTTCGGCAGCGGTCCTGCGAGGAAGTCGCCGGCGACGCAACCGAGGCGCGGCTCGAGCCCGGCGGTGATCGCGCGATCACGAACCAGCGGCGCCACCGCCGGCAGGTTGAAGATGTCGGCGCGCAGCCCCGGGAGCTCGGGGAGCAACGCAGCCGCCACCGTGCCGTCGCCGCCGCCCACGTCGAGCCAGCGCTCGGCATCACCGAACACGCTCGCGCTCGCGGCGCGCAACGCGTCGATGATCGGCGGGCAGCCCACGGCCATGCTGTGCTCGAACCCCGAGACATCCTCGGCGGTGCACGGTGGCCAGGCGAACCTGGCGTCGAGCTCACCGGTCAGCACTTCGTCGAGCCGGCCGTGGATCTCGCGCCATGGGTAACGCTCGCGGTTGCGCTCGATCGAACCGTCACCGAGCACCGCCTCGAACGCCGCCCCGAGCGGCGCGCACGCCGCGTACTCGGCCGCGAGCAGATCGTCGGTGGGCTGGTGACGCCGGACGAGCCCGAGGCTCTCGAGCCCATCGAGGAACTTGTACAGTCGCAGCGGGCGCGTCGCCGTCGCGGCGGCCAGCGTGGCCAGGGTCACCGGCCCGGCGTCGAGGCGCGCGAGCACGCCGAGCCGATGCGCGGTGGCGACCAGATCGAGGGCCTTGTCGGCATGGAACAGCAGGCCGAGGAGCGCCCGCGGGTTCACGCGGCCTCGCGCACGAGGCGCGCCAGCTCGTCCATGAAGCGATCGATCTCTCCGGCCGTGTTGTAGAAGTGCGGCGCGATCCGGATCCCACCGCGGTGGCTGCACACGAAGCCGTTCGCGATCAGCGCTCGCGCGACCTGCGCGTCGCCGGAACATCGCAGCGCGACGATGCCGGCCCGGCGCGCGTGTGCGCGTGGCGTCGCGACGAACAGCCCTGCCTCGTCCGCGCGGGCGATGATCTGATCGGTGCACGCGAGCGACCACGCGCGGATCGTCGCGAGCCCGATTCGCTGCACGATGGCGAGCCCCGGGCGCGAGAACAACGACGGCAGCACGGCAGGTGTCCCACTCGCGAACCGGCGCGCGGACGTGGCCCAGCCGGTCGCCGGTGCGAATGACAATGGATCCGACGACGCGATCCAGCCGGTCGCCGCGGGCTCGAGCTTCGGGATCAGCGACGGGCGGATGTACAGGAACGCGCTCTCGTACGATCCGCACAGCCACTTGTGCGCGCCACCGAGTACGAAGTCGACGTCGAGCTCCGCGACGTCGACTGGCACGGCGCCGACCGACTGATAGGCATCGAGTACGACGAGCGCACCCACCGCCCGCGCCCGGCGCACGATCGGCTCGACATCGAGCAACGCACCGGTGGCGAAGGTCGCATGCGAGAGGCAGACGAGCTGGGTTCGCTCGTCGATCGCGGCGATCACCCGGTCGACGTCGATCGCGATCGCGTCACTCGACGGCACCACGACCGCGAGCGCGCCGTAGCGCTCGAAGCCGCGGATCACGAACGGGATCGACGGAAACTCCAGATCACTCGTGACGACCCGTGGTCGCTTCCGGAACTCGAAGCAGCTCAGCACGCGCGCGAACAGCGTCGCGAGGTTCGTATCGCAGACGACGGATCCCGCGGGTGCGCCGATCAACGCGGCGACCTCGTTCGCGTGACCGTCGAGCTCCGCCATCCACCGCGTCCACATCTCGTCACGCCAGCCTTCGACCGTGCTCCAGTACGCCTCGAGCGCCTGCTTCGACGCGCGTGGGGTCGCGCCGGTCGAGTTGGAGTTGAGGTAGGTGCAACTCGCGAGCAACGGGAACTCGCCGCGCACCGCGGCCTCGACAAACACCGGCGCCACCTCGATCGTCTCGACCCGCGGGGTGGCCGGACGTTGCTCGCCCGGCACGAACCCACCTTCTCGCGACCATGCCCGCGTGAGCTCGACCCTCACGTTCCACAGCTCGGGAAACAGCGGCTTCGTCATCCGCGAACCGAGCGCCACCGTCGGAAACCCGTCGAGTCCCCGCACGCTCTTGTCGATGCCGAGCGTGCGCCGCACCAGCATGAAGTGCTCGACGAGCCAGGCCTGGAACGCGCTATCCCAGTCGATAAACCGCTCGGCGATCTGGTGGATGTCACCGTGCGCGTCGGGATCTCCGTAGACCGCGAGGAGCGTCGCGGTCCGCCGGTGCAGCAACCGCTCGAGCGCGAGCGCTGCCTCGCTCGCCGCGGCGAGCACCTGGTTGTAGCCAGGTGACTCGAGGCCGCTGCCGTTCCCGAGGCTGCGCCGGATGATCTGGAACCGCGACGGCGAGAGCGTGAACAGCACGCGGATCTGCTCGCCGAGGACGCGCGCGATCAGGACGATCCGATCGAGGGCATGCAGCGCGGCGAACAGCGCGTCCTCGTCGAGGAACTCGACCAGGTTCGCGGTCTCGAACGCGATGCACTTGAGCCACAGCTCCTGGGTCTGGTGCATCACCTGGAACACCAGCTCGTCGGGTACGACCAGCTCGCAGGCGGGGGTCTGCAGCGAGAGCAACTCGCGCGTACGCAGGTAGACCTCGTAGTCGAGCTCTCCTCGACCGACCTCCTTGCGAAGGGTCTTGTTGTAGATCGGATCGCCCAGCGTCCTGCGCAACGCCGCTGCTGCTTCGCTTCGTGGTGCCATGCATCACCCCTTGTAGAGTTCCCGCAGCCGCCGCCCGATTCCGACCACCGACTCGCTCTTCGAGATGAACGTGTCGGCCCCGAGTCGCATCGCGAGTGAACGCAACTTCGAGTCTTCCCATGCCGAATACAGCACCACGAGTGCTCCGGGTGCCGCCTTGCGCGCGAGCGCGACCGTCTGATCCGCGGACGTGTCGGGCATGTTGACGTCCACCAGGACGACCTGCGGTGCGAACTGTGGCCCCGCGGCGACCATGTCGGCGGTCGTCCCGACGCAGCGCACGGTGAACCACTCGGGAGGCAAGGCCCGCTCGACGAGCGCGAGCTGCATCGGGTCGTCGTCGACGACGAGCACCCGCATGACGTCGATCATCCACCACCCGCCAGGTGCTTCTTGATCGAGCCGAGGAGCACCTCGCGATCGATCGGCTTCGTGATGTAGTCGACGCAGCCTGCCTGACTCGCGCGGGTCTGGTCCTCGCGCGCGGCGTGTGCGGTCACCGCGATCACGGGGACGTGCCTCACCGACGCGTTCGCCTTGAGGCGGCGGGTCGCCTCCCAGCCGTCGAGCCTCGGCAGCGAGAGATCCATCAGGACGAGGTCGGGTGCATCGCGCAGCACGCGCTCGATCCCGTGCTCGCCATCCTCGGCCTCGATCACGTCGTAGTCGTCGGCGAGGTACCGGCGCACGATATCGCGGTTCTGCGCCGAGTCCTCCACGTAGAGGATGCGAGGCAACCGCCCCCGCTCCACCACGCGTCGGGCCATCAGCATCTGCTTCGCTTCGCGGACCACGTTCTCCAGCGCGCTCCCACCCTTGGCGACCACGTGCGCCAGGCCCTCGCGCAGGATGCGCTCCTCGTCGACCGAGAGCGTCTTGCCCGTGAGCACCACGACGGGCACCTGCATCCCTTCGCCGCGCATCGTGCGCAGCACCTCGAAGCCATCGACACCGGGCATCAGCAGATCGAGGATGACGAGCCCCGGCGTCAGGACGCGGGTACGAAGCAGCGCCTCCTCACCATCGCGTGCCTCGACCGTCGAATAGCCCGCGCGGCGCAGCTGTCGCGAGACCATGTCGCGCGTCGCGTCGTCATCGTCGACGACGAGCACGTCACCGCCCGATGGCAGCATCGCCCGCTTCACCACGGCCACGAGGCGATCCGGATCGACCGGCTTCAGGAGGTACTCGCACGCCCCGAACGAGAAGCCACGCGCGCGTTGCTCCTCGACCGACATCATGACGACCGGGATCGCGGCGAGCGCCGGGTCGCTCTTGAGCTCGGACAGGACCGTCCAGCCGTCGAGCCGCGGCAGGTGGATGTCGAGGATGATCACCGTCGGGCGTGCCTCGCGGGCGAGCGTCAGCCCTTCGACGCCATCGACCGCGGACAGCACGCGGAAGTTCTCCGACTCCAGGTGTCCGCGCAGCAGGTGCTGCACCATCGGATCGTCATCGATGACGAGCACCGTGAACGGCCCGCTCGCCGGCCCGGCGATGGTACCTACCGGGTACGCTCGGGGCATCGCCGTCGCGTCGATCGCGTTGGGCAGCACGAGCGTGAACTTCGACCCGCGGCCCAGCGTGCTCGTCACGGTGACCGTCCCGCCGAGGATCTGGACGACCTCCCTCACGATCGCGAGCCCGAGCCCGGTCCCTCCGACCTTGCGACGCGCGGAGCCGTCCACCTGCCGGAACTTGTCGAAGATGAACGGCAGCTGATCGTCGGGGATGCCCGATCCCGTGTCCTCGACGGCGATCGTGAGCGTGGCACCCTGCGCGCTGGCGGTCAGCGCGATCTCACCGGCATCGGTGAACTTCGCGGCGTTCGTCAGCAGGTTCAGCAAGATCTGCCGCAGCTTCAACGGATCGACGAACACCTGATCGATCGTGATGTCGGCGTTGAGCGTGACGTCCCGGCCCTTCAGGATCTCGCGCACGCTCGCCATGCACTCGTCGGCGAGCTCGCGCAGGTCCACCACCTCCTTGATCACCTCGGCCCGTCCGGCCTCGATCTTCGAGAGATCCAGGATGTCGTTGATCAGCGCGAGCAGCGTCTTCGCGTTGGCCTTGATCACCGACAGATCGCGCCGTCCGTGCGGGGTCAGGCGCGAGCCCTCGTCGCGGGTCAACAGATCGCAGTAGCCGGTGATCGCGTTGAGCGGCGTCCGGATCTCGTGCGAGAAGTTCGCGAGGAACTCGCTCTTGAGTCGAGCCGCCGCCTCGATCTCGCGCGCTCGCTCCTCCTCGATCTTCTTCGCGCGCGCGAGCTCCGCGGCCAGCCGATCGAGATCGTCGTTCTGCTGGCGCGTGATCTCCATGAGCAGCGCGCGCTGCTGGAAGCTCGCCACCGCGCGGGCCGCGAGCGCCTCCTTGGCCTCGATGTCCTGGCGCAGCCGATGATTCTCGATCAGCAACTCCTCGACTCGCTGCGCGGCGTCGACGGTCACGGCGCTGCTCCGAACGCGAGCGCCGTGAGCGTCGTGTTGATGTGGAAGCCGCAGTAGATCTCGAAGTGGACGTTCATGCCGGCGCACGGCGGCGCACCGTGGAATGCGGCCGACAGCTCGGCGGTCTTGCCGGCACCGGCCGCGTACCACTTGCGCCCGCTGCAGTGAAACAGCAGCGCGGCGCGGGGGGAACTGACGCGCGCCGGGAGCTCGACCTCGAGGAACCGCCGCGTGCTCTCGACGATGTCGGTGAGCTTCACGAGCTCGAGCTCGGTGCCCTCCTCGAGCATGTTCGCGAACAGGATCGAGCCATCCTCGAGCGGCTTCCACGGCGCGCGGATGAAGTACTCGCGCCCGACGCGCAGCGCGGTGGGGCGCACCGCAAACCCGGCGGGCTTGCCGAACTCGAGGTCGTCGACGCCGACTCCGAGCAGCTCCGCGTAGCGCTTCGCCGCCGGCTTGCCGTCGATCTCGAGCGCGCGCTTCGCGGTGTGATCGATCTTCGTGATCCGGATGACCTGGCCGGTCGGCGTGTACCAGTGCGACCGCAGCGCCGCCCACGGGGCATCGGTCTTGAACAGCGCGATCGCGGCCGAGTTCGTCGCGACGACACCGTCGACGTGAACCACCGACGATTGCTTCGCCGGATCGGACTCGCTGTCGGACGCGCCGCCGCCCACGGCGACCAGCCCCTGGTTCATCGCCATCACGCCGAGCAAGAGCTCCTCCTTGCGAAACGCGAAGCCGTCGTCGATGACGAGCGCGCCGAACTTGCGCGACCCGAGATCGTCGGGACGAGCCCCGAGCTCGCGCGCCGCGTTGCGGATCGCGACCTCACCTGCCTTCGCGGCGTCGCGCGACATGTCGTGCCCGATCCCGAGCCCGACCTCGAAGTCGCCCGACAGCGCCGCGACCACCACGGAACCCTCGTGCATGCCATCGCGATCGATCTCCCCGCCGGTGGTCGCTCCGAGCAGCCGCGTCTCGGGTAGGCGCTCGCGCATCGCGGCGTTGAGCGCCTGCTGGTCGCGATCCCGCGACGCGAACATGACGACGAGCTTGGGCTTCGTGCGGCCGATCTGCGTGCAGAGGTCCTCGGCCGCGGCTACAGCGTCGCGGGCATTCGTACGTGCATGAACCATGTCTACGCTGGGCATTCTCGGTAGCTCCTTCGGTCACAACCGACTCTTGGGGTGGGTGCGGTGACAGCTGTCGGTGCACTGGTCAAACGATTCGCGACCTCCTCCGACGTACATGCTCTCGATCGATCCGTACGCGGCGACGTGCCAGGCCGGATAGGACTCGTGACAGGACAGGCATGCCGACTTGCTGGTGCGCTGGATGCTCTCCTTCGTGAGGTGACAGCTCGCGCAGCGGTCGAGCGGCGCATCGAACCGTCGCGAGCGCGAGTGGAGGAAGTGCGTGCGCACGTAGATCGGCCCCTCGAGCTCGAAGCCGAGTGGCACGTGACAGCCGGCGCACGTCCCGCGGTTGTCGTTCGCGTGCAGCACCCTCCCGAGCGACGACGGCCCATCGTGGCAGGTACCGCAGTTGCCCGTGGTCAGCGCCGGGCGGGTCTGCCGTGTCGTGCCGACCTGGATCTCGATCGTGCGCGACGCCGGGAGGTCCTCTCCCATGTACGTGCGGCGACCTTTGACGTGGAGGTAGTACGTGCCCGCAGGGGCGTTCCCCGGAAGGTGGTGCGTCCACGTGTCGGCGACCGGAACTGCCCAGCCGGCGTGTGCGGGATCGAACGCGCCGCCGAACAGGTCGCGCGCCGTCGGGAACGTGTGGAACTCGGCGTGGACGCCATCGACCTCGAGCGTTCCGGTGATCTGGACGTCGTCCTCGTTGAGGAACTTGTCGAGGTCGATGATGGTGCGGATCGGGCGGGCGTTCTGCGCCGGCCCGACGAGCTCGGCCATCAGCATTCGTTCGCGGTGCTTGCGGCGCCAGTAGGTCGTCGTCGGATCGAAGAACGCGCGGTAGTACTGGATCCCGGCCTCGTTCGGCCCGAACACCACGTCGTTGTAGGACGGCAGCGAGCCGGGCGCGTGGAGCCGCGTACCCGCGCCATCCCGCAGCGTGATCCGGAACGTGACGTCGCTACCAGGCGCGTACGTGCCGTCGCCGCGCGGCGGCGTGACCGGCTCGACGTCGATCGCGAACCCGTAGGCGAGCTCGGGCGAGGCGACCTGCGTGATCGGGATCTCGTAGGGGCGGCCCGGCCGCAACGACCAGTGCAGCCGCAGCGCGGTCGCGCGATGATCGATCCGGAACGTGCGTTGCGGGTGCATCGCGTGGCGCAGCTCGACGAGCGCCTCCTCCTCGAACGACGTCGCGCCGGTGCAGTCGGTGCTCGTCGGACAGTCGTTGGTCCACTGGATCGCGCGGATCCGGCGGTCGAAGAAGCCGTCGGACCCGCGGAGCTCGTCCTCGCGTCCCGTCGTGACGAACAGCGCGTCTCCGACGGTGTACCCGTGGCGGTCGAGCTGCTCGAGTCGGAGCTCGCTGTTCGTGTTCATCCACGCCGCGTCGCGGAAGAACCGGCGGCGGCGGAACGTCCCGTCTGGATTCGACAGCAGGACGAACTCCTGATCGTCGAGCGCGATCCCGTTCCACGCGAGGCCCGCGAGGTCGCCGCGCGTCCGGAGTCCGGCGACTCCCTCGTCGACGGTCGCGGCGGTCGACGCCCGAAGGTCGATCTGGTTCAAGTAGAACGTCTGACCACGCTTGACCTCGAGCGGGACGCCGACTCCGTTGTCGATCTCGATCGCGAGCCCGACGGCCTGCGCGCCGTGCGACTCGGCGGCGATCTCCGTGGTGCCGGGATCCTCGATCATGTCGGTGCACGTGATCGACGACGTCGCGGTGGCGATTGCCGATACCAGTCCCCAAGCCCGGTTACTCATGGCCTGCCTCCTGTGGTGGTGGTACTGCGACGAGCGCGATGCCTCGCTCGAGCTCGTGAAGCGCGGACACGAGCGCCGTGGCCTCTGCCTCGGTCTGCGTCGCGCGCAACCTGCTCGCCTTCTCCTCGCAGTCGCGCGCGAGCGGCACGATGCTGCGCAGCCCGAGCAGCCCGGCCTCTCCGACGAGCGAGTGGAGCTCTCGCAGCGCGCCTCCGACCGCAGCGTGATCGCGCCGCATCGCGATGTCGAGCACGCGCTCCACCCGCGAGCGCGCGAGGGTCACGAACTGCGGCAGGAACGTGGCATGGAGGTCCGCGATCATGCGGCTCCCTCGAGCATCTCCTTGCAGCGCCGCACGAGCGCTGGCATGCCTGCCGCCTTCGTGATGTAGCCGTCGGCCTCGGCATCGAGCGCGCGGCGCGCGAGCTCGTCCTCGTCGAGGCTCGAGACCAGCAGGATCGGAACACGGACGCCATGCCACTCGCGCAGGGTCATCGCGACGTCATCGCCGAACACCTCAGGCATCTGGACGTCGAGCAGGATCAGATCGGGTTCGAACGTGTCACGTTGGTGCTCGAACGCCGAAAGATCCTCGGCGATCGCGACGCGGAACCCCTCGGACTCGAGCGCCGCCCGCGTGAACTCGAGCACGATCGGGCTGTCGTCGAACACGAGGATCGACTTCCTCGAGCCGATCGGAGCGTCGTGCTGCATCGCGAGCCTGAGCGTGTTCGACAGATCGCGAAGCGCGAGCGGCTTGTCGACGAACAAGTCGGCGCCGGCCGACAGCGTGGCCTCCCGCGCGTCGCGACCACCGATGCTGATCGCGACGATCGGAATTCGTGCCAGCCGCGGATCGCGGCGCAGCCGCGCGATCAAGGAGGCCCCGTTCTCGAACGGTAGGAAGTAGTCGACGATCACGAGGTCGTAGGTGTGCTCGACGAGCTTGGTCCACGCGGTCTCGGCGTCCTCGGCATGGTCGACGGCGAACAGGCCCGCGGGCTGCGAGCCCTTCGCGATGCCGTACGCGAACATGTCACGCGTGAACCCGCTGTCCTCGATCAACAGCACGCGATACGTGCGGTCGGTCGGCGAGACCAGCGCGCGCCTCGAGCGCTCGATCAACGCGACGACGCGCGGGTCCTCGTCGAACACGAGGCGCAAGCCGGCCTGATCGCCGGGGTTGCCGGCATCCTGCGTTGCGGAGACGCACGCCACCAGATCGATCGGGGCGACGACGTCGAGGAACGAGAGCCGCAGCGCGACGTGCGTCCCGATCGGCACGCGCCAGTCGGTGACGGCGAACACCGAGCACGCGGTGAGGTCGGAGGCGTACGTGATCAGCGTCTCGGCGGCGGAGTGGATCTCGGCCCGCAGCAGGAACCGGTGCGCGTTGAGTGCCTCCATCAAGTGCCTCCAGGTATCGATTTCGTCACTCGACATCATGAGTAGTAATTCACAATCACAATGCCATGCTCGTAACGACTTTGTGTTGATTTATTACACGGCATGTATTGCATGTATCCGGCATTGCGAAGCGCGGTCGTCGAGCAGCACACGCAGGACCTCCGGCGCATCACCGAGTGATGCGATCTCGTTACTCCCCCTACAGACTCGAGCGCTGTCGCTCGTCGTCGTCAGTGTCCGATACCGCTACTCCTGTGGAGCATACTTGCGCAGCTTTCGCTGCAGCGAGCTTCGATAGATCCCCAGCCGGCGAGCCGCCATCGAGACGTTGCCATTGCAGTCGGCGAGCACACGCATGATGTGCTCCCACTCGGCCCGCGCGAGCGTCGGTGTCTCGTCGAGGTCGGCGCCCTCCTCGTCCTCGTCCCCCTCCTCGACCCGCTTCAGGATCTCGTCGAACGTGACCGGCTTGAACAGCACCATGTCGGCACCGGCACGCATGGCGGACACCGTGGTGGCGACCGAGAGGTAGCCGCTGCACAGCGCGACCACGAGGTTCGGGCACTCGTGCTTGAGATCGCGGATCAGGTCGATGCCGGATCCCGAGCCGAGGCGTAGATCGACGATCGCCAGGTCGGGACGCTCTGCAATGACGATCTCGCGTGCGCTGTCGGGATTGTTTGCCGTGAATACGCTCCGCCCTGCCGTGCGCTTGTATGCGCGAAGCAGTCTGTCGTCGTCGTCCACGACCAGGACACTCTGGATAGAACGTCGTTCACCCATCGTTCCGTCGACACCCTAACACTCCATCAAACCGAGCAGCGCCGTCACGTGGTGCCGCAAAATGCTGCATGAAACTGCACCGGCCTCACCCATCTCGAGGAGGTTAACGTGGCTTACGCACACGAGAAACCGGGCGTTGGGATTCCTGGGGTTTGGCGGCAACCTGGTCATCTTGCCGCTGGCTGCAGGTGCGGCTGTTCCGCGCTCAGGTTGACGAGCTGGCGCATCGACTCGATGACCTGCCGCAGCCGCATCGGCTTCTCGAGGAACATGTTCGCGCCCGCGGCGAGTGCCGAGATCCTCGCTGGATCGCCGCCGGCGGACATCGCGATGATCGGGAGGTCGACGAGCCCGAGCTGGTCGCGCGCTCGGTTGATCACGTGTGGCCCGTCGAGCACGGGCAAGTAGACGTCGATGATGGCGAGGTCGAACACGTCGCACCCGAGCAGCGCGAGCGCGTCGGCACCGGTCGCCGCGGTCACGAACGTGAATGCGAGCTCGGCGCCGAAGCTGCGCCTGGCCGACGCGCTGAGGCCGTTGCAGATGAGCTCCGAGACGTGCGGATTGTCCTCGACGACCAGCACCTTGACGACGCGTCCGACGGTCGTCGGATCATGGCGCTGGATTCGCTCGACGAGGGCCGCCAGCTTGTCGCAGCCGGATCCCGCCACGAACTCGACGCCGACGCCGGGCTGGTTGCCTCCTCGCGACCACCGCACGACACCCTCGAGGGAGACCGGCTGCAACAGCCCGGGGAACGACAGCACGAGCTGGATCACCGTCTCTCGCTCGAGTACGCGCGTCGTGTGGATGAAGGTCCCGCCGCTCGAGAGATTCTCGGTGTAATCGCCGACGAAGTCCTCGGCGCCATCGTATTCGACGATCAGCCGCACGGCGGCACGTTCGTGCTTGCGGTGATCGCGTCCAGCGTCTTCCGTGCTCATGCGCGACCCTCGATCGAAAGGATGCTGCGAACCTTGCCGATGATCGCTTCGATGCCGAGGTTCTTGGAGATGAACCCGTCGATCTGCGCCCACTGCACGCGGTCGGCGAGGTCGGCGTCGTCGAGGCTCGACAGCAGATAGATCGGCGCCGAGATCCCGTAGGTGTGGCGAAGCGTCAGCGCGATGTCATCTCCGAACGCCTCGGGCATCTGCACGTCCATGAGGACCAGGTCGGACGGTCCTTGCAGACGTGCCTGCTCGAGCTGACTCAGATCGCTCGCGCACACGACGTCGTAGCCCGCCGCCTGCAACGCCGTGCGCGTGACCTCGAGAACCAGCTCGCTGTCGTCCATCAGCAGGATTCGCTTCATGCAGACCGCTCTCATCGTAGCTGTTCTGATCGGCGCAGTGAACTTGCGACGTGAACGCACATCGGCGCTGTCCGTCATGAAGCTGGGTGCCGCATTTCGATGCACCGGGCATCAACGCCTCGACCTTTTGATCCTGATGAAGTTCGATCGCTGCTGATGACGAAGTACGGGGCGCAGATCAGTTCCGTGTCGCGGCGCACCACGAGCGGTGCGTTCGTCGTGCTGTCGAGCGACCCGCTCGTGCGTGGCGTCGTGGTCACCGCCGGCGCCGAAGCCGGGCGGCTCTATCTCGTCGCGCAGGATGCCGAGGAGCTGGTCGCGATCACCACGACACGGCCGTGCGCGGTGGTCATCGATCACGACCACGAGGCCGCGCCCGCGCTGCTGCGCCGGCTCGCCGTCCTGCCGGGTCGAGATCAGACGCTGATCGTCCTGGTCGTGCGCGACGCGCTGGGTGATCCGCCGCCCGGCGCGGACGTGCTCGTCTTCGAGCCGGCGCTGCGCCATGTGTTGCAGCTCGCCAACGGAGCGATCCCGACCGTCGAGCGGCGGCCGATCGCGCTCGATCGCCTGCTCACCGTCTCCGTGCTCGGCGGCACGCTCGACGAGGCGCTCGCGGTCGCCGCCGACGAGGTTGCCGCCGGCTTCGGCGTCGAGCGTTGTCTGATCTCGGTGCGCGGTGATTCCACCGGCGGAGCCGCAGATGCGGCCCACACCTGGGACTCCCTGGCGTGGAGCTTGACGTCGGAGCGCTGCCGGGCCGCCGCGAGCTCCGCAACCACCATGATCGCACCCACGCCGAACAGGAGCGGCACGTACGAGAGCTATCTCGCGGTGCCGCTCGCGACGCCGCTCGGCAGCCACGGATTCATCAGTCTGATCGTCGGCCGTGCGCGGCTCTTTGTGCGCGCGGATCGAGTCGCGCTCCAGGGGGTCGCCTCGCGCATCGGCGCCGAGCTCGGATGGCGTGGCGTGCACGAGCGAACCGCCGCGGAGCTCGACCGCCTCGCGAACGGTCCCGGCCTCGATCCGCTGCTCGGGATCTGGAACCGCACGGCGATGACTCGGCTCGCAACCATGCAGGTCTCCGCGGCCCTACGATCGGACGAGTCGCTCGCCGTCGTCGTGCTCGACGTCATCGATCTCGCGGGGATCAACACGCGCCACGGCCTCGAGGTGGGAGACCGCTTGCTCCGACGAATCGCCGATGCGCTCGCCGCCACGGTGCGGACCGAGGATCTTGTCGGGCGGTGGTCCGGGGACAAGGTGGCGATCGTGCTCCAACGAACGCCACTCGAAGGTGCACATCGCCTCGCGGAGCGACTTCAGGCGAGTCTCGCGGCGCGTCCGATCGAGCTGCCGGGTGGTGGGACGCTCGAGATCCCGGCGACGGTCGGCGTCGCATCGCTCCAGCCGAACGAGGATCCGGCGCGGCTCGTCGCGCGCGCGGAGTGGGCCGCGAAGCGGGCACAGCACGCGGGAGTCCCGATCGGCAAGGCGTCGATCGGCCCGATCCCACGCATGTCCCAGCCGATCGACGTCATCGGAGAAGAGCTACGCGCCACGCTCGCCGGCACGTATCGTCTGCTTCACGAGATCAGCCGTGGCGGCATGGGTGTGGTCTACCGCGCCGAGGATCTCGCACTCGAGCGCCCCGTCGCGATCAAGATGCTGCGCCCCGATCTTGCCGAGGATCGCGGCTTCATCGAGCAACTCCGGCGCGAGGCCGCGCTGCTCGCGCGCATCCAGCATCCCAACCTCGTCCAGATCTACCACTTCGGCCAGATCGGCGGTGACTCGTACTTCGTGATGGAGCTCGTCGAGGGCGAGGGCCTGCAGCAAGCCGTCGATCGACATCGCGTCGAGGGCAACATGATGCCGCTCGTCGAGGTGATCGCCTTGATCGATCAGATCGCCTCGGCGCTCGACGCGCTGCACGACCGCGGCATCATTCATCGCGACGTCAAGCCGGGCAATGTCATCCGCGATCCGTTCCGCGGTCGCAGCGTGCTCGTCGACGTCGGCATCGCGAGGCGCTACGGACAGTTCGCCGAATCGGCCGGGACACCGGGCTACATCGCACCCGAGGTGATCCTCGGTCAGGAAGCGACTCCTCGCGCGGACGTCTACGGGCTCGCCGCGACCGCGTACACCGTGCTGACGCTCGTCTCGCCGTGGGTCGATGGTGAACAGATCCTCGCGCGCCAGTGCACCGGGGAGGTTCCGCCGCCGTCATCGCACAATCCCGACCTCGCGCCCGTGGACGAGGTGCTGCTCGCGGCGTTGAGCAGGGATCCGCAGCAGCGCCCGGCATCTGCCGGAGCCTTCGCGCGTGCGCTCTCCACGGCGTTGTCGAAGCTGACCGCTCCGTCGAAGGATGTCTCGCGGTGGGCCGGTAACGTGATCGTTCCGAGTCGCGGATCGAAGTCCGCGGCCAAGACACGTGGCGTCGTGTTTCGCTCGGTGTCGCGCGCGATCGGTGTTCGCGAGACCGAGCGGCTTCGCGACGCGATCGGCGGCGAGCATCCGGATCTCGCCCGCGCGCTCACCGATACCGCGCCGCTCGCGTGGCTCCCGACGGAGCTGTTCACGCGCCTGCTCGCGGTCGCGCCACCGCATGTCGGTCGCGACGCCGGTCGACTGGCGCGTGATGTCGCCCGCGCCACCGTCCGCGCCTCGTTTCGACGGTTCTTTCCGGCGAGCTCGGCCACGCTCGTGCCCGATCGAACGCTGTCGGCGATCCGCAACGTCTGGAGCCAGTATCAGACCTGGGGCTCGGTCTCGTGCATGCCGGTCCACGCGACCGAGATGGTCGTCCGGATCTCCGACACCCCGCGCCATCCGGATCTGTGTGCGTGGACCAGCGGCATGCTCGAACAGCTCATCGTCCTGTCGGGCGCGAAGACACCCACCCTCGATCACGAGGCCTGCGAGGCGCGTGGTGACGAGGCCTGCCTCTACCGCGTGATCTGGGATCGCGCGGAGTAACGGCTTGGAGTGGTGTGATAGGTTCGATCCACGATGGCGGTACGACACAAAGTGCTGCTGATCGATGACAGCGAGATCAGCCTG